>Ga0134125_10003649_pt1 | contig 17756 bp, 20 predicted proteins | sample KB31751_FD_96464 | JGI IMG/M metagenome (GOLD analysis project Ga0134125, IMG submission 96464) | Terrestrial soil microbial communities with excess Nitrogen fertilizer from Kellogg Biological Station, Michigan, USA - KB3-175-1 | ecosystem: Environmental > Terrestrial > Soil > Unclassified ...
CGCCTGCTTGAAATCGCGTGCGGCACCGGCTTCTGGACCGAGCGGGCCGCCGAGCGGGCCCGCGACGTCCACGCCACCGATCTCAACGAGGACACCCTGGCCCTCGCGCGGGCCAAGATCTACGCCGCCCCGGTGACCTTCGAGCGCCGCGACGCCTACGTCCCCCACGCCCCTGAGGCGGCGCCGCGCTTCGACGCGGGCCTGGCCGGGCTCTGGCTCTCGCACGTGGACCTGGGCCGGATGGACGAGTTCCTCCGCGCCTTCCATTCCCACCTCGCGCCGGGCGCGGCGGTGCTGATGCTCGACCGGCGCGCCACCGAGGAGCGGCCGAACCCGCCCGCGAGCCGCACCGACGCGGCGGGCAACCGCTACGAGATGCGGCGGCTCCTCACGTCTTCGGCTGCGCGCGCCTCGAGGCCCTCGTGCGCCCGCACGCCGCCGCGCTGACCTGCCGCGAGCTGCGCTACTTCTGGCTGCTGGAGTACGTCCTGCCCTAGACCGTCGCCGGCCTCAGCCCTTCACGAGCGGCTCGATGCGCCGGTCGGGCACGAACCACGTGAGCGCGACGGCCATGATGGTGATTACGATGGCGATGACGCCGTCGGTGAAGGCCTCGAGCCGCCCTGTTCCCAACATGCCGTCCTTGCCGCCGGCACTGCCCATGATATCCCGCGCTCTTCCGCCGGCCGGTGGCGCCGACAAGGCTGCGCTCGGCGCAACGTCCCGTCAAGGGTGGCGGTCTCCCTTTGGACGCGCGCCGCCGCGAGACGCTCCACGCCCCCGGGCGAGTTCCGCAAGATCGCCGCAGGGTCAGCCGGTGGCGTCGGGGGCCGCGATCTCCGCCACCACCTGGATCTCCACCGCCACGCCGCCCGGCAGCGAGGAGACGCCCACCGCGAGACGCGCATGCCGCCCCGCGTCGCCCAGCACCTCCAAGAGGGTATCGGAGGCGCCGTTGATCACCGCGGTGTGCTCGGTGAAGTCGGGTGTCGCGTTCACGGTCCCGTAGAGGTAGACGAGATGGTCGATGCGGTCGAGGCTCCCCAGCTCCGCGCGCAGCGTGGCCAGGAGGCTCAGCGCGGCGAGCCGCGCGGCCCGGTACCCCTGCTCGGTGGTGAGCTCGCGGCCCAGCTTGCCGGTCACGAAATACGGGCCGTCCACCGGCACGTGCCCGGTCGAGATCAGGAGCCGCCCGGCGCGGGCGGCCATCGAGTAGTTGCCGTAGGCGGGAAACGGGGCCGGCAGCTCGAGACCCAGCTCTGCGAGTCGATTCATGATCGATCCTCCTCGGGACCATCGTCGACCCGCCGCGACGGCGTCACAATTACCTCGGACGTAAGCGTAAACGGTGGTCCGCGGCCGGGGGAGTGCGGGGCCCTTTCTGGGCCCCGCAGATGAAGCGCCGCGCCGCGGCGGCTACGGCCCGGCGCGTCCCTTGGTGGCGAACTGGCGCTCGTAGAGGCCGCGGAGCTCCTCGAGGGTGGTGGCCTGACCCGGGGCCTTGTCCGGGCGAATGCGTGCGATGCGTGCGAAGCGTAGCGCGAAGCCGGACGGATAGGTCGGGCTCCTCTGGATCTCGTTGTAGTCGACCTCCACCACCACCTCCGGCCGCACCCGCACCGTGTAGCCGTCGTCGCCGGTGGCGAGCGCGCGGAGGCGCTCGGTCATCTCGCCGAACTCGCGATCGGTGAGCCCCTTGAAGGTCTTGCCCACCTCGGCCCAGCCGTCGCCGTCGCGCACCGCGAGGTGGTAGTTGGAGAGCCAGCCCACGCGCCGGCCCGAGCCGCGGTCGGCGGCCACGATCACACAGTCCACCGTCAGCGCGGCCTTCAGCTTGAGCCAGCGCTTGCCGCGCCCGCCCGGCTCGTAGGTGCTGCGCGGGTCCTTGGCCATCAGGCCCTCGTGGCCCTCGGCGAGGGCGCGCGCCATCAGCGCCGCGCCGTCCTCGGCCCGGGTGACCATCGCGCGCTCGGCCAGCCAGCGGCCGCCGGTCACGCGCTCGAGCGCCTCCCAGCGCCGCGCGTACGGCTCGTCGAGATAGGAGCGGCCGGCGGCCATGAGGCAGTCGAAGAGGTGCAGCGTCAGCGGCAGCGCGCCCGCGGCCTCCTCCACCCCGCGCACGCGCCGGAAGCGCCGCATCAGCTCCTGGAACGGCAGCGGGCGGCCCGTCGCGTCGAGGGCCACCACCTCGCCGTCCAGGATGAGCGGTGCCCCGGAGAGATCACGCAGCGCAATGGCCACGATGTCGGGGAGGCTCCTCGTGACGTCGGTCATGCGCCGGCTCCAGATCGCCACCCGGTCGCCGTCGCGATGGAGCTGGATGCGCGCGCCGTCGTACTTGTACTCCATCGCGGAGGCTCCGCCGTGCGCGTCCAGGGCCTCCGCCGGATCGGCCGCGACCTCGGCCAGCATCGGCAGGAGCGGAACGAAGACGCGGGGCGTGGCCGCCGCGAGAGCCTCGGCGCCGCCGGTCAGCGCGAGCGTGGCCACCGCGGTGAGGTCGCCGGTGACGAGGGCGGCCCGGCGCACTCCCGCGACCGGAGCGCCGGCCGCCTGCGCGATCGCCTCCAGCACCAGTCCCTCGGAGAGGCCCATGCGCATCTCGCCGAAGACGATCCGCTGGAGCAGGTCGCGCTCCTCCGCGGAGGCGCGCGCGGCCAGCTCGCCGAGGCGGCCCTCGCGCAGGCGCCGCGCGCCCGGGCCCGCCGCTTCCGCGACCGCCACGAAGGCCTCTGCCACGTCGCCGAGGGTGAGCGGGGCCCCGCCCCCAACCGCGGGAGCGGCGGGCAGGCCGCGCACGTTGAGCACTCGCGGGTCCGAGGCGGAGAAGGCGCGCCCGCTCAGATAGGTGACCGCGCGCGTGAGGTCGTCGGGCGGCAGGGCCCGCAGGTACTCCGCCACGAGCCGCCGCTTCTCGAGACGCCCGCCGGTCGCCGCGACGCGCGCGCGCAGGGCCGTCAGCTCGGACAGGAGGGCCACGGCCATTCAGAAGATGAGCAGGAGCCAGCCGACGAGCAGGGTCAGCGCGGTGACCGGCACCCCGACCCGGCTGTACTCGAGGAAGCCGATCCGGATGCCGGCGCCCCGCGCCTGCTCCACCACGATGAGGTTGGCCACCGAGCCCAGGATCGTGAGGTTGCCCGCGAGCGTGGAGGCCATCGCGAGCAGGAGCCAGGCCCGCGCCGGCTCTCCGAACGTGGGGATCACGGTCTTGAACAGCAGCACCGCGGGGACGTTCGACACCAGGTTCGACAGCACCGCGGTGACCGCGGTCAGCACCGCCGGGCGGGACAGACCCACCGCGGCGGCCGCGTCCAGGATCTGGCCCGCGAGACCCGAGGCCTCGACGCCCCCGATCACCACGAAGAGACCGGTGAAGAGCACGAGCAATCCCCAGTCGATCTCGCGGTAGACCTTGTCCGGGTTCACCCGGCGCGTGAGCAGGCAGTAGGCCGCGCCGCCGATCGCCACCAGCGCGATCGGCACTCCGGCGAGGAAGGCGACCAGCATCACCGACACCGCGGCCACCGTCTTGATCATCAGCGCGCGGTGCACCACCCCGGGCTCGGCGATGGCCTCCGTGGGCAGCGCGGTCGGCAGCCGCCGCCGGTAGGCGAGCCAGATCACCGCGAACACCACCGCGAGCCCGATCACCGCCACCGGCGCCTCGCGCAGGAGGAAGGCGCGGTAGGAGATGCCGGAGAAGCTGCCCACGAGCATGTTCTGCGGATTGCCGGTGAGCGTGGCCACGCTGCCCACGTTGGCCGCGGTGGCGAGCGCGACGAGGTACGGCACCGGCGGCAGCCGCAGGCGCCGCGCGAGGTCCAGCACGATCGGGGCCATCACCAGGCACACCACGTCGTTGACGAAGAGCGCCGACAGCACGCCGGCGGCCACGATGATGAGGCCGAGCAGGCCCACCGGCGTGTGGGCCCGCCGCACCGCCGCGTACGTCACCAGGCGGAAGAAGCCGGAGAGGCGGAGGTACGCGGCCACGATCATCATGCCGAAGAGCAGCACCAGGGTGTGGGCGTCGACCGCGGCCACCGCGCGGTCCCACGGCAGGAGCCCGCTCACCACCACGAGCGCGCCCCCGATGATGGCCACCCCCGTCCGGTCCACCCGGAGGAACGGCAGGCGCCCGAGGGCCAGGCCCAGATACGTGCCGCCGAGCGCGACCAGCGCGATCAGCCGCTCGAAGCCGAGGTCGGACATGGCTCAGTAGCCGATCGCGGCCCCGTCGCTGCGCGGATCCGCCCCGCCCACCAGCACCCCGCTGTCGGGGTCGATCGTGATGCCGTGGGCGTGACCGGCCAGCTCGTTCCACGCCTCCCACCGGTTGATCACGTGGCCGCGGCGCGCCAGCTCCGCGACCGTGGCGTCGGCGAAGCGGCCCTCCAGGTTCAGGACCTCGCGCGCGTCGCCCAGGGCGAAGCGGCCCGCGAGCCAGCGCGGGGCCGCCACCGCCTGCTGGATGTCGAGGCCGTGGTCGATCAGCGCGCTGTAGACCTGGAGGTGGATCTGCGGCTGGCCGTCCGCGCCCATGCAGCCCAGTACCTGCCAGAGTCGCCCTTCCCGGAAGGCGAGCGAGGCGATCAGGGTGTGGAGCGGGCGCTTGCCCGGCTCGAGGCGGTTGGGATGGTCCGGGTCCAGCGAGAAGTACGCCCCGCGGTTCTGCAGCACCACCCCGGTGCGCCCCGCCACCACTCCCGCGCCGAAGCCCATGTAGAGGCTCTGGATCAGCGAGGCCGCGTTGCCGGCGGCGTCGACCGCGGCCACGTAGACGGTGTCGCCGGTCAGGCTGCCGGTGGACGGCACGCGGTCCCACGGCAGCGCGCGCGCGGGATCGATGAGGCGCCGGCGCTCCTCGGTGTAGGCGGTGGACAGGAGCCGCTCCACCGGAACCGGCGCGAAGGCGGGATCGGCCACGTAGCGGTCGCGGTCGTGGAAGGCGATCTGCTTGGCCTGCACCAGCAGGTGCACGTGGTCGAGGCCCAGGAAGGGCCGCGCGCCCAGGTCGTAGGGCTCGACCAGGCGCAGGGCCTGCAGCACCGAGACGCCCTGGCTGGGGGGCGGCGTCTCGTGGATGGTGACGCCCCGGTAGGTGGCGCGGATCGACTCGCCCCAGCGCGACCGCTGCGCGGCCAGGTCGGCCTCGGTGAAGAAGCCGCCGTGCTCGCGCGACCAGCGCACCAGCTCGCGCGCGGTCTCACCCTCGTAGAAGGCGGCGCGCCCGCCGGAGCCGAGGCGCTCGAGCGTGCGCGCGAGGTCGCCGTTGACGAGCCGCCGGCCCACCGCGGGCTGGCGCCCTTCGGCCAGGAAGATGCGCGCCGCGGCGGGATCGGCGGCCAGCACGTCGGCGCTCCGCTCGATCCACTCCGCGAGACGGCGCGTGATCGGAAAGCCCTCGCGCGCGTAGCCGACGGCCGCCGCGAGGTCGTCCGCCAGGGGGCGGCGGCCGTAGCGCGCGTGCGCCTCGCACCAGCCGTGCGGCGCGCCGGGCACCGTGACCGTCGCGGGCACCACCCCGCGCAGCGGGATCGCGTCGAGACCGCGCGCCCGGAACCAGTGAAGCGTCGCCCCGCCCGCGGCCTGCCCCGCCGCGTCGAGCGCGCGCACCGCGCCGCCGCGCCCCTCGTGGATGAGCCAGAACGAGTCGCCACCCACGCTGGTCATGTGCGGGTACACCACCGCGAGGACCGCGGCCGCGGCGATGGCCGCGTCGACCGCGGAGCCGCCCGCCTGCAGCGCCTGCACGCCGGCCTGGGAGGCGAGCGTGTGCGGAGAGGCGACCATGCCGCGGTACGCCAGCGTGGCCGGGCGGGCGGCGTCGAGAATGCGCCTAGCCCCGTCCCGCCGGGAGCGGCAGCTCCATCCAGACGTCCGCGCGCGGATTGCGGTTGTAGTCGTCGATCTCCCGGAATCCGTAGCGGCGGTAGAGCCGCACCGCGGCGGCCAGCCGCTGCTCGCTGTCGAGCCGCAGCACCCGGCCGCCGAGGGCGTGGGCCTCGGCGAGCACGCGCTCCATCAGCCGGTCGGCGAGACCCTGGCCCCGGTGCTCGGGGCGGAGCCACATGCGCTTGAGCTCGGCGACGCCGGGCTCGAGGCGGCGCACCGCGGCGGTGCCGACCACGCCGCCCGCCGGATCGACCACCACCAGCATCACGCCCGCGCGGCCGTCGTACTCGCCCTGCCAGTCGGCCACGTCGTGGTCGAGCCCGTCGGAGTCGACGTCCTCCCCCAGGAACGTGAAGTACGCGGCCAGCTCGCGCGTGACCCCCGCGTGATCGTCGGGCCCCGCGCGTCGGATCTGGTAGTCGGGCGCCACCTACCGCTTCCGGGCGTGCGCGTCGAGCCCGCGCTGCCAGAGGTACTCGGTCTCGCCCAGGTGCTTGCCGACCCAGCGCGACAGGACGAAGAGGAGATCGCTCAGCCGGTTGACGTACTTGAGCGGCCACTCGCCGATCTCCTCCACCCGCGAGAGCTCCAGCACGCGGCGCTCCGCGCGCCGGCACACCGTGCGCGCCTGGTGCAGGAAGCCGCCCACCGGACCGCCACCGGGCAGGATGAAGCTCTTGAGCGGGGTCAGCTCCTTCTGGCATTCGTCCATCAGCCGCTCGAGAGCGGTCACCTGCTCGGCGCTCACCCGGAACATGCCCTCGTAAACCGCGTCGGCCGGGGTCGCCAGCTCGCTGCCCAGGTCGAACAGCTCGTTCTGCAGCCGGCGCAGCACCTCGTCGAGCCACCGGTGCCGCTTGCCGCTCTTCTTCCGCTCCGCGTTGAAGACGCGGGCCAGCCCGATGACCGCGTTCAGCTCGTCGATGGTGCCGTAGGCCTCGATGCGCGGCGAGTCCTTGGGCACGCGACGACCGCCCACCAGCGCGGTCTCGCCCTTGTCTCCCGTGCGCGTGTACACGCGCGTGATGCGAACCGGCATGCGCACCTCCCGCGCCGAGGCTAGCACAGGTGCTAGACTCAGGCCATGAGCGAGGCGTGGCGCGACAACCTCGTGACCGACCAGGAGTCCATCGCGCGCATCGTCCGCGAGTGCAAGCGCATCGCGGTGCTCGGCATGAAGACGGAGGCGCAGCGCGATCAGCCCGCGTTCTACGTGCCCGAGTACATGGCGCGGGCCGGCTACGACATCGTGCCGGTGCCGGTCTACTATCCGACCGTCACGCGCATCCTCGAGCGGCCGGTGTTCCGCGCGGTGCGCGACGTGCCGCCGCCGATCGACATGGTCGACGTCTTCCGGCGCCCGCACGACATCCCCCCGCACGTCGACGACATCCTGGCCGCGGGCCCGCGCGTGGTGTGGTTCCAGCTCGGTATCCGCAACCCCGCCGCCGCGGAGGCCTTCGCGCGCGCCGGCATCCAGGTGGTCCAGGACCGCTGCCTGCTGGTGGAGCACCGCCGGCTGCGCTAGCCGCGCGTCAGCGCGTGGCGAGCGCGGCGAGGGCCTGGCTGACGTCCCGCCACTCGCCCTCGGTGAGCGCGGTGTCCCCGAAGCGGGCGCGCTCGTAGAGGACGGTGAGGCGCGCGAAGGCCTCTCCTCGCCGCGGCGCCGCCGCGCCCACCCGCGTCGCGAACTGGCGCGCGGTCTCGGCCGCGGCGGGCGCGAGGCCCTGCCGGGCCAGGAGGCGCAGGGCGCGCTCGTAGAACACGGGCGCCCGCCGGGCGGGGCCGGTCGCGCGCGGGCCGCCGCCGCGGCCCCACAGGAGCCATCCCAGACCCAGCGCCGCCACCACGGCGCCCGCGATGGCCAGGGTCCGGCGCGCCGGCCACTCGCGCGGCCACGGCAGCCCGAGCCGCACCTCGGTGGCCTGCCGCTGCACGGCGGCCGCGAGGTGCACCTGATCGCGCAGGCTCCAGTTGATCACGTAGCGGTACCAGCGCATGCGCGCCGCATCGAGGTAGAGCGACAGCGAGCCGGGCGCGCGCTGGGCGACCTCCCCCCGGGGAGATGGATCGAACGCGATCCAGCCCTGTCCCTCCACGTGGACCTCGACCCAGGAGTGGGCGTCGCTCAGGCGGACCATGAAGTAGCGCCCGTAGGGGTTCCACTCCCCCTGCTGGAAGCCCGCCACCACCCGGCTCGGGATGCCCAGGGTGCGCAGCATCACCGCCATCGAGGCCGCGAAGTACTCGCAGTTGCCCGAGCGCCGGACGAACAGGAACTCCTCCAGCGGCGGGCGCGCGGTCTCGCGCCGGAGCGCGAGGGTGTAGCGGTAGTGCGTGGAGAGGTACGCGCTGATGCGCCGCGCCGCGGTGGCGGGATCGGTGGCGCCCGCGGCCGCCTCTCGGGCCAGGCGCGCGATCTCCGGCGATACCGCGGGCAGCTGGAGGAAGCGGGTCCGCTCCGTCGCGCCGAGCGGCGGCGCGGGGCGCGCGCGCGACATCGACGACCGGCCCCCCGTCTCCACCTCCGACTCCACGACGTAGTGGAGCCGCCCGCTCGCGCTCGACGTGGTGAGCCCGCCCATGTCGTCGGCCACCAGGCTGGGCGACGGCATCTCCACCCGGATCACGCGCGGCGCGCCGAACACCGCGTCGGTGCCCATCGGCTCCAGGAAGATCTCCTGCCGCAGGATGGGACCGGTCCCGCGGGGCAGCCCGATCCCGAAGTCGCCCCCGGCCCCGCGGCGCAGGTAGCGCCGGGGCGCCACCGTGCTCGACCACGCGCGGCCGTCGAACTGGTCGAAGGCCACGCCCCGCCAGCGGAGCTCCGGGAGCGCGACCGGGTCCACCCGCTCGTCGGTGAGGTACACCCGCATGACCACGCTGTGGTCGGTCTCGATGTCGCCGAAGCTGCCCAGGTCCACCCGGTCCGCGAAGCCGGTGACCATGCGGCCGAGCTGGGCTCGCAGCGGCAGCGCGGCCTGTCCCACCCGCGGGATCACGAAGAAGAGCCCGCCCGCGAGCGAGAAGGTGATGGCGGCCGCGACCAGGCTGACGCGGGTCAGCGGGCCGCGGAAGAACACCCGGCGCGTGGAGGCGGCGCCGCCCCCGCCCGCCTGCCCGGCCCGCTCGAGCTCGGTCACCACGTGATTGAGGATGAGCATCCACGTGCCGAGCACCAGGAAGATCACGAACACCACCAGGAAACCGAGGCTGAAGCTGATGGAGGCGGCGGCCACCAGCATGAAGAAGGAGAGCAGCCCCGCGTCGCGCAGGTCCTTGAGCCCGCGCCGCACGAAGAGCCGCAGCAGGATCAGGAACAGCAGCAGGTGCACCATCCCGTCGAGCACCGAGTAGGCGAGATAGAGGAGGTCGACCACCACGGCCACCGCGGCCGCCCCCACCAGCCCGTAGCCGAGCGCGGCCCGCACCGCACCGCGGGCGCGCGCCTGCTCGTGCCCCCAGCCCACCAGGATCGCGAGCACCACCAGGGCCGCCCCGACCGGGCCCACGAGGGCCGCGCCGTACAGGGCGGCCACGCCGGTGAGCACCAGCAGGTAGGTGACGAGGCGGAGGGCGAGGAGGGCCGACACGTCAGTCGAGCGAGACGCGGATCTCGCGCAGGCGCCGGGAGCTGAGGGCGCCGTCGTCTTCCCCCGCCGCCCGCGGCGCCACCCGGCCGCCCCCCGCCGGATCGTAGAGAGCCAGGGCGGCCAGCACGCGGCGCAGGTGGGAGCGGCCGTGGCCGAGGGGGATCACGAGGTCCGGGCCGGTCATCTCCACCCCCGCCCCCGCGCGGATCAGCGCGCTCGCGACGGAGGCGGCGTCGGAGAGCGCCGCCTCCAGCCGCTCGCTCCCGGCCTGCCCGCGCCCCACCAGCACCAGGCGTGCGTCGTGGCTGGCGTCGGCCTCGTGCTCCCGCACCATGAGCGTCTCCGCCTTCGCGCTGCTCCGCCAGTGGATGAAGCGCGGGTCGTCGCCCGGGCGGTAGGCGCGCAGGTTGTGGATCTCGTCGCCGCGGCCGGGTCGCCGCGCCGCGCCCGCCCCCGCCCCCCCGAGCCGCCCGAGCCACGCCGCGCCGAGCGGACGCACCGCGGGGAACACGAGGACCTCGTCGCCGAGGGCCGCCCGCCCCGCCTTCACGAACAGGCCGAACGGGAAGCGGGTGGTGATGCGCACCCCGGCGAGACGCCACCGGCCTCGGCGGGGCGGCGTCTCCTCCCAGGTCGCGAGCCGGTCGGTGCCGGCCTCGATCCGCCGGAAGTAGATGAAGCGCGAGCCGGACTCGAGCGCGCGCGCGTCGGGCGCGAGCAGCTCGAGGGTGATCGAATAGGACGTGAGCCAGCGCTTGCGGTTGGCCAGGGTGGCCCCCAGCACCACGGCGCGTCCCGCGTAGAGCTCCTCGGGCCCGATCCCGGTGAGTCGCACGCCGCGCATCGCCTGCTCGGAGAGGATGCCGGAGACCACGATCAGGGCCAGCAGCGCGGAGACCAGCAGGTAGAGCAGGTTGTTGCCGGTGTTGATCGCGGCCACTCCGAGCCCGACCGCCACCAGGAGGCACCACCACCCGTCGCGGGTGGGCTTGATCGTGCGGCGCGGATGGAGGAGGCGCCAGACGGCGGCGCGCAGCAACTTCAGCACGGCTACCGGGGGACGGGGACGTCCTGGAGGATCGCGGCGATGGCCGCGTCGGCGCCCATGCCGCTCGCGGCGCCGCCGGTGACCGCGGCCTTGACGATCACCCGGTGGGCCAGCACCGGGGCGGCCAGCTCCTTGATGTCGTCGGGCAGGAGGTAGTCGCGTCCGTCGGCCAGCGCGCGAGCGCGCGCGGCGCGCAGCAGGGCCAGCGAGCCGCGGGGGCTCACCCCGAGGGTCAGGAGCGCGGAGCGGCGCGTCGCGGTCACCAGCGCCACCAGGTAGTCGAGCACCGATTCCTCCGCGCGCACCCGCTCCGCGGCCTCCTGCAGGCCCAGCACCTCCTCGGCCAGCACCACCGGAGCCACTCCGGTGGGGGGCGGCGCGGGGTCCCCGCGCAGCACCGCCTTCTCGTCGGCGGCCGCGGGGTAGCCCACGCGCAGGCGCAGCAGGAAGCGATCGAGCTGGGACTCCGGCAGCGGGAACGTGCCCTCGTACTCGCGCGGGTTCTGGGTGGCCAGCACCATGAACGGCCGGGGCAGCGGGTACGTGGAGTGGTCGACCGAGACCTGGGCCTCGTTCATGGCCTCGAGCAGCGCGGACTGCGTCTTGGGAGTGGTGCGGTTGATCTCGTCGGCGAGCACGATGTTGGTGAAGAGCGGGCCCGGCTTGAACACGAAGTCACCCGTCTTCGGATCCCACACCGAGACCCCCAGCACGTCGGACGGGAGCATGTCGGAGGTGAACTGGATGCGCTGAAAGGAGGCGCCGATGGAGCGCGCCAGGGCCGAGGCCAGCGTGGTCTTGCCCACGCCCGGGACGTCCTCGATCAGGAGGTGGCCCCGCGCGACCAGCCCGATCACCGCGAGACGGACCACCTCGGGCTTGCCCACCAGGGCGCGGCCGACGCTGTCCTCCAGACGGCGGATGATCTCCGTCGAGCCGCCCATAGAATTCCACTATACCGTACGCGGATTTTTCCCCCGGGCCGCCCGCTCTCCGGCTGTAGTAGTCTGCCACCCAATGGATCGGCCAAATCCGAGCGAGCAGGGCGGCGCCTGGGCATCTGGAGACGCGGCGAGCGGATGGAAGAGGGGAGAGGCGGCACGTGGCCGGGCGCTGGATCCGCTGACCGAGCTGATGCTCGATCTGGCCGGGGTCACGGTCGGCAGTCAGGTACTCGACCTGGGAGCAGGTACGGGTGACCAGACCATGCTGGCCGCACGTCGCGCCGGGCCGGGTGGCATGGTCCTGGCGACCGATATCTCGGCCTCCATGCTCGCGCTCACGCAGCAGGCCGCCCGCGGCGCCGACCTGGCGAACGTTCAGACGCGAGTGATGGATGCTCAGCGTCTCGAGCTGGAGGCCGACTCGTTCGACGCGGCGATGGCCCGCTTCAGCCTGCAGTTCGTCCCGGATGTTCCGCGAGCGCTCGCCGAGGTCCGGCGGGTCCTGAAGCCCGGCGGCCGGTTCGCGGCGGCGGTCTTCTCGGCCATCGAGAGGAACTCGTTTCGCGCCTCCCCTCAGGCGATCGCCAGCCGTCTGGCCGGCAAGCCGTTCCCCGCACCTGGGCCGGGGCAGTGGGCACTCAACGATCCGAGCACGCTGCGGGGTGCGTTTCGTCGGGCCGGCTTTCGGGACGTGGACGTCCGGCCGGTCCCCTTCGTCTACCGGTTCCAATCGCTGGCGGACGCCTTGCGCAATCTGGCGGAGGCACAACCTCCGCTCGTGAAGCTCCTGGATGAGCTGAGCGAGGACGACCGGGTCACCGCCTGGGCCGAGATCGAGCGAACACTCGAGCCCTTCGTGGGGCCAGATGGGTTCGCGGCGCCGAGCGAAGCGCTGATCACCGTCGGAGCGCGCTAGGTCAGGACCCGCCTCCTATCTCTGTATCGCGAAGTCTTCGGGCTCGAAGACCTGCCGGATCTCGATCACGTCTCCGTCACTCGCCGGGCACCGCTGCGCCCACTTCGTGACCTCGTCCTTCGACTTCGCCTCGACCAGCCAGTAGCCGCCCAGCACTTCCTTTGTCTCGATGAAGGGGCCGTCGGTCACGATCGGCTTTCCCTGGGCGAAGGATACCCGCGCGCCGGTGGCGACCGGGTGAAGGCCGTTCAACGACAAGATCTTGACGGACTTGGCCATCTCATCGTTGAAGCGGCCCATCTCGGCCACCTTCTCGGGATCGGGCACAAACCCGGGATCCACCTTCGTGCCTGCCCGGTAAACCGCCGGAATCATCAGCATCATGAATTTCATCGCCATGTCTCCTTGGTCGCAAATGGTCCTTCACGCATGGTCGTCCGGCACCCCCCGAGTTCGACATCCGGCGACTTTCCGGCGCGGCCCCGGGATCCCTTCGCCGGTCCCGGCGTGCGAGGCCCCGCGGCATCGGCTACAATGCGGGCGCGATGCCGCTCGAGATCCCGCCCTCCCCGCCGTGGCCGCGCGACGCGCGCGCGGCGTGCGCCTTCACCTTCGACCTCGACGCGGAGACTCTGTGGATGGCGCGGGGCGTCCACGAGCCGGTCACGCTCTCGCAGGGCCGCTTCGGGGTGGCGGAGGCGCTGCCGCGCATCCTGGCCCTGCTGCGCCTCAACGAGATCCACGCCTCGTTCTTCGTCCCGGCGTGGGTGGCCGAGAAGCACCCCGACGCGGTGCGCGCCATCGTCGACGGTGGGCACGAGCTGGGCTGCCACGGCGACGAGCACGAGAAGGTGAGCGATCTCCCCGCCGAGCGCGAGGAGGCGATCCTCCTGAAGAGCGTGGAGGTGCTCACCCGCGTCGGCGGCAAGCGCCCGCTCGGCTACCGCGCCCCCGCGTGGCAGCTGTCCGCGGCCACCCTCGAGCTGCTCGGCCGCCACGGCTTCGACTACTCGTCGAACATGATGGACCGTCTCTCGCCGTATCTGCATCCCGCCGCGGGCGGCCGCGCGCTGGTGGAGATCCCGGTCTCGTGGGTGCTCGACGACGCGCCCTACTTCATGTTCACCGGGCAGCGCGCGATGCAGGCCCCGGGGCCGGTGCTGCAGGGCTGGCTCACCGAGTTCGAGGGGATCACCGAGATGCGGGCTCTGACCAACTTCACGTTCCACCCGCAGATCATCGGGCGCCCCTCGCGCCTGGCCTGCCTGCGCGAGCTGATCGACCACGTGCGCCACACCCCGCGCGTGTGGATCGCCACTCTCGGGGAGATCAGCGCCCACCACCGCGCCACCGCGAAGGCCTGACCTGCAGGCCTTTTTCCGCGGAGGGCGGCTAGCGAAAGGCGGGTGCGACCTCGGCCATGAACCGGTCGAGGGCCCGGAGCCGATCGGCGGGGAGCAGGAAGGTGGGGATGAACAGCATTCCGACCCCGGCCGCCTGCAGCTTGCTCAGCTTGTCGCGGATCTCGCTCGCGCTGCCGGCCAGCACCGTGTCGCGCGCCTTGGTCTCGTCCGCCCCCATGCGCTTCATGTAGGCCTGCTGGACGCGCTCGACCCCGGCGCGGTCGTCCGCGAAGCCCAGCACCATCACCGCGGAGCGCAGGATCCGCTTCGGGTCGCGTCCCACCTTCACGCAGTGCGCGTCGAGGATGCGGCCCTTGTGGGTGAGGGTCTCGGGCCCGCCCCACACGTTCCAGTGATCCGCGTGCTGGGCCGCGATGCGCAGGGTGACCTTCTCCCCGCCGCCGCCGATCATCAGCTCGGGATACGGCTTCTGGACCGGCTTGGGCATGAGGGGGGCGTCCTCCAGCTGGTAGAAGGCGCCCTTGTAGCTCGCCTTCGCCTCGGTCCAGAGGGCCTTCATCACCCGGCACGCCTCGTCGAGTCGCTTGAGCCGCTCGGCGGTGGTGTAGAAGTCCATCCCGTAGGCGCGGTGCTCGTTCTCCTGCCAGCCCGCGCCGAGACCGCAGATGAGCCGGCCGCGCGAGATGATGTCGACGTTGGTCGCCATCTTGGCGAGGAGCGCGGGGTGGCGGTAGGTGTTGCCGCTCACGATGGTGCCCACGCGCATGCGCTCGGTGCGCGCCGCGAGGGCCGCGAGCGCGGTCCAGCACTCGAGCGTGTCGCCCACCCGGTCCGCGGTGTTGGGCATGAAGTGATCGGTGACGCAGGCCGCGTCCCAGCCGGTCCGGTCGCCGTGCTGCCAGAGCTCCAGCACCTCGTCCCACGTGGTTCCGCTCATGCCGGTGAACAGGGCGAATTTCATGGTGGCTGGATGCTACGAGCGCGCCCCGGGGAGGTCAAGTGGAAACCCCCTTCCTGATCGTCCATCCCGGCGCTCTCGGCGACGTGCTGCAGGCGGTGCCGGCGCTGCGCGGTCTGCGCGCGGCAGCCCCCGCCGCGCGCCTCGTCTTCGCGGGCCAGCCCCGGCTCGGCCGCTTGCTGGTGGCCCTCGGCGCGATCGACGACGCGCGCGGCTTCGGCGGCCTCGGGCTCGAGGCGCTCTTCACCGACGCGCCGATTCCGCCCGCGCTGGCCGGCTTCCTGGCCGACTTCGCGCGCGTGGTCTCGTGGTTCGGCGCGCGCGAGCCGGACTACCGCGCGCGGCTCGGCGCGCTCGCGCGCGACCTGGTGATCGCCCGCCCGGTGCCCGACGACGACACGCCGGTCTGGCGGCACCTCGTCGCGACGCTGGCGGACGCCGGCCGGGTGGGCCCGGACGCGATCGCTCCGCTGCGGATCGAGGGCCCGGCGGGCGCCCGCCGCGGGCTGATCGTACACGCGGGCAGCGGGGGCGCCGGGAAGCGCTGGCCGCCGGAGCGGTTCGCGGAGGTGATCGAGGCGACGGCCCGGTCCACCGGCGTGCCGGTCCTGCTCCACCAGGGCCCGGCAGACCGGGAGGCGGTGGAGGCGCTCGCGGCCCGCCTGACCGCGCCCGTCGAGCTCCTGGTGGAGCCGGAGCTCCCGGCGCTGGCCGCGGCCCTCGCGAGCGCGCGCGCCTATCTGGGCGGCGATTCGGGCGTCAGCCACCTGGCCGCCGCGGTGGGCGCGCCCAGCGTGATCCTGTTCCCGCCCGCGCACCTGCCCCGCTGGACCCCGTGGAGCCCGACCGCCCGTCCGATCGCGGCGAGCGGCGGACCCGACGAGGTCCGACGGGTGACGCAGGCGCTGGAGGACGCGCTCACGGCTGCTTCGCGATGACGTGGTCCTTGATCTTGTCGTAGGTCGCCTTCGGCAGCACCTTCTTCTGCACCAGCTCGTCCTTCCTCTTGTACGGACGGTTCTGCACGATCTTCTTGGCGTAGGCGTCGCCGATGCCGGGAATCATCTTGAGGTCCGCCTCGCTGGCCGTGTTGAGATCCAGCGGGTCGTGCCCCATGTCCTTCGCCGCGTCCTTGGCCGCGGGCTTGGTGTCGCTCTTGGCCGGCGCCGGCGTGGTCTTGGGCGCCTGGGCCCAGGCCGCGGGGGCCGCGAGCAGACCGGTGGAGAACAGCACCGCGACGACGAGACCGATCAGTCGCTTCATGGCAGGTCTCCTTTCGAGGGGACTTCTCTCACTTGATGCCGAGCAGCTCCACCTCGAAGATCAAGGTGGCGCCGGGCGGGATCACCCCGCCGGCCCCGCTATCGCCGTAGCCCAGATGCGCGGGGATGATCAGCTTGCGCTTGCCTCCCACCTTCATCGAGATGACGCCTTCGTCCCAGCCCTTGATCACGCGGCCCTTGCCCACCGGGAACTCGAACGGGCTGCCGCGGTCCACCGAGCTGTCGAACTTCTTGCCGCTCTTGAGCCAGCCGGTGTAGTGCACGCTCACGGTGTCGCCGGACTTGGGCCGGGCGCCGGTGCCCTCCACCAGGTCCACGTAGCCGAGCCCGGTGGCGGTCTCGACGACCTGTGCGTCGCTCTGGTCGCTCATGATGGCTCCTTTGGCGCTCCATAGTACCAGCGGTGCAGGCGCGCGGGGGCGACCCCGAAGAAGTGGAGCAGGCGAAGGGTCCACATGAGCCCGATGGTGCGGAGCGGGCCCTCCCGCTCCCACTTCCGCGCGGAGGTGGTCACGCGGGCGCGCAGCGCGGCCAGCCGTCCCCGCGCCCGGAGCCGCCGGGACAGCTCGATGTCCTCCATCAGCGGGATGTCGGGGTAGCCGCCCACCGCCTCGAAGGCGGCGCGGCGGACGAAGATGGCCTGGTCCCCGGTGCAGATCGACGTGGCGCGCGAGCGCGCGTTCATGAACCAGGCGATCATCTTCATCAGGTGCCGACTACTGTCGAAGCGCACGTCGAAGCGGCCGCCGACCACCGCGGGATCGGCCAGCGCGCCCTCGATGAGGGCGGTCGCGCCGTCGGGCAGCCAGGTATCGGCGTGCAGGAACAGCAGCACGTCGCCCGCCGCCCCGCGGGCGCCCGCGTTCATCTGCCGGGCCCGCCCGCGCGCGCCGGGCACGAGGCGCACGCCCGGCCGGCCGGCCACCACCGCCGCGGTCCCGTCGCGGCTGCCGCCGTCGACCACCAGCAGCTCCGCGCCCGGGCACGCGCGATCGAGATCGGGCAGGAGCCGCGCCAGGTTCGACGCCTCGTCGAGGGCGGGGATCACCACGCTGAGCTTCACTCGTCGGCCCCCGGCTCGAGGCGGATCGCGCCGTAGTAGGCGACCGCGCGCTCGCCGGTGTCGTCGGTGTCGGTCATGAGCGCGACACCCACGATGCGCGGGGGCTCGCCGCCGACGATACGCCGATAGTCGGCGTAGATATCGTGGCGCTCGGTGACCCACCGCCCCGCGTCCGCGGCGCCGCTCCGGGCCACCACCATCTTGGCGCGCGCGGAGTAGGCGTTGTCGAGCACGGTGCCCACCGGCAGCCGGCTCTCCCACACGTAGTTCAGCGCCATCCCGGGCGGGTAGCGGCCGTAGAAGAGCCGCAGCGCGCCGTAGCGCGCCCGCTCCCACGCCGACGCGCCGGCCGGATCGTAGCCGAAGGCCACGTAGACGCGCGCCGCGTAGTCGTCGCCCGCCTTGCGGCGCGGGTGTACGTGGCGTTCCGGTACGATCCCGCGGCCGCGAGCGCGTGGGAGCGCGCGCGCTACTGGGCCGCGCGTCTGATCTACGGCCGCTACCCGCCGGGCCTCGCGCTCAACTACGTGTGGGAGAGACGGCTGCCGGTGGGCACGGTGCTCGACAACGCGTACTCCGCGCGGGCCAAGATCGTGGTCGCGCAGAGCGGCGCCGCCCTCGCCGGAACCTGGGTCCGCGAGACCCACGATATCTACGCCGACTATCGGCGGATCGTCGTAGGCGGAGGC
>Ga0134125_10003650_pt1 | contig 17748 bp, 12 predicted proteins | sample KB31751_FD_96464 | JGI IMG/M metagenome (GOLD analysis project Ga0134125, IMG submission 96464) | Terrestrial soil microbial communities with excess Nitrogen fertilizer from Kellogg Biological Station, Michigan, USA - KB3-175-1 | ecosystem: Environmental > Terrestrial > Soil > Unclassified ...
CGCCGCCGGCAAGCAGGCCAAGGCGGCCTGAACTCGCAAACGTGTCCGCCGATCGACTATTGACGGTCGGCAGGATCGTCGGCGTCCACGGCGTCGGCGGCTGGGTCAAGATCGAGTCCTTTACCGAACCGCGCCTGCGCATCTTCGCCTACCGGCCTTGGCGGCTGAAACAGGCGGAGTCGGAAATCGAAATCGAATCCGCGCAGGGGCACGAGCAGGGCAAGGGTATGGTCGCCAAGCTGCCCGGCTGCGACGACCGCGAGGCGGCCGTGGCGGTGATCGGGGCCGAAATCCGGATTCCACGCTCGGCGCTGCCGAAACCCAAACGCGGCGAGTTTTACTGGGCGGACCTGGAAGGACTCGAAGTCGTCACCGTTGATGGCGTGCCGCTTGGCAAGGTCAGCCACCTGTTCGCGACCGGCGCGAACGATGTACTGGTTGTGCGCGGTGAGCGTGAACGTCTGATTCCTTACGTGACCGGGCAGTTTGTGAAGAAAGTCGATCTGGATGGGGGACGCATCACGGTCGATTGGGATGTGGATTTTTGACCATGCGTGTGGATGTCATCACGCTGTTTCCCGACTTCGTCGCGAGTTGCGCCGGAATCGGAGTGATCGGCAGGGCGCAGGAGCGCGGGTTGCTGGCGGTGCGTGCGTGGAATCCGCGCGACTACGCGACCGATGCCTACCGGCGTGTGGACGAGAGGCCGTTCGGCGGCGGGCCGGGCATGGTGATGTTGATCGATCCGTTGCGCGCGGCGCTGAACGCGGCGCGAGCGGCGGCAACGGAACCGGCGAAAACGATTTATCTCAGTCCGCAGGGAGCGCGGCTGGATCAGGCCAAGGTGGCCGAACTCGCGCAGCGGGAGAGGATCATCCTGTTGTGCGGGCGCTACGAAGGCGTGGACGAGCGGTTGTTGCGGCACGAAGTGGACGAGGAGCTTTCCATCGGCGACTACGTGCTGTCGGGCGGCGAGCTGCCCGCGGCGGTGCTGATCGATGCGATCGGACGCCTGCAGGACGGCGCGCTGAATGATGCGGACTCGGCCCGGCAGGATTCGTTTTCGGATGGCCTGCTGGACTGCCCGCATTACACGCGGCCTGAGCGGCACGGGCTGGGCGAGGTGCCGCAGGTGCTGACGTCCGGAGACCACGCCGCGATTGCGAAATGGCGCAGAAAACAGGCACTTGGACGTACCTGGCAGCGCCGCCCGGACCTGCTGGACAAGTTGAAGCTGAATCGAGAAGACGAAAAACTTTTACTTGAATATCAACAAGATACGAAATTTTAATCAAATCGGCCGTAAATCCGCCGAAATATCGGCATATAATCCAGCCCAACAAGTGGTGAAGACATGAACATCCTGCAGCAATTCGAATCCCGGCAAATTTCGCGCAAGCTGCCCGACTTCGGGCCCGGCGACACGGTCGTTGTGAACGTGAAGGTGAAGGAAGGCAACCGCGAGCGCGTGCAGGCCTATGAAGGCGTCTGCATCGCGAAGAAGAACGCGGGCCTGAACTCGGCCTTCACGGTGCGCAAGATTTCGCACGGTACTGGTGTCGAGCGCGTGTTCCAGTCGCACTCGCCGGCCATCGATTCGGTTGCGGTCAAGCGCCGCGGCAAGGTTCGCGGTGCAAAGCTTTATTACCTGCGCGGACTGGAAGGCAAGGCAGCACGCATTCAGGAAGACCTGTCCAAGCACGCCGCCGCGGCCGAGTAATCCGCAACATCCCTCTTGGAGCATTGAGTCGCGTCTGTGCTCCTCGTCCAAGGCGACCGTCGGTAACGACGGTCGCTTTGTCTTTTCTGGACTTCAGTGATTGTGACTGTGCCCTTTCGCTTTGCCGGCATGTTTGCCGGATGGCGTGGCGCCGGCGAGGACGGAATGGCCGTTCGCATGCGTGATGCCGTTGGCACTGGCATGTGCGGGGCCTTGCGACTTGCTGCGCGCGACATTGCGCACGCTGGAGCCTACCGGCTGACCGTTCATGTGTGCCGCATGTGCGGTTTGCGAAACCATCGCGCCATGACTGCCGCCGGGATGACCGTGGCCACCCGCCCACGCTGGGCTGGAGAGCGCGAGTGCGAGAAGGACTAGGGATTTGGTATGCATCGTGATTCCTCGATAGCCTATTGGAGTGCCGCCCTGTCGGCTGACGCAGACTAGGCCTCCGGTGCGAAATGTCCGCTGAACCGCCGCGCGTATTGCGGTGAGATGCGTGAATTTCGTCGCAATTCGCTTGAATTTTTCGCGGCCAGCCCAATTCCGGGAGCGATTCTCTTGTCTCAGGAAATCTCATGACCGCCGTCGCTGAAACCCGTCCATTCGAAGCCGAAGTCGCCCAGGTTCTGCACCTGGTCACGCATTCGCTGTATTCGCACAAGGAAATCTTCCTGCGCGAACTCGTTTCCAACGCTTCAGACGCTTGCGACAAGCTGCGTTTCGAGGCGCTCGGCAAACCCGAATTACTGGCCGGCGATTCCGACCTGCATATCGACGTTTCCGTCGACAAGGACGCACGCACCATCACGATCCGCGACAACGGCATTGGCATGACGCGCGACGAAGTCATCGCGAACATCGGCACCATCGCCAGTTCCGGCACGCGAAAATTCCTCGATGCGCTTTCAGCGGACAAGAAAGCCGACGCCAACCTGATCGGCCAGTTCGGCGTCGGCTTCTATTCCGCCTTCGTCGTCGCGGACAAGGTGACGCTGGTCACGCGCAAGGCCGACACGGCGACGGGCGAGGGCGTGCGCTGGGAATCGTCCGGCACCGGCGAATACACGCTGGAAAGCGTGGATGCGACCGAACGCGGCAGCGCCGTCACCCTGCATCTCAAACCTGAAGAGGACGAATTCCTGCAACCGTGGCAGTTGCGCAGTCTGATCGCGCGTTACTCGGATCACATCGGATTTCCGATCCGCATGCCGGTCGAGAAAGACGGCAAGCCGATGCAGGAGTGGGAAGCCGTCAATCAGGCTTCCGCCTTGTGGACGCGGCCCAAAGCCGAAATCAAGGATGAGGAATATCAGGCGTTTTACAAGCATATCTCGCATGATTTCAGTGATCCGCTGGCGTGGACGCACAACCGTGTCGAGGGTAACCAAAACTTCACCTCGCTGCTGTACCTGCCGGAGCAGGCGCCGTTCGACCTGATGATGGGCGGGCGCGACGAACGCAAGGGTTTGAAGCTCTACGTCAAGCGCGTCTTCATCATGGACGCGGCCGAGCAACTCTTGCCGGCTTATCTGCGCTTCGTGCGCGGCGTGGTCGATTCCGACGATCTGCCGCTCAACGTCAGTCGCGAAATCCTGCAGCAGAATCGGAATCTGGAAAAACTCAAATCCGCCTGCACGCGGCGCGTGCTCGACCTGCTCGACAAGTTGGCGAAAGACGAGCCCGAGAAATTTGCCACGTTCTGGAGAACCTTCGGCAACGTGTTCAAGGAAGGCCTGGCCGAGGATTTCGCCAACAAGGAACGCATCGCCAAACTTCTGCGCTTTGCCTCGACCAAATCGGAAGGTGCCACGCAAACGGTTTCGCTGGACGATTACATCGGCCGCATGAAGGCGGGGCAGGAGTCGATCTACTACATCACCGCCGAGAGCTATGCCGCCGCGAAAGGCTCGCCGCAGCTCGAAGCGTTGAAGGCCAACGACGTCGAAGTGCTGCTGATGGTGGACCGTATCGACGACTGGATGATGGGCCATCTCACCGAATACGCCGGCAAGAAGCTGCGCAACGTCGCCAAGGGCGATCTGGAACTCGACAAGCTCGGCGGCGCGAGCGCGGAAGCGCGCAAGGAAACCGAAAAGGCCGCCGAAGGCGTGGTAAAAAAATTGAAGGAACTGCTCGGCGAGCGCGTGAGCGACGTGCGCGTGTCCGCGCGCCTGACCGATTCGCCGGCCTGCATCGTGCTGGACGAGCACGACATGGGCCTGGCCATGCAGCGCTTGCTCAAGCAGGCCGGACACGACGTGCCGGCGTCCAAACCCGTGCTGGAAATCAATCCGGCGCACGCGCTGGTCAAGCGGATCGAAACCGACTCCGCTCACGCAAGCGACTTGGCTGCGCTGCTACTCGATCAGGCGCAACTGCTCGAAGGTGTGGCGTTGGAAGATCCGGCCGCCTATGTGCGCCGCGTAAACGCGCTGCTCACACACGCCTGAGCGCATGGGCGTCGTCGAGCAGCGTCAGGCACTGGAGCAATTGCACAAGGGTGCGGCGCTGCATCGCGCCGGTCAGATCGGGCTCGCGCAAAGCCATTACCAACGTGCCGCCAAGCTCGATCCGGCCAACGCCGACGCTTGGCATTTGCTCGGCGTCGCGGCCTTGCAGTCGGGAAGCCCCGCGCTCGCGGCAAAGCATCTGCGCACTTGCGTCAGCGTGCGTCCCGCATTCGCCGAGGCGCACAACAATCTTGGCGTCGCTCTGCGTCAAGCTGGCAAGCACGCCGAAGCCATCGCGGCGTTCCAGCAGGCTCTGGCGGTGCGCGGCGGCTATATCGACGCCATGTTCAATCTCGGCATCGCGTTCGAGGCGGCCGAAAATCCGGTCGAGGCCGACCGCTGTTACCGGCAGGTGCTCGCATGGCGCGCCGATCATGCCGATGCCGCGACGAATCTGGGCAATCTGTTGCGCCGACATGGGCGCTTGAGCGACGCGTTGCCGTTCGCCGAACTGGCGCAGCGCGTGGCGCCGGATCGCGCGCGGACCAACGGCAACCTCGCGTTGCTGTTCAGCGATCTTGGCCGCCAATCAGACGCTGTGCGCTTCGCGCGCGCCGCCGTCGCGCATGAACCGGAACAAGTGCTGTGGTGGAAAACATTGGGCGTTGCGCAACGTCTGCTGCACGACATCGACAATGCGATTCCGAGCTTGCGCCGGGCGCTGGAACTCGATCGCGGCGATGCGGCGACGGCGCTGGAACTTGCGTTGGCGCTCAATGAGGGCGGCGAAACCGATGCGTCGCGTCAATTGTTCGCCACGACAAAACCGCCGTTGGGATTCGGCGAGCGCGTACGCTGGTTGCGTGCATTGACCTTGCCCACGATCTATCGCGACGCGGCGGAAATCGACGCGACGCGCGAGAGTTTCGGCGCTGGTCTCGACGAATTGCAACGCAGGTTAAAACTGGATACGCCTGCAGCGATCCGGGAAGCCGTCCACGCAGCGGCCAGCGTCGCGCCGTTCCATCTGCATTACCAGCCGCGCGACAACACCGCGCTGCAATGCCGCTTCGGCGACCTCGTTTCGCAGGTCATGTCCTCCGCCGCGCCGGAACTGGTCGCGCCTTGCGACTGGATTCCGCGCGCACACGGCGGTCGTGTGCGCGTTGGCATCGTTGCGAGTCATTTGATGCAGCACACGGTGTCGCGCTATTTCACGCAGTTGATCGAAGGCTTGGACCGCGAACGCTTCGACGTGCGCATCTGGCACGGCGGCGGCGAGGACGAAAACACACGCCATATCGCCGGCTGCGTTTCCGAATTCGTGCAAACGCAAGCCGATGCGCTCACGCTGGCGCGGGTGGTGCGCGAAGCACGTCTCGACGTGCTCGTGTATCCTGAAATCGGCATGGACCCGAATCATCAGGCGCTGGCCGGCCTGCGTCTCGCGCCGGTGCAATGCGTGCTGTATGGCCATCCGGCGACCAGCGGTGCGCCCAACATCGACTACTTCCTCAGCGGCGCTGAACTCGAACCGGCAGACGCCGATGTGCACTACCGCGAAAAACTGGTACGCCTGCCGGGACTCGGCACACGGCCGCTGCCGCCGCCAATGCCGGGCGATGGCGCCTGGTTCGACGCGCAGGCCGAGGGCGCGCCGCTGATCCTGTGCTTGCAGAATTTCATCAAGCTGATTCCGTCATACGACGCTACGCTCGCGCGCATCGCCGCTGAAACCGGCGCGCGAATCGGGTTTTTCACGCGTAATCCGCCATTGATGCGTGTATTCCGCGCGCGCATCGAGGCCGCGTTCTCCGCACGCAAACTCGATCCGGCCAGGCATCTGGTTTTTCTGCCGGTGCAAACGCATGCGAATTATCTGGCTGGCATCGCGCGCGCGCCGCTGGTCCTGGATTCGCCGTGGTTTTCCGGCGGTGGCACTAGCCTGGACGCCTTTCGCGTCGGCACGCCGGTACTGGCGTGGGAAGGCACGATGGCGCGTGGTCGACAGACATCCGCCATGTTGCGCATGCTGGAAATCGGCGAATTAATCGCGACTGACGAGGACGACTACGTTGCCAAAGCGTCTGATCTGATTCGCAATGCAGGCAAGTGCGACGCCTTGCGCGAGACGATACTCGCACGGCAGTCGCGTTTGTTCGACGACGATTCCTCGGTGCGCGCGTTCGCGGATTTTCTCGACAACGCGGCAATATCCGACTAGATCGATGGCATCAAGGCCGGACGACGGCGCGTACCGCGTCGATCACGGCGTCTGGCCGGTCGATTTGCACGTCGTGCGACGAATGCGCGACAGGAATGATCTTGCCGCGTTTGGATGTCGCCGCTATCGCCTGCTGCGTCTTCAGTCGCGCCTGTTCCATCGCCTTGCGGAATTCCGGCGGCACGTCTTCGAACGGCGCATCGGGTTGCAGGATCAGCAGCGGAATCGCGCCGTGCGTTTCCGACTTCGACACCGGCTGCCGGTAGAGATCGACGTTCGTTTCCGCGATCGAGACGATCGTTCGCCAGAACGCCGGCCGCAGTTTGTTCGCATGCATCGCGGCATTGAGCCTGGCGCTGAACTGTGGATTGGGCGGGCGCAGGCAGTCCTTGAATTCCGGCAGTTGCGCATCGAGCTTTCCGGTTTCGGCCGCCTTTTCGCAGTTTTTCACGGCGGCCAGCATCGCGTCGCGTTGCGCGGCGTCCGCCTTTTCGAACTCGGGCGAAAACTCGCCCACGTTTTGGGGCGGCGGATCGAGCAGCACGAGCGCGGCCACGTCGCGCGCGTGCTTGTCCGCGAAACGCCGCACGATGTTCGTGCCGTAGGAGTGGCCGACGAGGGCCACGGGCGTTGCGATGTGGGCCGCGCGGATCAGCGCGGCGAGATCATCCGCATTCGTGTCGACGTTCCGCGGCAGCGGGCCGCCATCGCTGAATCCGGTGCCGGCGCGATCGTACGAGCACGCCCGCGTGAACTTCGCGATTCCCGGCTGCACCTTGAACCATGTCATCGAGTCGGCGTTGTTGCCGCTCTCGAGAATGACGGCTGGCGAGCCTTCGCCGCTGCAACGCAGATTCAAGCGACGGTTGGAGTCGATCGCAATCAGCTTGCCGGGTTCGGCGTATGCGTCGAGGGCTGCTTTTGGCTGCTGTGCGTGGGCGCCGCATGCAACGGCGGCGGCAAATCCGAGAACGAAGCGGAACGGCAGCGACATAGGCAACTTCCTGCGGTGTGGCGGGACTGTCTAGCCGCCGACGAAGCCGCGATTGTTGTTCTTTCGTAAAACAAAGAATGCGCGGTCAGACCAGCTTCTTCAGCCGGTAAAGCGCATCGAGCGCATCCTTCGGCGTCATCGCATCCGGATCGAGTTCGCGCAATGCGAGTTCCGCGGCGGATGGTGCGGGCGGCGCGAACAGTCCCATCTGCGGCGAGGCGTCGACGGATGCGACGGAATCCGATGAGCGTTCCACTACGGCGTGTCGCTGTTCCAACGCTGCAAGATGGTGGCGCGCGTCGACGATGACGTTCTTAGGCACGCCCGCGAGCGCTGCGACGTGCAGGCCGAAGCTGCGGCTGGCGGGGCCATCCTTCACTGCGTGCATGAACACCAGGTCGTCGCCGTATTCAACAGCATCCAGATGCACATTGGCGATGCCGGGATATTGTCCGGCGAGGTCGGTCAACTCGAAATAATGTGTGGCAAACAGTGTGAACGCACGATTCTTCGTCGCCAGTTCCACCGCGCAGGCCTGTGCGAGGGCCAATCCGTCGTAGGTCGATGTACCGCGGCCGATCTCGTCCATCAGCACAAGACTATACGTTGTCGCATTGTGGAGAATGTTCGCGGTCTCGCTCATCTCGACCATGAACGTCGATTGCCCGCGCGACAGATCGTCGCCGGCGCCGATGCGCGTGAAGATGCGGTCGATGGGGCCAATTCTGGCCGCATCCGCCGGTACGAAGCTGCCGATGTGGGCGAGCAGCACGATCAGCGCGTTCTGGCGCATGTAGGTGCTTTTGCCGCCCATGTTCGGACCGGTGATGACGAGCATGCGGCGGCCGTCGTCGAGAGCGAGATCGTTCGGTTCGAACGGTTCGCTGCGCACACGTTCGACGACCGGATGGCGTCCGCGCAGGATGCGTATGCCGTTCGCGTCGGTCAGCGTCGGCGCTTTCCAGTTCAGCGCGTCGGCGCGCTCGGCGAGGTTCGCCAGTACGTCGAACTCGGCCATCGTGGCGGCGGCGCGCTTGAGCGGTCCGAGCCGCGCGCCGAGAAAATCCAGCAGTCCGTCGTAGAGCGCACGTTCGCGCATCGATGCGCGTTCGCGTGCGGACAGCACCTTGTCCTCGAACGCCTTCAATTCCTCGGTGATATACCGTTCGGCGCCTTTCAGTGTTTGCCGCCGCGTGTAGTGCGTTGGCGCTTTGTCGGATTGGCCCTTGCTGATCTCGATGTAGTAGCCGTGCACGCTGTTGTAGCCGACCTTCAGCGTCGGAATGCCGGTCGCGGCTTTTTCACGCGCTTCAAGGTCGATGAGGAACTGGTCCGCGTTCGTCGACAACATGCGCAACTCGTCGAGTTCAGCGTCGAAGCCCGGACGGATCACGCCGCCATCACGCAGCAACGCGGGGGGCTGTTCGAGGATGGCGTGGGCGAGATGTTGCGCCGTGTCGGAATGCTCGCCGATGCGTTCGAGCAATTCCTCGATCAGCGGCGAGTCGCATTGTTTGAGTGCTTGCCGCAACTTCGGTGCAGCGAGCAAGCCATCGCGTAGCGTCGACAGATCGCGCGGGCGCGCACTGCGCAGCGCCACGCGCGACAAAATACGTTCGAGATCGCCGATGCCGCGCAACACGTCGTGCAAGTTTTCAAGGCGGCGTTGTTCGATCAGCGCGTCGATGGCCTGATAGCGACGGCGCAGCGTCGTATGATCGCGCAGCGGCCGGTGCAGCCAGCGCCGCAGTGTGCGCGCGCCCATCGGCGTCACGGTTTCGTCGAGCACGCCGAGGAGCGTGTTCTCGATGCGCCCGCTCGCATGCGTGTCGAGTTCGAGATTGCGCCGCGTCGCCGCGTCCAGCGCGATCGTCTCGCCGGCATTTTCCACCGCGAGTCCGGACAGATGCGGCAACGCGGATTTCTGCGTTTCCTCGACATAACCGAGCAAAGCACCCGCCGCGGCGACGGCCAGCGACAAGTGCTCGCAACCGAAGCCGGACAGGTCGCGCACCTTGAAAAACGCGCACAACTGGCGCCGCGCGGTTTCGGCGTCGAAATGCCACGGCGGGCGTTTGCGCAGACCGGGCAGGGCGGCTACGAAAGCGGGCCACGCGACGTCTTCACCGACCAGCGTTTCCGCAGGCGCGAGACGCGCCAGTTCCGACGTCAGCGCCTCGGCGTCGGCGACTTCGCTCAGAAGAAAACGCCCGCCGGCGAGGTCGATCCACGCCAATCCGTAATTCGTCTTGCCCGCAGCGATGGCAAGCAGCAGATTGTCGCGGCGTTCTTCGAGCAACGCCTCGTCAGTGACCGTGCCCGGAGTCACTACGCGCACCACCTTGCGTTCGACCAGACCCTTGGCAAGCGCCGGATCGCCGATCTGCTCGCAGATCGCCACCGACTCGCCGAGCTTGAGCAGACGCGCGAGGTAACCTTCGGCCGCGTGATACGGCACGCCCGCCATCGGAATCGGCGCGCCCGCCGACGCGCCGCGCTGCGTCAGCGTGAGATCGAGCAAGCGCGCCGCCTTGCGCGCATCGTCGTAAAACAGTTCGTAGAAATCGCCCATGCGGAAGAACACCAGCGTGTCCGGATACTCCGCCTTGGCGGCGAAGAATTGGCGCATGAGGGGTGTGTGCTGGCTGAAATCGTCGCGGTTCATCGATGCGTGGGCGCAGACTCGAAGCGAACGCGCATTGTAGTGGATGCGATCCGCCTCAATGCGCAACGTCGGCGATGAGTGGCGGCAAATCCAGTTTCGCCAATAATGCGCCGAAGCGCGAGTCCGAGTGCAGGCCGCGCAGCAGCGGATCGAACTCCAGGTACATGAAGCTGGCATCGTGCAATTCGTAACTGCGATCCAGCCATTGAAAAGCCTTGTCGTTCTCGCCACGCCACGCATAAACCTCGGCGGCCTGATAGGGCAGGATGTGGCCGTAGCGCGCGATCAACAATTGTAGTTGACGCTCCGATGCGGCAGCGTCCCCAAGCGTGTGATGGGCAAGGGCGAGCCCGGTAAGGCGCAGCACATGTGCGCTGTCTTCGAAATGCGGAATCGCGGCTGTCGCGTGTCCTTGTAACAGTTCGGCGAGTCCCAGATAGTAGTGCGCATGTTCGTCGAGTGGCGCGTTCTGCACTGCCTGCGCGAGCGCATCGCGTGCCCGATCGAAATTACCCTGTCCGATGTAGTGGTAACCCATCACCGTCCAGGCCCAGCCAGACTGCGGATTGAGTTGCGTTGCGCGTTGCGCCAAAGCGATCGAGGTATGCAGGTCTCCCAACGCGGCCTCGAGACGACAGCGCGCGCGCAGGTAGGTGTCGGAGTCCGGAGAACTGCGCGCCTTGCCGAGTTCGATGTCGACGCGCGCGCCTGCCCAGTCCCACCAATGCGCGTATTTGCGCTCGGCACGAATGAAGTAGGCCTCGGCGCTCTGCGGTGCCTGAACGATGATCTCGTCCAGAATCTCCATCGCACGCCGCTTGCCGGCCAACGCTTCTTCTGCGTTGTCCGCATACATGCCCGAAAAGCTGAGCGTGTCGGCGAGCAGCAACGATGCATCGACGTAGTGCGGATCGAGTTTCACCGCGCGCTCCAGATGCGCGATTGCGCGACGATTCGCGGTTTCGTCGTCCTTGTAAACGTAGCGTGCGAGAAGGTATTCCTGGTACGCATCGGGATTGTCGGTGCCGCGCTGCGCGAGATTGTGCAGTTGCTCCGGCAGCAGCTCGATGCGCAATGCGCTGATGATCGCGCGGGTGATCTCGTCCTGCATCGCGAACAGTTCGGTAACCGGCCGATCGTAGGTTTGCGACCAGCGGTGATAGCCGTTTTCAGCGTCGATCAATTGCACCGTGACACGGATGCGCCCGGCGGATTCGCGCACGCTACCTTCGAGCACGGTATCGACATGTAACTGTTTGCCGATGGTCTGGATGTCCGCTTGCTGGCCGCGGAACGCGAACGAAGACGTGCGTGCGGCGACCTTGATCTGCGGCAGATGCGCAAGATCGTCGAGCAACTCGTCGGCGAGGCCATCGGAAAAATACTGCTGGTCGTGCGCTGAACTCAGGTCGACGAAAGGCAATACCGCGAGCGACTGCGGCGCTGTGGTGTTTGCGCTGCGCAAGGACGGCGCGCGCAGTGCGGCGGCTGTCGCCAACGCCACCAGGACGAACAATGCCGCGAACATCGCGGCCATGCGCATGCGATTTCGTGGCAACGGCATATTCGTGGGTGCGGCCGTTTGAACGGCGGGCAGATCGGGCGCGACCGCCACTTCGGTTGCGCGGATCGCCACCTGTTCGATGCGCTCGACATGCGTCACGAGCCGGTAGCCGAAACCGTGCACGACACGCAGCAGTTCGCCGTCAGGATCGTTCAGGGCGACGCGTAGTCGCCCGATCGCCTTGGCCAACGAATTCTCGGTGACGACGCGGCCGTGCCAACCGGCGCGCATGAGATCGTCCTTGCTCACGGTATTGCCGGCGTGGCGCATCAGGCAGCGCAGCAGGTCGAAGCCGCTGCGATCCATCGCCACGCGAATGCCGTCGACGCATACGCTGGCGTGATGTTCGTCGAGTTCAACGTTGCCGAAACGCCAACACCCCGGCGACGCGTCGTCCGCGATCACGAATCCCGCATTGCGCGAATCCAGATTCAAGCTGCTCCCCGGGTGCCGGCCGCGGCGCGGCCAGCACGCACTGGCTGAAGATATCAGAATTTTTCACGATATTTCAGTACCGCAGCCAAGTCGGATGCTGTATCCGTGCCAAATGCTTCATTTGCTCACGGGAGAAGCCATGAAACGCAGTTTTGCTGTCTTGCTGGCGGGTTTGTTTGTGTTTCATGACACCATGGCCCAGTCCCTGTCCGATTCCGTATTCAACAGCGGATACGAGTCCGGTATCGTGCTGCAGGGCAAGGCGGGCTATCCGGGCCCGCTGGCGAACGCCACGATCGAGTTGCATCTGGGGAACTATGTCGCGACCACGCAAACCCAGGCCGACGGCAGCTATCGCTTGTTGGTGGAATCGCGCTACTTCGCCCCGGTAACGATTGCCGAACTCATGGCGTTCGGCCATGGTGCGGACGTAACCAAGGTCTGGGCCAGCCCGTTGGGCCCGAGTGATCGCCTGCTCGGATTGGCCAACGCCGGCGTGGTTGCGTTCGCCGACGAACCATTTCTGAATCTGAATCCGCGCACCACCGCCCTCGCCGGCGCGTTGCGCGCCTACAACGGATATGTGCCGATCACTGACAAGGCTACGTTCTACAAGGCCGCGCGCAGTTATCAGGATTATGTGCAGGACCTCACCTACGCTCTTGCAATGGTAGGTCGTGGCGATCAAGCCTTGCCGGCCACTGCCTCGAACACGTTTGCCGCGGTGGCGTCGCTGGCCAACTCGCAGCAGTTGTATGCGGACGAACGCAATCTCGCCAACGTCGATTGTTCGTCGACGCCGACGGCGCCATTTTGCGTCGTGCAGGCCAGCCTGCCAACGGATCCTTCGATCATTCCGGCGTATCCGTGGAATGACGGCCGCACCTATCTTTTCGGTATGGCCGGCTTTGACAATTTCGTCGAACAGCCGAATGTGGCGCGTCCGCATGCAAACACGGCAGATTTCCTTGTGGGTGGCGCCTTTGTGACCCTTGACTCGGCTGCTCAGGGCGATGGCAGCTATACGCTGACGCTGTCCGGTGGTGGCGCTATCGGCGCGGACGACTACTACCAGAATATTCCATCCTGCGGCGGCCAGGTGCTCGTGCATGACGAGACGATGGCCATTCATGTGCGTTCGGTGCGTGGACCGGGCGGACAGACCGAAGTGCATGGTTCTGGCGACCATCACGTCATCTACCCGGGGGGCTGTTCTACTCCGGTTGATTATTCCGATACCTGGGGCCTGCCCAGATACGCCGGCAACGATGTACTGCCACCGGAGCTTGCGGTCGACGTGCCGGCGATCGCCAGTCACGGCTTCGTGCTGGCCTCGCCGTTCGCGGTGCCGGTCACGAGTGGAAATGGGACCGAAAGCGCCTACGGCTACGATGTGTATACGTTTGGCGCAAGCGCGGGTACGACCGAACGTCAAGGCAAATCGTATACGTTTTCCGTCACCGGTCCGGCGTCGTTCTCGATGAATTTTGCCGCCGATGCGACCACGGCCGAAGTGCAGTTCATCAATGAGGAATCCCCTGGTATCTGGCTGGTGAGCCTGCATGCCACGGGATCTTCGTCGGAGCAGTTTTTCGAGAGCCTGCTGATGGAAACCACGGGCGCTGCCGGCGGCTTTGGTGGGACGAATGACGTATCCGACAACAGCTACGCTGCCAATGTGAATGGGCCTACCTGTGACGGCCCGTACGCAACGTTGGATTTATTGGCCGGCGATCCGAATGGTTGCGGCCCGCCGTACTTCGGCTGGATATTCCACAGCGGCTCGGCCACGGTCAACAGGCTCAAGAACGGCGCATTTTTTGGCGAATGGCAATTGTCGGGCCCCACTGTGCGGTTGCTGTTCGCGACGCCGGGTTTTAGCGCACCGACTATCAATCAGATCCGCGGTTGGGAACTGGTTCGATCCGACGGTGCGAACGATAGCTGGGTTCTGGAAAACGTCACCGTCAGTCCAGACGGCAGCACGAGTGCCCCGCCGGTCGTTTTCAAACCGACGGCACGATTGGTTCACGTGACGAAGCAATAGCCTGGGCAAGTTCGAGCTGAAAATGCCGATGGCGCGCGGCCAGGCCGCGCGCGCGGTGACGCTGTCATTTCGTGGTAATAATCGCCGGGTGTAATGTGCGTCATCCACCGCCCCCCCCCGGTAGCCGCGCGTGCAAAAACGCATTCTCATCGTCGAAGACGAAGGCTCGATCCGCGACATGGTCGCGTTCGCGCTGCGCAAGGCCGACATGGAGCCGATGGCGGCCGCGGACGCGCGCGAGGCGCAGCTCGCCGTCGCGGCGACGGTGCCGGACCTGATCCTGCTCGACTGGATGCTGCCGGGCATGAGCGGCCTGGAACTGGCGCGACGCCTGCGCAAGGAAACGCTCACCGCCGAGGTGCCGATCATCATGCTCACCGCGCGCGGCGAAGAGATGGATCGCGTCGCCGGTCTGGAAGCCGGCGTGGACGATTACGTGGTGAAGCCTTTCTCCACGCGCGAACTGATTGCGCGCATCAAGGCAGTGCTGCGGCGCAGCCACGGCGACGACGGTGCGGGCGTGCTCGAACTCGGCGGCTTGAAGATCGACGGCCCGGCACATCGCGTGTACGCGGGCGCGGACACGGTGCCGATCGGTCCGACCGAATACCGCCTGCTGCATTTTTTCATGACCCACGCCGAGCGCGTGTATTCGCGTGCGCAACTGCTCGATCACGTGTGGGGCGGCAGCGTCTACGTCGAAGAACGCACGGTCGATGTGCACATCCGCCGCCTGCGCCAGACCTTGCAGCCGTGGCGGCTGGATGGCCTGATCCAGACCGTGCGTGGTGCGGGGTACCGATTTTCGGCGACGGCGGCGTGATGGTTTCGCGAGCACGCCGGTTGGCTGCGCAATTGCGCGATCTGCGCAATGCCGCGGCGGCATTTCCGGATGCGCTGGTTTTGCTCGACGCCGACGGCTGCGTGCGCTGGATCAATCGCGCGGCCACGCGGTTGCTGGGTTTGGCCTGGCCGCGTGATCGCGGCGTGTCGCTTACCGAGCGCCTGCAAGACGGTGCGCTCGGCGATTGGCTGCGCGGCGGCGGCGAGAGCATCCAGGATATTCCCGCGCCCGTCGATGCGAACATACGGGTGAATGCGCGCTGGATCGCGTTTGGCCGCGGCCAGCGCGTGCTGCGCGTGCGCGACGTCAGCGATCTGGCGCGTCTGGAACAGGTGCGCCGCGATTTCGTCGCCAACGTCTCGCACGAATTGCGCACGCCGCTCACCGTGATCCACGGTTATCTGGAATTGCTCGATCCGCTGGAAGTGCCCGCGCTTGCGCCGGTGCTGAACGAGATGCGCGTGCAGTCTCGGCGCATGGGCCAGATCGTCGAGGATCTGCTGACGCTGTCGCGGCTGGAAATGCAGCGGCACTTGCCGGAGGAGCACGTGCCGATGGCACCGACACTGGCCTCGGTCCAGAAAGAAGCGCAGGCGCTGAGCCAGGGTCGCCATCGCATCTCGCTGGAGAACAGCGCGCAGTGCGATCTGTTCGGATCGCCGAAGGATTTGCACAGCGCGTTTTCCAATCTGGTCAGCAACGCCGTGCGCTACACGCCGACCGGCGGCGCGATCGCCATACGCTGGCTGCGCACGTCGACCGGCGCGGAGTATTCGGTTTCCGACACGGGCTACGGCATTCCCGCCGAACACTTGGCGCGGTTGACCGAGCGGTTTTATCGCGTGTCGTCGAGTCGTTCGCGCGGCAGCGGCGGCACGGGATTGGGCCTGTCGATCGTCAAGCATGTGTTGAACCTGCATCAGGCGAGTCTGAGCATCGAAAGCGAGCCGGGCAGGGGCTCGATTTTCACTTGTCATTTCGATCATGCGCGCCTGCGTGAAATCGGCGGCGACGCGATGTGATTGTCGGCGTTGTCATCGAACCGTAATCTTTCCATCACCCCCGCGAAATACGCGACCGGTAAAACGTCGCTGGTCATCCACGCACGGGAGTTGTCATGTTCAATATCCGCAAGATCGCGTTTGCCCTCGGCGTCGCCGCCGCGGGATTCTCGGGGTTTGCCGCGGCCGCCGATGTCACCGGTGCCGGCTCCAGCTTCGTCTATCCGGTGCTGTCGAAATGGTCGGCCAGCTTCGCCGAGAAGACCGGCAACCACGTCAACTACCAGTCCATCGGCTCGGGCGGCGGCATCGCCCAGATCAAGGCCGGCACCGTCGACTTCGGTGCGTCCGACAAACCGCTGGGCGCCGACGAACTGGCCAAGTTCGGACTCGGCCAGTTTCCCAGCGTCATCGGTGGCATCGTACCCGCGTACAACATCGACGGTGTCGAATCCGGCAAGTTGGTTCTGGACGGTCAGACGCTGGCTGGCATCTTCCTCGGCAGCATCACGAACTGGAACGACGCGGCGATTGCCAAGCTCAATCCAGGCGTGAAATTGCCGGATGCGAAGATCACCGTGGTGCATCGTTCGGATGGATCCGGAACGAGTTTCAATTTCACCAACTACCTTTCCAAGGTCAGTCCGGAGTGGAAGGCCAAGGTCGGCGAGGGCACGGCCGTGCAGTGGCCGGCCGGCATCGGCGGCAAGGGCAACGAGGGCGTTTCGGCTTACGTGTTGCAGATGAAGAATTCGATCGGCTACGTCGAATACGCCTATGCGCTGAAAAACCACATCGGCTACGCATTGCTGACCAACGCCGCCGGCAAGATCGTCAAGCCGGGCAATGCCGCGTTCCAGGCCGCAGCGGCGACCGCCGACTGGGCGCACGCGACGGATTTCAACCTGATCATGACGAATGCGCCGGGTGCCGACGCGTGGCCGATCACGGCGACGACGTGGGTGATCATGTACAAGCAGCCGAAGAACGCGGCCAATTCCAAGGTGGTGTTCGACTTCTTCAAATGGTCGCTGGAACATGGTCAGGCACAGGCGCAGGAACTCGACTACGTGGCCCTGCCCGAAGCGCTGGTCAAGCAGATCGAGGCTTACTGGCAGGCGCAGTTCAAGCACTGATCGGATCGGCATAACATAGGACGGCACGCCGCCCGATTGCGGCGTGCCTACTCTCCACAGGACGCGCATGTCGAACGCCACGGACATCATCGATCCCGGCCAACGCCGCAGTCGCATCGACGCGCGCAACGATGCCTGGTTTCGCGGCGTGTTGCGGTTCTGCGCCCTGCTTGTGCTGGCCGCGCTGCTCGGCGCGGCGCTGTCCACGTTGTGGGGCGGGCGCGAGGTGTTGTTCGGTGACGGTTTGCGCTTTCTCACCAGCGCGCAGTGGAATCCCGTCGAAAACATCTATGGTGCCTGGGCGCCGATCTACGGAACGCTGGCCACGTCGCTGATCGCCATTGTCATTGCCGTGCCGTTGAGCTTTGGCATCGCCTTGTTTCTGACCGAGATCGCGCCGGCCTGGCTGCGCACGCCGGTCGCCACCGCCATCGAATTGCTCGCGGCCATCCCGTCGATCATCTATGGCATGTGGGGATTGTTCGTGTTCGTGCCGTTCATGGCCACGCACATCGATCCGTTGCTGGATTCCACGCTCGGGCGATTGCCGTTCGTCGGCGCGTTGTTTCGCGGACCGCCGCTGGGTCTGGGATTGCTCACCGCCGGCATCGTGCTCGCGGTGATGATCGTGCCGTTCATCTCCTCGGTGATGCGCGAAGTGTTCC
>Ga0134125_10003651_pt1 | contig 17747 bp, 12 predicted proteins | sample KB31751_FD_96464 | JGI IMG/M metagenome (GOLD analysis project Ga0134125, IMG submission 96464) | Terrestrial soil microbial communities with excess Nitrogen fertilizer from Kellogg Biological Station, Michigan, USA - KB3-175-1 | ecosystem: Environmental > Terrestrial > Soil > Unclassified ...
CGGAACCATCGGCCTGGAACTGGAACTGAACCTGGCCAATGGCGACTTCACCCCGGCCATGCGCAATGCCGCGGTCCTCGAATCGATCGCCGACGAGGCCTTCCAGACCGAGATCGGTGCCTTCAACATCGAGCTGAACCATCCGGCCCTGGAGGTGGCCGGACGCGGGCTGCGCGAACTGGAGGAGAGCCTGCGCGAGCAGCTCAACCGGGCCGATGCCCGGGCCGACGAGGCCGGGGTGGACCTGCTGATGACCGGCATCCTGCCCACCTTGCGGCCCGAGCAGCTCCAGGACGAGCAGTGGATGAGCGCCGGCAAGCGCTACGCGGCGCTGAACACCTCCGTGCTGCAGGCCCGCGGCGAGGACGTGCTCATCGACATCTCCGGACGCGAGCACCTGCGCTTCTACGCCCCCACCATCGCCCCGGAGGCGGCCTGCACCTCGGTCCAGCTGCATGTCCAGCTCAGCCCGGCCGAATTCGCCCCGGCATGGAATGCAGCGCAGATCATCGCCGGTCCCCAGCTCGCCCTGGCCGCCAACTCCCCCGTGTTCCTGGAGAAGGTCCTCTGGCACGAGACCCGCGTCGAGCTGTTCCAGCAGTCCATCGACACCCGGGCCCCGGAGATGCGGGCCCAAGGCGTCCGGCCCCGGGTGTGGTTCGGCGAGCGTTGGATCACCTCGATTTTCGACCTCTTTGAAGAGAACGTCCGGTACTTCCCGGCGCTGTTGCCCGAACTCGCCAAGCGCGGTCCGGAGAAGACGCGGGCCGGGGCCCCCCAGCTGCACGAGCTGCGCCTGCACAACGGGACCGTGTACCGCTGGAACCGCCCCATCTACGACCCGGGGCGGGAGCTGCCGCACCTGCGCCTGGAGAACCGGCTGCTGCCTGGCGGCCCGAGCGTGCTGGACACGGTCGCCAACGCCGCCTTCTTCTTCGGGCTGGTCCGCAAGCTGCGCACCGCACAACGCCCCCTGTGGTCCCGGATGGCGTTCGGCACGGCGGCGGAGAACTTCATGGCCTGCGCCCGCGACGGCCTGCACGCCGCCGTCTACTGGCCAGGCGTGGGCGAGATCCCCGTCTCCGAACTCATCGTGCGCCACCTGCTGCCGCTGGCCGCCGAGGGCCTGGCGGATCTCGGCGTCGACGAGGCGGTCGCCGCGCGGTACCTGGACGTGCTGCGCGAACGGGCCAGCACGGAGCAGAACGGTGCGTTGTGGCAGATCGCGGCGTTGGACCGCCTGGAATCCCACGGCCTCGACCGGCGGCATGCGCTGCAGGAGATGACACGGCTCTACTGGGAACACATGCACCGCTCAGGCCCGGTCCACGAGTGGCCCCTGCCGTAGGCCCGCCGCCGCGGCACGCCCCCCGCCCCTGCCGCTTGGCCTAACTTCACGAACCCAAAATGGACACGTGGGGTTTTATGCGTTCACTTCTTGACGCCAAGTAAAATGTGCTGCAGACTACTTTTCGTGTTGGAAACGAGAGATGCGTCACGGGCGACGCGCAAGAGCCCCGGCTCCCAGTCGGCGCTGCGCCACCTGAACCAGCAGCGCATCATCGACTGCCTGCTGGCCGGCCCCTCGACCCAGGCGGACCTGGCCCGCCAGACCGGCCTGTCGACGGCCACCGTGTCCAACATCGTCAAGTTCATGCAGACTGCCGGCCTCGTCACCACCGAACCCACCACCAGCTCCGGGCGACGGGCCCTGAACGTGAAGCTGATCAGCGACGGGGCCATCGCGATCGGCATCGACTTCGGCCGCCGCCACCTGCGCGTGGTCTTCGCCTCGCTGAACTACCAAATCGTGGCCGAGAAGACCGTGATCCTGCCGCTGGGCCATGGCGCCGAGGACGGGATCTCCGCCGCCGCCGACCTGATTGCGGAATTGCTGGACCAGACCGGGTTGGGCCCCAGCGCCCTCATCGGCGCCGGCGTGGGTATCCCCGGTCCGATCGACCGCCGTTCGGGGACCGTCGCCCAGGGCGCGATCCTGCCCGAGTGGGTCGGCCTCAACATACTGGAGCGCCTCGAAGAGGTCCTGGACCTGCCCGTCGTGGTCGACAACGACGCGAACCTCGGCGCCCTCGCGGAGGTCACCTGGGGCCCGCACAACGGCCTGGAGAACCTGGTCTTCATCAAGATCGGCTCCGGCATCGGCGCGGGCCTGATCATCAACGGCTCGCCCTACTACGGCAACGTCGGCATCACCGGCGAAATCGGCCACGCCACCGTCCTGGAACACGGAGCTGCCTGCCGGTGCGGCAACCGCGGCTGCCTGGAAACCGTCGCCTCGACCACGGTGATGATCAACCTGCTCTCCCGCTCGGCCGTGCCGCCGGAAACCGCCGAGGACGTGGTCGAGCAGGCCCGCGCAGGAGCAACGGCCGCCGTGCGCGTCGTCGACGACGCCGGCATGGCCGTCGGCCAGGCGCTGGGCAACATCGCCAACTTGCTCAACCCCGAGGTCATCGTCGTCGGCGGCCCGCTGGCAGGTCTCGGCGACCTGCTGCTCGAGCCCATCCGCCGCGGCCTGCTGCGCCACGCGGTACCGGTCGTCGGCGAGAGCACCTCGGTGGTCATGTCGTCCCTGGGCGACCGGGCCGAATCCCTCGGGGCGGCGGCCCTGGCCTTCCAGCACGTCGGCATCCGCGCCCCCTGACGGGGCCGGCCCACCGAGCGGCCGATCCCCCACCCCCAACATCCGCCACCACCATCGGAAGGCCCCAGGGCACCATGCACACACCCACCACCGGGCACGAGACGCCCAACCTCCTGGAGATGCGATCCATCACCAAGGAGTTCCCCGGCGTCAAGGCCCTGGCCGACGTCAACCTCAAGGTGCGCGCCGGGGAAATCCACGCCATCTGCGGGGAAAACGGCGCCGGGAAGTCCACGCTGATGAAGGTCCTCTCGGGCGTCTACCCGCACGGGAGCTATACGGGGGAGGTCTACTTCCAAGGCGCCGTCCAGTCCTTCCGCGGCATCAACGCCAGCGAACAGGCCGGCATCGTGATCATCCACCAGGAACTGGCGCTGATCCCCGAGCTGAGCATCATGGAGAACATCTTCCTGGGCAACGAACCCACCCGGTTCGGCATCATCGACTGGGCCGCCGCCCGGGTCAGCGCCATGGAGCTGCTCGCCCGCGTCGGCCTCTCGGACTCCCCCGACACCCCGATCAAGGAAATCGGCGTCGGCAAGCAGCAGCTGGTCGAGATCGCCAAGGCGCTGAACAAATCGGTGAAGCTGCTCATCCTCGACGAGCCCACGGCCGCGCTGAACGAATCCGACTCCCAGCACCTGCTGGATCTGATCCGCGGCCTCAAGGGCAAGGGCATCACCTCGATCATGATCTCCCACAAGCTCAACGAGATCGAGCAGATCGCCGACTCCATCACCATCCTGCGCGACGGCCAGTCGATCGAGACCCTGGACGTCGCCCGCGATGGCGTCAACGAGGACCGCATCATCAAGGGCATGGTGGGGCGGACCCTGGAATCGCGCTTCCCGCACCACACGCCGCGGATCGGCGAAACGTTCTTCGAGGTCAGCCAGTGGAACGTCGCCCACCCGCAGATCCCGGACCGCATGGTCTGCAAGGACTCCAGCTTCTTCGTCCGCCGCGGTGAGATCGTCGGGTTCGCCGGCCTCATGGGCGCCGGCCGAACCGAGCTCGCCCGCTCGGTCTTCGGACGCTCGTACGGCAAGTTCGTCTCCGGGACGATCACCCTGGACGGCAAGGAAGTCGTCCTGCGCAATGTCGCCCAGGCCATCGACGCCGGCCTGGGGTACGTGACCGAGGACCGCAAGACACTCGGGCTGAACCTGCTCGACGACATCAAGTCCACCACCGTCGCGGCGAACCTCAAGGAGATCAGCCCGCACTCCGTCGTGGACCGGAACCGTGAATTCGAGGTCGCCGAACACTACCGGCAGACCTTGCGCACCAAGACCCCCTCGGTCGAGGAGGGCGTCAACAAGCTCTCGGGCGGCAACCAGCAGAAGGTGGTGCTGGCCAAGTGGATGTTCACCCAGCCGGACCTGCTGATCCTGGACGAGCCCACCCGCGGCATCGACGTCGGCGCGAAATTCGAGATCTACGGCATCATCCAGGAACTGGCCAACCAGGGCAAGGGGGTCATCGTGATCTCCTCGGAGTTGCCTGAACTGCTCGGCCTCTCCGACCGGATCTACACCATCTTCGAGGGGGCCATCACCGGCGTCGTCGACCAATCCGAGGCGACCCCCGAACGCCTCATGCGGCTGATGACCTCCAGCCGCGTCCCCGTCTAGGCCGCCGGCCGGCCTCCCCCGCAAACCCGCGAACCAAGGAACTAACAATGAACGCGATCAAGCAGCTCTTTGGCGGCAACACCCGCCAATTCGGCATGATCTTCGCCCTGGTGGCCCTGGTGGTCTTCTTCCAGATCATGACCGAAGGCGTGACCCTGACCTCCGGCAACCTCATGAACCTGCTCAACGGCAACGCCTACATCCTCATCCTGGCCATCGGCATGGTGCTCGTGATCATCGCCGGCCACATCGACCTCTCCGTCGGATCCATCGCCGCGTTCGTGGGCATCACCGTCGCCCTGGCGATCCGCGACTGGGACCTGCCCTGGTGGGCCGGGGTCCTGCTCGGCCTGGCCCTCGGCGCGGTCATCGGCGCCTGGCAGGGCTTCTGGGTGGCCTACATCGGGATCCCGGCCTTCATCGTGACCCTGGCGGGCATGATGCTCTTCCGCGGGCTGAACCAGTTCGTGGGCAAATCGAACACGATCCCGGTCCCGGAGGACTTCCAGTACATCGGAGCCGGCTACCTCCCCGAGGTCGGGCCGGTCACCGGATACAACAACCTGACGCTGCTGCTGGGCCTGGCAACCGTGGCCTTCGTGGTCTTCATGGGCGTCCGCGGCCGAAGCAAGGCAGTCCGCCTGGGTGCCGTGGTCCCGCCGCTGTGGGTCCACACCACCAAGCTCGTCCTCATCAGTGCCGCCATCCTCTACGCGACCTACCTCTTCGCGACCGGCCGCCCCGGCACGTCGCTGCCGATCCCGGGCATCATCCTCATCGGCCTGGTGCTCATCTACGGCTTCATCTCCTCGCGCACGGTCATCGGCCGCCACATCTACGCCGTCGGCGGCAATCGACAGGCAGCCGAGCTCTCGGGCGTGCGCTCGAAGAAGGTGAACTTCCTGGTCATGATGAACATGGCCATCCTGGCCGGGCTCGCCGGCATGATCTTCGTCGGCCGCTCCACCGCCTCGGGCCCTTCCGACGGCATGATGTGGGAGCTCGACGCCATCGCCGCCGTCTTCATTGGCGGCGCCGCGGTCACCGGCGGCGTGGGCACCGTTGTCGGCTCCATCATCGGCGGCCTGGTCATGGCCGTGCTGAACAATGGCCTGCAGCTGCTCGGCGTGGGCGCCGACGCCACCCAGATCATCAAGGGCCTGGTCCTGCTGGCCGCCGTCGCCTTCGACGTCTACAACAAGTCCCAGGGCAAGCCGTCCATCACCGGGATGCTCTCGCGCGGTCTGCTCACCAAGAACAAGCCGCAGGCGGATGCCATCGAAGCCGCCCAGGAGAAGATCCCCACCGGGGCCTGACACCCCCCCAGATCCACACCTCTCACATCAGCAGCACTCACATCAGAAAAGGGAAACCAATGAGATTCATGGGCAAGGCAACCAAGTTCGCGGCGGTCACCGCGATCGCCGCTCTGGCACTGACCGGCTGCGGCCGGCAGGACGCCGGGGCCGAGGCCGGCGCGGGCTCCTCCGCGGCCGGGTTCGACGAGGGCGCGACCATCGGCGTGGCCCTGCCGCAGAAGACCAGCGAGAACTGGGTGCTGGCGGAAAACCTCTTCAACAAGGACCTCAAGGCGGCCGGCTTCAACCCGGACGTCCAGTTCGCCAACGGCGGCGTCGCCGAACAGCAGAACCAGATCAACGCCATGATCACCAAGGGCGCGAAGGTGATCGTCGTCGGCGCCATCGACGGCAAGCAGCTGGGCAACCAGCTGAAGGCCGCCAAGGAGGCCGGCGCCACGGTCATCGCCTACGACCGCCTGCTGCTGAACACCAACGACGTCGACTACTACGTGGCCTACGACAACTTCAAGGTCGGCCAGCTCCAGGGCCAGGCCCTGCTGGACGGGTTGAAGGAGAAGAAGGGCGAGGCGCCGTACAACATCGAGCTCTTCGCCGGGTCGCCGGATGACGCCAACGCCAAGGTGTTCTTCGACGGCGCCATGGATGTGCTGCAGCCCAAGATCGACGACGGCACGCTCAAGGTCGCCTCCGGCCAGGTGAAGTTCGACCAGGCGGTCACCCAGGGCTGGAAGGCCGAGAACGCGCAGAAGCGCATGGACACGCTGCTGACCGGCACGTACACCGGTTCCAAGAAGGTCGACGGTGTGCTCTCCCCGAACGACACCCTGGCCCGCGCCGTGCTGACCTCGGTCAACGCCTCCGGCAAGGACGTCCCGGTCGTCACCGGCCAGGACTCCGAGGTCGAGTCGGTGAAGTCGATCATGAAGGGCGTGCAGTACTCCACGATCAACAAGGACACCCGTGCCCTCGTGGACCACGCGGTGACCATGGTCAAGGACCTGCAGCAGGGCAAGGAGCTCGAGGTCAATGACACCGAGTCCTACGACAACGGCGTCAAGGTCGTCCCGGCGTACCTGCTCGAGCCGCAGATCGTGACCAAGGCCAACGTCAAGGAGGCCTACGTGAACGACCCGGTGCTCGGCCCGATCACCAAGTAACACCGGCAGCACCCACGCAGGAGGGCGTGCGACGGCGGACCATCCCGCCGTTGCACGCCCTCCTTGTCGTACCGGTTGCCCCTGCTACCGGGTGCGGGAGCTGCTGCGCCGCCAGACGGCGGCCAGGAGGGCGCCGGAGACGTTGTGCCAGACGGAGAACACGGCCCCGGGCAGGGCGGCCTCCGGGGCGAAGTACGTCTTGGCCAGGCCGGCCGCGAGCCCGGAGTTCTGCATGCCGACCTCGATCGCCATCGTCCGGCGCGAGGGGACCGGCAACCGGAACAGCTTGGCGGCACCGTAACCGAGCAGGTAGCCCAGCCCGTTGTGCAGGATGACGGCGGCCAGGATCAGCAGGCCGGCGCCGAAGATCGCCGCGGCACTGCCGGCGACCACGGCGATGACCACGAACGTGATGGCCAGCACCGAGACCCACGGCAGCACGGGCAGCACGGCGCTGACCACGCGGGGGGCGACCGCGCGGACCACCAGGCCCAGCACGACCGGGACCAGCACGATCTGCACGATCGAGACGGCCATGGACCCGGCGTCGACCGGCAGATACTGCCCGGCCAGCCACAGGGTCAGCAGCGGGGTGAAGACCGGCGCGATCAGGGTCGAGACGCTGGTCATCGTCACCGACAGGGCCACATCGCCCTTGGCCAGGTAGGTGACCACGTTCGAGGCGGTCCCGCCCGGGGCGCAGCCGACCAGGATGACCCCGGCGGCCAGCGCCGGGGACAGGCCCAGCGCGGTCGAGACGCCCAGGCCCACCAGCGGCATGATGACGTACTGGGCGATGACCCCGAGCAGGACCGGCAACGGCTGGCGGACCACCAGCGCGAAGTCCGGCAGCGTGAGCGTCAGGCCCATGCCGAACATGATCACCATCAGCCCCGGGTTGATGAACGCGGCCCAGCCCAGGAACGGGGCCGGCGCGAACAGCGCCACCGCTCCCCCGGCGAGGATCAGCAGCGGGAACAGCGTGACGGCCACGCGGGCGCTGCGCTCCGCGCCCGGCTCCGGGCCGACCGGGGAGCCGTTGTCCGCCGACGTGGGGCGGTGATGCGGTGCTGGAGTCGTTGGCATGGGCAACATGTTTCCAAACCAACCGGCCCCGCCGTTAATTGTGAACGGGCGCCTCGCGCACCGCGGCCCGGCGCTGCCGGGCATGACCGGCGCCACGGCGCGGCGGGCACGACTGCACTAGGCTGGTGGGGCGCCGCGAACCGCCGCGTCCATGCACCGCACCACCACACCGCCGTCCCATCGCATCCCGGGGCCCGCCAGCACGGGCGCCGGACCCCAGCACCCTCGAGGAAGCCACCATGCCAGCAGCCCCCCGTTCCGCACGCCCGGCAGCCCTTGCCGCCGGCCTGCTCGCCACCACGCTCGTGCTGGCCGGTTGCGCCGGCTCCCCCGGCGGCGGCACCGCCGGGTCCGGGACGGCGGCCGCACCGGTCAGCGGCGGCACCCTGGTCTACGCCTCGGGCGACGCGGAGCCGACCTGCCTGGATCCCCACGTGGGCGGGAACTACCCGCAGGCGCTGGTTGCCGGGCAGTACCTCGAGACCCTGTACACCAAGGACGACGACGGGGCCATCGTCCCGTGGCTGGCTTCCGGTGCCGAGGTCTCCGACGACGGGCTGACCTGGACCTTGAAGCTGCGCGACGGGATCACGTTCACCGACGGCAGCGCGTTCGACGCCGCCACCGTCAAGGCCAACATCGCGCACCTGCAGGACCCGGACACCGCTTCCTCCACCGGCTACCTGGCCGTGGAGAAGATCAAGACCATGGACGTCGTGGACGACACCACCCTGGAGATCGGCCTCTCCTCCCCCGACGCCGCACTGCTCGAGTCCTTCTCCATGCCGTGGGTCGCCATGGAGTCGGCGAAGGCGCTCAAACGCAGCCAGGCCGAGAACTGCGCCTCGCCGGTGGGCACCGGCCCGTTCAAGGTCGCCGCGTGGACCAAGCAGGATTCGGTCGAACTGGTCCGCAACGGGGACTACACGCCCCCGGTCCCCGGCGCCGGGCACGACGGCCCCGCCTATCTGGAGGGGATCACCTGGAAGTTCATCCCCGAGGCGGCCACGCGCTACGCCGCCCTGCAGGCGGGCACGGTGGACATGATCGACAACGCCCAGCCGGACACCATCAAGGCCGCCGAGGGGTCGGAGGCGATCGGCCACCTCGACGCCCCTCGTCCGGGCGCCTCGAACCGGATCGAGCTGAACTCCTCCAAGGCCCCCTTCAACGACCAGCGGGTCCGCGAGGCCTTCGTCCGCGCCGTGAACGTCGACGACGGGATCTCCTCGCTGTTCTTCGGCACCGCCAAGCGCTCCTACTCGGCGCTGTCCAGCGTCGAGCCGATGGGCTACTCCGACCCCGCGCTCTTCGGACGGGACCTGGACGCCGCCAACCGGCTCCTCGACGAGGCCGGCTGGGACCAGCGCGATGCCGCCGGCTACCGCACGAAGGACGGCAAGCGCCTGACCCTGGCCTTCCCGGTGAGCACCAACCAGTCCGTCCCGGCCGAGCAGTCGCTCTTCCAGCAGCTGCAGGCCACCGCGAAGGAGGCCGGTTTCGAGGTCAAGCTGAACCTGCTGGACCTCTCCAGCTGGTACGGCGTGCTCGGGGAGAACCAGTACGACCTGGTCTCCGCCCCCTACACCAAGGTCGGGCCGGACGTGCTGCGCACGCTCTTCCACACCTCCAACACCATCCCGGCGCCCTCGGGCTACTTCTCCAACCACGCCCAGGTCAAGGACCCGAAGCTGGACGCGCTGCTCGAGTCCGCCAGCGCCACCACCGACCAGGCCGAGCGGAAGGACAAGTACACCCAGGCCCAGCAGATCGTGCTGGAGGGGTACTACATCCTGCCGCTGTACGACCAGCAGAACCACTTCCTCTACCGCCGGCAGCTGCAGGGTGTCGGCGCCACCACCGCGGTGGCCTCCCCCACCTTCCACGACACCTGGCTGGCCCGGGACTAGGAACGACGGCGGCCCATGACTGAGCAGGCGCTGCCCGGTCTCCCCGGTGGCCCCGGTGGCCCCGGGGACCGGGCGGAGGGCGGCCTCCCGCACCCGGGGGGCACCGCCGTCGTGCCCGGGCGGCCCTGGCGTGCCGCCGGGGCCTGGCTGCTGCGCCGGGTGGGCTCGGCCGTGTTCGTGCTCTGGGCGGTGGCGACGCTGATCTTCCTGGCCATCCGGCTGATCCCCGGGGACCCGGCCGAGGCGATCCTGGGCGGGCCGGGCTCGCAGGCCTCCGCCGAGGCGCTGGCGGCCGCGCGCCTGGAGTACGGGCTCGACGAGCCGCTGTGGGTGCAGTACCTCTCCCAGCTGGGACGGCTGGCCACCGGCGACCTGGGCACCTCCTACGCGCTGCGGGTCCCCGTGGCGCAGCTGCTCACCGAGCAGCTGCCCGGCACGCTGGCCCTGGCCGCCGGCGCCTGGGTGCTGGCCTGGGTCCTGGCGCTGGGACTGGCACTCTGGTCCGGCCTCGGCGGGCGGGGCGCTGCGGTGGTCGGTTCGGCGTTGGAGATCGCGGCCGCCTCCGTGCCGCACTTCTGGCTCGGGTCGGTGCTGGTGCTGCTCTTCTCCACCGCCTGGGGCTGGCTCCCGCCGGTGAGCAACGGGACCGCCGCCGGGCTGGTCATGCCGATCGTGACGTTGGCGTTGCCGCTGGCCGGGTTCCTGGGGCAGGTGATGCGCGAGTCGATGCTCACCGCCATGACCTCGCCCTTCGCGCTCTCGGCACGGGCCCGCGGGGAGTCCGAGGCCGGCGTCGTGCTGCGCCACGCGCTGCGCCACGCCGCCCTGCCCGGCGTCGCCCTCTCCGGCTGGGCGCTGGGGTCGCTGGTCTCCGGCGCCGTGGTCGTCGAGTCGATCTTCGCCCGCCCCGGCCTGGGGCGCACCCTCTTGCAGGCGGTCACGCTGCGCGACGTCCCGCTGGTCACCGGGGTCGCGTTGGTCTCTGCACTGGCCTACGTGGTGGTCATGGCACTCTCCGACCTGGCCGAGCGCGCCATCGACCCGCGGATCAGGGACCGGTGAGCGGCATGGACGATACCCGACTCCAGCGCGGCCCCCGGCGTGGTCCCCGGACTGGCCCCCACCGGTCCCGGTTGCGGGAGCCCCGACGGCGGGCCGGCCTGCTCCGGGCACGAGCCGCAGGGCCGGTCCTGGCGGCGTTGGCCTCCCTGTTCCTGCTGCTTGCCGCCGTGGCGCCGGGCTGGCTGGCCCCGACGGATCCGCTGGCGATCGATCCCGCGGCCGCCTTCCAGGCCCCGTCGGCAGCCCATTGGCTGGGCACCGACGAGTCCGGGCGCGACATCTACGCGCGCATCGTGCACGGGGCGCGGCCCTCGCTGCTCATCGGGGCGGCAGCCACCGGCCTGGGGCTGGGGCTGGCGCTGGTGCTCGGCCTGGTGGCCGGGCTCGGCGGGCGGCTGCTCGATGCCGGGGTCGGGCGCATCGTCGAGGTGCTGCTCGCCCTGCCCGGGTTGCTGCTGGCCCTGGTGTTCATCGCGCTGGCCGGGCCCGGGGTGGCCACCACCATCGTCGCCGTCGGATTGTCCACCGCCCCGGGCTACGCCCGCATCATCCGCTCCCAGGTCCGCTCGTTGCGCGGCTCGCCGATGATCGAGGCCGCCCGCGTGCTGGGCCACTCCCCCGCACGGATCCTCGCCCGGCACCTGCTGCCCAACGCGCTGGGCCCGGTCATGGTGCTGGCGACGCTGGGCATCGGGCAGGCCGTGGTGTGGGCCTCGGCGCTGAGCTTCCTGGGCCTGGGCGAGGCCCCGCCAGCCCCCGAATGGGGGGCCATGCTCGCCGCCGGCCGCACCTACCTGGGCTTCGCCTGGTGGATGACGTTCTTCCCCGGGCTGGCCATCGTCGCCACCGCCGCGTCCAGCACCGTGCTGGGCCGGGCCCTGCAGCGTCGGGCGGTGGCTGCATGAGCGCCGCACCCCTGCTGCGCGTCGACGGGCTCGACGTCGGCTTCGGCAGCACCGCGGTTGTCCACGACGTGTCGCTGCGGATCGGCCGCGGCGAATGCCTCGCGCTGGTCGGCGAATCCGGATCCGGCAAATCCGTGACCGCCCGCGCCCTGCTGGGGTTGGCCGGCCGCGGTGCCCGCGTCACCGCCCGCACCCTGGATTTCGACGGGACCGACCTCTCGACGGCCGGGCAGCGGGCCTGGCGCCGGCTGCGCGGATCACGGATCGGCCTGGTGCTGCAGGACGCCCTGGTTTCGTTGGACCCGTTGCGGACCGTCGGACGCGAAATCGACGACGCGCTGCGCCTGCACACCGGGCTCCCGGCCGCCGCGCGGGCGGCGAAGACCACCGGCCTGCTGGAGGCGATGGGATTGGCCGCCGGCGACGCCGGACGACGCGCCGGCGAGTTGTCCGGCGGCATGCGCCAGCGGGCGCTGATCGCCGCGGCCATGGCCCTGGATCCCGACCTGCTGATCGCCGACGAGCCGACCACCGCGCTGGATGCCGAGGCCCAGGCGCAGGTCCTGGACCTGTTGGCCGGGCTGCGGGCCGGCGGCTCGTCACTGCTGCTGATCAGCCACGACCTGGCGGTCGTCTCCTCGGTGGCCGACCGGGTGGCCATCATGCGCGGTGGCCGGATCCTCGAGCAAGGACCCACGGAGCAGGTGCTGACCGCGCCGGAGCACGGGTACACGCGGATGCTGCTGCGTGCCGTGCCCGCCGGCCGCCCGCGGGGTACCCGGCTCTCGACGGTCCACGCCGGCGCACCGGATCCGCGGTCCGGCGCATCGCACGACCAGCAGCCCTGCCCTGCGCCGGCCCCGGGGGCGCCGGCCCTGGAGGCCCGGAACCTGGTGCGCACGTTCTCGACACCGGGCGGAGGCATCCTGCATGCCGCCGACAACGTCAGCCTGCGCGTCGAGGCGGGCCGCACCCTCGGCCTGGTGGGCGCCTCGGGGTCGGGCAAGAGCACGACGGCGCGGATCCTGCTGGGCCTGGAGTCCCCGGATTCCGGATCTGTCGAGCTCTTCGGCCAGCCATGGGTGCCGCTGCCCGAGGCGGCCCGGCGTCCCCGCAGGACACAGCTCGGAGCCATCTACCAGGACCCGCTGAGCTCCTTCGACCCCCGCCGCCGGGTGGGCGCGATCCTGGCCGATGCGTTGTCGTCGGCCGCCGTCGGCCAGGCCAGGGGCGCCGACGACGTCGCGACCCTGCTGGAGCTGGTGGGCCTGGATCCGGACCTGGCTGGACGACACCCTGCGACACTGTCCGGCGGGCAACGCCAACGGGTGGCGATCGCCCGTGCCCTGGCTCCGGGCCCGCGAATGATCATCTGCGACGAGCCGGTCTCGGCCCTGGATGTGTCGGTGCAGGCCCAGATCCTGGACCTGCTGGATGACCTGCAGGCCCGGTTGGGGTTGGGCTACCTGTTCATCTCGCATGACCTGGCCGTCGTCCGCCACGTGAGCGACCGGCTGGCCGTCATGCACGGCGGACGCATCGTCGAGAGCGGTCCCACCGAGGAGGTCTTCGCCGATCCCCGGCACGATTACACGCGGGCCCTGTTGGCCGCCTCGCCCACGTTGGCTTCCGGCTGACGCCGGGAGGGCGCAGCCGCCGCTCAGCCGTGCTGGGCCACGTCGAACTCGTTCCCCTGGGGATCCGCGAGGGTGGCCCAACGGAAGGCCTCGTCGCCCCGATGCCCGATGAGGGTGGCCCCGGCAGCGAGCAGGCGGTCGACTTCGGCGTCGAGGTCGTCGGCTCCGAGATCGAGGTGGATCCGGTTCTTCCCGGCGGTCGGGTCGTCGACCTTCTGGAAGGAGAGCATCACCGGCAGCCCTCCGCCTTCGAGCACCACGAACCAGCCGTCATTTTCCTGCGTGATCGCCGCGCCGGTCTGCTCGGCCCACCAGCCGGCCAGCTCGACGGCGTCGGTGGTGTCGATGGTGACCATGCCCAATGTGAGTGTCATGCGCCCAATCTAGGGGTGCCGCGGTCCACAGGGAATAGCGCAACGGACGCCATCCACGGCAAACGGCGCGTTGCCCGGTGGAAACCACCGGGCAACGCGCCGTCGTCGTGCAGTGTCGGCGAGCTACCCCGGCGACTGCACTACGTCCGGGACTGTCCTACTTCCGGGGCTGTCCTACTTCCGGGACAGGGTCTCCAGCACGCGGTTCAGCGTGGCGGACGGACGCATGGCCTGCGTGGCCGCCTCGTCGGAGGGGCGGTAGTAGCCGCCCAGCTCCACCGGGGAGCCCTGCACGCCGAGCAGTTCGGCGTTGATGGCGTCCTCGTTCGTGGCGAAGTCCTTCGCGATTTCCGCGAAGGAGGCGGCCAGTTCGGCGTCCTGCTCCTGCTTGGCCAGCTCCTGTGCCCAGTACATGGCGAGGTAGAAGTGGCTGCCGCGGTTGTCGATCTCCCCGACCTTGCGCTTGGGCGACTTGTTTTCCAGCAGGAACGTGCCGGTGGCTGCATCCAGCGTGTCAGCCAGCACCTGGGCGCGGGCGTTGGACGTGGAGGTGGCCAGGTGCTCGAAGCTCACGGCCAGGGCCAGGAACTCGCCGAGCGAATCCCAGCGCAGGTGGTTTTCCTTGACCAGCTGCTGGACGTGCTTCGGGGCGGAGCCGCCGGCGCCGGTCTCGAAGAGGCCGCCGCCGTTGATCAGCGGGACCACGGAGAGCATCTTGGCGCTAGTGCCCAGTTCCAGGATCGGGAACAGGTCGGTGAGGTAGTCACGCAGCACGTTGCCGGTCACCGAGATGGTGTCCTCGCCGCGGCGGATGCGCTCCAGGGTGTAGGCGGTGGCCTCCATCGGGGACATGATCTTGATGACCAGGCCCTCGGTGTCGTGGTCGCCGAGGTACTCGTTGACCTTGGCGATCAGGTTCCGGTCGTGGGCACGGGTCTCGTCGAGCCAAAACACCGCCGGGGTCTGCGAGGCCCGGGAGCGGGTGACGGCCAGCTTGACCCAGTCGCGGATCGGGATGTCCTTGGTCTGGCAGGCACGCCAGATATCGCCCTGCTCGACCTTGTGTTCGATGAGCACCTCGCCGGCCGAGTTGACGACCTGGACGGTGCCGGCCGCGGCGATCTCGAAGGTCTTGTCGTGGCTTCCGTATTCCTCGGCGGCCTGGGCCATCAGCCCGACGTTGGGAACGGTGCCCATGGTGGTCGGGTCGTAGGCGCCGTGGGCGCGGCAGTCCTCGATGACCGCCTGGTAGACACCGGCGTAGGAGCTGTCCGGCAGGACGGCCAGGGTGTCGTGCTCGCCGCCGTCGGCGCCCCACATGTGCCCGGAGGTGCGGATCATGGCCGGCATGGAGGCGTCCACGATGACGTCCGAGGGCACGTGCAGGTTGGTGATGCCCTTGTCCGAGTCGACCATCGCGAGGGCCGGGCCCTCGGCGAGGCCCTTCTCGATGGCGGACTTCACGCCGTCGCGCACGGAGTCGGAGAGCTCGTCGAGCCCGCCGAGGATGGCGGCCAGGCCGTTGTTGGCGCTCAGTCCGGCTGCCTCGAGGTCATCGCCGTAGGTGGCGAAGAGGTCCGGGAAGAAGGCCTTGACGACGTGCCCGAAGATGATGGGGTCCGAGACCTTCATCATGGTGGCCTTCAGGTGGGCGGAGAAGAGCACGCCCTCGTCCTGGGCACGGGCGACCTGGGCGGCCAGGAACGCGTCCAGCTTGGCGGCGGACATGAACGTGCCGTCGATGACCTCGCCCTTCAGGACGGGGAAGGCCTTCTTCAGGACCTTGACCGTGCCGTCCTCGGCGGTGAAGCGGATCTCGAGCTGGTCGTCGTCGGCCATGACGACGGACTTCTCGTTGGAGCGGAAGTCGCCGCCGTCCATGGTGGCCACGTTGGTCTTGGAGTCGGTGGTCCACGCGCCCATGGTGTGGGGGTTCTGGCGGGCGTAGTTCTTCACCGACAGCGGCGCGCGGCGGTCGGAGTTGCCCTCGCGCAGGACGGGGTTCACGGCGGACCCCTTGATGCGGTCGTAGCGCGAGCGGATGTCGGTTTCCTCGTCCGAGGAGGGGTTGTCCGGGTAGTCCGGCAGGGCGTAGCCCTGGGACTGCAGTTCGGCGATGGCCGCCTTGAGCTGCGGGATGGAGGCGCTGATGTTCGGCAGCTTGATGATGTTCGCCTCGGGCGTCTTGGCCAGGGCGCCGAGTTCGGCCAGCGCGTCCGGCTGGCGCTGGTCCTCGGTCAGGAAGTCACCAAAGACGGCGATGATGCGGCCGGCGAGCGAAATGTCGCGGGTCTCGACGTCCACGCCGGCGGTCGAGGCGAAGGCCTCCACGACGGGCAGGAAGGAGTAGGTGGCCAGCATCGGGGCTTCGTCGGTGTGGGTGTAGATAATCTTTGCCATGGGCGGGGCATCTCCCTGAAGGTCAACGGTGTGGGGAGATCAACGTGATGATCTCAACGACTCCAACTTACCCGAGAGGCCCCTCCGGCCCATATTCCACGGGCGGATGCGACGACGCCGGCGACCGCGCCCCGGAGGCGCGGGCACCGGCGTCGTGCCCGGGGAAACCGGTCCCCGGAGGGCTACCCGGCGTCGGGTGCCTTCGCGTCGGGGGTCTCCTTCAACGAGGTGATCTTCCACTGCCCGTCGGCATAGCGTCCGGTGACCGTGTAGGTGGTCCCGTCGGCATCCCACTCGGTCTCGTCCACGACCTTGCCGTCCGCGTCGAGGGTCTTCTGTGCGTCCTGCATGAACGGGACGACGGCGCTCAGCTCGCCCTGGTCGTCGACCGCGCCCACGGCGGCGACGTCCTGGGGCTTGGGCTGGCCGCCCTCGATGCTGCCGCCGTCGGAGTAGACCTTGGCGATGGCGTTGGCGGTCTCGGTGCACTGGGCGCAGTCGTCGGTGACGGCGAGCATCTGCTCGGTCTTGCCGGTCTGCTGGGCATAGCTGACGGCTTCGTAGTAGTAGTAGGTGGTGGCCGAGAGGCCGTCGGCGCCCTCCGCCTTCATCTGCGCGTTGGTCGGCGGGGCCTGGACGGCCGCGGCGGACGAGGAGGAGGAGGCGTCGGTTGCGGGCTCGTCGGCGGCGCATCCGACCAGGGCCAGGGCAGCGGCCGTGACGGCGATGCCGGCGCCGAGGGCGCGGGGGAACTTCATGATGGGTGCTCCAGTGGTTCGTGATGGTCGTACGGGGTGACCGGCGTGGTGCTGGTCACCGCCAGCCTAGCCGTTGCCTCAGGCCATCAAATGTGCCGTTGCCCACATTCCGCGGCTCTTGGCCCCGCGAGGTGGGCAACGTCACAGGCCGTCCCGCTGCCGGTATGATGTTGCAGGCGCCGGAGCGGCGTCCTGCGCACCAACAGGAGGACGGCGACATGCCCGAGGCGGCACTGGCAATCGATGGCGGTCAGACGGGGATCCGCGCCCAGGTGCGCCGGGCCGATGGATCCGCCTGGGACGGCCTGCCGGTCTACGAATCCCGCGGCATTCTCACCGACCGGCCGCTGGCCCCGCAGATCGCCGATGTCGTGGGCCAGGCCCGGGCGGCGTCCGGCCTGGAGTTCTCCACCGTGTCGGCCGGGCTGTCGGGGCTGACCGACGGGGAGGACCTGGCTCCCGCCCTCCTGGCCTCCACCGCGGACTTCGGCGTCGGCACGGTCCATCTGGTCCACGACTCGGTCAGTTCCTACCTCGGCGCCCTGGGCGATTCGCGTGGCGCGGTGATCGCCGCGGGGACCGGCTCGGTGACCCTGGCCGTGGGCGCCACCGACGTGGTGCGCATCGACGGCTGGGGCTACATCATGGGCGATGCCGGCAGCGGCTACTGGCTGGGGCGGGAGGCGCTCGTCGCCGTCATGCGCGCCTTCGATGGCCGCGGGCCTGCCACGGCCCTGACCGATGTCGTGGCCGCCGACTTCCCCGATCTTGCCCAGGCCTACGTCGACCTGCAACGCGATGCCGACCGCATCCGCCGGACCGCATCCTATGCCGCCC
>Ga0134125_10003653_pt1 | contig 17744 bp, 17 predicted proteins | sample KB31751_FD_96464 | JGI IMG/M metagenome (GOLD analysis project Ga0134125, IMG submission 96464) | Terrestrial soil microbial communities with excess Nitrogen fertilizer from Kellogg Biological Station, Michigan, USA - KB3-175-1 | ecosystem: Environmental > Terrestrial > Soil > Unclassified ...
AGAAAAAAGTTCCTGGATTTCCAGGAACTCCTCCCATATAATCTCAGCGATGGGCACCGACGAGCTACCCTTCGGCATCGAACGATCTCTGCTGCGGCTCGACGGCGACGACCCCTATCTCTGTCTTCACTTCGTGATCATATTCGTTCGCGATCAGGAAAGGAGCCTTCGTTTCTACGTCGACAATTTGGGCTTCCGTGTCGCTATCGATCACAAATTCGATGACGGCCGCCGCTGGATCGAAGTAGCTCCTCCGGACGGCAATGCCCATATTGGTCTGGCTCCGGTGGAGCCGGAGGCCGATATTCAATCACTCATCAACCAGGAAACGCGCATCTGGTTCATAACCGAAGACGTGAACCGCAAGTATGAGGAGTGGAGGGCACGCGGCGTTCGCTTCCGTTTTCCACCGCAAGTTCCTGCCTGGGGCGGCATTCACACTCGCTTTGAAGATCCGGATGGGAACTCTTTCGGCCTTGCAGGATTCGACGAACTCACACGCGGCGTGGAGGCCAAACGCCGCGCGCTGGCTCAGAAATATGAGGCCGAGCGCCGCGCCGCTCAAGAAATTGAGATCGCCAGGCAAGTGCAGGCTCGCCTTTTCCCCCAACTCCATCCGCAGGTGAAGACGCTTGAATATGCCGGCCTGTGCCTCCAGGCTCGCCAAGTCGGCGGAGATTACTTTGACTTTCTCGATCTCGGGCAGCAACGCCTCGGACTCGTGGTCGGAGATGTCTCGGGGAAGGGGATCGCCGCTGCCCTGCTAATGGCCAATTTGCAGGCCAATTTGCGCAGTCAGTGCGCCCTCGTCCTGGCGCAACCCGAACTCTTTCTTCATTCTGTCAACCAACTCTTCTACGGGAGTACCGTCGAAAGCGCGTACGCCTCGCTGTTTTTCGCTGAGTACGATGCAGAAGCATGCCGCCTGCATTATGCTAACTGCGGCCATCTCTCGGGCCTTGTTTTGCGCTCTGACGATGCCGTGTGCCGGCTAGACTCCACAGCAACTCTGGTAGGTCTTTTCCAGGATTGGCAGTGCAAGTTCGCCGACATCACACTCGCGCCTGGAGACTTGCTCACCCTTTACACGGATGGCGTTACCGAAGCTGAAGATGACCGTGGTGAAGAGTTTGGTGAGGAAAACCTGATTCGAAGGCTTCGCCATTATCGCGACCAGCCCTGCCAAGCTGCCGTAGAAGCTATCACGAACGAAGTATGCGCTCTGAGCCCGGGCAACCAGCAGGATGACATCACACTGATACTCGCTAGATGCCGATCCCATCCTTAAGGGCGAGAGCAATCGTGGCGAATCCGGCCACCCGCATGACTCCGCTATTTGTCGGTAATCTGGCGGAATACGCGCAGAAGATTTCCGCCCATGATCTTCCGGATACGTTCCTCGGAATATCCGCGGCGGCGCATGGCTGCGATGATGAGTGGGACATCGCGGATGTCTCGCATAGGAAGAGGAAGAGTGGGACCACCGTCGAAATCGGTCCCCAGGATCACGTGGTCTTCCCCTACTAGTTGAATAGCGCGATCGGTGACCTTGAGCCAGTCGTCTACCGTGAACTTCAGGCTATCGGGCGCATTGCTGCCCAACATGGGAAACTGCGGCGCGACGATTTTATCGATGTCCTCAATAGAAACGTTCGACGAATTGACACGAGCAGTATCCCAAAACGGCTTGCCGGCATGTTGCGTACGCCACTCGAACACTTTTCTGTTATGGAATTCATTGCCGATTTGCATTCCGATCAAACCTCCCTTGGCAGCCAGTTTCTTCAGCAGCCAATCCGGCATGTTGCGCGGAATATCGTTGAACTCGCGCAAGCCGTGGTGGGTAGCAATTACGGGATCGGAACTGGCGTCGATGGCCTGAGAGATGGCTTCGTCGGACGCATGGGAAACATTGATCACCATGCCGAGCCTGTTCATCTCTTTGATAAGCGCTCTTCCGCGCTCATTGATGCCATGCCAGCGCGGAGGAGAACAGCAGGAATCGGCATACCCGTTCGGAGCGTTGTGGGCGGATAACTGATAGGATCGAAGTCCAAGTTTATAGAACTCGCGGAGGACGGCAAGGTCCCCGCCGCGATCGATGCTGCCTTCCATATCCAGGACGGCGGCGATCTTGCCGGATTTCACGATTCTGTCAATATCGGAACCGTTCAGGGCAAGTTCAATGGTCTTGTTGTTCTTACGGATCTGGCGGAGGGCCAGGTCTACGAGTCTCAAGGCCTGCTTGGTTTCGTAGTGCTGCGGATAATATTCTTCCGTTACGAAAAGCGAAAAGAACATAGCATTCACGCCGCCTTCTCTGGCGCGGGGCAGATCGAATTGGCCATCGTTCATGCGATCGCCGATATCGCCGCCGTGATAAAACTGACGGTTGATAACGTGAACATGCGCATCGAAAGTGAAGATGGCGGGCGCGCTCAATAGGGCAGCTAGAAAGGCAAGCAGCATTTAACTAATCTCTCCCATGAAACTGGCCGCCATTGTAACTGTTTACCGGAAATATTCGCATGCTCAGCATATTGTCGACCGCTTCCTGGAAGGATATGGCTGGAACGGAACGCACCATCACCCGCCAATGGAACTGGTATCGCTATACGTCGATCAAACGCCTGCGGACGATTTAAGCCGCGAGCGAGCCAGCCGGTTCCCGCGCATGAAAATTTACCCGACCATTGCGGAAGCGCTCACGCAGGGGGCGGGCAAGCTTGCTGTAGACGGTGTAGTCATCGTGGGCGAACACGGAAAGTATCCTAAGACTCCAAAGGGACAGGTTCAGTATCCTCGCTATCGGTTCTTTCAAGAAACAGTTCAGGTTTTCCGCGATAGCGGGCGTTCTGTTCCTGTTTTTAGCGACAAGCATCTCTCGTGGAACTGGGATTGGGCGAAGAGCATGTACGATACGTCCCGATCGATGGGATTTTCCTTTATGGCGGGGTCGAGCCTCCCCGTCACCTGGCGAATTCCGTCGGTGGAAATGCCAAACAATGCCGGGGTAAAGGAAGCCCTGACGATTTGCTACGGCGGAGTAGACAGTTACGATTTCCACGGGCTTGAAACACTGCAATGCATGCTGGAGCGGCGCAAAGGGGGAGAAGTTGGCGTTACCTGGCTCGAAGCGTATCGAGGCGATAAGTTCTGGGATGCGCTGCAGAACGGAGTCTGGTCAAAACGCTTGTTTGATGCGGCGCTTTGCAGGAGCCACACGCTTACTCCGGCGCGCCCCGGATTCAATGACATTTTCCCCACCGTAGGCGACATGCGACGGTTAGTTAAAGATCCAGTCGCATATCACTATCAACATGCCGATGGACCGCGGGCGACGATGATTCTGCTAGCGGGCCTGGTGCGCGACTTCAATTTTGCTGCGACGCTGGAAGGTGAGAGCGCGCCATTCTCGACACAGATGTATCTGCCAATGCCCGATGGACGAACCACGCTGGCGAATTTTTTCAGCCCGCTGGTGAATTGCATGGAGCGGATGTTCTTGACCGGGAAGCCACCCTATCCGATTGAGCGGACCCTGTTGACCACGGGATTGACAGCAGCGGGAGTGGATAGTCTCTATGCCGGTCAGACGCGATTGAAGACGCCTCACCTTGCGATTAAATATCAACCGAACCCGGCTTCAACGTTCTGGAGATCCTAAATGAGCTACGATTCGACTCATCGGTTTAGCCGGCGGACATTGCTGGGAGCAGCTGCGGCGCTGCCGTTGCTCGGGAAGCAAGAACCCAAGCGGATTGCCATGATTACGACGGTTTACCGCTACCTTTCGCACGGCCAGCACATGGGTGATCGCTTCCTGGTGGGTTATCCGCATAATGGCGCGTGGCATATGCCGGGCGCGAAAATCGTGTCCTTGTATGTAGACCAAAAACCAGAAGGCGACCTTAGCGAAGCTCGCGCCAACGAATTTGGGTTTCGAGTCTACCCGACGATTGCCGAAACCCTGCGATGCGGCGGTAAGAAGATAGCGGTGGATGCGGTGCTGATTATAGCGGAGCACGGCGATTACCCAATAAACGATATTGGACAGAAACTATACCCGCGATATGAGTTCTTCCAGCAATGCGTAAAAGTGTTCGAGCAGGATGGGCGGGCGGCGCCGGTTTATAACGACAAACACCTTTCCTATAGTTTTCCGAAAGCTCAGCGGATGGTAAGCGATTCGAAGCGGCTGGGATTTCCGATGCTGGCCGGTTCCTCCCTGCCCGTAACATGGCGGCTGCCGGATTTGGAGTTGCCCCTGGAGTGCCACATTGAAGAAGCTGTCATGGTTGGCGAGAATGGCTCCGACGATGCGATGGACTTTCACGCTTTGGAAGCCATGCAATGTATGCTGGAACGCCGCGGGGGCGGAGAAACCGGAGTACGCGCCGTTCAATGGGTAGAAGGGGATGCGGTATGGCGGCAAGGGTGGTCTAAAGACCTTCTGATTGCGGCGCTCTCGCGGAGTGATACCCCGCTGGGGCTCACGGTTAAGGACGGCCGCACACAGGACCTGGTAGGAAGCGGCCAACTGCAGGAGTTGGTGAAGAAGCCAGTTGCATACGTAATTGAGTACCGGGACGGCTTGCGGGCGACAATGTTGAACCTGCGCGGCGCGTTGAAGGACTTCAACTTTGCGGCGCGAGTGACCGGCATTGGAGTCGTTTCCACGCAATTCCTGTTAACGCCGGAGCCGAACGTAACTTACTCCGCTTGTTTGATGAATAAAGCTGAGGAGATGTTTGTCAGCGGGCGGGCTCCCTATCCGGTGGAACGCACACTCCTCACCAGTGGAATGACCGAAGCGTGCCATAAGTCATATGGCGCGGGAGGCAAGCGGCTGGAAACGCCTGAGCTGTCGGTGAAATACGGGCCGCCGAAATCATCGCAGTATTGCCGCGCATAAAGCAGGGTTTCGGTCGAGCGAGGGTAAAATTAATCGCGAAACAAAGAAACGGACCGCGAGCGTCCTCATAAAAGCAGCAGTGAGCGAGGCGGCTTGGGGCATGCGGCCATGCAAATTAAACCTATCTTTCGGGATCGCACAGATGCGGGCAAGACGTTAGCGAAACGGGTTCTTGCCTCGGTACAGGATCCGGACTTGCTCGTACTGGCACTACCCCGAGGGGGTGTCCCGGTTGGCTTTGAAGTTGCTCGCGCGCTGCGGGCGGAACTGGACATTTTTCTAGTCCGCAAACTCGGCTTGCCAGGTCACGAAGAACTCGCAATCGGCGCGATCGCCAGCGGAGGCGTCCGCGTTTTGAATGAAGAATTGGTCAAGGAATTAGGTCTCCCACTCACTTTGGTCGACCAGGTGACCGCGCGTGAGAAACGCGAATTAACACGCCGTGAAGAGCTATATCGCCAGGGCCGTCCGGCGCTGCCGGTTCGCGATCGCACCGTAGTTCTCGTCGATGATGGGCTCGCGACGGGCGCAAGTATGAAAGCGGCAAGCCAGGCGCTCCGGTTGCAGAAACCGAAGCGCATCGTCGTTGCCGTTCCGGTCGCTGCGGAGGAAACTTGCAACGAATTCCGCATGACTGTCGATGAAATCGTGTGCGCCTACACGCCCGAACCGTTCATGGCCGTCGGGATCTGGTATCAGGATTTCTCGCAGACGACTGACGAGGAAGTGCAACGCCTGTTGAGGCAAGCAGAACAACAGGCGATCAGCCAGCATTCCCAGGTTGGATAGCAATGTCGAACCATGCCGAATCCGGGATCGCGAACTCTATCAACAGCACTCTACATTCCTTATCCGCTGGGCCATTCGCCTACGATCGCCTGCTCGAGCAAGTTGGAGATGCTCATTTCGTTCTGATCGGGGAAGCGTCACATGGGACGCATGAGTTTTATTGGCATCGTGCCGAGATTACAAAGCGGCTCATTCAGGAAAAAGGCTTTCAGGCCGTTGCTGCCGAGGCTGACTGGCCGGATGCTCACCGCGTGAATCGATACGTTCGCGGCAGAAGTAATGAACGGACAGCAGAGCAAGCTCTTAGCGGCTTTGCCCGATTCCCGGCCTGGATGTGGCGGAACGGCGTTGTCGCTGAATTTATCGCTTGGCTTCGCAAGTACAACGAAGGGCAGAGTGCTGCAAATCACGCAGGTTTCTACGGACTCGATCTCTACAGTTTGAACCGATCGCGCGGCGAGGTCGTGCGCTATTTGGAACAAGTGGACCCGGCTGCTGCAAGACGGGCTCGCGAACGCTACGCCTGCTTTGATCACTTCGGCGAAGATGAACAAGCCTACGGATACGCCGCGGGGTTCGGCGTATCGCAATCCTGTGAGCAGGAAGTCGTTCAGCAGCTTGTCGATCTGCAGCGCCGCACCTACGAATACATGCATCGCGACGGGTACGTGGCGGAGGACGAATTCTTTTCCGCTGAACAAAACGCACGCCTCGTGCGAAATGCCGAGGAATATTACCGCTCTATGTTCCGGGGACGCGTGAGTACATGGAATTTGCGGGATCGCCACATGGCGGAAACGTTGCATGCCCTTTCTGCGCATCTCGATCGCCGATTAGGCGCGAGCAAGATCGTCGTCTGGGCGCACAATTCGCATTTGGGTGACGCCCGCGCCACGGAAATGGGCAAGCACGGCGAGTGGAATCTGGGCCAACTGGTCCGCGAACGCTACCCACACGCGGCGTTTCTGGTGGGGTTTACCACAAATTCCGGCACTGTAACAGCGGCGCATGACTGGGGCGATGATCCAGAGGTAATGGAGGTTCGGACAGCCCTGGCAGGCAGCTACGAAGCGCTATTCCATCGCACTGGCAATCCTGCATTCTTGCTCACCTTCGATCCTGAAAGCAAAGTCGCAGCGGCGCTCCGTGCCGAGAGACTGGAGCGAGCTATTGGTGTTGTGTACCGGCCCGAAACCGAGCGCCTCAGTCACTATTTCCATGCCGGCTTGCCGGATCAATTCGATGCCGTTCTGCATATCGACCGGACAACCGCCCTGCGGCCCCTGGAGAGGCATGTAGAAAAACATCCGGAGGAAGTGGCAGAAACCTTCCCGTCCGGAGTATAAGAGCACAATGCATTCGAGCTCTGCCGCACCTTGATACGTCAACCGACAAACACGGGCTTTATGTGACGGTGGTAAAGGTTCTCAGTGACATTCCTCGCAACAGTTTGTTTATTTGCTGTGACGAGGTCTAAATAGCGGCGGCCCATTTTCGCAGAAACCTTAAATGCTACGTGCAGTAGTTGGCGAAGGTTGCTGTTGTACAGCGGGTTATTTTGATCATGACGCAAAGCGCCCACATACTGATCGGAAGACCAACGCCTCACTTCGGAGGGGTTCGGCAGTCTCGCGGGATCGATGTCGATAACGTTCGCGTACGGCGCACACAGTTCCGCCTCGTGCTCGTAGGCCTCGGCATAGATTTCTTTCGCGAGCGCAAGTCCTTCGAAGCCCGACTCTGCTAGTCCGATCAATTCTTCCAGCCATGTAGTTCCGGCGGTCTTCAGATGCAATCCCGCGCCGGTGCTCTTTAAAGTCTCGTGGATCGCGGTGTAGATCGAAAATTTGTCACTTCCCGAATGGACGCTCAGCTTGAGATTCGGAGGCAGCGAGTATGCCTTAACGGCAAAATCGATGATAGCGATATCATCTGAGAACTCTCTACGGAACGTGGAGACGTCGCCAACGTAATCAACGCCTTTGTTAAAGCGTCCGGTGAACTTGGGCGCAATCGTCTGGATTGGGATGCCCTCTGAAGCAATCGCTGCCAAGATGACGAGCAGTTCCGCGGGTTTCTGAGGGACGTCAGTTTCGTCCATCGAAACTTCCGGAACGAAGCTGGTATCTCCCTTTTTTGACGCGATGTAGCGGTAGGTCCTACCCGCCTCCTGAACGGCGCGGAGGAACTTGTTCGCAGTCTGGGCTACTGAGTCGCGGTCAACGCGTAAAGGCTCCTCCACGCCGGGTATATTGAGAGTGCCTATCAACTCAGGCTGCGACCGCAAGAAGTTTTCGATGTGGGCTGCGTCAGCGGGTTTTCCAATCCAATCGGCAACATCGATTGTGAAGAAATCGCAAGGCGTGAGAAAGCGATCGACGGTGTTGACCGTGATGTGATCGGCATCGACAAAATAGGGCTTGGACCAGTGGGCGGCAGTGATCGCTCGGTCCGCCGAATCCCGTGTTTGGGAGGGTCCGGATCCGATTATGTTGTGCTCCCGATTCGATTTATTCCAAACGGGGATTACTTCTACACCGGCATCGTCCGCCATCTGGCAGGCAAGGAGCTGCGCTTCGGCTTCCAGACTGAATCTATCGCCCACTCCGATCGAGAATTTTGGGAGGACGCATGGTCGGGTTTCCATCGCTAGGCGAGTGTATCACCACAACGTTTAACGGTAACTGTGTCGCCCCCGCTGCGACTGGGCCGCTGTGGGGCGTCAAACCGGGGTACGCGTGGCATTGGCCGCGTTATGAAGCAGCGCAGATGTGGTGGGCGCGGCCTGGGTCGGTTGCGGCCTACAGTTCGCGTTTCCTGTAGCGAAGATACAGATGGCTGGCTTGTTGCTTCACGCTGAGCAGTGTCAGCCAGGGTGCTGTACTGGGGTCGAATTGCACGTTGGCAACCAGACCTGGGCGCAAGTCTTCGAGCGTGCGGCCGGCAAGCTGCGGCGCGATCGTTAGAAAAAGCTCGTCAACTAATCCGACCGCTAGAAAATTTCCGAGAAGAGTTGGGCCGCCTTCGTGCAGCAGCAGTCTCACTCCAAACTCATCTTTGAGCAGATTGAGAATTGCCCGAGCATCTATCTTTCCTCCAGCTCCGGGTAATTGTGCGATTCGTGTTGACGGGAGCCTGCCTGCCTCCTGGCCGGTTAACCGATGCCGGCCGGCTTCGGTCGTAATGATTAGCACATCGATGCCGTCGGTATGAAACATGGAGCGGTTTAGGTCCAAACGGCCGCTCCCGCTCACGACGACAGTGAGAGGGTGCCGCGGGTTTCTTAAGATTTCTTGGCGGTAACGGGAATAAACATCTGTTCCGGCTGGATAGATAAATTCCGCGGTCCACAGGTGCGCGGGAGAGGTTGCATCAACGGTGCCGGCGCCCACAACTACGGCATCCACCGAAGCGCGCAGCAACCCCATAATGAACCGGTCCGCCTCATTCGAGCCGCTGATCTGCGAACCTCCCGCCTCGCCCGGGATATCGAAGCTGACCACTCCATCCAGGGTGGAGACGAAATTGGCCGCCACATAGACTCGTTCCGGAGTAGCGAGTGGAAAGTGAAGTTCGCTGCCATAGTCGGCGCGAAGATCCGGAGGAAAAGCAGATGTTGCGAGGTGTTCCTCCCGCTCGTAAAGCGTCCGGATTGGGTCCATAGCAGGATACTCAAGCGCCGGAGGACACCGACGGGTGACGCCCGATTAGTAGTCGAAACTCCTCGGCTAGGTGTGGATTTGTGTTGTATGCGCCGCGCGTCACCAAGGCTCCCGTCCGCGAGCTAAGCTCCCGCACGCCCCGTGCCTGCATACAGAAATGTTCCGCTTCGGTGTAAACGATGATGCCGCGCGGGTGGACATCCTGTGTTAGCTCGTTGGCGACTTCGTGGCAGATGCGTTCCTGGCTGGTAAACCGCTTTGAGTACAAACGCACAATACGGGTAAGCTTTGAAATTCCGACGAGCTTTTCGTCAGCCAGGTACCCGACCCAGGCGCTCCCTCGAATGGGCAGTACGTGATGCTCACAGAGACCCGTGAAGCGAATGGGACCCTCCACGATATGTGTCTTCTCCTCATCCGGGCAGACCGGACACTCCACCGGGAACAACGTGCTGAGCTTCGAATCGCCATCGTAGCCTTCGGTCATATCCCAAAGGGCAGTAAGCCAGCGGCGCGGCGTTTCGTGCGTTCCTGCCGTATCGACGTTCATCCCCATTCGCGTGAAAATGGCAGCGGCGTAGCCTTCGAACATGGCTCTTTCACTCTCGGCCAGCGGTTCGCGAATCCTATGTGTCTCCATCCCATCCTCCTCCTCTGCATTGGACTCACTACAAGGGCCCCGATTGCAACAGAATTACTTGTTCATCAGGGAGCTTAGCGGATTGGCGTTATAGCGGGCGGGCTTTTATCCGGTATGGCCGCTGGAAGGGCTCCATATCGCCCTGAGATAAAATTCCTCTTTAGGGTAAAGACGCTTTCGTCAGGTCTGGTCGGCGGCAAGACTGAATGCGCCGGTGGAAATTCACGTATGTTTGCCGGTGATGTCTACAAACTGCTGGAGGGAACGACGGATGCAGCGTTTGTCGTAACCCTCGAAGGAGAAATCTGCTTCTGGAGCAGCGCCGCCGAACGGTTATTTGGCTACACTGCGGCCGACGTTGTGAACAAAACGTGTCACAGCATTCTCCATGGAGAGGATGCGCTTGGCTCGGTAGTGTGTACGGGGGAATGTAGCGTCCAGCATTGCGCGGCTCATGCCCGGCCGATTCCCGCTTTCGATATGGAGGTCACGACGCGCTCCGGGCGGCGAATCTGGGTCAACATTTCTACAATCGTATTCGAGGACTCGCGGCTTCACCGCCGCCTCATTGCTCATCTCGCTCACGATATCAGTGACCGCAAGCAACTCGAACAGGCCTTTGCCAGAATGGTCGATCTGTCAAAAGAGGTTATTTCCGTGGGCGACGGCCACCCCGGCCTCGCTCCCGTCGAATCGCTCTCGGACCAGGAAGGGCGCATCTTGAAGCTTTTCGCCAGCGCGAAGAACTCGGGACAAGTAGCCAAGGACCTCGGGATCACGCTGCCAACTCTGAGGAACCACCTCCACGCGATCAACCAGAAGCTTCGCACGCATAATCGGCTGGAAGCGGTCCTTCATGCCATGAAGCGAGGCCTGATCTAGCTCACGCCGGTTCGTGACGGCTATCCCGGATGCCGTTACGAAAAGTCTATTGTTCTGCACACCCGTAGGCGACACAGTAAAGGTGTACGAACCCGACAGATGGAGGTAATTGTGCCCGCGACGGCAGGAGCAATCCGATGAGCTGTGTTGAGAATCTCGCCGCTTTCGTTTGCCGGTCGGCTTATGAAGACCTCTCGGACACCGCGCGCCAGCAATTAAAAATTCGCATTCTGGATGCGCTTGGCTGTGCCGCGGGCGCTCTCGACGGCGAACCGGTCCAGATTATCCGCCGGCAAATCGCTGAATTCGAGCCGAGTGGCAGCTGTGCGCTAATTGGAGGCGGTTCCGCACCTCCGGATTCCGCTGCCTTTTACAATGGTGCGCTTGTCCGTTACCTGGATTTCAACGATGCCTATCTTTCAAAAGGCGAGACCTGTCACCCGAGCGATAATCTAGCCCCAATTCTCGCAGCCGCCGAATATGTGGATGGGACTGGTCGAGAGTTGATGACCGCGTTGGCGCTGGCCTATCAGGTTCAGTGTCGCTTAAGCGATGTAGCGCCGGTACGCGATAAGGGCTTCGACCACACTACGCAGGGCTCTTATTCAATTGCTGCTGGCGTATCGAAGGTTCTCGGGCTCAATGAATTTCAAACCGCAAATGCCATTGCGATTTGTGGAACCGCCTTTAACGCCTTAAGGGTCACAAGGACGGGGCGTCTCTCGCACTGGAAAGGCCTTGCGTTCCCGAACGCGGCCGCTTGTTGTACGCGCCTGGTGTTCCTGGCAAAGAACGGGATTACTGGCCCGCTCGAAGTATTAGAGGGCGACAAGGGCTTCATGGATGCTATTTCGGGCGTGTTCGATATCGACTGGCTGCGGGAAGATCTGGAGCGGGTTAAGCGAACGATTCTGAAACGGTACAACGCCGAAATTCACTCCCAGGCGGCCATCCAGGGGGTGTTGGATCTCAAGCAGCGTCATCGGTTTTGCGCGCCGGACATTGAGCGCATCAATATCGAAACCTTTGATGTGGCTTTCAATATCATCGGCGGAGGAGAAGAGGGCGATAAGATAAACGCGATCGCGACGAAGGAGCAGGCGGATCACAGCCTGCCCTATGTTGTTGCTGTCGCGATTCTGGATGGTGACGTGATGCCGGCCCAATATGAAGCAGACAGGATCCGCCGCGAGGACGTGCAAAAACTCCTCCGGCGGGTTTCCGTCACCGCAAATCCCGCTTACTCGCAGCGTTTCCCAGAGGAAATGCCATGCCGCATCGAAGTTGTTCTTCGCGATGGACAGAGGCTGGTGAAAGAGAGCCGCGATTATCCCGGTTTTGTTAGTCAACCCATGTCGTGGGAAGCAGTCTGCCGTAAATTCGATCTCTTGATGGCGTCGCACGCCACGGATTTCGATAGGAAAGCCGTCATAAATGCAATCGCGGATCTCGAGAATACGCGGATTCAGGAATTGATGCAGCTATTGACAGGTATCCATGCGGCAATTCCGGCTGGAGAGGCGTTCCAGACCCTTGCCGGCACGTACGAACCAGCGAAGGGGCATGCTGCCGGATAGGAGGTTGGCCATGATTCAGTTGAAGCGCGTGTATGACGAGCCCGGACCGCACGATGGAAAGCGGTTTCTCGTCGAGCGGTTGTGGCCAAGAGGGATCCGCAAAACAGATCTCCGGACCGACGGATGGGAAAAGGAAGCCGGTCCGAGCACTGAATTGCGGAAATGGTTTAGTCACGATCCCAAGAAATGGGAAGAGTTTCGAAGGAAGTATTTTGCGGAACTCGATACGCGGCCAGAGGCTTGGGAGCCGATCCTAAAGGGGGCCGAGCGCGGTACCGTCACGCTGCTCTACAGCTCGCACGATGCCGAGCACAACAATGCGGTGGCTCTGAAACAGTATCTGGAAACAAAGCTGGCGCATGGAAGTGGAAAACATAGCGGCGCACACGGCTAGGGTCGGCGCTTCATGTCTGGCCAGGAGGAGAACGCCAGTAACTCCTCAGACTCGGTAGGAGTCGCATCTATTTTGGAGACTCTCTTATATGAGTGGCATCTCGAAAGAAGGACAAATTGCACTCGCCGATCGCCTGACGCGAGCATGCGGCGGTAGTTACTCGCCGGAAGTGCGGCGGCGTTACTTCATCACCGGCCCGCAATGGGCCGCCTCCTACCAGGGGCAAGCGGTATTCCATGCTCCCGTGCGGCCGCCCATGACGTTTGAGGAGGTCATTGAGGAATACGGCAAGATTGGCATCTCTTATTGGTGTACACATGATACGGATGTAGTTCCAACCAGCGACCTGTTTACGCCACGACAGGATGAGATTATCGGCCGCATCAAGGACACGCTCAGAAGGCACGGTCTGAAATGCTCTATGGTCACGGCCGAAACGTTTCACCATCCCGTATGGGCGGCTGGTCCCGCGGCGGCATCTCCTGAGGTTCGTGAATATGCCAAACGCCGCTTGGCAAATACAGTTGCAATCGGACATCAACTCGAAGCGCAATTTTGTGTTTACTGGCCCGGTATGCTGGGCTACTACATACAAGGCGCCATCGACGAGACAGAGACGCTGCGGTGGTTCGCCGACGGCATCAACGCGGCTTGCGAGGCGGATATTGAGATTGCAAAGGAAAAGGGGCGGCCTACCCTCAAGCATTGCCTCGAGGCGAAGCCGTTCGAACCGCAAGCCGAGATCTTGCTGCCAACTTCCGACGCCATGCTGGCTTTCATCTTCTCCGGCCTTATCAAGCATCCGGACATGGTGGGACTGAACCCTGAATATCTACATGAGTTGATGTGGGGCGCTGCGCCGCGAGCAGCTCTGGCTCGGGCATTACTTTGCGGCAAACTGTTTCACTTCGATATCAACGATGGGTATCGCCTAAAGCATGATGTCGATATCGCCATTGGCCTTGTCAATCCGCTGGACTGGCTGAACGTGCTGGTTCTGCTTCGCAGCCACAATTACACTGGTCCGTTTAATCTCGACTACAAGCCGCCGCGCACCACCAGCAATCGTGGAGTTTTTTCAATCAGTATTCCCACGATGATGGATCGCTTCATCACGCTCTGGGAGATGGCTGGGGAGGTGATCTCCGATCCAATTATCAAAGAAGCAACAGATGCTTTAAAGACGGGTGGAGCCGACGCCGATCCCAACGATGTGGACTCGCTCGTAAATGCCAACCGGGAGTTGCTTTCCCTTCATGAGCTGATCGGCCATCGCTTATTCCAGATCCTGATTGGCGCCCACCGAGGCCGCACTTACAGCCTGTAAGCGCAAACACTTTCTTCATTTGACACGCCAGCGGCGCTAATCTGAAGTGGTAAGTCGAAAAAGAAATAGGTGGGTTGAAGATGAGCCTCAACAACATGATCCACGGAAAGATCGGAATTTCACGGCGGCTCAATTGCGTGCTGGCCTTGGCCGCACTAACCGCGGCAGTGCTTGTTCTTTGGCGATCCAAGCGCCACGGGTCACGCGCCTCTGAATCGATCGATATCGTTGAAGAGAATTCACTTCAATCGTTTCCAGCTAGCGATTCACCTTGCTGGAATCCGCCTGGGTCTTTTACGGCAACATAGGGCTGGTTCGGTCGGCCCAGGCTGCCCGCAGCGGTCGCTATTTCGGCGATGCTGCAGAGGCGCTTGGAAAAGCTGACGCAACAGCTTCCAGGAGTAGCTGTACGGCGATGTGTTGCGTCAGTTCCGCATGATCCAGATATGGATTTACCTCCACAATATCCACGCCGGCAAGTTTACCGGACCGGGCGATTGCGCGGAACAATTGCTTCGCCTGTCTGAAAGTTAAGCCATCCGCCTCCGGGCTTTCGGTGCCGGGAGCAATGGAAGGATCGATCGCGTCTATGTCCAGACTCAGATAGTAGTTTCCGACGCCTCCGATCTCATTCACGATGGCGGCGATTCCCTCATCATGAACACGGTCTGCCGGGAAGATGAGATTGCCGTGGTCCAAGCTTTCACGATACTCACGGTCCGTGCTCTTGATTCCTCGGACGCCGATAGTCACAATGCGCTTGACAAAGGGCAACTCATGGGCACGCCGGAAAGGACTATTATTTGTGAACTGCATGCCCAGCGACCTGTCACGATAATCCAAATGAGCATCCAGCAGGACCACCGTAAACGGCTGACATTTGTCGAATGCAGCCAGCAGCGGGAAACTGATCGAGTGGTCTCCACCGATGGAGGCCAGAAGCACATGTCGGTCGATGATCGAGCGGGCATGTGCCGTAATTCGTTCGCGTGTGACCGCGGCATCCAGCGTGACATCCACATCGCCAGCGTCCACTATGCGGATGCCCGATAAATACATGGCATTCTGCCCGATGTCGAAGTACCCCGAAGAACCTGCGGGTTCTCCGAGCCAGCCAAATCGCGTGGAAGCATCGCGGAGCGCTCGCGGCGCCTGGCGACAGCCGGGCCGCATGGAGGCCATGTTGTCGAATGGTATGCCGAGGACCGCAACATCGGCATCTATGTCCGCCGGTTCGAAGATGTAAGGAGCCTTGCAAAAAGTTGCAACACCAGTGTGCGGCAGGGCCGCCGGCGGTCTTTTCTTTTGCATTGGTTGTTCGCCCTACCAGCAGTAAGCGCCAACAAAATTTATGCCTGCGGCTTGACTGCTTCCTGGTTCATCGCGTCAATGGCAATCGCGGAATGCGCCGATGCAGCGCCCGCCCGCATCTCGGCAGCAACCCAGATTGCCTCCATGATCTCTTGTTCAGTAGCCCCCTTCAGAGTCGCTCGCTTGGTGTGGCTGCGGATGCAGTACGGGCACTGAGTTACATGCGCTACCGCCACGGCGATCAGTTCCTTCGTTTTCGAAGGCAGCGCTCCGTCGGCAAATACCTGTTTGCTGAACGCTTGGAAGGCAGCGAAAGTTTCTGGCGCCAGTTCCTTGCGCCTTTGACTGAGCTCTTTCGAGGGAGCTGGATATAGCGACTGTTCCATAAAAAACTCCATTCCTTAAGCACTTGCCCGAGCCGGCGTCATACTCCCGCGTTTCTTTTCGAGCGCGGCCAGCACGCGCTCGTAAGCCGAGGCAAACGAGGCGACCCCAGCCACCTGAAGTTTTTCGGTAATCGCATCCAAATCGATTCCGAGGTTCGACAGGCTTCGAAGCTGATCCTCCGCAACAGACAAACTCTCCTGAACCGTGTTGCCTCGCACACTCCCGTGGTCGCGAAATGCCTTTAAGGTTGCCAGTGGGAGCGTATTCACGGTATCGGGCCCAATGAGTTCCTCGACGTATAACACGTCCCGGTACTGCGGATTCTTCGTGCTGGTACTCGCCCAGAGCGGCCGCTGAACGCGTGCTCCGCGCTGGCGCAGCGCTGAGAAGTCCTCCCCGTAGAAAATCGTCCTGAAGCGTTGGTACACCTTTTTCGTATTCGCGATCGCGATTTTCCCACGCAGAGCAAGAGCTTCTGGAGAACCGAGCGCGTCGAGCGCCCGATCCACCTCAGTATCCACGCGGCTTACGAAAAATGAAGCTACCGAGGCGATCTTTTGCGGCTCGCGGCAGCGTTGTAGTCCACGAATGTACGCGTTGGCAACCGCTTCATAGTGGCTCAGCGAGAACATCAGCGTGATATTCACGTTGATACCGGCCGCAATCAACGCTTCTACCGCCTGGATCCCTTCCTTTGTCGCGACTACTTTGATCATAAGGTTGGGCCGGTTCACGGTCTGCCACAGCCGTTGCCCCTCCTTAATGGTCGCCTGAGTATCCCGCGTGAGTTGGGGAGGAGGCTCAATACTCACGAACCCGTCCTGCCCTCCACTCTCGCGGTAGGCGGGCTGCAAGATATCCGCCGCATTCCGGACATCTTCAATGGAGAGTTCGTCGTAGATCTCGCGTGCTTCGATACCGGGATCTCGAGCAAACAGCACCCGCAATGCCTCATCGTATTGCGAGCTGCCGTCAATTGCTTTCTCGAAAATGCTGGGATTGCTGGTGACGCCGCGTAATCCGTCGTTCGCGATCAGATCTTTCAGTTCGCCGTTCCGGAGCAAGTCGCGCCGAATATAGTCCAGCCAAATGGATTGGCCTTGTTTCCGCAATTCCAAAAGCGGGTTCATATCACATCTCCTCTTCACTCAATCTTGTCAAAAACAGCGCCGTCAGAACCAAAGAGCAGCTCAGGACGGCCTCAGAACCGGCATCGATTTACAAATTACCTTCGCCTCCGGCCAAAATCACATTCCAGCGATGCTCCTCTGAGCCCCCGCTCATTTACATCCTCTCCTTAATTTGATTGTGGCTGCGGATGGAGAAAAACTCAATAAACCGCGTATCACTCGCGATGGAACACTTGTAAGGTGTGGTATCTCGCGCCGGACGCATCGAACGTACGCTGATGCGTTGGGCTCAGATGCGCCCGCTGGCGAGATGCTGGATGTGCTTCCGCTCTCCCCGCGCGCGTTCTGTCAGCCAGACACCCAGCAGAATCAATCCGCCGCCAAATACAACAGTAAGAGAAATTGTTTCTCCCAAGAGCCAGATGCCCATCACGGCAGCCATCAGCGGCTGGAGATAAGCAAACGCGGCCACGTTTGAGGCGGCGAGTTTCTCCAGCGCGAAGGCGTAAATCAGATACGCCACGAAAGAGCCAAAGAGCACCATATAAGCTAATCCCCACCACGCGTGCAACGGAATCAGGTTCCATCGAATCCGCGCCACGGGTTCCGCGCAAAACGGAATCAGGAAAATCGCTCCCAATCCGAAAACCAACGCATTCAACGTGAGCGGATCGTAGCGCTGCGCAACTTTCTTCAGCAAAACAGTGTAATAGGCGAAGAATGCGCCAGC
>Ga0134125_10003654_pt1 | contig 17744 bp, 12 predicted proteins | sample KB31751_FD_96464 | JGI IMG/M metagenome (GOLD analysis project Ga0134125, IMG submission 96464) | Terrestrial soil microbial communities with excess Nitrogen fertilizer from Kellogg Biological Station, Michigan, USA - KB3-175-1 | ecosystem: Environmental > Terrestrial > Soil > Unclassified ...
AAGTGGCCGCCGCGGCCGGCGGCGCGCCGTACGAGACGCTGATGCGGCGCGAGGTGCTCGAACCGCTGGGGCTGGATCGTTGCCAGGTCGGCAGCTGGCATCGCGACGCCGTGGGCAACGTGGCGCAGCCGCATTACCGCCACGACGGCCGCAACGTGCCGATGCAGGAGGACGGCGCCACCATTCCCGCGATCACCTCCGCGCCGGCCGGCGGCATCCGCTGCGATCTCACCGACATGCTGGCCTGGGCGCGCAACTGGCTGGTGCCCACGCCGGCGCAATTGCAGTGGCTGTCGTGGCCGCAGCGCGCCACGCTGCAGGCGCCGCACATGCTGATCCCGGTATCTAGCCAGCGTCGCCAGTGGGACAACACGCATGTGATGGCCTACGGCTACGGCTGGCGCATGGCCGACATCGATGGCACATGGGCCGTGTGGCATACCGGGACGCTCGGCGGCATGTATTCGATGCTGGCGCTGCTGCCCGACCGGCAGAGCGGATTCGTTTTCATGATCAATGGCGAGGCGGAGGACGCGCGCACGGTGCTGGGCGAAGTGCTGATGAAACACTTCACTGCGCCGCAAGAACGCCGCGGCGTGGCGTGGTACGCCGACGCGCTGGACGAGCAGGCAAAACAGCGCCCGGCGTCGGCGTCGGCACCGGACACCTCGGCGCGCCAACCTGCGGGGCCCGCCGAATTGGCAACGTTCACCGGCATCTATCGCGATCCCTGGCTGGGCGAGGCCGCCGTGTGTCCGCGCGGCGGCCAGGTGCGTTTCGCCGCGAAGAAATCGCCGCGGCTGGCCGGCACGGTGATGCGGCTGGGCACGCGCTATTTCGTGCACTGGGACGATGCCGGCGTCGATCCCGATGCGTGGATGGACTTCCATGCCCCAGGTGATGGGCCGGCCACGCTGCGCATGGCCAAACTCGACCCGCAGGGCGACTTCAGTTCGGACTATGAAGACCTGCGCTTCGAACGCGCGGGAGATTGCCCGTGATCGATCGACCCATCCTTTCATCCCCCTGCGGGCGAAAGAGCACGATGGTGATCCTGGCGGTAGCCTGGATGTTCTTCACCCACGCCACCGTGCGTGCTGCCGATCAAATCGTGCGCTCATCCGCCCGCACCGCCGCCGAGGCCGGCCTGGTCGATATCCGCATGCGGGCGCCCGACATCGCCGAGGACATCAAGTACGCCGGGCGCGACAATTTCGTGGGCACGCGGGCGGACGGCTATCTGGCGCCCAAGTGCCTGTTGCTGCAACCGGTAGCCGACGCGCTGGCACGCGTCGAGCACGAGCTGCGCACCCAACATCTGCGCCTGAAGATCTGGGATTGCTATCGCCCCGCCCGCGCCGTGGCGCATTTCGTGCGCTGGGCGCATGACCTGGGCGACCTGCGTACCAAGCCGCAGCATTATCCGGGCCTGGACAAATCGCAGCTGCTGGGCGACTACATCGCGCCGGTGTCCGGGCACAGCCGCGGCGCCACCGTCGATCTCACGCTGCAACGCTGCACCGCCGACGGTCATTGCGCAGCGCTGGATATGGGCACGGATTTCGATTTCTTCGGCACGCGTGCGCATACCGACGCCGCCGACGTCACCGCGCAGCAGCACGCCAACCGCCAACTGCTGCGCGATGCGATGGCGCGCGAGGGCTTCAGGAACTACCCGCTGGAATGGTGGCATTACACGCTTGAGCCGGAGCCGACGCCGCACACGCTCTACGACGTGCCGGTGCAATGAGCGCTTCATGAGGATCTTGCCATGCGCAAACCATCGATCGGTCTTGCCGCCGCCATCGTGCTGGCCAGCAGTGCCGCCGTGGCCTCGCAGGCTGATTCCACCGACGTCCTGATGAGCCGCTACACGGGCGACGTACCCGGCGCCTCGCTGCTGGTGATCAAGGACGGCAAGCCGATCGTGCGTCGCGGCTATGGCATGGCGGACATGGAACACCACGTTCCCGCCACACCGGCCACCAATTACCGCCTTGCATCGGTCAGCAAGCAGTTCACCGCCGCCGCGATCCTGCTGCTGGCCGAGGACGGCAAGCTGAAGCTCGACGATCCGGTACGCCGCTGGCTGCCCTCGCTGCCGGAAAATACTGCCGCGGTCACCCTGCGCCACTTGCTGACCCACACCGGCGGGCTGGTCGACTATGAAGACCTGATTCCGCCCGGCACCACTGCCCAGGTCAGTGACGCCGACGTGCTGCGCATGCTGTCCTCCGCACCCACCACGTACTTTGCGCCGGGCAGTGCCTACCGCTACAGCAATACCGGCTACGTGCTGCTGGGGTTGGTGGTGGAACAGGCCTCGGGCCAGCGTCTGCAGGATTTCATGGCGCAGCGCATTTTCCGGCCGCTGCACATGGACCACACCCTGCTTTACGTCCATCAGGATCCCGCACCGACGACAGTCCGGGTGCCGAACCGCGCCTATGGTTACAGCCGTCTGGACGGCCAATGGGTGCGCACCGACCAGAGCGTCACCAGCGCCACCCGTGGCGACGGCGGCATCTATTCGTCGATCGACGACCTGGCGAAGTGGGACGCGGCGCTGTACGACGACCGCCTGCTCGGCGATGCCTCGCGCACGCTCGCCTTCACTCCGCACGTGAAGGTCACCGGCGAACCGTGCCGGGCCAGCTACGGCTACGGCTGGCGCATCACCGGCGACACCGTGTGGCATTCCGGCGAGAGCATCGGTTTTCGCAACGTGATCGTGCGTTGGCCGAAACAGCACCTCACGGTGATCCTGCTGAGCAACCGCAACGCACCGGAGCCGTACCGCACGGCGCTGGAGATCGCGCAGCCGTTTCTCGATCCGTGAGGTGGCGATGCCGATTCACGACCCTTCCGTATCGCCGACCGGATGATGCACCGATGCCCAGACCTTTCGATTCCCGACGCCGGCGTACCGCCACGCTGCTGCTCCTGATCGCGCTGCTGAGCGCCTGCACCCATGCGCCGCCGCGCAACCCGCTGGCCACCTGGGTGCCCTCGCCCAACCACGACATCCGGCGGCCGGTGCTGATCGTGCTGCACTACACCGACCAGGATTCGGTGCAGCAAAGCCTGCACACGTTGCGCACCGCCAACAGCGGCGGCCCTGTGAGCGCGCATTACCTGATCGGCGCCGACGGGCACATCTACCAGTTGGTGTCCGACCAGCTGCGCGCCTGGCACGGCGGGCCGGGACGCTGGGGCACGATCACCGACATCAACTCCGCCTCGATCGGCATCGAGCTGGACAACGATGGCGCCACCCCGTTCGCCCAGCCGCAGATTGCCGGCCTGCTGCGCCTGCTCGCCGATCTCACCACGCGGCTGCACATCCCGCCCACGCAAATCGTGGGGCACGAGGATTTCGCGCCCACCCGCAAGATCGATCCCGGCCCGCTGTTTCCCTGGCGGCAACTGGCCGCCGCCGGCTACGGGCTGTGGCCGCGGGCGCCGCTGATCGACCCGCCGGCCGGTTTCGACCCCTGGATGGCGCTGGCGTTGGTGGGTTACCCGCTGGACGATAGCGCCGCCACGGTACGCGCGTTCCATCACCACTATCGCGGCATCGAGGGCGAGACGCTGGATGCGACCGATCTGCGCGTCCTCTACAGCTTGGTGCAGACGATCGAACGCGGCGACGGCGCGCACTGACTCCCGCCACGGCGTCGAGCCGGATCGGGCCTGGGAATCCACCACCCTGTGGCGATTGCGTTGCGCAGGCACACCTGCGCGGACCGCGTGCGCTACCCTCGCAAGCTGGTTCGACACGACGAGTCACCCTACCTGGAGAGGACGCCATGACACCCTTCATCCGCACGACCTTGCTGCGCGGCTCGGCCTTGCTGCTGGCCTTCGGTTTGCCGACGCTGCATGCCACCACCTACGTGTACGTCTCCAACGCCACCGACGGCACCATCTCGACGTACCAGCTGGCCGAGCAGACCGGCAAGCTCACCCCCGGCGCCACCGTGACCGCGGGCGGCAACGTGATGCCGATGGCGGTCAGTCCCGACCATCGCTACCTGTATGCCAGTGTGGACAAGCCCACCCACGCGGTGCAGACCTTCACCATCGATCCCGCCACCGGGGGCCTGGACAAGGTTTCGCAGTCGCCGGTGTGGCATCCGATGGCCTATATCTCGCTGGACCGGACCGGCAATTACCTGTTCGCCTCTTCCTACGACGACGACGTGGTGACGGTGACGCCGATCCACGCGGGCAAGCTGGCCGACCAGCCCACGCAGACGCTGAAGACCGACCGCAACACTCACTCGGTGCATATCGACAACAGCAACCGCTACCTGTTCGCGCAGACCCTCGGCGGCGCCAAGGTGTTCCAGTACCGCTTCGATGCGCACACCGGCAAGGTCACCGCGAATGATCCGCCCGCATTGCAGCTGCCGACCGGGCTGGGCGCGCGCCATATCGCCTTTTCGCCTGACGACCGCTACGTCTACGTGCTGGACGAACTGCAGGACAAGGTGATCACCTACGCGCTCGATGCCACCACCGGCCGCTTGACCCAGCAGGTTGTCACCAGCGCCATGCCGGCCGACACCACCCTGGTACCCGGCGCGCCGCGCTTCGTGCGCAACCCCACGCCGGCGCAGCGGCCGCACGCGGACACCAGCAACGATATCTGGGCCGCCGATATCCACGTCTCGCCGGATGGCAGGTTCCTCTACACCTCCGAACGCACCAGCAGCGTGCTGAGCGCGCTCAAGGTCGACAAGGCCAGCGGCGCCCTGACCCTGGTCGGCACCTACCCCACCGAGAAGCAACCGCGCGGCTTCGCCATCACGCCCGACGGCAAATACCTGATCTGCTCCGGCGAGAAATCGGACCACATCTCCGTGTTCGACATCGACCCCGCCAGCGGCGCGCTGAAACTCAACGGCCGCTATCCCGTCGGCCAGGACGCGAACTGGGTCGAGGTGGTGAAGTTCTGACGCCGCGGTTGGGAGGCCTTGCGTTTGCGGCGCGTATTACCAAGCCGCTGCAAAGCACAACCGCTTGCTTCCTCCGCTTGCGGGGACAAGGTGGCAGGATTGCCATCTTGAACAGCAACGCTGCCCGAAGGGCTGATGCCATGGATGGCATCAGTTCAAGCTGCCCGAAGGGCTGAAGGGGCTTTTCGCTCCTGCGGTAAAAGCCCCAATCAAGAGCGCCCTCTTCCACCTGATTCGCACCATCCATGGTGCTCACCCCTGTGGGGCCAGCTGCGCTGTTCCGCAGGCGCTCCAGCGCCTGCGGGTCGGCACCTTCTCCCGCAAGCGGGAGAAGGGAATCCACGCTTTCAGTCGCGCGGCGGCGTTGCCGAGGATTCGCGTTTGACCAGCGAGTACTTCATCACCTGGTGATTGCCGGCCTTGGGTTTGCCGCTGCGCTTGCGGCGGATTTCCTCCAGCATCAGGCGCACGGCGGTGCGGCCCATCGCGGTCACCGGCTGGTGGATGGTGGTGAGCGTGGGCCAGATGGTGGTGGCCACAGGGGTGTCGTCGAAGCCGGTGACGGACAGGTCACCGGGCACGCGCAAGCCCATGCCGTGGGCCACCGCAACCACGGCCGCGGCCATGTCGTCGTTGCTGGAAAGAATCGCGGTGGGCCGGTTTTTCAGCTTCAGCAGCGTGCTGGCCGCCGCCAGGCCGGAGCGGTAGGTAAACAGCCCCGGCACGATATGCTCGGCCGGCACCGTAAGACCCGCACGCGCCATGGTGTCGATGAAACCCTGCGCACGCAGCACCGCCGGCGTGTGCTTGGGGTCGCCCTTGATCAGCGCGATCGCGGTGTGGCCCAGATCCAGCAGGTGCTGGGTCATCGCGCTGGCGCCCTGGTAGTCGTCGATGCGCACGGAACTGACGTCCGCCACCGGTGCGCCGGTGGCCACCGCCACCACGGTGATGTTGGCCAGGTCCAGCTCGCGTTTGGTCTGGCGCGAATCGCACAGCGGCGGCGGCAGGATGACGCCGTCCACGCCGGTGTCCAGCAGGCGCTGCATCGCGGCGCGCTGGCTGCGGATGCCGCTGCATTTTTCCACCAGGATCTGCGCACCGCTGAGGCTGCCCTCCTCCAGCACGCCGATCATCAGCTGGTTCAGATAGGCCGCGCTGGGGTTGCTGTACAGCAGGCCGATCCGTGCCGCGTTGGACGAGCGCAACGAGCGACCTGCCAGGTTGGGCCGGTAATTGAGCTCGGCCGCGGCGGCCAGCACGCGATCGCGCATCGCCTCGCCCACGCGCGGGTTGTTGTTCATGACGCGCGAGGCGGTCATCGGCGAAACGCCGGCGCGGCTGGCGACATCGAGAATGGTGACGGTCTGCGAGGTGCGACGCTTGGTCTTGGCCATGAAGCCTCCTGAGCGCCCAGTTTACCCGGCGTGCGGCGAAACAGCGGAACCTGCGGCCCCGTGCCCGTCGAGAAAGCGGTGCACCTCGGCCATGTCCGGCATGGCGGCGAACGAGCCGCGCCGACCGACCGCCAGCGCACCGCAGGCGGCGGCGAAACCCAACACCGCGTCGCGCGTGTCCGCGTCGGCCATCAACTCGGCCAGCGAAGCGGACTGCGCCTGATGGTCGGCGAGGCTGTAGAGCAAGCCGCCCACGAAGGCATCGCCCGCGCCGGTGGTGTCGACGGCAGCCACTGCATGCGGCTGGAAACGACCCGCCTGGGTGGGCGTCAGCCAATGGATCGCGCCTGCGCCGTCGGTGACGATGAGGCAGCGGGCGTGGCCCTGCCACAGGCGTTGATATACCGCCTCGCGGCTGCCCGCCTCGGCGGCCATGAAATCCAACTCTTCCACGCTCAGCTTGACCAGGTCGGCGGCGGCCAGCGTTGCCCACAAGCGCGGGTGGGGCTTTTCGCCGGTCGGCCACAAGGCCGGGCGCAGGTTCATGTCGAAGCTCACCAGCGCGCCCGCCTTGCGAGCCCTCGTCATGCCTTCCAGCGTCACCGCCGCGATCGCCTCCTCGGTGAGGCTGTTCGAACACACGTGGAAGATCGCCGCGTCGGCGAATGCGCGCTCGTCGAAGTGATTGGCGCGAAACAGCAGGTCGGCCGACGGCGGCCGGTAGAAACTGAAACTGCGCTCGCCGTTGGCATCGAGCGACACGAACGCCAGTGCCGTGTTCGCCTGGTCGGTGCGCTGCACGTAGCGCATGTCCACGCCCGCATCGGCCAGGCTGCGCAGCAGCAGATCGCCGAATGCATCGGCACCCAGCATGCCGGCAAACGCCGCGTGTCCGCCCAGTTTCGCCACCGCCACCGCCACGTTCGCCGGCGCGCCGCCGGCATGCGGCAGGTAGGCCGGCGGCGACGAGGAATCGGCCGCTGGCTGGGCGTGGAAATCGATCAGCGCCTCGCCGAAACAGAGGATGCTCTTCATGCCAGGCGCGATCCCTTGAAGCCGTAGTACAGGATGTAGACGTAGCACAGCAGCGGGATCACGAACGCGTGCTGGATGCCGATCTGGTCGGCCAGCGCGCCCTGCGCGATCGGCAGCAGCGCGCCGCCCACGATGCCCATGATCATCAGCCCCGACGCGCGGCCGGTCAGCGGGCCCATGTTGTCGATGCCCAGGGTGAAGATGGTGGGGAACATGATCGAGTTGAACAGGCCGATCGACACCACCGCCCACACCGCCACGTTGCCGTGCGAGGCCATGGTGCCGATCACCAGCAACCCGGCGATCAGCGCGAACACGCCCAGCAGCGTGCGCGGGTCGAGCACCTTCATCAGCAACCAGCCCACCGCACGGCCCACCACGGCGCCGCCCCAGTACAACGCCACGTAATGGGCGGCGGCGGCTTCGCTGATGTTGCCGATGTCCGGCCGGGCGATGAAGTTGATCAGGAAGCTGCCGATCGACACTTCCGCGCCCACGTAGACGAAGATCGCCACCACGCCCAGCGCCACGCGCGGATGGCGCAGCGCATCCATGAAGCGGTGCTCGCCGGCTGCCGCGTCGTCATCGCTCGCCGCCAGCGGCGGCAACCGGAACAGCCAGATCGCCAGCGCCAGCAGCACCAGCACGACGGTCAGTACCAGATAAGGCCCCTGCACCAGCCGCGCCTGCGACATCCGGTAGGCGAGTTGCTCCGCCTGCGGCAGCGCGGCCAGCGCGGCGGCCCCCAGCGTGGCGCCGGACAGGATCAGCGGCCCGATGATGTACGGCCCCAGCACCGTGCCCACCGAGTTGAACATCTGCGCCAGGTTCAGCCGGCTCGACGCCAGCCGCGACTCGCCCAGCAGGCTCACGTACGGATTGGCCGCCACCTGCAGCGCGGTGATGCCGCTGGCCATGATGAAGAACGCGAACAGGAACAGCGGATACGACGACACCGCGGCCGCCGGCAGAAACAGCACGGCGCCCACCGCGGTCACCAGCAAGCCGGTGATGATGGTGGCGCGGTAGCCGATGCGCGCCAGCAGCGCGCTGCACGGCACCGACATGATGAAATACGCCCCGAAGAAGGTGAACTGCACCAGCATCACCTCGAAATAATTGAGCGTGAAAAGGCCCTTGAGGTGCGGAATCAGGATGTCGTTGAGTACCGTCATCAAGCCCCACATCAGGAACACGGCATTGATCACGATCAGCGCGGTACGGGTACTGGCGTTGCTACGAGGCATGGCGCGGCTACCTTGGTGAAAAACGATGGGTGGGCAGAATCGATGTCGATACCACGCGGAGCTTCCGCCATCCGCGCCGTGGGCGGCAAGCACGGTGACGCTGACGACGCCACGTTGCCTGATCCCCGGCTGCCGACGAATCACTCGCCGACCCGTGTGATAACGTTACCCGCAAATCGCGATCAGGAAAAGCCTGCCACTGCATGGGCACGAACCCGTCGCCTGCTTCTCGGTCCATCTCCGGAAGAAACCCGCATGAACCTCACTCACGTTGGCCGTGCAGCACATCGATCAAGCCGACCCTGGATCGGACTTCCCGGCGGCCTTGCGCTGTTGCTGCTGGGCATCGCCGGCTCCACGCAAGCGGCGTCCGCCGCCACATGGGTGGAAACCTGGGGCCAGGCGATGGTTTCCCATGTCCAGCCCTCGCCTGGTCACGAGGGCGTCTACGCCGCACCGCATCTGCGCGATGCCACGGTTCGGCAAACCGTGCTGGTCAGCGTGGGCGGCCAGCGGCTGCGCGTGCGGTTGGCGAATGTGTACGGCTCGGCGCCGCTGACCATCACCGCGGCCAGCGTGGCGCCGGCCGTCGATGTGGCGGGCGATCACACCGCCATCGATCCCGCGCATAGCCACGCGCTGCGTTTCGGCGGCAAGCCCACGCTGACCATTCCCGCCGGCGCCACGGCGCTGAGCGACCCGGTCGCGCTGGCCGTGCCGGCATTGTCCAACCTGGTGGTGAGCCTTTACTTCCACGACGACAGCGCCATCGCCGATTACCACGCCGCCCAGACCACGACCACCACGGCGGTGGTGGCGGGCAACGCGCTGCGGGCAGCATCGCTGGCGTCGCGACCGCTGCTTGCGGCGCTCGACAAGGATGCGGCCTCCCATATCTATGTGCTCGAAGGCGTGGAAGTCGAAGCGGCGCAGCCCACCCGCGTCATCGTGGCGTTCGGCGATTCGATCACCGACGGTGCCTATGCCACCGCGCCTGACAAGACCTGGCCGGGCGTGTTGGCCACGCTGGCAAACCGGACAACGTCACCCGGCGCCGGCGTCATCAACACCGGTATCGGCGGCAATGAACTGACCAGCGACCAGACCTATCTGCCTTTCGGCCCGGCCGCGCTGAAGCGTTTCGAGCGCGACGTGATCGACCGCGCCGGGGTGACCGACGTGATCGTGCTGCTGGGTACCAACGACCTCAATCGTGGCATCGATGCGGCCGGCCAGCCGGGTGGCGCGGCCGCTCACGACATCATCGACAGCTTGCGCATGCTGGCCGATGCCGCCCACGCCCATCACCTGCGCATCCACGGAGGCACCATCCCGCCGTTCGCCGGATTTACCGCCGGAGGCTGGTATTCACCCACCACCGAGGCCACGCGCCAGAGCGTCAACCAGTGGATCCGCAGCGCTGGTGTTTTCGACAGCGTGGTGGATTTCTCGCCGGCATTGGCCGGCGCGTACCAGCCGTCGCCGCCGGCCGCGCAACAGCCGTCCCTGCCGGAAGGCATGGCCCAGGTGTGCGCCGGTGATACCGGCCTGCATCCGAACGATCGCGGTTACGCGGTGATGGGCACGCTGGCCTACAACGTGTTGTTCCATGCGCAGGAGCAACCGGCCGCGCGCTGCCATTGAGTCAGGTTACACACCGTCGAACAGATCGCAGATCGACCCGCCCAGATGGGTGCCCGCGTGCACGCCGTCGGCGCCCATGTCGACATAGGCCCCGGTGTCTGGCGTGAAACGGGGCCACGACGGCAACCCCACGCCGTTGGGATCGCCGGTCTTGATGAAGTTGATGAAGTAGGCCTGCGGGCTCACCGCCGGCCGCGTGGCGTTCAATGGCTTGCCCTCGTACAGATACGGCAACTCGGCGCTGTGGTGCGACGGCTCGAAGGAGAACTGCGCCCGCCATGCCGGCGCGCCATGTGCGACGTAGCGCGCCAGCAGGTGATTGCCCGCGCAGCGGAAATCGGTATCGGTGCCGATGCGCTCGGCCAGCGTTCCCAGGTTCGCCGCACCGGCAGCGGCTCCTGCGTTCCCGTCCACACCGTAATGTCGCGCGGCGGCGGCGTAATGCTCTCCGAATACCTGGCGCAGTCGACGGTCGATCTTCGCGCTGCCGCCGGGCACCTGCAGTTCGATGCGGTTGGTCGAGAGCACGTAGGGAATTGCCGTGGCGGGAACGTCGGCGAGACTTGAAGCCGGTGGCTCGGTGACGAGCTTTCCGTCGACCACGGCCTGCAGCCACAGATAGCTGTCGTCGGTGATGGCGTCGCTGTGCAGCTGCAGGTCGGCCGCCAGCAGCGCCTTCAGCGGGGCGTCGCGCAGTTGCGGGAGGTTGCCCACCTGCAATCGCTGTTCGAGCTGCGTGCCCAACGCCTCGTTCTGCGCGAGGGTGCGCACGCTCTGGCCGAAAGCGGGCGTACCGCCGGTGGCCCATGCGCCGGCGAACAGCTTTTGGTCGCGCGCTTCCAGCGTCAGCAAGCCCACGTCCATGCCGCCGGCCGATTGGCCGGCGATGGTGACCCGTTGCGGATCGCCACCGAAGCGGCCGATCTCGCGTTGCACCCATTTCAACGCGGCCAGCTGATCCATCAGGCCGTAATTGCCCGAGTGGCCGCCCTGCTCGGCCGACAAGGCCGGCAGCGAAAGGAAGCCGAGCACGCCGAGCCGGTATTGCACCGACACCACCACGATGCCCGCGTGCGCCAGCTTGATCCGGTCGATGTCCGCCGCCGAGCCGGCACGGTTCGAGCCACCGTGGATCCACACCAGCACCGGCAACGGTTGCGGCGGATGCAGGTCCGGCGTCTTCAGGTTGAGATAGAGGCAGTCCTCGCTGGCATGCGCGGCGTCGGCCTTGTTCCAGCCGTAATCGTTCTGCGCGCAGGCCGATGGCGCATGCGTGGCATCGCGCGCACCGGACCACGCCGCCACGTCCTGCGGCGCCCGCCAGCGCAGCGCGCCGACCGGAGGGGCCGCGAACGGTATGCCGAGAAACACGGCGCCGCCCTTGCCGTCGGATTGGCCGGCCAGCCTGCCGTCGTCGGTGGAGACGGTGACGTGTGCGGGCGCGGCGATTGCCGACCACGACGCCAGCAGCACCAGCGCGAATAGCAAGTGGCGCAGGCGGTTCACCCGGGAACCGGCGCTGAGCGACGCGCGGCGATGGAAAGACGGATTCCGCATGGTTTCTCCCCGGCTATGCGCCTTGCGGCGATGTTCTGGTAACCTTACCACGACACCGCCACGCGAACCCTCGATCGCGCGCTGCGGTGCCCGTCCACCGGCTCGGTTTGTGGGAAAGATAGAGATGACACTCAGCGAAAGCACGGCCCGTCAGGCGCTCCCCGATTTTCGCTCACGCGAATTTCTGCTTGGGCATGCCGCTGACATCATGCGTTTCTATCACCCGCGGTGCATCGATCCGGCGGGCGGTTTCTTTCATTACTTCCGCGACGACGGCGGCATCTACGATCGCGGCGGGCGGCATCTCGTAAGCAGCACGCGCTTCATCTACGACTACGCGATGGCATGGAAGGCGTTCGGCGATCCGGCGTACCAGCAGGCGTTGCAGCACGGCCTGGACTATCTGCGACAGGCGCATCGCAACCCGCAAACCGGCGGCTATGCGTGGGAGTTGCGCGATGGCGTGGTCACCGACGCCACCCAGCATTGCTACGGCCTGGCCTTCGTGGCGCTGGCCTACGCCAAGGCGTTCCACGCCGGCGTCAGCGAGGCCGAGGGCTGGCTCGACGAAACCTGGGAGCTGATGGAACAACGCTTCTGGGATGCCGACCACGGCCTCTACGCCGACGAGGCGGACGCTGACTGGAACCTCAGCGATTACCGCGGGCAGAACGCCAACATGCATGCCTGCGAAGCATGGCTGGCCGCCTATGCGGCCACCGGCAAGCCGCGCTACCTGGCGCGTGCGAAGCTGCTGGCCGAGCACATGGTCAATCGCCAGGCCGCGCTGACCGGCGGACTGGTGTGGGAGCATTACCGCCCCGACTGGTCGGTGGACTGGGATTACAACTTCAACGACCGCAGCAACATCTTCAAGCCGTGGGGTTTCCAGCCCGGCCACCAGACCGAATGGGCGAAGCTGCTGCTGATCCTGGAGAGCTACGCGCCCGAGCCGTGGTACCTGTCCAAGGCGCAGCAGCTTTTCGACTACGCGCTCACGCAAGCCTGGGATCACGAACACGGCGGCATGGTCTACGGCCTCGATCGCGACGGCGCGTTCTACGACACCGACAAGTATTACTGGGTGCAGGCCGAATCACTGGCGGCGGCGGCGATGCTGGCCACCCGCACCGGCGAGGAGCGCTACTGGCGGGCCTACCAGAAGCTGTGGCAATACAGCTGGCAGCACCTCGTCGACCATCGTTACGGTGCCTGGTATCGCATCCTGACACGCGACAACCAGTCCTACAGCGACGAGAAAAGCCCCGCCGGCAAGACCGATTACCACACCATGGGCGCCTGCTACGACGTGCTGGCCTGGATCAGCTGAGCCACCAGGCGTCGCCTCCGGCGGGCATGACGCCCGCCTGTCGGGTCGGTTACGGCGTGGCCTCGAACTTCAGATGCTTGCTGAAGAACGGCAGCGCTTCGTCCTGGAAGCGGAAGGCCACGTTGCTGACGTGGGTACCGGGATAGATGGTGAAGCTGTTGCCGATCCCGTAGCTGTCGAGCACCTCGTGCAGCTTGCGCGCGTCGAAGCGCAGCCCATCCTGGTCGCCCACGTCGATGGCGATCGCGCCATAGCGGCGCAGGTTGCCGATGTACTGGTCGATGAAAACCAGCGGCGCATTGGCCGTCCATTTGGCCAGTACGTCGGGCTGCAGTTCCCCGTTTTTGGTGGGCAGGTCGAAATAGAACGGCGGCCTGGCCGGATTGGGTGACCACGCCGCGGCGGTGGCCAGCGTGGCGCGCGCCATGAACGGCAGGTCAGTGGCATCGGCGGCGGACTTGAGCGATTCCAGCGACGCCAGCGCCTTGGCGTCGAGCTGGTCGCCGGTGCGCGGCGACAGGCAGCACGGGCTCATGATGTACAGCGCGCCGAACACGTCCGGGTGCTTCATGCCGATGCGCGTGGCGCCGTAGCCGCCCATGGAATGACCGACCAGGCCGCGGCTCTGGCGATCGGGCAGCGTGCGGTAGTGGGCGTCGATGTAGGCGACCAGGTCATGCTGGATGAAGGTCTCGAAATCGCCCACGGTGGGCGAGCCCGAATACATCGAACCGCCGAAGACCGTCTTCGAATCGGGCAGCACCACGATCATCGGACGCGCGCCCTTGGCGAACGCGTTTTCGATGGTCTGCGGAACGTGGATTTCCCTGGTCCACTGCTCGGCACCGATCGAATAACCGTGCAGCGCATAGACCACCGGATAGTGGCGATCCGGATGGCTGGCGTAGCCGGGCGGCAGCACCACCAGCACATCGCGGTCGGCGGACTCGTGCTCCAGGTTGCCTTCCAGCGAGGCGCCGTGCACCTTGATGTGCTCGACCGTCACCGCCTTCGCCCCGGCCACCGGCGCCGGGCTGTTGGTCAGCGCCTGGGCCTGCACCGGTGTTGTCCACAACGCCAGCGACAGCAGCGCCGTGCCTGCCATGGCAACGACCCGCATGATGCCTGCGGGCGGGTTCGCCGTCGTGGCGTGCTGGTCATGATCCGCCGCCATGGCGGGGTCAAAAATGCTGCCGATCATCGGTCACCCTCCAGAGGAAATTCGTAGATCGCGGTGGAGATCGCCGGCACCACCAGCTTCGTACCCAGCGCCGGCACGCTCGACGATTTGATCGTCACGCCGGGGGCCGCGCCCACCTTGTTTTCCGCCGCCAGGCTGGCGCCGGTCAGGCGCCATACGCGACCCTTGCCGCTGGTGCGGGCGCCGTCGATCGCGATCGATACCGGTTGCGGCTTGTGCGTGGCGTTGGTCACGGCGACGGTCAGCGTGCGGCGGTCGGGGGTCAGCGCGGCGACCATGTCCAGCGGATAGGTGGGGCTGCCCGCATTGACCTTGGGATGGTCGAAACCCACCGGGTATGTCGGATCGGGCTGCGGTGCATTGCCGGTAAGGTCGAGCGGGATCATGCCGGCACCGAAATGCTCGCCATAAAGCTTGAACACCATGCCGGTGGCGTTGAGCGTGGATGCCGTGGGCGTGACGTCCATGGTGGAAGCGCCGGTGGTGAACGCGGCCATGCGCAGGAAATCGGAGTGACGCAGCATTTCCTGCATCACCATCGAGTAGGCCAGCGACAGCTTCAGGTTCGGCTTCGCGCCGATGTACGCGTACTCGTCGATCGACAGGAAGATGTTCGCCGCCTTCATCTTCGGGAAGCGCTGCTGGTAGATGCGCCACTCCTCGGCCTTCATGCGCACCTGGTTGGAGGGCGCGCGGGCGAACTCCAGGAGCTCGTCGGCGGGTGGCGCGTCGGGGCGCTGTTCGGCGCGGTCGTACCAGTGCTCGCTGATGCCGTCGAAATTACCCCACGCCTCGCGCAGCAGGCCGCCGGTCCAGTCCTCGTCGGTGCCGAACTTGTGCTGGATGCTGGCCAGCGAGGCGTTCTCCTTGGCCTCGCGCGGATGCAGCTGGTCGGGCATGGCGCCCGATCCGATCAGGATGATCGATGGGTCGACCGCGCGCATCGCCGCCGCGAAGCGGTTGTGCTTCTGCATGAAGTAGTCGAGCGTGGTGCGGCCGATCTGCCACCAGCCGTACGGCTCGTTGCCGATGTTCCAGTAGCGCACGCCATAGGGTTCGGGGTGGCCGTTGGCGGCGCGCTTGGCGCCCCATTCGCTGGTCGCCGGGCCGTTGAGGTATTCCACTTCGTCGGCGGCCGAATGGGCGTCGCCCAACCCGGCGTTGACGGTGACGTAGGGCTCCACGCCGATCAGGCGGGTGAGCGTCATCCACTCGTCCATGCCCAGGTCGTTGGCCTGCATCGCGCTCCAGGCCCGGTCGTACATCGGCGGCCGCTTGTCGCGCGGCCCGATCGCCTCGTGCCAGTCCCAGTTCGACAGGAAATTGCCGCCGGGCAGCCGCCAGAAGCCGGAGTTCAGCGTTTTCAGGATGGCCACCGTATCGGCGCGCCAGCCGTTGATATTGTCCGCCGGCATCAGCGACACCACGCCGACGCGGAAGTGGCCGGTACCGGTGCCGGTGATGGTGAACGTCGCGTCATCCGTCTGACGGCCGGCCACGTAATGCAGCGGCACCGTCTGCCATGCCGAGGTCGGCGCGGGCAGCCGCACCGTCTGCTGCTGGCGGGCGCCATCGCCCCACGCCAGCGTGACCGAGACGACGGCATCCGGCGTGCCACGGAAAACGATGTGGCCGTCATAGGACTTGCCCTTGGCCACGCCGAGGCCGCGCTGGCCGAAGCCGTGGACGTTCGCGCCATCGAGCGCCACCACCACGTCCTGCGCACCGACGTAGGGATGGTCACTGGCCATCGTCACCGCAGCAAGGTCGCCGATCGGCCGCCACTTGCGCAGCGGTGGCAGCGGCGGCCCATCGGCCCTCGCCGGCTGCACCGGATCGTGCGCGGCATCCACCACGGGGAAATAGAACTTGCGGTCGTCGAGCATCTCGGCCCACAGCGAGCGCGCCACCAGGCTGCCGATTGGCTCGATGAACATGCCGTACTCGTAGCGCGACACCGGCTGGTGCTGTCGGTCGACGTGGATCCGCGCCTGCACCGCCGGCGCGTCGGCCGCGCAGGCGGCACCCAGCGGCACCATGACGGCTGCGCACGCGGCAAACAACATCCCGATTCGAGCCTTTCGCATCTTCCTTCCCCTTCGATGTTCTTCAGTGCCGCCCTGCGGTCGTTGTCAGTCGGGCATCGCCACGGTCCGGCCCACCGAGAACCGTGCCTCGCGCGTGGCCACGCCGGTCTGGGGCTGGCCCGAACCCACGCTGACCGTATAGTCGCCGGCCATCACCTCGCGCTGGCCGTCGGCGGTAACGGCGCTGAGGTCGCGCGGCGAGAGGTCGAAGCTGACCGTGCGCGTTTCGCCGGGTTTCAGCGCGATACGCTGGAAGCCGCGCAGCGCCACCTGCGGCACACCCGGAATCGCCGGGAAGCGCAGGTAGAGCTGCGCCACGTCTCCACCTTCGCGCTGGCCGGCGTTGGTCACCACGGTGGACACGTGCAGGCCGTTGGCGGCGCCGCCGGCGGCGGGTGTCACCTCAAGCGGCCCATAGGTGAACTCGGTGTAGCTGAGGCCGAAGCCGAACGGATAGACCGGCTCGCCCCTGAAATAGCGGTAGGTACGGCCTTCCATGCGGTAATCGCCGAACGGTGGCAGATCGGCGACGCTGCGGTAGAAAGTGAGCGGGAGGCGCCCGCCCGGATCGGTCCGGCCACTGAGCACGTTGGCGATGGCCAGGCCACCGGACTGGCCCGGATACCACGCTTCGAGTATCGCCGCGGCGTTCTGCTTGCTCCATGCCAGGTCGATCGGGCTGCCGTTCATGGCCACCACGACCAGCGGCTTGCCGGTCGCCCTGGCCTGCTTGAGCATGGCGATCTGGTCGGCCGGCAGGTCCAGCGTGGTCTTGTCGCCGCCGGCAAAGCCGGGCACGGTGACGCTGGTTTCCTCGGCCTCCAGATCGGAGGTGAGGCCGACCACGGCCACCAGCACGTCGGCCTGCGCCGCGGCGCGATCGAGATCGGCCTCGGGCGTGGCGGAAATGCGTTTCCACGCCAGGTCGACGTGACCGGTCGCCTCGACGCTGACGGGATACCGGTGGCCGCGCTCCAGCGTCACCGTCTTCATCGTCGCCAGATCATTCCAGCGCGCGTTCGTGCGGTCGACGAAGGCGGCGCCGTCGAATGCCAGGGTGCCGCCGGTGCCCGACAGGCCAAGCCGGTAGGTGCCGCTTTCCGGCGGCACCAGGAAGCCGGTCCACACCGTGCGGTGATGGTGGTTGACCTTGGCCAGGTCGAGATCGCGCTGGCTCACGTCGGGCTCGACACGGCTGACCACCGGCTTGGTCTGGTAACGGATGGCGGCGAGCTGCCTGGCCATGTCGTCGGCGTCGAATTTGGCCGGCGGTGGCGTCACCGGG
>Ga0134125_10003656_pt1 | contig 17741 bp, 15 predicted proteins | sample KB31751_FD_96464 | JGI IMG/M metagenome (GOLD analysis project Ga0134125, IMG submission 96464) | Terrestrial soil microbial communities with excess Nitrogen fertilizer from Kellogg Biological Station, Michigan, USA - KB3-175-1 | ecosystem: Environmental > Terrestrial > Soil > Unclassified ...
GGCCCAGGGCCAGCCTTCGACGGCCAAAGGCGATTGGCCCCTGTACTTCGCCGACCTGTCAGGATCGCGCTATTCGCCCCAGGACCAGATCAATGCGTCGAACTTCAACCGGCTGCAGCAGGCCTGGCATTTCAAGACCGACAATCTGGGCGGCCGGCCGGAATTCAAGCTGGAAGGCACGCCCTTGGAGATCAACGGCACGATCTACACCACGGGCGGCTCGCGCCGCGATGTGATCGCGCTGAACGCCAAGACCGGCGAATTGAAGTGGGTCTACAGCCTGGATGAGGGCGCGCGCGCCGCGCTGGCGCCCCGCCAATTGTCCGGCCGTGGCGTGTCTTACTGGACCGACGGCAACGGCGATGATCGCATCATCTATGTGACGACCGGCTACCGCCTGGTCGAACTCGACGCGCATACCGGCCGTCCCCTTGAATCCTTTGGCGATCACGGCATGGTCGATCTGAAGGTAGGCGCCATCAATGGCACCGATCACCAGATCGATCTCGAGACCGGTGAAATCGGCCTCCACTCCACCCCGACGGTGGTCAATAACGTCGTGTTGGTGGGTTCGTCCTTCAAGGAAGGCTCGCAGCCCCTGGAGGTGAACAACACCAAAGGCCTGGTGCGCGCCTTCGACGTCAAGACCGGCAAGATGCTCTGGATGTTCCGCGACATCCCGCAGAAAGGCCAGTTCGGCTACGACAGTTGGGAAAACGGCTCCGCCGATCGCAACGGCAATACTGGCGTTTGGGCCAGCATGACCGTCGATCCTGAACTCAATACCGTCTATCTGCCGGTCGAAGATCCCACCAATGATTTCTACGGCGGCGCGCGGCCCGGCAACAATCTGTTCGGCGACAGTCTGGTGGCCCTCGACCTCACCACCGGCAAGATGAAATGGTACTACCAGATCGTCCATCATCCGATCTGGGACTATGACCTTTCCTCGCCGCCGCTCTTGGTGAACATCACCGTCAACGGCAGGGCGATCAAGGCCGTGGCGGTACCGAGCAAGGAGGCATTCCTCTATGTGTTCGACCGCGTCACGGGCAAGCCGATCTGGCCGATCGTGGAAAAGCCGGTGCCGCAAAGCACCGTGCCGGGCGAGAAGACCTCCAAGACCCAGCCTTTCCCCACCAAGCCTGCGCCTTACGCGCGCCAGGCGGTGACCACCGATGAGCTGATCGACTTCACCCCGGAAATGCGTGCCAAGGCGGTCGATATCATCAAGAAATACTACAAGATGGGTCCGATGTTCTCGCCGCCCATTCTCGGCAAGGCGGGCGGACCTTATGGCGTGCTGGATATCGGCAACACCTCGGGCGGCACCAACTGGCCTGGCGCCGGATTCAATCCCGAGACCCATGTCGTGTTCGCACCGGGCAATAACGCCAATGTCTCCATCATGGGATTGGTGGAACCGCCGCCCGGCTTGACCGACAATCGCTATCTGGAAGGCACCGCCGGCCAACCTTTCCGCATCTCCGGCGGCCCAGGCTTCGGGTCATCCTCCGATGCGCCAAAAGTGAGCGCCGACCAGGCCAAATTGAACGCGATCATGGCCGCGCACCCGCAAACCGCAACCACACCACCTCCACCCCGCAATGTGGACGGATTGCCGCTGGTCAAGCCGCCTTATGGGCTTCTGACCGCGATCAATCTCGATACCGGCGACACGCTCTGGCAGGTGCCCCATGGCGATACGCCGGATGAAATCAAGAACAACCCGGCACTCCGCGGCCTCAATATCCCCAAGACCGGTCAGGCCGGCAATGTGGGCGAAGTGATCACCAAGTCGCTGGTGGTGATGGGCGATCCCCAATATTCGACTGCGCCCGGTCATCCGCGCGGAGCGATGTTGAGGGCCTATGACCAGAAGACCGGCCAGCAGGTGGGTGAAGTGTGGATGCCGGCGCCCCAGTCGGGTTCGCCGATGACCTACACGACGGATGGCAAGCAGTACATCGTTGTCGCGGTAAGCGGCGGCAATTACTCGGGCGATTACATCGCCTATAGCCTGCCTTCCAACTAGTTGCTTGTAATAACGCGGCGGGTCGTCGTAAGACGGCCCGCCGCAATTTTACCCCAGTGTCGGGATAGAAGGACCTCCATGAAGACCCGTTTGCTTATGGCCATTGCTGGCGTGGCGCTGTTTGGCGCTTCCGGAGCTGTCCTCGCCCAAGGCTCTGCGAAATCAATTTGGGATGGCGCCTACACCACTGCCCAGGCGGCACGCGGCAAGACAGCCTATATCAACAATTGCTCGCGCTGCCATGGCTCGTCGCTGGAAGGCATGGACGAGATCCCGGCCCTCTCCGGCAGCCATCTGATGGTGGATTTCGACGGCCAGACCGCGGGCGATCTGGTGCATCGCATCCAGACCACCATGCCGATGGACAATCCCGGCACGCTGTCGCCCCAGACCGTTGCCGACATCGCCTCATTCATCCTGCAATCGAACGGCGCGCCGGCCGGAAACGCGGAACTGCCAACCGATCCGTCGGCGCAGTCCATGATCCGCTTCACGGCCGTAAAGCCGGGCACCTGATCGTTCAAGAATTGAGCAGGGCCGGATCGCCGCCCTGGGCGGCGATGTTCACGCTTATGGCGCGTTCGACCGCGTAGCGGCTCAAAGAGTAGGGTCCGCCCGCCTTGGGGCCAGTACCCGATAATCCTTCGCCGCCAAATGGCTGCACACCCACCACCGCGCCGATGATGGAGCGGTTGACGTAGATGTTCCCGGCCGGCACCAGCGCACGCACCCGTTCGGCGAAACTCCCGAGCCGGGAATGGACACCCAGAGTGAGGCCATAACCCTTCTCCGCCACGGCCCGGCAGGTCTTTTCAAGGTCCTGCGCGCGATAGCGGATCACATGCAGGATGGGCCCAAAGACTTCGCGATCCGGCAGTTGGTCCAAGCCAATTTCCGCCATCACTGGCCCGAACAATAGCAGCGCGGACACCACCGGTTTCAACTCCTTCAATATCTTCGCCGTGGTCTTCAGATGGATCACATATTTGTCCAGCGCCGCTTTTGCCTCTGTGTCGATGATGGGGCCGATATCGGTGGCGAAATCCGCGGGATCGCCGACGATGCGCATGTCCATCGCGCCTTTAAGCCCTTCGATCATCCCGTCCGCGGTTTCCTCGGGCAGGAACAGAAGGCGCAAAGAAGAGCAGCGCTGACCCGCCGAGCCGAAAGCGGAGAGCAGCACATCGTCAATCACCTGTTCGCGCTGGGCGGTGGTGTCCACGAACATGGCATTGAGGCCGCCCGTCTCGGCAATGAAAGGCAGAAGCGGGCCTTCACGTGCGGCCAAGGTCCGGTTGATGGCCCGCGCGGTGTCGGTGCCGCCGGTAAAGGCGATCCCGGCAAGCAGCGGATGAGCGCAAAGCGCGGCGCCCACCGTCTCACCCCTGCCTGGCACAAGATGCAGGATTTCAGCAGGCAAACCAGCCTTTTGAAACAGCCTCACCGCTTCGACGGCGATCAAGGGTGTCTGCTCTGCCGGTTTGGCGATCACGGCATTGCCGGCCGCCAGGGCCGCGGCGACCTGGCCGGTGAAAATGGCAAGCGGGAAATTCCACGGGCTGATGCAGGCAAAGACGCCGCGCCCATGCAGCTCCAGCGCATTGGTCTCGCCGGCCGGTCCCTGGAGAATCTCAGGCTTGGCAAAATGGCGCTCCGCCAGAAGGGCATAATAGCGGCAGAAATCGGCCGCTTCGCGCACTTCGCCGAGGGCGTCGTTCCAGGTCTTGCCGGCCTCGCGCACGCAAAGCGCGCTCAGGCGGGTGCGATGTTGCTCCAGCGCATCCGCCATGGCGCGCAGAATAACGGCACGTGCTTGACCGCCGCGTGCGTCCCAGTGCGGCTGGACCTTGGCGGCTGCGGCAAAGGCCGCATCGATCTGCTCTTTGCCGGCTTCGCCGCCGATAGTCCTAGGCCACTCCAGGTTTGATAACGTCGTTTCCATCTCCCGGCGCGACTGCGCCATGCTCAGGTCCACGCCGGCGCTATTCAGCCGGTCGCCATAAAGATCGCGCGGACCGTGAATGCGCGAGTTGGGAGCGCCCCCATTTGCCTCGACCGCCGCAATCGGATCGCGCGCCACGTCTTGCGGCGACGTTTCATCGTCGAACAACAGATGCACGAAACTGGTGTTGGCGCCGTTCTCCAGCAGGCGGCGCACCAGATAGGGCAAGAGATCTTCATGTGCGCCCACCGGGGCATAGACCCGCAATGAGAGAGCGCCGAATTGGCTTTCCGCCGCGCGATAAAGCGTTTCACCCATGCCGTGCAGGCGCTGATGCTCGATGGCCACGCCGGCGTCTTTCGCCATCGCCCGCACCGCCGCCAGGGTGTGGGCATTGTGGGTGGCAAATTGCGCGTAGAGATGAGGAGCGGCGGCGATCAACTGCCGCGCGCAGGCCAGATAACAAAGATCGGTGGCCGGCTTGGTGGTGAAAACGGGATAACCCGAATAACCGGCCACCTGCGCCCGCTTGATCTCGCTGTCCCAATAGGCGCCCTTGACCAGGCGCACCATCAGGCACCGCCCTGTCTCCCGGGCCAATCGTGCCAGGGATTCGATCACTTCCGGCGCGCGCGTCTGATAGGCCTGCACCGCCAATCCAAGGCCGCGCCAGGAACCCAAGCTCCTTTCCCGCGCCAGACGGTCCAGGAGCTTGAGCGAAAGCACCAGCCGGTCGGCTTCCTCGGCATCCAGGGTGAAATTGATATCGGCCTTTGCCGCCATTGTCGCCAAACGCAATAGGCGCGGATAGAGCTCGTTCCACACCCACTTTTCTTTCACCGCTTCATAGCGAGGGGACAGGGCCGACAGCTTCACGGAGATTCCGTGGGAGTGCTCCGGCCCTTTCGACACCTTGCCGATGGCAGCAATGGCATGAGCATAGGCGCCTTCGTAGCGACCGGCGTCGGCTTCGGTGCGTGCGCCCTCGCCCAGCATATCGAACGAACAGATTGCGCCGTCTTTGGCGGCGCGCGCCATCGCCGCCTCGATGGTGCGGCCCAGCACGAATTGTTCGCCCATGATGCGCATGGCCTGCGCCACCGCCGTCCGCACGATGGGCTCGCCTACCCTAGCCGCCAATCTGCGAATGGTGCCGATGGCGTCGTCCATGCCGCTGGCGTCGATTAACTTACCCGTGAGCATCAGTCCCCAGGTCGAGGCATTCACCAGAAGACTGTCCGACTGACCCAGATGCGACGCCCAATCCGCGGCGGCGATCTTCTCGGCGATCAACCGGTCCTGGGTGTTGGCATCGGGCGTGCGCAGCAGCGCCTCGGCCAGGCCCATCAACGCCAGGCCCTCCGGCGTGGTGAGAGAGAATTCCTGCAGAAAGCTTTCCACCATGCCTTGATGGCGCACATTCTCGCGAGCGGCTTTCACCAGCGCCACGGCGGTGCTTTCGACCGATCGGCGCTCGGACGGTGACAAGGGTGGATCGGTCAGGAGCGCGGCAATGGTTTCGCACTCGTCGCGGTATTTGACGGCATCCAGCACGTCCCAATTCATGCCGGACCTTTACTGGAATTTTCCACGATAGGCATGCTTTTGGCTGCCGCGACTCACGATACCGTCGGACGCTATCACGGCATCGGGCGCCAGATCGGGCAGCGTCTCCAATTGCCGGTAGAGCGGGGTGAAATCGGCATCGCGGGTCTGGTGCAATAGTTGGTCGAAATTGTCGATCACGAAATAGCTCTGCTGATAATCGTCGATCCGGTAACGGGTGCGCATCACCCGCATCAGATCGAATTTGAGGCGATTGGGCGAGGTATCGTCCAGCGCAAAGCGCGACTCGCCGAAGCTGGAGAGAATTCCAGCGCCATAGAGACGAAGCCCGCCCGGCTCCGCGATCAGGCCGAACTCGACCGTGTACCAGTAAAGCCGGGCGAGTTTTTCCAAGGCGCCCCGCCGCAACGCCTTCAATCCGCCTTCGCCATAGGCCTGCATGTAATCGGCGAAGACGGGATCGGAAAGCAGCGGCACATGCCCGAACAGATCATGGAAGACGTCGGGCTCCTGAAGATAATCCAACTGTTCGGGCTTCCTGATGAAGCGCCCGGCCACGAAACGCCGATTGGCGAGATGTTCGAAGAACACCTTGTCCGGCACCAGGCCCGGCACCGCCACCACCCGCCAGCCGGTCAGTTTGGCCAACCGCTCGGACAATTCCTCGAAATTGGGAATACCCTTATCGGACAAACGCAAATGCTCCACACCCCGACGAAAAGCGTCGCAGGCGCGGTCCTGGAGCATCGCGGTCTGGCGGGCATAGAGCAGGTCCCAAACCGCATGTTCCCGCGCCGTATAGCCCGTCCAATTCTGGGGGATGGTCCAGTCCGCGGCCGTACCGGGAGGCCGCTCCATCGCCGCTTGTGCCATGTCACGCCCGCATGAATAGTTGCAAATGAAACCAATTCGGCGTTAGATAGTTGCATATGAAACTATTATGTCCCGTCCGGCAAGGGGCCGGCAGGACAAGGAGAGGCCATGGAACTCTGGGACAATCCCATCGGCACCAATGGTTTCGAGTTTGTCGAATACACCAGCCCGGACATTCCCGCGCTTCACCGTTTGTTCGAGACCATGGGCTTTCGCGCCGTGGGCCGGCACCGCTCCAAGGCAGTCACGCTCTACCGCCAAGGCGAGGTCAATTTCATCGTCAATGCCCAGCCTGGCAGTCACGGCGCGCGCTTTGCGCAGAAGCATGGTCCCAGCGCCTGCGCCATGGCGTTCCGGGTGAAGAATGCGGGCGCCGCCTATCAGGCGCTGCTGGCCAAGGGCGCCAAGCCTTTCACCGGTGCGGTGGGTCCGATGGAATTGAACATCCCCGCCATCGAAGGCATCGGTGGCAGCGTGATCTATCTGGTGGACCGTTATGGCGAACATTCCATCTATGACGTGGATTTTATCCCCACCGATGCCGCCGCCGGCCTCAAGCATGCCGGCGCCGGCCTGACACGAATCGACCATGTCACCCACAACGTCTTTCGCGGCAACATGGACGAATGGGCCACCTTCTACGAGCGGCTCTTCAATTTCCGCGAAGTGCGCTATTTCGACATCGAGGGCAAGCTCACCGGCCTGAAGTCGCGCGCCATGACCAGTCCCGATGGCGAGATCCGTATCCCCATCAACGAATCTGCCGATGACAAATCCCAGATCGAGGAATATCTGCACGCCTATCAGGGCGAAGGCATCCAGCATATCGCGCTGGCATCCGATGATATCTATGCCTCGGTGGAGAATTTGCGCCGCTCCGGTGTCACCTTCCAGGACACGCCCGACACTTATTATGAGCGGCTGGACAACCGCATCAAAGGCCATGGCGAGGATGTGGCCCGGCTGAAACGCGAACGCATCCTGATGGATGGCGAACGCGACGAAAAGACCGGCCTGTTGCTGCAGATCTTCACCCAGAACGCCATCGGGCCGATTTTCTTCGAGATTATTCAACGCAAGGGCAATGAGGGCTTCGGCGAAGGCAATTTCCGTGCCCTGTTCGAAAGCATCGAAGCCGACCAGATCAGGCGCGGAACACTTCAGGACGTGAAACGATGACCCGCGATTGGATCGAATTTCCCCGCATCGAGGGCAAGACGTCCCATCAGGCCCATGCCGACCTGCCGGAAGGCGCGTTCGAGCGCGAGATCGGCCGAGATGGCTTCTACGGCCCGGCGACGCATCTCTATCACCGCCATCCGCCCACCGGCTGGACCTCATTCGCGGGCCCGTTGCGTCCCCGCTCTTTCGACGCCAAGGCCGCGGCCTCCCATGGGGCGCCGCTGGAAAGCGCGCTGCTTCTCTCCAATGCGCACTGCGCCATTTCCATCTGGTCGCTGAAGGAGGCGATGCCGCATCTGGTGCGCGATGCTGATGGCGACCTGCTTCTTTTCATCCATGAAGGCGCAGGCGATCTGTTCTGCGATTTCGGGCATCTCACCTACCGCGATGGCGACTATATCCTTCTGCCCCGCGGCACCATGTGGCGGCTGCAGCCAAAGGCCGCGACCACCGCGTACCAGATCGAAGCGCGCAATGGCGGCTTCAAGCTTCCGGACCGAGGGCTTTTGGGTCCCCATGCCCAGTTCGATCCCGCCACGCTCGAGACACCCAGCCTGGATGAAGCTTTTCGTGCCCAGCGCGACGGCGAATGGTCGGTCAAGGTGAAACGCCGCGACCAGATTTCCACCATTCGCTATCCCTTCAATCCGCTGGACGCGGTGGGTTGGAAAGGCAATCTGGCGCCGGTGAAACTCAACTGGCGCGACATCCGGCCCGTCGCCAGCCACCGCTATCACCTGCCACCCAGCGTGCATTCGACCTTTGTCGCCGACCGCTTCGTGGTCTGCACCTTCGTGCCCCGGCCGTTGGAGAGCGATCCCGGCGCGCTGAAAGTGCCGTTCTTCCATTCCAATGACGATTTCGACGAAGTGATCTTCTATCACGCCGGCGATTTCTTCAGCCGCGACAATATCCGGCCCGGCATGGTGACCTTCCATCCCAGCGGCTTCACCCATGGCCCACATCCCAAGGCCTTTGCCGCGGGCGCCAAAGGCACCAAGACCATGACCGACGAAGTGGCGGTGATGATCGACACCCGCGATGGATTGGATATGGCGCAGGCAGCAGAGGCCAAAGAGGACAAGAATTACGCCGATAGCTGGAAAACGAAGTGAAACTGGCCTCGCTGAAGGGGGCGCGCGACGGACGCCTGGCGGTGGTGTCGCGCGATTTGACCCATGCGGTCGCAGCGCCAGGCATCGCTTCTACCTTGCAAGCCGCGCTGGATGATTGGGATCGCGTCCGACCTCATTTGGACGCAATTTACCGTGCCCTCAATGACGGCAAGGCCGATGGCGTCTTTGCTTTTGAAGAACAGGCCTGCGCCAGTCCCCTGCCCCGCGCCTATCAATGGGCCGACGGTTCGGCCTATCTGGTTCATGTCGAGCTGGTGCGCAAAGCCCGCGGCGCGGAGATGCCCAAAAGCTTCTGGACCGATCCCTTGATGTACCAAGGCGGCTCGGACGGCTTTCTGGGGCCGCGCGATCCAATTCTTGCCGCGGACGAAGCCTGGGGCATCGATTTCGAGGGCGAAGTCGCGGTGGTCACGGGCGATGTGGCGGCAGGTTGTTCAATCGGTGATGCCGAGAAAGCCATCCGCCTGGTGATGCTGGTGAACGACGTTTCGTTGCGCAACCTGATCCCCGGTGAATTGGCCAAAGGCTTTGGCTTCTTCCAGTCCAAACCGGCCAGTGCTTTTTCGCCCGTCGCGGTGACGCCGGATGAACTAGGCAGTCACTGGCATGATGGCAAGCTGCATCTGCCATTGCTGGTGCATTTGAACGGCAAACGATTCGGTGCCCCCAATGCCGGCGCTGACATGGCGTTTAACTTCCCGCAATTGATTGCCCATGCCGCCAAGACCCGCGCGTTGGCGGCCGGCTCGATCGTCGGCTCGGGAACGGTGTCGAACCGGGACCCGGCGGCAGGCTCGGCCTGCCTCGCTGAACGCCGCACCTTGGAGCAGATCGCGGATGGCGCGCCCACCACGCCATTCCTGAAATCGGGTGACCGTGTCAGGATCGAAATGAAAGACGAAGGAGAGCGCAGCATCTTCGGCGCCATTGAACAAGATGTCCGGATCGCCTGAGCTCGCCCTCTATACCTATTTCCGTTCCTCGGCGGTGTTCCGGGTTCGCATCGCGCTCAACCTCAAAGGCCTGAAGCCCGAGCTTCATCCCATTCACCTCCTGAAAGAGGGTGGCCAGCAACATGCCGAACGCTACAAGCGCATCAATCCCCAACAGTTGGTGCCTTGCCTGGTGAGCGATGGCTACGCCATCGGCCAGTCGCTGGCGATCATCGAATATCTGGACGAACTCAAGCCCGAACCGCCGCTGATGCCCAAGGATGCCAAGAGCAAGGCGCGGGTCCGGCAAATCGCGCTGGGCGTGGCTTGCGACATCCATCCCCTGCCCAATCTCCGGGTGCTGCAATATCTGAAGCACCGACTGGGCGCCGACGACGATGCGGTGCTGGAATGGCAACGCTATTGGATCGGCGAAGGCCTCGCCGCGCTGGAACAATTGCTGGCCAACGATCCCGCGACGGGAGAATTTTGCCATGGCGATCGCCCGACCATCGCGGACGCCTGCCTGATACCCCAGCTTTATAACGCCAAGCATCGGGTGAATATGGACCTGTCTGCCTATCCCACCTTGCTGCGCATCGAAGAAGCCGCCTACAAGCTTGCCGCCTTTGTCGCGGCCCGGCCGGAGAACCAGCCCGATGCCGAGTAAGCAGCGGCTCGTTCTTGACGAATTCCTGCCCTATCGCCTTTCCATCGTCACCAATCGCGCCTCGGCTGCAATCGCGCTGCATTATTCCAAGCGCTTTGGTCTTTCGATTCCGGAATGGCGGGTGATGGCGGTGTTGGGCGAGACACCGGGTCTGTCAGCACGGCAAGTGGCGGAGCGCACGGAAATGGATAAGGTCCAGGTGAGCCGCGCGGTGCAATCGCTGTTGGCAGCCAAACGCTTGACACGCGGTGCCGACAAGGATGATGGCCGCGTGGCGCGGCTCTCCCTCTCCGAACGTGGCCTTGCCATCTATCGCGAAGTGGTGCCGCTGGCCCTCGATCTGGAGCGGGAGTTCCTCTCGGTCCTGAACGCCAAAGAGCGCGCGGCGCTGGACGCCACGCTCACCAAACTGTCTCTCAGCCTCAATCGGCTCCGGAAAGCCTAACTCTCATTTCGCGTCCGCCACCGGCAGCCAGATCGCGCTCGCCTGCGAACCGCCATGGAAGATCGTCTGGGTGGCCGCTTTGTAATCCTGCGGCTGCGCCAGGAAGATGTTGGGCACGAAGGTCTGGGGATTGCGGTCATAGAGCGGGAACCAGCTCGATTGGATCTGCACCATGATGCGGTGGCCCGGCAGGAAGGTATGGTTGGTCGGCGTCAGGGTGAAGCGATAACGCTGTGGCGTATTCGCCGGGATCGCCGTGGGATGAGCGAAACTCTCGCGATAGCGTCCGCGAAAAATGTCCATCGAAATGGGCAGCTCATAGCCCGAGATCTCCGGCCGCGACGCCAGCATGTCCGGATAGACGTCGATCAGCTTCACCACCCAGTCGCTGTCGGTGCCGCTGGTGGCCGCGTAAAGATCGGCCGTTGGCACGCCCGAGATGCGGACCGGCGATTTCAATGCGTCGGTCTCGAACACCAGAACGTCCGGACGATTGGCAAAGGGCCGCTGGTCGGTGGTGAGCCAGGATTGCCAGCGCGGCGTGTCGGAGAACCGCACCGGGCGCGGCAGATAGGGCACTGGCTTGGCGGGATCGGAGATATAGGAATCCGAACCGGCCGCGGGCGCGGTGAAGGAAAGACGGGTGTTCCCCGCCATATATAGCGGCGTGAGCGGAGCGGCGCAGCCCTGGTCGCATGCCAGTGGCCATTGCTGGAACCGGTCCCAATGATTTTCACCGACATTGTAGATTATCGCCCGGGGCGTATCGGGCATTGGCGTATCCTTCAGATAATGATCGAAGAATGGCTTGAGCACTTCCAGCCGCCATTGCAGCGCCGTGTCGCCATTGAATTTGAGTTCGCCCAAGGTGGTGCCGTCATAATTGGCGCCGCTATGCCGCCAAGGCCCGATCACCAGATAATTATTGGCTTCGTGACCGGCCTGTTTCAGCGCAGTCCAGCTATGGATCGCGCCCCACATATCTTCCTGGTCGAACAGGCCCTGCTCCCACATGGTGGGCACGTTCGAGGGATGCTGCACAATGAGCTTGTCCAGCGCCTGGCCCTGCCAGAACGAGTCATAGGCCAGATGCTTCAGCTCGCGCTGGTAATAGGGATATTGCTCCAATCCATGCGCTTTGGCCCAACCATCGACCGAGCCCGCGCGCAGAAAGCCCTCATAATCGTCATAGACTTCACGCGGCACATCCTCGCCGGAACCGCGCACGCTGGATTCGCTGGTGATGTAGTCGAGATTGTTTTGGCGGAAGGCGCCGTAATGAAACCAGTCGTCGCCCATCCAGCCATCGACCATGGGGCTTTCAGGGGCCGCGACCTTGAGCGCGGGATGAGGCTCGAGAAGCGCCATCACCACGGTGTAGCCCTCGTAGGATGAGCCCACCATGCCGACGCGGCCGTTGCTTTCCGGCACGTTCTTGACCAGCCAATCGATCGTGTCCCAGGCGTCGGTGGTCTCGTCCGTTTTGGTGGGATTGAGCGGCCCTCTCACCGGGCGCGTCATCACGAATTTGCCTTCCGAACCATATTTGCCCCGAATGTCCTGGAAGACACGGATATAGCCTTCGTCCGTCATCCATTGGTCGCTGTGCGCCAGCGCCACGTCGCGATAAGGCGTCTCGACCTGCTGGGCGCGCTTGGCGGCATTGTAAGGAGTGCGGGTGAGTACGATCGGTGCGTCGTGTGTCCCTTTGGGAATGATCAGAACGGTATAGAGCTTGACCCCATCGCGCATAGGTATCATCACCACGCGCTTCTCATAATCATAATTGGACGTGGTCTTCACCAGCTTGGCGGGGATATCGTCCAGGTCAGGTTCGCTCACCTGGGCCATGGCGGGCGCGGCCAGAAGGAAAACCAAAGCGGCAGCCAAGAATTTCGGGTAGGTCAAATTTTTCCTCCAACACTCCATATCGAACCATAGCGGCTGGGGATGAACCTGACAAAGGCGCTTCAACCCCTGATTTCACGCCTTCTTTGGGTTAAATTTGACCGGTATGTAGGTTGGGCACGGCATGGCTCACGGCAAGCTGCTCGCGGAGGACGTTCCCTGTCTCGTGCTCCGGACGGCACGACTTACCTGGGAGTTTTCATCCTCGTTTGGGTTTTTCCGTGCTGATGTCCATCGTTGGCGGCGCAGTGATGACACCTATCATGGGTCTTGTTGCCGACGGGTTCGATATGCGGATCGGCTTTCTCATTCCGCTGCTCTGCTTTGGCTTTGTCGCGGCTTATGGCGCAAGCTGGCCCATGCCCAAGGCCAAGGACGCGCGACCGCGACGCGAGGACCCGACCGGACATATAGCCAACCCGTCGGAATCTGCTATCCTGCCCGAAATCCCTTTGTCGCCGTGAGGTTACGGCTTATTTAGCAGCGTCCCCAATTGGCCCTCCCTAAATTGCCCTCACGCCACATCCCAATCGCCATGAACCGGATTCTTCTCGCCGCTGCCGCGGCCTTGTTTTTGCTGCCAGAGGCCGCGCAAGCCGCGCCCTATGTCGGACTCGATCTCAACGCCAATCTTCTCAATCTCGACCCGGCTGATTCCTCGGCATACCCGCAGAGCGCCATTGGTCCGCAATTCCATGCCGGTTACCGCTTCGACAACCTGAACCTGGCGGCAGAGCTGGGCTATGGCACCAACCGTGGCCATCAGGATCCCGATAATCTTCGCTTCAACATGTTGTCAGCGGACGGCCTATATTATCTGCCGATAGGCGGCTTCTTGAATCTGATACTCACGGCGGGCGTCACCGACGTGAATTATGGCGACAGCACCGCGACTTTTAAAGTCATTCAAAAAGATGACGCCACCCGGACCGTACGACAGGGAAACACCATCTTTCGGGGCGATGAATTCGACTGGCGTGCCGGCACGGGCCTGTCCTTCGCTCTCACCGATAGCTACGAGGTGCATTTCATCACCCGTTACCAGCCGATTTCGATGCACGGCCTGGCCGATTACTCGCTGGCGCTCGATTTCGGCATGAATTTTTATTTCTGAACACCAAACTTCAAGTCACCCGCGCCCGGGTGCGGAAGCGGCTGTCGTCCCATCGGCGTGTCGCCAGCACTTCGCGCAGCGAAGCGGCCGCATGCCACACCTCGGCAAAGCTCAAATAGAGTGGCGCAAAGCCGAAGCGCAGAATGTCGGGGCCCCGAAAATCGCCGATGATGCCCTCGGCAATCAGGGCCTGCACGATGGGATAGCCATCCGGGTGGCGAAGCGAAACATGGCTTCCTCTGGCATCCGGATCGCGCGACGTCACCAGCGTGAGGCCGAATTCACGGCATGGTTCAGTCCACTCGATGAACCGTGAGCAGAGAGCCTGGGACTTTCGGTAGAGTTGTGCGCCGGGTGCCTCGCACAGAAGGTCGACGCCCACTTCCAGCGCCATCAATCCCAGGATGGGCGGCGTGCCGCTGAGAAAGCGGTTGATGTCGGACGCCGGCTGATAATCGCCGCTAAAGGCAAAAGGCTCTGAATGGCCGAACCAGCCGGTAATGGGAGAGCGCAATTCCTTCTGCAAGCGGCTCGCGACATAGAGGAACGCTGGGGCCCCGGGGCCGCCATTGAGATATTTGTAGCCGCAGCCGATCGCGAGATCGGCACCCACCGCGCCTAGATCGATCTCGACCGCGCCGGTGCTGTGACTGAGGTCCCAAAGCGTCAAAGCGCCACATTCGTGGGCCCGCCGCGTGAAGCGCGCCATGTCGTGCTTATGCCCGGTCTTGTAGTGAACATGGGTAAGCAAGAGTACGGCGACATCGTCGCTGATCGCTTCCAGCAAATCGTCGGTGGCCACCGTGCGCACCGAGATCCCGGGCGAGAGCGCCGCAATCCCCTGGGCGACATAAAGGTCGGTGGGAAAATTGCCCGCCTCCGAAAGAATGACCTTGCGCTCCGAGCGGGCGGACATCGCCGCCATCAGAAGCTTGAAGAGATTGACGGAGGTGGAGTCCGCCACCACCACTTCGCCTTCCCGCGCGCCGATCAAGGCGGCGATCTTGTCGCCCACCCGGCGTGGCGCGCCCACCCAGTCGCAATCGTTCCAGCTTCGGATCAAGCCTTCACCCCACTCCCGCCGGACCACTTCGTCCAGCCGCGGCACGGTGACTTTGGGCATCGCGCCCAGCGAATTGCCGTCCAGATAAATGACGCCTGGTGGAAGTGTGAACCGGGCGCGGAAATCCTTCAGCGGGTCTTTCTCATCCAGTTCGCGCACCGAGGCGGGCGTGTCCGCGCGCATGACTGTCAATCCTGCGGCGCCGGCATGCGGCGATCCACGCTCAGCACATAGAGCATCATCACGAAGAGATAAAAAGCCGCCACAAAGCCGACCGACAAATACATTCCCAGCATGGTCGCCATGATCAAGGCGATGCCGGCGATGAAGGCCAGGACGATCCAACTGGCCCAAGGATAGAGCGGCATGGGAAAACGATGGACCGTGCCCTTGGCGCGGATGCGGAAGCCCAAATGGCTGATGATGATGCTGGTCCAGGTGCCCATCAGCAGCACTGCGGATGAAATGATAATGTATTGCAGCACTTTTTCCGGCACGAAATAATTCAGGATCACGCCGCCGAACATAGCAGCCGCCGAACCGCTGATGCCGCGCACCGGGATGCCGCGGCCATCCACAGGTGAAAAGAAGCGGGGCGCATGACCCTTGGCCGCGAGCGAGCGCAAGGTCCGCGCGGCCGCATACAAACCGCTATTGCATGAGGACAGGACGGCGGAGATCAAGACCACGTTGATGATGGCCGCGGTGGCGGGTAATCCGATCCGCGCGAACACCAGCACGAAGGGGCTCTCCGTCGGCACAATCTGTCGCCACGGGATCAATGCCATCACCACGGTGAGCGAGCCGATATAAAAGATCAGGATGCGCGCGATCACGCCATTGACGGCGCGCGGCAAAGAACGTTCGGGCTGTTCCGCCTCACCGGCGGCAAGGCCCACCAGCTCGCTGCCGCCGAAGGCAAAGAAAGCGATCGGGAGGGAAGTGAGAAAACCGCGCAGTCCGGTGGGGAACAAGCCGCCATCGCTCCAGATATTGCGAAAGGTGGCGTGGGCGCCGGCAAGGCCGACCCCGGTGGCGATCAGGAAGATGCTGGCGGCGATCAATCCCAGGATCGCGACCACTTTCACCAGCGAGAGCCAGAATTCCAGTTCGCCGAAGGTGCGTACGCCGCAGAGATTGATTCCATAGATCAATCCCAGACTGATCAGGGCGGGAATCCATTGCGGCAGATCGGGCGCCCAAAATTTTACGAAGATCGCCATGGCGGTGATGTCCACCATTCCGACCAGGATCCAGCTCATCCAGTAATTCCACCCGACCAGGAAGCCGAAAGCCGGATGAACATAATCGTCGGCCAGGGCATCCAGGGTCGTGACGCGGGGATGGGCCAGCGCCATCTCGCCCAGGGCACGGACGATGAAAAACACCATCGACCCGCCCAGCGCATAGGCGAATAGAAGCGCCGGGCCGGCACTCTTGATGCCAGCGGCCGAGCCCAGAAAGAGTCCCGATCCGATCGCGCCGCCGATGGCGATGAATTGGAGATGCCGAGCAGTGAGGCCGCGCCGCCCCGGGCCGATCAGATGGGTCAGCCTGGTTTCGGATGCGGGCAAGACCTCGCCCTGCTTTTCGCTGCTCACGTATCGGTTCCCCGCGTCAATTCTTATTCCAGCTCTCGCAGCACCGCGCGAACGGGCGATGCATCCAGGCCCGTCAGGGCCAACGGCAGCGCGATCAATTCATAGTCGCCGGGAGCCACCTGATCCAGCATCAGTCCTTCCAATACCCTCATGGCGGCGGGCATGGCCAGATGCGCAGCCATGGTCTTGGAGTTCTCCGGATCCAGCGACGGGGAAGCGATGCCGACCAGCGTCACTCCGTGTGCCGCCAAGGCGGCGATGGCTTGCGCGCTGATCGCGGTGAAATGCCGGGGCCAAATGGTCGGCCGGAAATCGATCAAAGGTGCGAAACAACATCCGCGCGACACCCGGGCTCCAATGGTCTTCCACAAAAGCGGCTGTGATGATGTCACCCTGACCGCGGGCATCCACCAGATGGGCCGGTCCCAGGTAGGGCTCCAGCGCCACCTGGTCGATGGCCGCACCAGCCGAGTCATAATGAAGGGGCGCGTCGGCATGCGTGCCCGAATGGGTGGAAAGCTCGACCGACGTGACATTAACCGGGCTGCCGGCATCGCGGCTCCAGCGGGACCGCGCCGCAAAAGGGGTGTCATTAGGCCATACTGGAAGCCCCGGACCAAGCCGCTGGGAAATGTCCCAAACCCTTCTGGAATGCCCCATTTCCGCCCTTCCGTCCCTTGCCGACGCCGCCTCGCGTTTCTCTCACGGCAAACGCCATTTGTCTCGATTTGTCGTGACGGATTTCCCGTGATGCGATGCACCAGACCGATGTCGTCATTTTCGTGTAACGTACCGAATCAGGAAGAACAAAGGCTTGGCTGTCGCAGCCGGTGCGTCAGCCCGGTTTTTGCCACCCGATTGGTGCGTTGGGCGACGAATGATTAGCGACAAACGCCCCCTAATTCCCGCCAACGGGACCCGCTACCCTTTGAGGGTGGGGAGGACAATTCCGCACCCGCAGCGTGACTGCTTGGCTTTTCATCAATGCTCTAAACCAAAAAACCAGGAGGGTTATTAATGGCGCGTGATTTGGAGAAAGTTCTTGAGCACATCAATCCTGACCGGCGCGGTTTCTTCAAGACGATGCTCATCGGCACGGCCATCGTGGCCCCGCTGATGACCACGCAGGCGATGGCGCAGACGGGCGGCGAAGGCCAAGACCCCAATGCCGACGGCAGCTGCAACGAAGGGCTCATGAAGAGCAAGAAAACCGGAAAGTGCGTCGTCCCGAAGAAGAAAAAGGGAATGTGATGCCGGCCATCCGTAGCTGTGCA
>Ga0134125_10003657_pt1 | contig 17739 bp, 15 predicted proteins | sample KB31751_FD_96464 | JGI IMG/M metagenome (GOLD analysis project Ga0134125, IMG submission 96464) | Terrestrial soil microbial communities with excess Nitrogen fertilizer from Kellogg Biological Station, Michigan, USA - KB3-175-1 | ecosystem: Environmental > Terrestrial > Soil > Unclassified ...
GCCGAACTGGTTCGCCGCCCAACGCAATCGGAGTCAAGCCAGTGCCACTTTTATCCGTGGGTTGGCCCTGCGTACCAGGCCGGCGCGATCGATGGGCTGCGGATACTCGTGCTCGGCGAGTCCCACTATACATATCCTGGCCTTACTGAAGCAAATGAGCGAACGCTCACCTGTCGGGTGATCGAAGAGGAATTTGAGGAAGTACGCAAGCACAGATTCATCTCGGCGGTGACAACCGTACTGTTTGGGCGTGACGGCGCTCGCGATAAGGAGCAGTTTCGCGAACACTGGAATCGGCTCGCGTTCTACGATTTTGTGCAAGAGCTTGCGGGCAGTGGGTCCAACCATCGGCGTCCGTCGGAAGCGGCATGGGGCCGATCGGTAGCACCATTCCGTTGGCTGTTGTCGCAATTGCAGCCGGACATGGTTCTCGCTTGCGGCCGTACGCTATACGAGCGACTGAAGCTTGTGGACGGGCTAACCTCCGAGCCGCTCTACGGCGACGACGCAAGGCGATCGCGCAGCCGTCTTTTGGAGGTCGCCGGCGGGCATCCGGCCGTCCTGGGCATGATTAACCATCCCGCATCGCCCCACTTTACGGCGCGCGAATGGAGACCGTTCGTCCAGAAATATCTGGATCGTGCGCGGGCGGTGCGCGCACGGTATGCAGCAGCCTGAGCATTTGGATGGTGTGCACGTCCTCGCGTTCGACGACGGCCGAGTCGCTCGTGCCGCGGAGGACGCGCAGCGGCGCGCCCGTATTCACGACCTGTTCGAACGCGGCCGAGTCGAATAGGACGAAAACGCAGGAGCCCACAGCGCCCAATTCCGGTGTTGACAACTGGGGCCGCGCGCCTGCCATGGCTGAGTGGGAGGCAAGGCCGAGCGACTTGCGCGAGATTGCACGACTATCAAGGTTAGGCATGTCGCGCCGCGCCGCAGCTGACCACAGTGACCTGCCTGCCCCGCCTCATTGAATGTGATCAAACAACCGAACGTCTTTCTCGTCGAACCGACTCTCGGGCCAGAAGATCGTTTCACCGCTCACTGGGCTTACCTGTTACATTGCCATCCCGAGCTGGCGCAGAACATCCTGGACCGCATCGCCGATTGGACGGGGTTGCCGCGAAGCGAGTACGTCGCCTCGACCGATCATCCGTGGTACACCGCGGAGGATCGGCCAGACTTTCTGATCGAATCCCGCGACTACAATGTGCTATTCGAGCACAAGCTGGACTCCGAGCTGGGACCGGCGCAACTGGAGCGCTACTGTGCGTTAGCACGTTCGTCGCCGAAGGAATCGTACCTTGTGCTCGTGGGGAAGAAGCCTTTGCCGATTCCGGGCCATGCCGAGGGCCTTGACCGCTACCGGCAGCCTACGTCGCGCCCGAAGACCGGCAGCGCACGCAGTCATTTCTTGTGGGAAGACTTTTACGATTTGGTTCGCGCCGTACCGGGTCGCCTGGCTACCGATTTTGCCGCGTACATGGCGGCGTTAGGCCTGGATCCCTGGCCCTACACAACCATCGGCGATCCATTCACGAGCTACGAGGCCAGGTCGCAGTTCCGACAGCTGTGGCGCGACGTCTTACCGCGATATCGACGCCGCGGATCGCTGATCAAACAGGATCCAGTAGGTGCGGGGTTTCAGTTTCAGAAGCCGATGCCAGGTGTGCACCTCATTTACGTGGGACCCTATAGGGTCATCGATGCTCCGGCAGATCCCCGTGTACCAGGACGGGCTATGGTGGCGCGGGTGTGGCAACGGGAGGACCAGCTCGTTGCGGCAAATCTGCTCGCAACTAGACCTTCAGAGTCGCCGACAAATCCGATCTTGTCGAGCGACAGCGAGATATTCATTCGCGCGCCAAATCAAGTCGAAGAGTTCGCGGTCCTAACGCGTGAGTACTATTCTCAGCTCTCTTCTCTGATGCACGAGTCACCCTGGGAGTGCCAAGAGACGCTGCAGCGATGGTTCGATGCCATCCTCGCTCATCTCGAGCGAGACCTGGCGGTGTCGGTGGAAAGCCGCGCTCAACTTTGAGACTCGAGGTCGTGAGGTGAACGACCGGCGGCCGGTTCGCGAAAATGCTGGCCGCGCTCGGCGCAGGATGCACCCAAATTCACCCGTTAGCGATCAGGCAAATTCACGCACCTGGCCTTGACGGCGAAGGACCTTCAAGTCCTCGCCGACCATCTCGGACTAGGTACCACTGGTGGCTGGTTTTCAGGTGTCCATCAATGGCCGGTTTTGGCTGTCCGCCGAGGACCGAATGGTTGGTGTCAGCCGCCGCGTGCCGTCGACCACCTACTTGTCGCTTCCGCGTTTCGAAATCGGATCGGCGTGAGGTCGCGGTATTCTCAGACCGTCTAGCATGACAGCCGAGACTAACAAGCCCTCAAGCACCTCCTCAAGTCTCGACAACGATGATTTCACATTTGTCAGGTCGCCGCCGCATAAGTAGTAGAGAATCTGGCTCGCGACTCGTCGGTTTTCTGCTCTCGTGATCATTCGGTGATTCGCGGCATCCCATAGTAGACCCACCCATGGTGCTTCATTTAGGTGCGCTGGAGCGGCTGCGAGCCGCCTAATCGTCTCGCGCTCACTAAGGCGGTCTCTCCGGAGCCATGACATGACGTCGGCGAACATCATCGTGCCGATCGGACGGACCCAAAGACTACCTCCTGTCTTGCGGTCCCGTAGCTGTCCCGCGGTTCCAGCGGGCCCGTCCCTCACTTCGCGCCATTCGGGGACTGCATCGGCGGCTCGATCCCACATCGTCACGGCGTGCTTGGTCAATTGCTCCAGCTCCTCGTCCTTTCGGCGGAAGCGCTTATATTCCCGCCAATCACGGCCTGCGAGGCCACACTCGTTTCGCAGGTATGCATCCATTGCATCGTAAAGTGCACCGATAGTTGTGACGTTGGTCTTGTCGGCTGGGGGAAGGCTCTTCTGCTTCCTTGTCGATGTATGCCCGCGGAACAACGAATGCGTCATGACTAACCGTCGAGTTACGATAGCGACTGCGTCGTCCTCGTCGAGCGCGATGAGATCACTCTTGGACACCGGCTTGGCGTAGCGGTTAAGAGTCGTAAACAACCGCCTCGTTCTTTGAAGTCCCGCCGTCGTATTCTGGTGGCCAACGAAGAGGACGAGCACCTGCTCGTCCGCCAAGCTACGGTCCTGCTGAAGTGCCTGCCTAATCCCCTCGACGCGATGCTGTCCGTCCAAAGCGAACAGCCTCTCTCGTCCATCAAATACGAGCAGACCTAAGGCGTGGAGTCCGTAGGAAGGCACCTGCGACACATCGATTCGCTCGGTTGCGTTGATCGTAGCATCGAACCACCTAGGATCGCCTTCATAGACGCCTACAACGAGCGCGTTGAGGAATCGCTCTTTCTTCTGGCGTAGAAGATATGTTGCGATATCAGCGGCGCGAGCTTCCAACGACCGCTGAATCAGCTGGTTGAGCTGTAGGTCCGTCCCATGCACCTCGCTCGCGAATTTCACTCGTGCAGCCACGTCTTGAAACCGAAGAGAGGCAGCGTAGTACGCCCACGTGCCGATGACAGCCCTAAGAGCTGGAACGATCAGTTGTTCGTGATTTGACTTCTCGACTCCCAGCGCGCCGGTGGTTGGTTGGGGCTTCGGCGCTCCGTCCGACTTGGCACGCGTGGTTCTATGCATCGTTAGAGCCTCCCGAAAGCACGAGCAGCTGCGTTCAAGTCTATAGAAAAGTCACGATTCATTGGCGGCTCGAGAGCTGCACGAATGGCGCGTTCAGCGTCATCTACGTCGGCCGAACTGACCAAGGCGCACCGGTACCAGAGTTGGCCGCCCCAACGCTTGAACATGTTGTAGATGTGGATTCTAGTACCCGCGGCGCCGGCGGCCTCGCGCACGTACTGCTGATAGCGCTGCGCCAGCGTCTGGGACTCGGCTTTTCCGACGTAGAGCACGTATTCGCCCGGTGGCACACCAGGCGCATCTGGAATGAGGGAGAAGGCGTATATACCGGACGACTTCGGAATACGCGCAGGTGCTTGCGGATTCCATCGCCGCGGTCGCGACCATCGAAGTCCCCATTGGTCCTGATGATCGCGCCATGCATTCGGTCGCAGCACAAACTCCAGCGAGAAAATGAGGCGCTCGTTGCCTAACTCCACCAGAGCGTCGAGTGGCGATGTCATGTTCAGCGAGTGGATGTCCGTGATAGGCCCGCGTCGAGACCTGACGCCGCAACCTGTCCGATCTCATCACTCTTGATCCCCATGGTCAGTCGGGTCTCAATGCTGAATCGCCGGTGGACATTCTGGGCGCTTACCCGTCTCGACGCCAGTATGCAGCCTTCTCTGGGATTACCCAGCGTACTCCACCTCTCGGATCGGGGTGATCGCCGACATACCGAGGGATTAGGTGGATGTGCGCGTGCGGGACAGTTTGGCCTGCGGCCTGTCCGATATTCAGGCCAACATTGTAGCCATCGGGCTGTCTTTCGCTGGCGAGACGCCGCTGCATTTGGAGGAGAATGTCAAACATTGCGGCCCGCTCCTCATCAGCGAGTGAAAAGAAGTCCGCCTCATGTCGACGGGGCGCAACAAGAACATGCCCAGGACTAACGGGAAATGCATCGCACAAGGCAACCGCCAATTGGTCTCCGATCAAGATATCTCCTAATGCGATGCGGTTGCAGAACGCGCAATCACTACTACCTTCCCGCGTACCTCTTAGCGATTCGTCCATCCCGCTCCCTGGTAATTGTCACTTGGTCAACTCGATAACCTCCAGGACACGACCAACTGGAGGATGCTTGCTGTTCGCACGGTAGGCCAAGCCAATACCGATCGTGGAGACAGCAGCCGAGATGAGGAGCAATGCGCGAAACGTCACCGCGACCGTCTCAGGCGCGCGAATCCCAGTTCCTCCACCGGCAACATGCCCAGCCTCGTTGAAGCCTTTCATCGCCACTAGGTATTGACTCATGACATGCCTAACGCGCGTCAGAACAATCGTCAAACCAACGTTTGATAGAACGGCCAGGAGCAAGAGTAGATACTGAAACCCTGGCATGTCGCCGATCTTCGCGGCACCAAACCACAAACCGCCGGTGAGAGTCATCGCGATTACCGGTACCTGCCACATCATCTGGTTGAGAGACCGGAACTGCTCGCAGTTCTGCTCGTAGACCAGCTTATCGCGTTCGAATGGTTCGCTCATCGTCCGCCACCCTTTGCTGACTCCAGTCGCATGTGCTATTCGAGGGCAGTCATCAGATTGTGCACCTCGAAGTTCATCAGGAACTCGGCGTAGTAGTTCTGGAACACGTCTTTCAGATATTCAGTAAGGTCTACGACCTCATCGCCCCCATCACCGTAGCGGTGACGAACTATCTCGAATCGGCGATTCTTCGTGATCATATAGAGGAAGAGCGCGTGGAAGTACACGGCCGAGATATACCGGCGCTCCGCGGTCGCGACGGCTTCCGCCGTTCCGAGGTTCGCCCGATAATTCAGAAGCACGTTGCTCGACATGTTCACGAAGATCGTCGTTAGCATGTCGCCTTCAACCAGCGGGTGCATGACGATCGTTTGATCAATCGCGATTCCCTGCTCTTCAAGTTGGCTCCACACGACGCCGCCTTGGTCCTGTTCCTCATAGACGAGAGTAAGCTTCGGAAGACCTGCCACGTTGGCTGGCTCTTCCTTGCCGGCCTCCTTTTCCTCTCTCTTCTCGGGGTCGGTGATCTTCACAAGGAAAATCTCCTCCAAGCGCGCTCCGCCGCCGGATAGCACCGCCTGCAACTTGATCGTATCCCCAACGTTGACTTCGGACGTCGGGTTTATGCTGACACGAATGGTACCCTTTTGCGGACTAGACTTCACGATGTTGAGCACTGACGCGGCATCCTTCGGCAGCCCTGGCGCCGTACCACCATCATCGAAAGGGCTGCTAGCGTCGAGGAGAACGATCTTTAGCTCGCCTGGATCGTCGACTCGGTCGAAGAACTGATCCTCAACGTCCGTCGCAAATCGGATCGTCCGTTGTCCCCCAAGCGGCAGCCTAACGAGAGGAGTGCCGGTGGTCTTCGTCTCGATCCTGAAGATCGACGGCACTCGCCAAGGGAAGAAGACCGGCTCTTCGGCCTTCTCTTTCTTTCGCTCAGCCCTCTCCCTTTCCTCGTGAGTCAGAACCGCTCCTTCTTGCTGATCAGGCAGCCGAAACGTCTGCCCGAGCAGGCGCATCAAGTCGCTCTTGAGAGGCAGACTTTTTGTGAAGCTGCGCAGAAGGTCTTCACCCTCACTGCCGTCCACGGTTATAAGGGATTTGCGATCTTTGTAGATCTCCTTGAGCCGTCCATCAGAGAGCAGATCGGCCAGCCGTCGCCGCAGTGTTCGCGACTCTTCGGCGTCTTTGAGGCGATCTCGGCTCGCCATGAACAGCTCATTCCGAAACTCGAGCTTAACGTCGGTACAATCGACATGGATGAGCAAGTAGTCCTTTAGCAACGGAAATTTGAGCGCTCGTGTTATGAACTCTGCAGTGAAGTGGCCATGCACCTGTCCGTGCACAGAAAAAAGTACGGCCATGTCATTCTTGAAGAACTCTCGCTGGATCGTCTCCTTCGTTTCTTTCGCCGTCTTCTCCTCGACCCTCGGCCGGAACACGTAACACGTGACCTTGACGCGACCCATTTCCTCCGACGTCAGGTCCTCTGAGAAGAACTCAGCGACGTACTTGCTTCCGTCCTCCTCAAGTCGTCGGCGCAAGCCATAGAGATCCCGTTGTAGGTTTCGGTCCTTCGGATATCGATCTGGCTTGTCTATCGTGATGAGCGGAAGTGCAGGACTAAAGAGGTACTCGTTGAGGCTCTGGTTGAGGTCTCGCGAGATTACTGAGCGTGCGCCAGCTGGCAGATCATAGGAGTAGAGCTTGATTATCGTGCCAGTCGTAAACCGGCGGCCGTATAGATCGAGGTCAAGATCGCTGATGGGAAATGATGGAATCGCGCCGTCGATCACAAGATACTCGTACCAGGTGTTCTTCCGGCTAGCGCGCTCGCGCATAGTGAGGGGGTGGCGTCTGAGCAGCGTGAATCCGAATTCGCCTGTGCCGTCGAATCGGCGCGAACCAACGAGCTGGTAACGCTTTCGGCCGCAGAATGCGATGGCGCCAGCGCCGCCCATGTTGTACTTGCCTTGAACAAAGTGAATTTCGTTTTTGTTGCCGCGAAGCAGGGACAGGAAGGTCTTGTCGAAGTCGCGGGGATGTTGTCCCTCACCGTCGTCGTAGATGACGAGGGAGGTATCACCCTTCGGACCATCGGCGATGATTTGAATGCTTTCCGCCTGTCGCCGACGAGTGCTCGGCGTACTCCACTTCGGCGCGCCCGGGAAGAACCTCTGAACAGCCGCTTCGATAGTTTTTGGCGCGTCGGCCGATCTAGGATCGATTCCTTCCTCCAAACATCGCCGCATCAGAATGGCATCGATTGCGTTGATCAACTTCTCTACCAAGGCGGGTATTGGAGAAGCCTGCTGATTCTCAACCACCCCGTAATTGCTCTCGTTTTGACCATATGGTCGCCAATTCTCCGGCGCCATCAACTCTAAATGCCGATCGAGAACGGCATCTAGTGCGATCTCCGTTGGCGCTCGATACAGCTCATCAAACAGTTTCGGTAGGTTCACGTTAGCTTCTCGATTTTAGTCCAGTAAGGATCTAATTAGAGTTGCACACCGTCTCGCTTTGCGAGCTATCATGCGATGCCCTACCTAACGTTCTTCACCTTACCGAGCAGCGTATCGAGAAACTGACCCCAATACGACCTTAGGTTGCCGTACATCTCGTGGGGATTCTCCTCCATCGATTCGGCCTTGCCATAGGCGATTAAGAGCAGCGTCAGAGCTTCAATCGTCCGCCGAGCGACTCGAACCGCCTCCTCTCCTGACACCGTTCCCGCCGCGCGATCAGCGACGTCTTTAAGCGGTTCCCACATCTCGCGATAGAAGCGGTGGCGCGTGTTCAGCCGGATGATGACCTTCCCACTCACGTGCTGGATATCGATGAAGTTGGTTCCGGCAAAGTCTATCGACTCGACAACAAACGGCAGCTCCTTGATTCGGTTTAGGTACGCCTTCTTGTCAACATCCTCGGTATGCCCAACATCGCGGGCGAGGTCGTCAAAGAGGCGCTTCTCTTCCGTCGGGTTTTCGGGCCCTTTAGCGCGCGCCTTAGGTAGAGTGCGATTTACTTCCCTGGCTGCATCAACGACCGGCCCATGCTCCCCCTCATGAGTTCGACTTTGGCGCGCAACGGCGCCCCATCGTTCCTCCAGCTTCGCGCGCGCGTTGTCAATCGGCTTCTTCAGAGTTTTTCGTAGTTCTGCGCGAAGTTCGTCATGAGGCTCGACACCGCGTTTGATGTTACGAACGCCGAAGAACTCGTCCAATTCGGGCTTGAAGGACACTTCGATGCCGATGAACCGGTCCGGTTCCTCGACGCCGCGTGGAAACTGGCGCGGCACGTTCGTGTAGTTGATCTCCCGATTCAGGCGAACAAAGCTGATGCTGCCCTCGTTCTCTGGAACACGCAGCAGCTTAGCAAGCTTGTCGCCGCCAGACCCACGATGCCGCGTTACCTCCTTCGGATACAACGTGACTCGGAGCGTCGCTTCAGAGCCGCCAACTTTAATTGGCTCCTCGTGCAGGAGCTCTGCTCCGAAGTGATCGAATTGCTTCTCGTCAGATTGGGTGCCGCCATCGTCCTGATCGTCGTCGCCGCTATCAGCAAGGTGTCTCGTCAGCGATCGGTCAGCCCACGTGCCTTCCATGAGGAATAGAGGATCGTGCGGGAGTAGCTCGTTCCCGTTGACCGAGATCTTGATTCCTCCGTGGAGAAAATGCCGAAAGATGCGTGACAACTCTTTCTCCACCTCGACACGTAGAGTGTTGGCATCCTTCGCCCGGCGCCCCTCTTCCAAACGATCGACCTTCGACCAGACCACCATCGTTCCAGTACTCGCCCGAAGAATCTCGGTGAGGTCGCTCGGAGCTGACGCCTGATCGGGCTCATTGATCATCACCATCTCCCCCGCCTTCTCCTGTTCTAACGCTTCATCTAAGTCGAACATGACATGCTGCCAAGGCTCCGATGGATTCGTCCGACTCCAGACGTCGATGCGGCGTCCGAAGTTCAAGGCCGCCAGCTTGGCGCCCACGCCGTACTTGCCGATCGTATTCTTCGACATATAGCGCGTGGAGAACCCGAGCTGGAGATAGTGCTGGAGCGTCTGACGATCCATGCCTTGACCGTCGTCCACGATCACAATCCGATTGATGTGCTTCTTGCCTCCATGCTCCTTGGCCTCTTGCAGCAACACGTCGATGTTGTTCGCGTTAGCCTCGATGCTGTTATCAATCGGCTCCCCTAGCGCGGCGGGCAGACTGAATCCCGAATCTCGTAGAGAGCGCAAAGCTTGACCCGAGAGCACCACGGGAATTTTCTTGATCGAATTTGCCATCGTCATCTTAGCCTCCTTCTTACTTGGCTAGCGGCGCCACAGTTTCCGTCGGCGCCGCACTGGATTAGTTGGTCGTTAGGCCGGCTAGGTACTCCGTCCGTAGAAACGATGGTCGGATCCCGCGAGAGCGCATAAGCTAAGGCCTCCACGTCGGCCTTGGCGCAGAATGGGCAACGCGTGCCTACGGCCCTAGGGCTGGCGGGATGTACCACGTTGAGAACGCCCGGTAAGTCGCGTGTGCGATGGTACCAGAACGACTCCAAAAGGAACGCCTGCCGATGATCTAGGCACGGCTCCCAAACGAAATGTGTTGCCACGCTCGCGAGCGCATGCGACGCGATCCTTCCTCGCACGCATGAGTCACTGCGTCCGATGTACAACGGCGTGCCGATCTTGAGGAGCATGTAGACGCCCGCCACCCCTCTAGGTATGACCGCACGAACAGTTGCAGGCGTAAGGAGGAAGGCGAATCGTCGAGGACTAACACAGCCTAACGCGCTCGAGCCGGTCATCACGCAGCCCTCGCATCAATTGTCAAGCGTCGTGCGATTTGGCGAATTTTGGAGCGAATGTGCCTCACATAGCGGGGCGTTGTATTCAGCCGCATCGCGGTCTCGGCCACCGTTTCTCCACGAAGCAGGCCGTCAAAGCACTCGGAGGCCCTGCCATTCAGCCGGCTCACGTCGGCTCGAATGCGCTGCTCCAGATCCGCAGTGATCGCCATCTCCTCGGGCGTGCCAATTACGGCCGTCCCCGGGGCCTCGCCGGCAAGGACTCTGCGGCCCAACGGCGTGGATTCGTCCAGTGCGTCGATGATGAGAGGCCGTCGGCGGCGGCTGCGCCGGAGGACGTGTCGAGAATTGCGCCAGACATTTCTGAAGAACAGGCCCGGACTCGTCTCGATGCGGACGGCACTCAGGGCCAACGTGATCGCATGCTCAGCGATCTCAGAAGTCTCCGTCCCAGGACTTGCCTTTCCGCTGATGGACTGGAGACGTTGGATGACACTCGTGCGAGCGTCATCCCAAGCAAAACCTTGCATAGCTTCTCCCGGTGCGAGCCCACCCGCGAACGGTGTGGCGCCCACCCGCAATGGAGTAATCCCCCTGTTTTTGCCTCCCAGCCATTTAGCCGGTCGACCTGAGGGGAAACAAAAGGTACGGTTAGCAGCGCGATTCAGCAAGCGACTGTCGCCGCTCCCCACCTACTATGGCACCAATCATCGCGGTCTCGGCCAACGAGCAGGTGACAACAGCCGCCGCAACTAGGCAGCAGCTGGCGGTTACCGTTCGGTCGCGATGACCTCGCGGCTACTGCGGACCGCGTCAACGATAGCCGCAGCAGCCGTCGTTATGTCGTCCTCGCTCGTGAACTTCCCAAGGCTGATCCGCAGCGCGCCCGAAACCAGCGACTCGGGCAGGTTCATCGCACTCAGAACGTGAGAGGGCGCTTCGATTCCGGAACTGCAAGCAGACCCGGTCGATAGTGCCACGCGATGTCGGAGTCTTGCGACCACCGCACCGTTGGGCACGTCGGGAACGGACACATGGAGATTGCCGGCCAGTCGATTGCGCAGGTCACCGTTCACCACCAACTCGGAGATTGCGTCAGTCAGAAGCATCTGAAGGTGATCGCGTTTCGTCGCCACCGCAGACTCGTCGTCAGCCATCTCTGCAGTTCGCAACTTGCACGCTTCACCCAGAGCCGCGATACCTGGAACATTGACTGTTCCCGGCCTAAGACCGCGCTGCTGACCACCCCCGTGCATTATGGGCTCAATCGGCGCATCCGGTGAGACGATGAGCGCACCAACACCCTTAGGTCCGTATAGCTTGTGCGCCGACAACGATAGGAGCGAGAGCCTCCAGTCGTCGAATCGCAAGGGGATCTTCCCGACTGCTTGAGCGGCGTCCGAGAACAAATGTGCGCCATGCTCGCGCGCGATACGCCCAACTTCCTCAAGCGGGTAAATCGTTCCGACCTCATTATTCGCGGCCATGAGGCAGAGCAAATCAACTCCCGCTCGACATGCGGCCTCAACTGCACCCAGTTCAACGCGCGCCGCACAATCGACAGGCAGCCACGTCAGCTTCGCAAAACCAGCTCTCGCTAACTCGAGGCAAGTCTCACGCACTGCGTGGTGCTCGACTGCGGACAACGCGATTCTCAGAGGCGTCGCAGCGGATTCTCGTCGGCGCGCGGCCGCGAAACCAATTATTGCTAGATTCGCACTCTCAGTCGCGCCGGAGGTAAAGATCACATTGCGGGGTGTCGTTCCGACCAACGCGGCGATATGACCCTGTGCCGCTGTCACAGCTCTTTCGGCTTCGTCCCCGAATGTGTGATCCACGCTGCTCGCGTTGCCGAACGCGATGCGCAGGTACCATAGCATTACGTCGAGTACCCGCGGGTCTACAGGTGTCGTTGCGTGGTAGTCTAAGTAGACGAGTCGACCAGAGTCGTGAGACCCTAAGCCATTATGGTTAGGCACTACACGTGGCACACGACGCACCCTAGCTCGTCGTCCTCTTCATCGAGGGCAGCAGCTAGCACCTCTGCCAGCGGCGTCCGTGGCGCCGCCCGCGCGGCTTGACGAGCTCTAGCATGTTCATGTTCCGCGATCACCTCATCTCGTCTGGCAATCAACTCCAGCAAGGTCTCGTTTCTAGCCCATGTAAAGCGGCGGCCGTCGGCATGAGACTGTTCATAGACGACGGCAAGCGCGAATAAGTCTGGGTGTTCGTCCGCAAGGCGGACCCATTCATATTTCCGCTGGAAAAAGCAGAAATAGCATCCCGACCGGCTCCGCCATTGGTAGTACTTCGGCATGCCGATCCCACTCTCCTCCAAGAGTCGAACGATATCTCCTTTGACGAGCCCTTCTTCCTTGAATGGAAAGCACGCCCGAATGTTTGGTTTCGTTGAGATGTAGCCATCCCGATGCTCATCCGCTCGGATCCCTATATAGCTCACGGCTTCGTCGTCACCCACGTACTGCTCAAGTGGAACGATCTTCAGCTGCTTGGTACACCAACGCATTTTTGGTGATGGCAGGACGCCGCCATATACTTGCAGCCAGTGATCGAAACCGCGCTCCGCGCTGAGGTGCGTGATCTTGATCCCTAGACGAGCCTTGAGGCGATCCAAGAATTCGTAGGTCTCAGGCAATTCCTTATGAGTGTCGCAGAAGAAATACTCCATCTGTGGCACGCGTTTGTGCATGAGCACGGCTAACGCGGCGCTATCCTTCCCGCCGGACAGGCCAAGGATATGCCTCACGGTGCGGGGGCCCGACGTCTTTAGTTCGGCATGCGCTTGCTGGATGCTCGTGGTCAAATCAGCCATGTCTCAACGGCCTCGCATGCTTACGACTCACGTTCTTGGGACGGGTACTGCCCGCCGTGCCTAACTCGATCGCCCCGGAGCCGGCTCGCTCAGAGGAAAGGAACTCTTCGACAAGTGCCATTGCCACGGCTTGGCGTTGATGCTCGGTCGATAGACCGCGCACGGCCGTCAGAAGCTCGCCCACTTTTTGGCCGACGAACGCCCTTTCATCACGATCGATCCATACAAGGCGATGAACTTCCGACCCGTCCGCGCTTGTCACCGTAATTCGTCGCGCGTCGAAGCCCTCGTGTCCTTCTCGCGCCGCCTCTTTCTGGAGAGCTTCGAGGTTTGCAAAGCGGCGAGCAACGTCGCTGACGTGAACCTCAAACACCGCCAATTCCTCGTCGGTCCAATTCTCCAGCGGTCGATCTGCAAGGATCATTGCGAGAGATTCAATCCAATCGCGGTCCGGAGTATCTGACGTTGCGGCCGCATGGATAAAACTCCGCAACTTTGGATCAAGGACCTGACCAACCAAGTACTGGGCACGGACTCTCAGGTCTTCTCTCAGCTGCAGAATATCGCTGCGCACACCGAATGCAGAATGAATCTGGGACCGACACTGGTCGAGCAGTTGATTGTAGTGGTTCTGGAGATCGCGCAACGCCCGAAATAAGCCCTGGCGAAATCCTTCCGCTCGGCGATCATCGGCACTGAGATCGTCGGATGCTTCTGCAGACACACCCACGGGAGGGAACGGTTCGAATCCACATGCCCGCGGCAGTGCGTCAAAGAGCAGGGTATCCGGCTCGACAGAGGATAGTAGCGCGTCACGAACCGCGATCGCCTCAGACGGTAGCGCCTTTGTCTTGCGCGTGACCCCAGGGAGCGAGGTCGCAAACCGGACGAGCGGACGCACCACGCCTAGCACCGTAGAGTTTCGTAAGCCAGCAGGTATACGAGCATCCTGTCGCCGGAGCACCGATTCCAATTCGCGGAAAAGTTCTAGCCGAAGGCCTGTAAGTGCGAAGTGTTTGACAGAGAATCGATCCGGCTGTTTTACCAGCAGCTCAAATTGCTCCGCGCCGAGTGTTGGCAGGAACGTGCCGTCTCGGTAGACACTGACATCATCGGCGTGGTAGACGAGAAGAGCAGCGAGGAGCACGGGAATGATCCCGCGCTTGGTGCCAAACGGCGGCGCTTCCAAGACTGCATAGAGGCGATCAATTGATCGCGCCTCAGTCGTCGCCTCGAGGCAAAAACTCTCAATGGCATCCCACACCGCGGACACGTTGTCACGCGTCGGCGAGCCCACGGTCCAACTACGCACCTGATGCCCGTCGGAATCCAGGTGGTCTGCTCTCTGCCCTTCCCGATGTATGCCCGTGTCCTTGAGCACGGATGCATACATACTCACCTCGGGACCATCGCCAGTGAGCCCTAGGCGGGGCTTAGTCGCGTGATCGAGCAACGCCTCGATTAGCTCCCGACGGGCGCGCGCGCCCTGCGAAGTCAATTCGCGACGGTTGATCAGCTCATTCCACAGCCGAGCGCCGCGCTCGTAAGTCCGATCGCAAATATCTGACAGCAAGCTTCCAAGATTACCGCCGGGCCGATATTCACCAGCCGCCCACACGGTGCGTCCCTCGCGCACATCAAAAGCCGCATGCAATGCATCGTCGAGCATTGAACGCGCGAGCGCAAGCCTCTGCCGCACCTCGCGTCGAGCAACGCCATCGGACTGCAAGGCGGTGGCGCCACGCTCGAGCGACACGAGTGCCGCATAGTCGATCGCTGTCGCTCGCAAGCGAGGCGCCGACGCGATCGGTAGCAGCACTAAGGGGCGTCCATCCACCGTTAGGCTTGGAGGGCTGATAGGAGCAATGTCATTCGTCCAGTAGACTACGACCCCATCACTCTCTGATGAGACTAGCCGTACTTCCGCGAGATCTTCGCTCCGCTCTACGTAACGCCGTTCGAAATACCGTAGCGTACCCGTTTGATAGCTGTGGCGCTGTGCAACGATCGGCGACAGCGGTGCCAACAAGGCCAGTATATCGGCCAAGGAGCGGCGCTCCGCCGTGGCGATTGAATGGACTGCCTCATCTATGTCGAAATCCGAGCCCTCCCAAATCCGGTACTCGTCGGCTTGCTGGCGATATGTGATCAGTCGCTTTGCGCAAAGCCGATCCAGAGCACTCTCGACGCGTCTTGCGTCGACCGGTTCGCGTGGTCTTTCCACGAGGGCCGCCACGCACAGGGCACGGCTTGCGCGGACTGGACCGCTAGAGCCAACCAGGTTCAACGTACCCACCACCTTAAGAGCCTCTAATTCATCCTCGGGTAAACCGATCGCTTCTCGGATAAGACTGTGAACCTCAGCCCAGCGCTGGAACTGCGGCCGTGCGACTAGTGCTGCGCCGGCCGCGTCGACGAAGTAGTCGTAAACTCGAGGAAGCTTCAACAGCGGCAGGTGTACATCCACGCCTGCTAGTGGTGTCGGCGTCTGATCGAGGTACCGTGCTAACGAATAGGATTCATTACCCGTTAGGAACGTGAACAAGGATCGATCATTCTGTGCGTACTTCGCGCAGAGCAGCGGAAGAACGAGGGCAGCGACGGGGTGAAGCGGGAACAAGGACGCAACACGCTCCGCTGGCAGCGCATCGGCGATGTACGAGTGTTGGCTCTCGCGTAAGTAATCGGCCCAGTCGTGCGATCGCCGTCCGATAGCCAATTTCAACGGGTTTTTCTCTGCAGGCTCGATGACGCGCGTGATTAGGCGAAGCGTCTGATCACTGGACTCCGAGAATGGAATGTCCTCGAAGCGACCCTGTATTTTGTCCCATTCTCCCCGCGCGATTTTTGTTAGCCCGTAGCCGTACTCAGAATACGCCTGATGGAGCAACCCAAGCACGAGGGTGGTCGGATTGCGACGATCCGCCGAGAGTTCCGCCAACTCTTGAAGCAAATGAAGGTCCGCGGCCGATCCCACCTCCGCTGCGAACTCCAATGTCTTACCTAGTTCATCGAGAATGAGGATAACGCCGCTATGAGCCGCGCGTGCAGTGTCGGCCACTAACTCTGCAACATTGATTCGCCCAAGTTGCTCCGGCCGCAACGTCTGCGCCTTACGCAGTCCCTCGAGAACGGCCGGAGGCCGACCGCGACGATTCGCCCAGTAGTGGTCCGCGCCATTGCAAAGGGCCCGAAGGACGGTCGCCGCCAGTGTTTCGCGACGGCTCGTCGCGATCGCTCGGACGTAGCCGCTTTCTGGCACATTCCGCCTGAAGTCGTTCGCGAGTGAGGCACCTAGCGCCTCGGATCGAAGGATGGCAAGTGCACGTTTGCGCATCGGATCTTCCGCGGCACCGCAGAGCGACGCCAAAAAATGCGCACATGCCGATTTTCCGGTGCCGTACACACCGGTGATGGTCCAGGAGCGTGAGAGGCCTTCTGTCACCTGAGCGGCGGCGACCCGACCAAGAACCTCCATCGCGCGAGGCGTTGGGATGTAGCCGTCCAAGCTTTCGGTGATGGCTCTATCGCGTTCAAGGTTGATGGACCGAGTGTACCGACGCCGAAGTACGAAGAAATCAGCGAGCGGCCGCGTTTCCTTGATTGTCGGACTTGCTTTGCGTTTTGACATCATGCAACTGCTTTCCGCGCGCCCGTCGCGCCATAGTGACGTCGAATGAGGGTGGTAGCGATTATCGACGGATTGTCATCGAACGAAAGCTGAATTAGCCCTGCAGCGTCGGTAAGCGAGAGACCATGAGTCGTGGTCGCAGCTCCTTCTAGCGCTCCGTAGAGTGTTGATTCAGTGAGCTTGAATACCATGCCCGGACTCCCGGGCGCATTTAGCAAAGTCGAAAGGGAGACTGTTCGGGCGCTGCCACTCGAGCGAGCACAGAACTGCAGCGCGGTCGCCGTTACGAGCCAGAGACTGAGTCCTGGCTTCGTGCCCATGTTGAAGGCGAAGGACTTGTCACCAAGAGGGCGCAATAGCGCCAACTCGGCGAACGGACACTGAATGGAATCTTCGCCTACCTCGTTCACTGACGGGTCGGCTTGCCCGTACATCCGAAGGATGCAAGTCACGTCCTTTCTCAGCGAGCTAGCTGCGAGTCGCGCCGTCGGAAAGTGCCGCTCGACGTATTCCGCTACACCCGTAGTCAGTTCATCGACGCTGAATGTCTGGCGAGCGAACACGCTAAATGCGAAGTGCCACGCGGTAGCCATGCATGGCGGGGAAAGCAGCTGCCAGTGAAGAAGCCAGAGGGATCCCAAATCTTCGAGGTACTTATCAAGTCCGGTCGGTCCGAGAAGAAGCGATCCGAATTCCGTTGGAACGCTTCCACTGCCCCGGCCATCCGTAGCCTCGCGGAGGACCTTCATCGCGTGACACCAGTACCGTATCGCACGCACCATGTTTTTGCCGACACCAAGGACAATCGGTGCTTCATTGCGCAAAAAGACCTTCGAGTCGTCACCTGCTTTGTCGAACCCCTTCTTCAGCCAACCGTAACGAGGATGGAAGGTCTCGTGGCGGGCAAACGTTGGCATGACCGTCGGCAGAGGAGCGTTGGTTGCATCAGCCTGATCGTCGGGAGTCTGCTCGGATGACTTAGCAGTCGGCCCGACCTTCGACCTATGACGAGTTTCAGTCACCTATGCATCCACCTTCTGAGGGACTGTTGAATGGCCGTCATTTGCGCCGAATTGGAAAGCGCATCCAACAAGAGGAGTCAGCTCATGCAAGAGCGCAGCGGTATCGAAGTGTACACCAAAGTAGGAGCTAGCTCGATATTCATCCTCTCGAGCGTCGCCAATCATTCGAGAAGGCTTGAAACAGATCACCGATGCCGCCATGCAAAGAAATGGTGATGGA
>Ga0134125_10003658_pt1 | contig 17739 bp, 16 predicted proteins | sample KB31751_FD_96464 | JGI IMG/M metagenome (GOLD analysis project Ga0134125, IMG submission 96464) | Terrestrial soil microbial communities with excess Nitrogen fertilizer from Kellogg Biological Station, Michigan, USA - KB3-175-1 | ecosystem: Environmental > Terrestrial > Soil > Unclassified ...
CTGCCCGAGGCGAGCTACGCCTGGACGCCGGGAACGCACGTGTTTCTCGGCCAGGCTGTGCTCGGCGCGCTCGAGCAGCTGCCCGTCGCCGTCGCGGACACGCTGCGCGCGTTTCCGTACGAGTTCCTCTACGGATCGATCGCCGCCGACACGAGCATCGCGAAGAAATACGCGCCCGTTGGGCGGCACTGCCATTCGTGGACCGTGGGCTTCGAGATACTCGACCGCGCGAGTGATGAAGCGCTGCGCAGCTTCGGCATGGGCTACCTGGCGCACCTCGCGGCCGACACGGTGGCGCACAACTACTTCGTGCCGCGCTACCTGATCATCGCCTCGCGCACGACCGGGTTAGGCCACAGCTACTGGGAGAGCCGGTTCGAGGCGCATCTCGGGCCCGCGTATCCCCGGCACGCGCGCGAGCTCATCGTGCGCGACCATTCGCCGGCCGACGCGCACCTCGACCGCATTCTCAGTCCGACGATTTTCAGTACGCAGACCAATCGGCGGATTTTCCGCGGCATGGTGTACGTGACCGACACCGAATCGTGGCAGCGCATCTTCCATCTCGCGGCCGAGAACAGCCGCTGGGACCTCGGCACGCCCGAGGTGGTACGCTACATGGAGCGCAGCTACGACTACGTGATCGATCTGCTGAGCCGGCTCGATCACTCGGAGCCGTACGCGCTCGACCCATCGGGCGACGAAGCGCTGCGTCTGGCGAAGCAAGTTAGGCGGCAGGCGCGGTTGAGCCGCATGGAATTCCACGTCGCCGAAGAAGCAAATCGAAATTTTGGGATGCCGGAGACAAGTCTGGACTACGCGTCGCGCCTGAGCGCGCCGATCTATCCGCCGGCGCGCTCCGACAGCAACTGATTGACGCGGCGCGGGTCGGCGCGCCCCTTGGATTTCTTCATCACCAGTCCGACCAACACGCCTAACAACTTCTTCTCGCCGGCGCGGAACCGGCTCGCCTCGGCGGGATGTTCGGCGAGCACCTCATCCACCCAGCGCGTGAGCTCGTCTGCGTCGCGCACCTGCGCGAGTCCCTCGCGCTCGGCCACGCGGTCGGGCGCGTCGCCGGTGTCGGCCATGAGTCCGAACACACGCTTGGCCGCCGAGTGACTCACGACGCCATCGCGCACGAGGTCGAGCAGGCGCGCAAGTGACGCCGGTGCGACGCGGAAGGTCTCGATCGATTCGTTCGACGTGTTTAGTGCGGCGAGCACTTCGCCCATCACCCAATTCGCCGCCGACTTGGCGTCGCCGTGTGCAGTGGCCGCCGCCTCGAAATATTCCGCGAGCGCGGGCGTCGCGGTGAGGACGCTGACGTCGGCGGGGGCCAGTCCATACTCGCGTGCGAAGCGAGCGCGCCGCGCGCGCGGCAGCTCGGGCAGCTCGTGCCGCACGTCGTCGATCCATTGCGGGTCGAGGACGAGCGGCGGCAGGTCCGGCTCCGGGAAGTAGCGGTAGTCGTGGCTCGCTTCCTTCGAGCGAGCGGGTCGGACTTCGTTGCGCGCGCCGTCCCACAGCATCGTCTGCTGGTGGACGCGCTCGCCGCGTCCCAGGAGCGCGCATTGGCGCTCGAACTCCGCCTCGAGCGCGCGCTGCACGCCGGAGAACGAGTTCATGTTCTTGACTTCGGTCTTCGTGCCTAACGCAGTGGCGCCGTGCGGCCGCGCGCTCACGTTGGCGTCGACGCGCAGGCTGCCTTCTTCCATGTTGACGTCGCTGACGTCGATGTACTCGAGGATCTGCTTGAGCGCCGAGAGATAGGCGACGGCGTCGGCGGACGAACGCATGTCCGGCTCGCTCACGATCTCGATGAGCGGGACACCGGCGCGATTGAGGTCGATGGCGGTGGCGCCGGGATAGCGGTCGTGGATGGACTTGCCCGCGTCCTCTTCCATGTGGACGCGCGTGATGCCGACGGTGCGTGCGGCATCGCCGTCGCCGATCTCGAGGCGGCCGGCGAGCGCGAGCGGCCGGTCGTACTGCGAGATCTGGTAGCCTTTGGGAAGGTCCGGGTAGAAATAGTTCTTGCGGGCGAACACGGACACCGGATTCACAGTGCAGTCCAGCGCGTGCGCGGCGCGCATGGCGAGATGGACGGCTTCGCGGTTCAGGGCCGGCAGGGCGCCGGGCAGCGCCAGGCACACCGGGCACGTGTTGACGTTAGGCGGCGCGCCGTACGTCGTGTCGCAGCTGCAGAACGCTTTCGTATGCGTGCGGAGCTGGACGTGGACCTCGAGGCCCACGACCATCTCATAGCCGGCGGTGACGTCCGCCGGGGCGTCGCGGAGGCCGGTCATCGGTGCGCCTCGTCGCCTAACGCGTTTTCGAGCGCGTACGCGGCCGCGAACATCCCCACTTCGTCGAAGTGACGGGTGATGAGTTGGCCGCCTACCGGTAGGCCCCCTACACGTCCGATCGGGATGGAGATCGCGGGGACGCCGGCCAGGTTTCCGGTGCAGGTAAAGATGTCGCTCAAGTACATCTCGTACGGATCCGACTTGGCGCCCAGCTCGAATGCCGGCGACGGCGTGGTGGGCGTGAAGATGACGTCGACGCCCGACGCGAAGGCGCGCCGAAAGTCATCGGTGATGCACGCCCGGACTTCCTGCGCCTTCTTGTAGTACGCATCATAGTAGCCCGCCGACAGCACGTAGGTGCCGAGCAGAATGCGGCGCGTGACCTCGGGCCCGAAGCCGCGCGAGCGCGTGCGCTCGTACATCGCGCGCAGTCCATCGTCGCCGGTCACGCGCAGGCCGTATCGCACGCCGTCGAAGCGCGCGAGGTTCGACGATGCTTCTGCCGGCGCGACGATGTAGTAGACCGGAATCGCGAGGTCGGTGTGCGGCAGCGAGATGTCGCGCACCTGGGCGCCCTGCGCGCGCAGCGCGTCGAGTGCGCGGTCGCAGAGCGCGGCGACCCGCGGGTCGAGCGACGGCGGGAAGTATTCCGCCGGCCGGCCAACGGTGACGCCGCGCATGGGCTGCGACGCGGCGTCACAGTAGCGCGGCACCGGGCGGTCGGCGCTGGTGGAGTCGTAGGGGTCGCGACCGGCGATCACTTCCGTGCCTAACGCAGCGTCGTCCACCGTGCGGCCGACGACGCCCACCTGGTCGAGGGACGAGGCGAAGGCCACGAGGCCGAACCGGCTCACGCGTCCGTACGTCGGCTTGACGCCGACCACGCCGCAGAACGCCGCCGGCTGGCGCACCGAGCCGCCGGTCTCCGAGCCTAACGCAATGCGCACGATGCCGGCGGCCACCGCAGCCGCCGACCCACCCGACGAGCCGCCGGGCACGCGCGTGCAGTCGACGGGGTTGCGCACCGGTCCATACGCACTGTTCTCGTTGGACGAGCCCATGGCGAACTCGTCGCAGTTGGTCTTGCACACGACTACCGAGCCCGCCGCGCGCAGACGCGACACCACCGTCGCCTCGTACGGGCTCACGTAGCCCTCGAGGATGCGCGACGCGCACGTGGTGGGCAGTTCGAGCGTCGCGATGTTGTCCTTGACCGCGACCGGATACCCCGCGAGGGGCGCTCGCTCGGCGCGCGCGTCCACCGCGCGCGCCTGGGCGAGCGCCCGCTCGCGGTCCGACCAGAGCACGCAATTGAGACCGTCCGCGCCCGCGCGGACGGTCTCCATGCGCGCGAACGACGCCGTCACCGCGTCGACCGCCGTCGGCTCCGTCACGATGCGTCGCTCACGTCTTCGTGCGTCGCCAGGCGCGGCACGAGGAAGAATCCGTCGCGCATGTCGGGAGCCATCTCCTCGAGCGTCCGGCGCATCTCGAACCGCGGACCCGCATCGGGGCGCATGGGCAGCGCCTCGTTGCCCTCCTGCGCCGTCGTGTCGACATGCCGCGTGTCCACCTGCTGCAGCACTTCCATGTGGCCGAGAATCGTGTTCAGCTGCTCCACGAGCTCGGTCATCCGGTCACCGGAGATCGCGAGGCGCGCGAGCCCCGCGATGTGTACGACATCGTCACGCGTAACGGCCATCGATCACTCCCAGTCGCGTTCGAGTCCCGCGTATGCCACGACGAGGCGCTTCCGGCCGACCGCTTCGTCATCGAAGTCGACGGTCACTTTCGTCTCGCGGCCCGTGCCGCTCAGCTCCATCACCGTGCCGGACCCGAAGCGCGGATGCTTGACGCGCTCGCCTTTGACGAAGCGCGGCGCGTCCTGCGACGCGTCGACGTCCGGATCCCAGCGCGCCGACCGCCTAACGACAGGCTCCCCGGGGCGGCGCAGCGCCGCCGACTGCGGCAGCACCGCCCGGCCCGTGGCGCGCAGGCGGATGGTGGCGCGCTGCTCGACCAGCGCCTCGGGGATGGCGCGCAGAAAACTCGACGGCACCGACGGCATCGTCTCGCCGTTGCGGCGGCGGCTCCGCGCGTGCGACAGGAACAGTTTCCGCTTGGCGCGCGTGATGCCCACGTAGAAGAGCCGGCGCTCCTCCTCCAGCTCGTTCGGTGCATCGTGCGCGCGCGAGAGCGGGAACAGTCCCTCCTCGAGGCCGGTGATGAACACGAGCGGAAACTCGAGGCCTTTTGCGTTGTGCAGCGTCATCAACGTCACCGCGTCGGCATCCGCGCTCTGCCGGTCGAAGTCGGTGACGAGCATCGCGCGCTGCAGAAAATGGTCGAGCGGCGTGAGGCCAAGTTCCCCGCCCTCGTCGATCACCGTTTCCGCCGCGCCGGTGATCAGCTCGCGCACGTTGTCCAACCGGTCGAGGCCTTCCTTGCCTTCGGCGCGGAGCGCGTCCTCGTAGCGGATGTCCTCGATGAGCTGCAGCAGCAGCTCATCGACGGCCGAGTCGGCCGCGCGCTCGCGGTGGCGCGTGATGAGCGTGGCGAAGCCCGCGAGCGCCGTGCGGGCCGCGGGCCGCAGGCCGTCGTGCAAATCGGGACGGCCCGCGGCCGCCAACAGCGGAATTCCCGCCGCGCGCGCGCGCTCGGCCAGCTGCTCGATGGTCGATTCGCCTAACCCACGGCGCGGGACCGCGACGGCGCGGCGGAACGCCTCGTCGTCGGCCGGGTTCGCGATGAGCTTGAGGTAGCTCACGAGATCGCGGATCTCGCGCCGGTCGTAGAAGCGCACCGCGCCCACGAGCCGATACGGAATCGCCCGCAGCCGGAACGCCTCCTCGAGCGAGCGGCTCTGCGCATTGGTGCGATACAGCACCGCGATGTCGCTTAGGCGAAGCGTCTCGTCGGCGGCGCGGCGCGAGAGCAGTTCCGTGGTCACGAACTCCGCCTCGTCGCGTTCATCGAGACTGCCGACGAGCGTCACCGTCTCGCCGGCGCCGCGCGTGGCGCGCAGCGTCTTGCCGCGCCGGCTCGTGTTGGCGCTGATCACGACGTTCGCCACCTCGAGCACCTGCGGCGTGGAACGATAATTCTCCTCGAGGCGCACCACGCGCGCGGCGGGAAAATCCTTCTCGAAGTCGAGGATGTTGCGGATGTCGGCGCCGCGCCAGCCGTAGATGCTCTGGTCGTCGTCGCCCACGACCAGCACGTTGCCGTGCTCTCCGCCTAACAGAGCGATGAACCGGTACTGGGCGCGGTTGGTGTCCTGGTACTCGTCCACCAGAATGAACTGGAAGCGGCGCCGATACTCGGCCAGCCGGTCGGGGTGCTGCTCGAGCAGCCGCACCGGCAGCACCAGGAGATCGTCGAAGTCCGCGGCGTTCGCTTCGCGCAGCGCGCGCTCGAGCAGCGGGTACACCACGGCCGCGGCGCGCTCCACCGGGTGGAGCGCGCGCTTCGCGTACTCGTCCGGCGTCACCAGCGCGTTCTTCGCATCGGAGATCTCGGCCCGGAGCGCCTTGGGCGCCCATTCCTTGGTGGAGATGCGGGCCTGCTCCATCACCCGCCTAACGAGGGCGAGGCTGTCGTCCTCGTCGTAAATCGTGAAGCTGGCCGTGCGTCCGACCAGCGGCGCCTCGCGCCGCAGCATCCGCGCGCCGATCGCGTGAAACGTCCCCGCCCACATCCCCTCGGGCTCGGCGCCTAACAAACGCGAGACGCGCTCGCGCATCTCGCCCGCCGCCTTGTTGGTGAACGTGACCGCGAGAATGTGGCGCGGATCCACCCCGTGATGCTCGATGAGACGCGCGATGCGAGTGGTCAGGACGCGCGTCTTCCCGGAACCCGCACCGGCGAGCACGAGAATCGGTCCCTCGAAGTGCAAGACGGCCTCGCGTTGCGCGTCGTTGAGCGAGGCCAGGGTGTCCGGTGAGGTTGCGGTGCGACTCATCCCTGAAGTATAACGTCGAACGTCGCACCTTTCTCCGACGGCGCGAGCATGAGCCGGCCGCCGTGATTCTCTTCGACGATGCGCTTGGCCAACGACAGGCCAATGCCCCACCCCGATTGCTTCGTCGAGTAACCTGGCTCGAAGATGCGTGTGCGCAGCTCGCGCGGCACGCCCGGTCCGTCGTCGGCCACCCGCACGCGGACGCGGTCGGGGTCGAGACGCTTCGTGGTCATGTACAACCGGCCGCCACGTCCGGCGAGCGCGTCGAGTCCGTTCTTGACCAGCACCTCGAGCGCCCACTCGAGCAGCACTTCGTCGCCCTCGATCACGATCGGCTCGTTCGCGCGAGACGCCACGAGCGTCACCGCGTGCGCCAGCGTGGGCACGCGCGCCTGGAAGTACGCGCCGACCCGGACCACGAGGTCGCCCAGGTCGAGCTTGTCGCGGCGCGGCGGACGGCCGATGCGTTCGAACCGGTGCGACACGCGCTCGAGTCGCTCGAGATCCGCCTCCATGTGCCGCGCCGCCGACGCCGACACTTCGTCGTCCGCGTGATCGCGCAGCAGCTCGATCCACCCGCTGAGACTCGACAGCGGCGTGGCCAGCTGGTGCGCCGACTCGCGCGCCATACCCGCCCACACCCGCTCCCGGTCGGCGCGGCTCCGCGTCCGCAGCACGTAGACGATGGCGGCTCCCGTTAGGACGAGGAGCGACGCGAGGAGCAGCGGGATGAATCGCAAGCTCGTGATGAGCACGCTGTCGCCGAAGTGCACTTCACCGATGCCCGCCTCGACGACCGGTGCATTCTGCTTGTCGAGCGACACGACGTACGCGCGCACGCGCGGATCGGTGAGCGGCGCCGAGAATGGGAGATTGACCGCGGCGGTCGGCATGCCGGCGGTGTCGGTGATGACGACCGGCACGCCGAGCTCGTTGATCTGCTGCGAGAGCGAAAGCAGCGCGGTGTTGCCCGATTCTTCGGTGGGATCGGTGAGCGCCTGGTACACCCGCGCGTACATCGCGCCGTAGCGTCCCGCGTCGCGCCGCAGCTCGCGCACGACGCGCCGCGAGTACACGATGTACGCGCCAAGGAGGACAGCGAGCAGTCCTCCAAGCAGGATGACCGTCGCGCTGCGCCGCATGGGCTCAGCCTAACGTATCCGCGCCCAGATAAGGACGCAGCGCTTCCGGTACGGCCACGGTACCGTCGGCACGCTGATGATGCTCCAGTAAGGCGATGATCGTGCGCGGAAACGCGAGGCCCGATCCATTGAGCGTGTGCACGAAGCGCGGCTTCTCGCTCGCGCCCGGACGATAGCGAATGTTCGCGCGCCGCGCCTGAAAGTCCGCGAACGTGGAGCACGACGACACCTCGAGCCACGTGCCGACGCCGGGCGCCCACACCTCGAGGTCGTACGTCTTCGCGCTCGCGAATCCGGTGTCGCCCGCGGCGAGCACCTTCACGCGATACGGCAGCTCGAGCTTGCGCAGCGCCGCTTCGGCGTGCGACGTGAGCAACTCGAGCTGCGCCGACGCATCCTCGGGCGCCACGTAGCGCACGAGCTCGACCTTGTCGAACTGGTGGACGCGAATGAGTCCGCGTGTGTCCTTGCCGTGCGCGCCCGCCTCGCGCCGGAAGCACTGCGAGTACGCGGTGAGCGCCATCGGCAGGTCGGCCGCGTCCAGCACCTCATCGCGATAGAGATTCGTCACCGGCACTTCGGCCGTCGGAATCAGGAAGAAATCGTCGGTCGTGACGTATGCATCGTCCTCGAACTTGGGCAGCTGTCCCGTGCCCGTCATGGAACGCCGGTTGACGAGCGACGGCACCCACACTTCTTCGTAGCCGTGCTCGCGCGTGGCCAGGTCGAGAAAAAACGCGATGAGCGCGCGCACGAGCCGCGCCCCGCCGCCGCGGAACACGATGAAGCCCGATCCGGCGATCTTCGCGCCGCGCGGCAGGTCGAGGATGCCTAACTGTTCGCCCACCTCCCAGTGCGGGCGGACGCCGTCGTGCGAGCGCGGCTCGCCCCAGCTGCGCAGCACGACGTTCGCGTCTTCGCCGCCTTCGGGCACGTCGGCCAGCGGAATGTTCGGCAGCTCGTACTGGAGCCGCTCGAGCTCGGCGAACTGCGCGTCGTACGTGCGCTGAAGCGCCGCGATCTCGTCGCCTAACGCGCGGGTGCGCGTGATGACGTCGGTCGCGTCCTCGCCGGCCTTCTTGCGTCGCGCCACGTCCTGGCTCGCCGCGTTGCGCGCCGCCTGCTTGTCCTCGATCTGCGTGAGCAGCGCGCGCCGCTCGCGATCGAGCACCTCAGCGCGGTCGATCACCGGGCCAAGGGTATCGAGCTTCCCGCGACGGCGCATTCCGTCGCGAAGCGCCGCGATGTTCTCGCGCAGGAGCTTCAGGTCGTGCACGTCAGAATGTGGGGCGGCCTTCCTTGAACGACCGGAATCCGCAGTTCGGGTCGACCACGATGCGGAAATAAATCGTGTTGCCGGCGGGATTCGTGAACGCGTCGAAGGGCGTGTAGTTGATGCTGTCGATCACGATCTTCGAGTAGATGAATTGCTGCGACGCGACCAGCTGCACCGAGCACGCGCTCGACAGTGCCTGCACGACCAAGATCGTGCCGGGCTGAAGCGGCACAATGGTGCTGTCGTTGTACGGGACGTTCGGCGCCGACGCGATCGCGTCGAAGGCCTGTGTCGAGTCGACGATAAATCCCGCGCTGCCGAACGACGCGACCGCCTTCGGCGGCAGCGCGTACGCTTGCAGATTGCCCGCGCTGTCGGGCCGGATGTCGAAGACGATGTCGTAGTGCGACGTCGGAGTCGTCGTGACGAGTTGCGGGCCGAACGTGTTGAGGGCAGTCGGTCCGTCAGTGGGCGCCGACGTGAGACCGTAGACGGCCAGCGTGTCGGCGATCACGTCGGTGTTGGCCTTGAGAGCAAACGGATTTCCGCACGCCGCTGCCGCAAGCACGGCAAGGGCGCCAAAGGTCAGGACCAGCGGTCTGGCCGGCATGTGGCTGCGCAATTGGAAGCGATGCATCGTTCGGGTGGATGGCGGAACGATACCGACGCGACATGGCGGTTTCAAGTTATTCTCCGTGCTTGACTTCACCGTCGTCCGGGTCTAGCTTCGCAGCACTCGAAGCCGGAGTGCTGATGCCCACGATTCGCGATCTGGTGGCCGCACTGCGCCAACGCGATGGTGTCGAGGCGGCCGTGGTGTTGGGCCGCGACGGATTGCTCATCGACAGCCAGACCGAGCCGACCGTGGACGCGGAGCGCGTCGCGGCGCTCATGCCTTCCATCGTTGCCGCCGCCGACGAATACGGCTCGCACGACGAGCGCGGCTCGCTCACCACCGCCGTGCTCGAGTTCGCCCACGGCATCGCGATCATCTCCGTGCTGTCGAACGACGCGATTCTCGTCGTGCTCGCCAAGCCCAACACGAACCTGGCGCCGCTGCTGTTCGAGCTCAGGCGCAACCGCGAGAACATCGCCGCGCTTGTCTGAGATGCCCGCGGCCGCCGAGCGGCTCCACGTACTGGTGGCGGACGATGAGCCGCACATCGGGCGAATCATCAAGATGAAGCTCGAGCAAGGGCCGTTCGCCGTCACGCTGGCATACGACGGACGAGAAGCGCTCGACGCACTCGCGCACGACAGCGACGTGGCACTCGTGATGCTCGACCTCATGATGCCGCATCTCTCGGGACTCGATGTGCTCGCGCGGATGCGCTCGGACACGCGGTGGCAGCGTCTGCCGTGCATCATCCTCACCGCCGCCGGTCAGGAACAGCAGCATCGAGAGGCAATGGCACTTGGCGCGAGCGAGTTCCTCACGAAGCCGTTCAGCCCCAAGAAGCTGTATGCGCGCGCGGCGGATCTGCTCGGCGTGGGTGAGGACCAGGACACCCCAGGCGCCAAGGAGCGGAGGATCCCGGAGTCGTGAGCCGCTGGGCCGTCATTCTGGCCGGTGGCTCGGGCACGCGTTTCTGGCCGCTCAGCACGCCCGAGCGACCGAAACAGCTCCTTCCGTTAGCCACGAGCGAGCCGTTGCTCGTGGATGCGATCCGCCGGTTAGGCCCGCTCGTTCCGGTCGACCGGACGCTCATCCTCACATCGGCGGCGCTGGCGAACGCCGTGCGCGCCGTCGTGCCCGATGTGCCGAGCGACAACATCGTGGGCGAGCCGCGCGCCGCGGGCACCGGCCCTGCCCTCGCCTGGGCCGCGGCCGAGATCGCGCGGCGCGATGCGGACGATCCCGTCATGATCTGCGTGCACGCGGACTGGGCGATTCGCAACGCGGATGGGTTCCGCGAAACGTTGTCGCGCGCGGCCGCCGTCGCCGAGCGGCACGGTGCGTTAGTCACCGTCGGCATCGTACCCGACCGTCCGGATCCCGGCTTCGGCTACATCCAGCCCGGCGAGCACGTGACCGGCGCGCGACGCGTGGCGCGGTTCGCCGAGAAGCCCGATCGTGCGACGGCCGAACGCATGGTGGCCGACGGATTTCTCTGGAACTCCGGGATCTTCGTGTGGCGTGCGCAGGATTTCCTTCGCGAGATCGACGCCCACACGCCGGAGATAGCGTCCGCGTTAGGCCACGCGTCGGTCGGCGACCTGGCGGCGTTCTACCATGCGGTCGCGCCGGTGACGGTGGACGAGGGCGTGCTCGAGCGCAGCACGAACGTGCTCGTAATTCCGGGGGAATTCGGTTGGGATGACGTGGGCACCTGGGCAGCGCTCCGGCGCGTGCACGAGCGCGACGCGGCGGGCAATGCCGTGAGCGGCGACGTGCACCTCGTGCGCGCGCGGGACTGCGTGGCCTACACGGAAGACCAAACCGTGGTGCTCTACGGCGTGGCGGATCTGGTGGTGGTGGCGCGCGACGGCCTAACGGTGGTCACCACCACCGACGGCGCCGCCGACCTCAAGTCCCTGATCGACGCGCTGCCGGCGCACGTCCGGGAGCGGCGATGACCGTCTTCTACCTGTACGACGACGCGCGCGCGCGCGCCATCGCCCCGTTCGCGCTCACCCGGCCGTTAGGCGAGATGCGCGCGGGCGCCGAGCTCATTCGCCATCGGTGGGAGATGGCGTTCGGTGTCGCGGCCGCGGGCGCCGTGGCCGCCCCGCACCTCGAGTGCTTCGACGAGCCGGGCGCCCCGCCGCCCGCCACCGGCTCCCTGCCCGCGCACGCGATCCTGGTCAACAGCCGCTGCATCGTCCCGTTAGGCTGGAAGGCGCGCGCCGGAGATGTGTGGACCTGCGCCGGCGAGATCGCCGCGGTGCGCCTCGCCCGCGACACGCCGGTGGCCGAGCTCGCGCACGGCGAAGCGCCGCTCGAATCGTTGGGCACGGTGGGCTCGCGCGTCGAGGCTGTTGCCGGCCGATGGGTGACCGCGGTGTGGAGCTTCATCGCCGATCTCCTCGCCCAACTGCGCGAGGACATCGCCGTGCTGGGCCCCCTCGCCGCGACCACACAGCCAGACGGCGCGATCGTCGTCGGTACTTACCAGATCTACGTCGAACCCGACGCCATGATCGAGCCGGGCGTGTGCTTCGACGTCACCGCCGGTCCTGTGCTCGTGCGCGGCGGCGCGATCGTGCGCGCGTTCACGCGTCTCGTGGGCCCCTGCGTGGTCGGCGCCGGCGCGACGGTGCTCGGCGACCGCGTGAACGCCTGCGCGATCGGCGACGGCGCGGTGGTCCGCGGCGAGCTCAGCGAAACGATCGTCCTCGGCCAGGCCAACAAGTCGCACGATGGGTTCGTCGGCCACTCGTATCTGGGCCGCTGGGTGAACCTGGGTGCGGGCACGATCACGAGCAACCTGAAGAATACGTACGGCACCGTCCAGATGTGGACGCCTAACGGAGTGCAGGACACCGGCTTGCTCAAGCTGGGCAGCATGTTCGGCGACCACGTCAAGACCGGCATCGGCGTGCGCCTGACCACCGGCAGCGTGATCGGCGCGGGCAGCAACGTGTACGGCAGCCAGATGCCGCCCAAAGTCGTCCCGCCCTTCTCGTGGGGCGAGGGCGATGCGTTAGGCAGCTACCGCCTGGACAAGTTCCTCGAGACGGCCGAGCGCGCCATGGCGCGCCGCAACCTGGCGTTGAGCGAGCGCGCGCGACGCCAGCTCACCGAGGCGCACGCGCTCGCCGCGGGCGTCGCCGTATGAGGGCGTGGGCCCTCGGCACGGGAAGCTCGGGCAACGCGCTCGTCCTCGAGGCCGGCGATGGCCGCGTGCTCGTGGACGCCGGATTCCCGCCGCGCGAAATGGCGCGGCGGCTCCGCGCACTCGACATCGCGCCGGAATCCATCGAGGCACTCATTGTCACGCACGAACATCACGATCACGCGCGCGGCGCGGCCGCCTGCGCGCTCAAGTGGCACTGGCAGACGTATGCGAGCGGCGGCACGTGGCGGTCGCTGCGTCCGCGGCCACGCGCCGGCACGTCGTTCGTGAGCGGCGCCACGCTCGACCTGCGCACGATGTCCGTCCGCACCATGCGCGTCGCGCACGATGCCGCGGAGCCGGTCGCGCTCGTGGCCACGGCACGCGACAGCGGCGAGCGAGTGGGTGTGGTGTACGACGTGGGCCACGCGACCCGATCGTTAGTCGACGCGCTCTCGGGACTCGACGCGCTGGTGCTCGAGTCGAACCACGACGAAGGCTGGCTGCGCGCCGGACCGTATCCGCCGAGCGTGTGCGAGCGCATCGCCGGACCATTCGGCCATCTGAGCAACCGCGCCGCCGGCGCCGTCGCCTCAGCCTGCGCCCACCGCGGCCTGACGAGCGTGGTGCTCGCGCATCTGAGCCAGCGCTGCAACAGCCCCCAGCTCGCGCACGCAGCGATGCGCGCTACGTTGGGCCGGACGGCGTTCCGCGGCCAGATCCGCGTGTCACAGCAGGATCACCCCATCGCCATCCCGTTGGGCGATGAGCGGCCGCGGCAGATGTCATTCAACTGGTGATCTGGACGCCGAACCTGGCGCGTCGTACATTTTCGGGAACGAAGAACCGCCGGCCCGGGGTTTGGAAGAGAGACGTCACGCGCAAGGAGGAAGTCGACGCGTACGCTCGTACCACCGGGACCGGCGGCTTTTTGTGCTTCGGCAGATCGTGCCCTGCCGCTGTTCTTCATTAGTACGCGCAGCCCCGAAAAGGGTTGCACCTCGTTACAGACGTTGACAATGCGCGCGCGTCACGGCGCAGCAGCACCATCGAACAGCACCGCGTACGCGCGCACGCGATCGAGGTAGTCGGCGGCCTCCACGCCGGCCGGTCCGAGCTCCGCCAAATGCGACGTCCACTGCGCCCCGTAGCGCGCGACAAGATCGTGCACCACGAGATAGCCGCGGTTGTAGCTCACGATCACGAGATCGGCGAGCTGGTCCTCGTCGAGCGGGTGGCCGCCCGAGATCGCCGTGCGCGCGAACGTACCATAGCCGCCCGGCCACGTGTCGCTGGTCCACTTGTACTCGAGCAGGCGCACCCACAGCACGGCGGCCCGCGCGCCTAACGCAGGATCGAACAGGTATTCCGCGCGCGACGTGAGCGCGCCGGACGCGAGCAGCGAATCGATCGTGGCGGCGGACGCGCCCGAGTCGTGAACGACCGGCGAGCGCGGCCAGCGGTGCACCTCGCGGCGCAGCCAGGAAAAGCGCTCCGACGTCACCATCGCGCGGAGGTCCGTATCGGCGGAGGCGGTGAGCTGCGCCACGCCGACGGCGGCAGCGGCACTCACCGCCAACGAATCGCCGCCGCTCTCCTTGGCCAGGAGGGCGGCGGCGAAGCCGGGATCGACGCCTAACCGAGCGTCGTGTGCCCAGCGGGCGAGGCCCGGCGCGATGCGGCGCCAGACGGCCTCGTAGCGCGCCGTGTCGGCGACCCGCGGACTGCCGTTGGCGTTGCGCAGGGCCACTGGCGGAACGGCGTGCAGCGTGACGCCCGGCCGCGCGCGCACGTGGACCTGCGCAGCACACGGGCGCACAGCGATGCCCAACGCGAGGACCGCGATGCAGAGCGCGACGCGACCATCCGCGCGCCGACGTCGCTCACGGGAAGTCACTCTGCGCAGCGTCCGCCGACGACTGATTCCATGTGACCGGTCCGATCGCGCTCGGCACGCCCGAGAACGGCGGGGCCGGCGCGCTGACGTGCGCGAGCAGGTCCGACAGGCGCCACCGCGACGTACTCAGGGTCCAGATCCACGTCTTCTGTGCCGATAACACGGCGCCACTCAGCCACAACCGCACCGCATCGTTGTCGGCGTCGTAATAGAACGTCGATCGATAGACGGCGTTCGCATACGCCGGATAGTCGAGGCGCGAGACGAGCGGTGTCTGATAGGTCTGCCATGTGATCCCGTCCACGCTGCGGGCAAAAAACAGGTCATCGGCGGCGCACCCGGCGCCCTGCGGATACGCAGCAAAGACCGCCCAGTATTCCCGTTTGGTCGGAATGTACTGCACGTCAAGGTGCCACGGCACGAAGCCCGGCTGCACAAGGGTGACGGGCGACGGCGTCGACCAATGTATGCCATCGCTCGAGATGCGGCGCTCGACGACGGTAGACTGTGTTTGACAGCCGCCCTTCACCGCGTTCACCGACCACATCCGCCAGGCGCCGTTCGGCAGGCGCACGACCGCCGGCGACACGATCGCGATGCCGGTGGCCTTCGCCACGGACACGGGCTGGGACCAGTGCTCGCCATCCGGTGTCGTCTGCATGCGGATGTCGTCGGTGTTGTCGGCCGTTAGGCGGTAATACATCCGCAACCGATTGGACGCCGGGTCGAATACCAGGTCCGGGTCGGAGTTGTGCGCCGGCGACGGCGGTGGCGTCACGAGCGGATTTCGAACGTCCGGCGGCACGATCCAGCGGCGCGCGTCATCGGTGAATATCGACGGGTTCTCGAGATTGGCGTTCCCGTTCGGGTAGGGCGTGGCGGCGAGCCAGAACTCGTGGCCGGCGAAACCGCCCGGGAACACCGCCACATCGGGATGCACGAGCTGGCCCGAGCCATCGTACGTGGGCAGCGGAACGGTGCACACGTTTTCGAGGCCACCGCACACCGGCACCGGCGGCGCCGGCACTTCGTTAGGCGGCGGCGGCGGTGGCGGCGGTGGACCGTGGGGTGCAGCGGCGTCACTGCACGCGGCAGCCGCCACGATGGCGGCGCCAACGACGGCGAGCGGAGCACGGCGGGCGGCGGCGCCCGCGCGAAGATGACCAACGCGATCGATCATGATTCCCGACGGTGGGATGCCTCGAAAAATCGCCGCGTGCGACCGCCGGTTCCCCTGCGCGCTGCCATCGCGGCGTGTTGACACGAGCCTGACACATGACGCGCAAGTGACGGCGCGCGCCACGGTCACGCTCACAATCTGATACCCGCGCGGAGCCGGGTTTCGTCACATGGGAGCTGCACGGACCTGGCGATACAGAAAGGTTGTCGTTAATTTCTGTATTGTCCGGAACAGGGGTCGAGCTGTGCGAATCAAAAAGCCCGCGGTGGCCGCGGCCGCACCGGGCGCGGCGCGCGTCCGCAAGAACATGGACATGGATCCCGCCAAGCTCGAAGCGGCGCGCTCGGTGTTAGGCACCGCGTCCGACACCGAGACGGTCGACATGGCGCTCGCGTTCGTCGCGTCGCAGGGTCGCCTGGTGGCTGCCCTCGAGGGCATGGCGGCGGACGGCGGCCTGACTGACGTCTACGCCGCATCATCGCGAAAGCGCATGGCGCGCGTCAGCGAGCGCCCGCGGAAGCGGTGAGCGACGCCGTTCCTCTCGCCTGACGGGCGGCCGTGCCGGCGTCGTACGCCATCGACACCAACCTGTACATCGACGCGTCGCGCAATCGCGTGTCGCGAGCCGAACTCGCACGCTTCACGCTGCGCGCGGGACTCCGACTGTATCTGAGTGCTGTCGTCCTCATGGAGCTCCGCGCTGGCGCGCGCTCCCAACACCAACGAGACGGCGTCAACGTACTGCACGCCGAGTTCGCTGGGCGCAATCGGATGGTGGTGCCGTCCGCCACCGCGTACGCGCAGGCCGGCCGCGTGCTCGCGGACCTCGCCGAGCACGAAGGGTTTGCGCTCACGTTCGCACCGCGATCGTTCATCAACGACGTGCTCATCGCCGCGTCGTGCCGCGAGCACGACGTCGTGCTGGTGACCGCGAACCACCGGGACTTCACGGCGATCGCGCGCCACCTGCGCGGCTTTCGCACGGTGTCGCACTGGCCCTGATGCGAAAACGGGGACCCGCGTTGGCGGATCCCCGTTTCCGTTAGACCGTTAGGCCTGAGCTCAGTACATGCCGCCCATGCCGCCGCCCGGCGCCGCGGGCGCCGCCGACTTCTCTTCCTTCTTCTCGACGACGATCGCTTCCGTCGTCAGCATGAGACCCGCGATCGACGCCGCGTTTTGCAGCGCCGTGCGCGTGACCTTGGTCGGATCGATGACGCCGGCGGCCATCAGATCCTCGTACGTGTCGGTGAGCGCGTTGTAGCCGAACTTGTCGTCCTTGGACGCACGCACCTTCTCGAGCACGATCGAGCCTTCACCGCCCGCGTTGTGCACGATCATGCGGAGCGGCTCCTCGACGGCGCGCTTGATGATCTCGACGCCGATCTGCTCGTCGGTGTCGAGCTTGATGCCCTTGAGCGCACGCTGCGCACGAATGAGCGCGACGCCGCCGCCCGGCACGATGCCCTCTTCCACCGCGGCGCGCGTGGCGTGCAGCGCATCCTCGACGCGGGCCTTCTTCTCCTTCATCTCGGACTCGGTCGCGGCACCGACGTTGATCACCGCGACGCCGCCCGCCAACTTGGCCAGGCGCTCCTGCAGCTTCTCCTTGTCGTAGTCCGAGGTCGACTTGTCGACCGCGACGCGGATCTCGTTGATCCGGCCCTCGATCTTCTTCTCGTCGCCCGCGCCATCGATGAGCGTGGTGTTGTCCTTGTCGATCACGATGCGCTTCGCGTGGCCGAGGTCGGAGAGCACCGCGTTCTCGAGCTTGAAGCCGACTTCCTCGCTCACGACCTGTCCGTTAGTCAGCACCGCGATGTCCTGCAGCATCGCCTTGCGGCGATCGCCGAAGCCGGGCGCCTTGACGCCGGCCACCTTGAGCGTGCCGCGAAGCTTGTTGACGACCAGCGTCGCCAACGCCTCGCCCTCGACATCCTCGGCGATGATGAGCAACGGCTTGCCCATCTGCGCAACCTTCTCGAGGACCGGGAGCAGGTCCTTCATCGAAGAGATCTTCTTGTCGTGGATGAGAATGTACGCATCCTCGAGCACCGCTTCCATCTTCTCGGGATCGGTGACGAAGTACGGTGAGAGATAACCGCGGTCGAACTGCATGCCGTCGACCGTCTCGAGCGTCGTCTCCAGGCCGCGGGCTTCCTCGACCGTGATGACGCCGTCCTTGCCGACCTTCTCCA
>Ga0134125_10003659_pt1 | contig 17733 bp, 19 predicted proteins | sample KB31751_FD_96464 | JGI IMG/M metagenome (GOLD analysis project Ga0134125, IMG submission 96464) | Terrestrial soil microbial communities with excess Nitrogen fertilizer from Kellogg Biological Station, Michigan, USA - KB3-175-1 | ecosystem: Environmental > Terrestrial > Soil > Unclassified ...
ATGCTCGAGCGGGCGGCCCTGTGAATTCTGCGCGGCTTCGGCGTTAACCTTATCGACGCACCCGCCGGAAAGGCGCGCGCCGGCAGAACGCATGGGGATTTTCTTAACCCTCGCGCGCTAGTCTTCGAGACGAAGGAGAGTGTTGTGGCTGAATGGCTCGATCAGGACGGTGCGAAGGCGGTGGCGGTGCTGGCAACGGCCACCGTGCGGCAGCTCGGCCGCACGGCGCCCGTGGTGGCAAGCCTGCAACGCCTGCTGCGCGAGCGCAGCCGCGACGCCTTTGAGGACGCGTGCGATTCCTTCGACGAGCTCGAGCCCGGCGTGCGCGAGCGCATCGCCTCGAGCGCGCCGGTGATCGCGCGCAGCCGCCTGCGCAAGAAGCGCCCGCCGCCGACGCTCGGCGGGTTGCTCGGCGCGCTCAACCGCCGCTGAACGCGATGCCCTCTCCCTCCCCCGAAGTCGTCGTCGAGAATCTGCGCCGAACATTGCACGGCAACATCGCGCACTACGCGGCGCTGAGGCTGGAGACGCTCAGCGGCGGCGTCGAGGACGAGCTGGTGGAGTTGGCGCTCATGCTCGGGCTCGAATGCACCGCTGATCGGCGGCAGCCGCTCGGCCTGCTGCTCGACAGCCTCTGCGAAGCGGCGCGCGAGGACCAGCAGGCGACCTATGAGCAGCGCGAAGCCGCAAGAAGCGGCGGCGTCAATATCAACGCGGTACCGGCGATGACCGCTTCCGTCGATCGCTGGCTCGAGCGGTGGCTGAGCGCAAGAGGAACGGGAAGGTTGCCGCCGCTGCGGTGACCGGCCGCCGGCCACTCCGCCAGGACTCTCAGCGCCGCAACGCGGCGGCCGCGGTCGGGGAAGTCGCCCGCACCACACGCCCGTCTCTCACCAAGCCGAAGAGGATGTCGGAGGCCAGAATGGCCTCGTGGTTCGTCGTGCTGAACGGGTGGTTATAGGTTTTCACGACGCCGACGACCGGCTCGCGCAACTGCTCCAGCGCCGCGCGGATTTTCACGCCGTCGGTCGAACCCGCCTGCGCGATGGCGGCGACCAGGACACGCAGCGAATCATATCCCTGAGCAGCGGACATGGGCGAGGCGATCGGCGCGCGGAACCGCGCCGAGAATGCCTTCAAGAACGCCGCCTGGGCCGGGGTTTGCGCCTCATCGATGAACGTCTCCGTCATCATCGTCCCGCTGCCGCTCGGCCCGGCGCCCTTGATGAAGCTCGCCATCGACAGGGTCCAGCTGCCGATGAGCGGCACGTTCCAGCCGAGCGCCGCTCGGTCGCGCGCGATCGCCGCAAGCTCGGGGCCGATGCCGTAGGTCAGCAGCACATCCGCGCCCGCCGCGCGCGCCCGGCGCAGCTGCGGCGTCATGTCGACATCGCCGATATTGAACTTCTCCAGCGACACGGGCCTCACGCCGGCCCGGACCAGGGCGTCGCTCAGATCGCCGCGTCCAACCAGCCCGTAGCTCGTGGCGTCGGTGAGGATGCCTGGCCGGCGATAACCGCGGCGCAGCGCCTCGGCGACGATCGCCGGCGCCTCGATCGCAGTGCTCATCGAGAAGCGGAAGACATAGTTGTGGGCATATTCCGGCGGCGCGAATTCCTGCGCGATCGACGCGCCGGTGGCGACGCTGACGATGAGCGGGATGCGGGCCTGCTCGAAATAGGGAGCGGCCGCCAGGGCCACGCCGGTATTGATGAGGCCGATGCCGGCGGTCACCGGATGGACCTCGGTCACCTCGCGGGCGATGTGCCCGCCGCGCTCGTTATGCGCCTCGTCGTCGCGCGCGACCAACACGATCCGCCGCCCCAGCACGCCGCCCGCGCGGTTGATCTCGCCCGTTGCGAGTTCGACGCCCTGGCGCATGCTGATGCCCATATCCGCCGATCCCCCGGTATAGGGGCCGATCACGGCGATCGCGATCGGCGCATCGCGCGCCGGCGCGGCAATGGCAAGCGGGCCGAGCGCAAGGAGCCCGCTGGCAAGCGCGGCCGCTCTGATCGCCCGTCGCAGCGTGCCGCTCATGCGACGCTCCTGCGTTCCGCGGCAGCGCCGGCGCCCGGCGCGAGCAAGCGGCGCTGTGCCCCGTTCGCGACGGCAAAGGTGATGCGCACCGTGGTCCCGCGTCCGGGTTCGCTCGCGATCTCGAAACTGCCGCCATGGAGCTCCACGAGATTCTTGGTCAGCGGCAGGCCCAGGCCGGTGCCCTCGTGGGTGCGCGTCAAAGTGTTGCCGACCTGGCCGAAGGGCTCGAGTGCCTTCGGTACATCCTCGGGCGCGATGCCGATGCCGGTATCGGCGACCTCGATGGCGACGCCGGCAGGATCCGGCCGTGCGCGCACCGTCACCTTTCCGCCGGACGGGGTGAACTTGACCGCGTTCGAGATCAGGTTGAGGAGCACCTGCTGCAGACGCGTATCGTCGGCAACGATCGGCGGCAGTCCCGTGTCGGCCTCGCCGCGGAGCAAAACGCCCTTCTCGGCCGCCTTGTTCGCCAGCAGCCTCACCGCCTGCTCGATGCTGGCGGCCGGCTCGATCGCTTCCAGCACCAGCTCCGTCTTGCCCGATTGCAGCTTGGCGAGATCGAGGATGTCGTTGATGATGTTGAGGAGATGCCGGCCGCTCCTGGCGATGAGCGCGCCATATTCGCGATAGCGCGCCATCAGCGGCCCGAAGGCCTGCTGCTCGATGAGCTCCGAGAAGCCGATCACGGCGTTGAGCGGGGTTCTGAGCTCGTGGCTCATGGTCGCGAGAAAGGCGCTCTTGGCGCTGTCCGCCGCTTCGGCGCGTTCCCTGGCAACCCGCTCGGATTCGGCCGCGCGCTCGCGCGCATCGGCCTCCCTCGCCAGCCGTACGGTGCCGAGCGCCACGAGCACGGTGAGCAGCGTCATGAACACCGCATCGGCGGTGACATAAGCGCGCAGCGACGGCTCGCTCCAGATCGGCGGGGTGGTGACCACGATCTTCAGCGGCAGGCCCGACACCGGCTGCACCAGGGAGCTGAAACCGGCGTTGAGGTTGAGGAACCGCGCGACGCTCATCCCGATCAGCGTCCCCTTGCCTTGCGGTGCGACGACGGCCGCCAGCACGGCGCCGTCGTCGCGCGCGAGAGCCGCCATTCCGGCCCCCGCATTCTGCCCGTAGAAATTCATGAAGTAGACGGGATCAGCGAGCGCACAGACGACCCCGCGCAGATCGCCGTCGCTGTCCAGGACGGGGCGGCTCAGCACGAAATAGGGTTTGCCGTCGATCTTGGAGAGCGAAGCCGAAGCGATATAGAGTCCGACGCCGCGCCATTTCTTCTGCTCGGCGAAGGCCGCGTAGTTGGCATAGGAGAACGGCCGCGCCGGATAATGGCGCGAATCCTGGATCATCACGCCGTTGAGATCGAGCAGGGTGAGGGCTTTCGCCTGCGGCAGGCGCAGCGCGGTCTGGTGCAGCAGCATATGCAGCGCCACCGAGCGCGGACCAAAATCGGGGTCGGCGGCCGCCTTGGACGCGATCTCCTCGAGCGCCAGATCGATGCCGCCGATCGAACGGCTGGCATGTTCGGCAAGCAAGGTGGCGCGTGCCGCCATCGCATCGGCGGCGATCGCCTTCGCCGACTCCATCAGCTTGGTGATGAAGATGACGTTCGCGCCGTGCAGCACCACGAGAATCAGCACGCTGTAAACCGTCAGCCTGCGCGAGAACGGCATGTGCAAGAGCTTTGAAAACGCGCGAGGCATGGCTTGTCGACCGGCTCGGCTGATTCCGCGGGGCGCTGGCTAATTTTTAATCATAGTTGTCAGTGCCTAACGAAAGATTGCCGTTCTGTGACGAGGTGCGCCGCCGCGCGGGACGGGTTCAATGGCGCGCATTTACCGCCGTTTTACCAATGTCGGTTGAAATTCTTTTCCGGCATCACCAGGCATCGGGGGGCCCCATGCAGGCCGCAAAGTGGATATTCCGCATCGCCGGCGTCTACGGCATTGCCGTGCTGACGCCGATGTACTTCCTTGAAGGGATGTTCACCGATTCGCTGCATCCCGAATTCTATTATGGCTTCGTCGGCGTCGGCCTGGCCTGGCAGGTGCTGTTCTTCATTCTCGCGGCCGATCCGCTGCGCTATCGGGCGATGATGGTCCCGGCGCTGCTTGAGAAGGTCGGTTATGGCGGCGCGACGCTGGCGCTCTTCATCCTCGGCCGGGCGGCCGCTTCGGTGGTGCTGAGCGGCCTCGTCGACTGGCTCTTCGCCGGCCTCTTTCTCTGGTCCTATCTGCGGACGGGGCAGCGGATGCACCAAGGCTCCGCCGCCCCCGCCTGGGCGGGCGAGTGACCGCTTCGCGGCTCGCCGGCTCTCGCGGCCCGCTCACCTGACGTTCGGTTCCGCCTCGCAGCACTGCTCCAGCGTCTCGGGCGCGAGATAGCGTCCGGTCGGCGCGACGATGCCGCCGGCATCGTAGCGGTCGTGATGGCGCACCCAGTCGCTGAGATTGCCGCTGGGACCGGTCTCGTTCCGCCCGTTGGGCGTGATGTCGAGGCAGGCATAGGTGCCGAGCTGATCTTCGCCTCCGCGGCCGTAGGACGAGTAGGTGTGGAAGATATCGCCGGCAGCGTCGCGATAGAAGACGCTGCGTCCCGACAGCTCTTCGATGCCGACGCGGCGGCGCTCGTAGTTGTATTCGACTTCCTCCCCGGCGGCGATCGCGTCCTTGTCGAATGAGACATGGAAGTCGCGATTGAAGTCGCTGCCGCCGGATGAGACCCACCGGACGCGCCATCCCATGCGTTGCCGGAAGGCTTCGAGCTCGGCCAGCGGCGCGCGCGACACCACGACATAGCTGACATCATGATGCTCGAGATGCACCAGCGCGCCACTGACGTGATCGAGTTCGAAGGAGCAGCCGACGCAGCCCTCCTTCCAGCCGGGCCCGAACATGAAATGCTTGACGATGAGCTGGCTGCGCCCGGCGAAGAGATCGGCGAGCGTCACTCTGCCCTCGAGGGCATCGAAGACATAAGGTGTGTCGATCTTCACCCAGGGCAGCGCGCGGCGCTCCCGGGCGAGCGCGTCGCGCGCCTGGGTCATCGCCTTTTCCTTGGCGAGCAGGGTCCGCCGTGCGGCAAGCCATTCTTCGCGCGAGACGATTTGATGCCGCTCCATGAGCCGCTCCTTTCCTACTTCTCGCAGTTGATCATAAAGGGCGTGCCGAAGCGATCGACCAGCATGCCGAAACGCAGCGCCCAGAAGGTCTTCTGCAGCGGCATGGTCACGGTGCCGCCTTCCGCGAGCGCCTGGAACACCCGCTCCGCCTCGTCGGCGCCCTCGATGCCGAGGGTCACCGACATGCCCTTGCTGGGCTCATAGCGGCCCGGCGGGGCATCGCCGCCCATCAGCACCTGGTTGCCCAGCATGAGGCGCGCATGCGCGATCCTGCCGCGTGCTTCCGGCGGCATGTGTTCCGCCATCGGCGTCTCGCCGTAGCTCAGCATCGCACCGATCCGGCCGCCGAGGCAGCTCTCATAGAATTTGAACGCCGCCTCGCACTGCCCGTCGAAGCTCAGATAGGGATTGACCTGCATCGGAACGCTCCTTCTCTTTCGTCGGATGCCCGCAACGGGCTTTGTTCCAAGGACGCGCGAATCCGTGCGCTTCCGACAGTCCGGCAAAATTTTTTTCGTGAAACGGGTGGCAGCGGTCAGCCGCCCCGATGCTGCTCGGCGAGGCGGTCGAGATGCTGGCGGATATGCGCCGCCTCCGCCGGGGTATGGGCCAGCGCGATGGCGCGATCGAAGGCGATACGTGCCTCACCGTCGCGGCCGAGTTGCATCAGCAGCGCGCCCTTGACCCCGAAGAAATGGAAATAGCCGGCGAGCGGCGCGGCCAAGGGCTCGATCATCGCCAGCGCCGCGGCAGCGCCCTGCCGCTTGGCGACGGCCACCGCGCGGTTCAGCGTCACCACCGGCGAAGGCTGGAGCCTTTCGAGGAGGGCGTAGAGCTGGTCGATCTCGGCCCAGTCGGTGTCCTCGGCACGCGCGGCATGTGCATGGACGCCGGCGATCGCCGCTTGGATCTGATAGGGCCCCGGGCGGCGGTGCCGCAGCGCCTTATCCACGAGGGCATGGCCTTCGGCGATGAGCTCGGCGTTCCAGAGACCGCGATCCTGGTCATCCAGCAGCACGATGCCGCCTTCGGCGTCGAGCCGCGCCGGCGCGCGCGCATGCTGCAGCAGCAGGAGTGCCGCGAGCCCCATGATTTCCGGCTCGGCCGGAAAGAGCCGCAGCAGCAGCCGCGCCAACCGGATCGCTTCCTGGCAAAGCGCCAGCCGGATCTGCGCCGTCCCGCCGCTCGCCGAATAGCCCTCGTTGAACAGCAGGTAGATCATCGCCGCCACCGCCGCGAGACGCTCCGCCAGCTCGACGGCGCCCGGTGCCTCAAAGGCGATCTCGGCCTTGGCGATCCGGCTCTTGGCGCGGGTGATGCGCTGCTCCATGGCGCTTTCGCTCACCAGGAAGGCGCGCGCGATCTCCTTGACCGAGAGGCCGGAGACGATGCGCAGCGCCAAGGCGATCTGCTGCGTCGACGGCAGCTCGGGGTGGCAGCAGATGAAGAGGAGGCGCAGCACGTCGTCGCGGTAGCGCTCGCCGTCGAGGCGCTCGACTACCACCGCTTCGGCATCGTCGAGATCGGAGAGCAGCTCGTCCGCGGGCAGCGCTTCCTGCTTGCGCTCGCGCCGCACGGCATCGAGGCCGACATTGCGGCCGACGAAGATCAGCCAGGCGGCCGGATCGCGCGGCGGCCCGTTCTGCGGCCAGTGCCTAAGGGCGCGCAGGCATGCCTCCTGGAACGCTTCCTCCGCCCGGTCGAGATCGCGGAAATAGCGCAGGAGTGCGCCCACCGCCTGCGGCCGCGCGGAAGCGAGCGCGACACCGATCCAGTCGAGGCAGCTCACGCGATGCCGCTTCCGGGCCGGAACAGGCGCAGCGGCCGGATCTCGAAGCTGCCGCCGGCTTCGTCGGATTTCAGCTCGCGCGCGGTGGCGATGGCCTGCTCGAGACTGGCGCATTCGACGACATAGAGGCCGAGAAGCTGCTCTTTGGTCTCGGCAAAGGGCCCGTCGATGACCATCGGCTCTCGCCCGGAACGCAGCGTGGTGGCCGCGGTGGTGGGCATCAGCCGCACCACCGGGCCGAGCCTTCCCTGGGCAGCGAGCTTCTCCTGCACCCGGCCGCGCTTTGCCAGCACCGCCGCGTCCTGCTCGGGGCTCCAGCTCTCGACCACCGCCTCGTCGTCGTAGCAGAGTATTGCGTAAAGCATGCCTTACTCCTTCGCCTCACCCGAGGACGAACGAGTATGCCCGATCCCGACAGCAGGCCAAAAAAATGCGCCGGATGGCTTTCAGCCTTCCAGGCGGAAGCGGCGGGGATGGGTGAAGATCTCGAAGCCGTCGGCGCGGGCAACGGCGGCGAGCGTGATCCCGGCCGTCTCGGCAACGCGGACGGCCAGCATGGTGGGGGCCGACATCGCGATCACCACCGGCGCGCCGATCATTGCCGCCTTCTGCACCATCTCGACGGAGAGGCGGCTGGTGAGCAGCAGCGCGCCCTCCCCGGCCGCGGCGCCGCTGCGCGCCAGCGCCCCGGCCAGCTTGTCGAGTGCGTTGTGCCGCCCGACATCCTCGCGCAGCGCGACGAGGCCATCCCGCTCCCGCCAGAACGCGGCGGCATGCACCGACCGGGTGACCTGGTGGAGGGTCTGGCGGCGTGACAGGCTTTCCAGCGCCCGGCCGACGGCGCCGCAGCTCAGCGTGAGCTCGCTTTCGACCCGGGGCACCGCGCGCAACGACTCGGCGAGGTTCTCGATGCCGCACAAGCCGCAGCCGCTCGGCCCGGCGAGATGCCGCCGGCGCCGCCAGAAGCGCTCGGCACGGGGTGCACTGAGATCGATGCGCAGGACCACACCCTCAGGCTGCGGCAGAATGTCGATCGCCTCGATCTCCGCGCGGCGCGCGACGAGCCCCTCGGTGAGCGTGAAGCCCACGGCGAAATCCTCAAGATCGGCCGGGGTCGCCATCATCACCGCATAGGCGGCACCCTGGTAGGCGAAGGAGACCGGCGCCTCCTCGGCGAGCGGACGCTCGCCCGCGACCGCGACCGCGCCGCGCCAGGCGATCCGCGCCGCGCTCCGCGATGCCGCGGCCGGGAGCGCCGAGCCATCCGCCATCTCAGCTCCGCCGGCCGCGCGTCGCGAACCCCGCGGCCACGCCGAGGACGATGCCGATGCCCAGCGGCCAGGCCATGTTGGCGCGGCTCGCCCGCGCGATCTGGAGCGCCGCCACCGTGGCGCCCGCTTCGACATCGCGCGCGAGGAAGCGGAGCGGCGTCTCGACCCGCCTTTCGACCGTCTCGAACTCCTGGGCTGCCGCGGGCGAGGCGCGGACGAGGCGGACCGGCACCGATTTCGAGCCCGGCACTTTCGACCGTTTGGCGTGATGCCAGAGGGGCACCAGCGGATTGCATTCCGGGTAGTACCCTGCGCAGCAGCCTTCCGGGATGTCGTAGGCGGTGACCCGGAAGTTGCGCACCTCGCGATGGCGCCCGTCCTCGACGGCGCCCACCAGGTGAACCATATCGCCATCGCCGAGCCCCCGCCGCTCGATGTCGCGCCGGTTCATCAACACCACCATTCGTGTGCCATGCACGCCGCGGAAGCGGTCGTTGTAGCCGTAGATGGTGGTGTTGAACTGGTCGTTGCTGCGCAAGGTGATGAGCTGAAGCACCGCGCTCTCGCCACCGCCATGCGGCACGTCGGGGTCGTCGTCGAGCGTCTCGCAGGTGATGAAGTTCGCCTTGCCGCTGCTGGTATTCCATTTGCGCTCGCGCGGGCCGAGCGGCCGGTGGAAGCCGCCGGGCTGCCACATGCGCCGATTGAAGTCGTGGAAGATCTCCGGATAGGTCTCGGCGATGGCGTCGCGGACGAGCGCGTAGTTGCCGACCCACGCATCCCAGTCGGGGCCGCGCCCGGGCGGCAGCGTCGCCTTGGCGATCCCGGCGATGATCGCCGGCTCCGACAGCAGATGCGGGCTCGCCGGCGGATGAAGGCCGAGCGAGCCATGCACGCAGCCGGTGCTGTCCTCCACCGTCACCGCCTGCCGTCCGGTTTTCTGCCGGTCGAGCTCGATGCGCCCGAGACAGGGGAGAATATAGGAGACCTCGCCGTGGATCAGATGGCTGCGGTTGAGCTTGGTGGCGATCTGCACGGTGAGGCGCAGCTTCCGCCAGGCGGGCTCGATCACGCCATGATCGGGGACGGCGCGGACGAAATTGCCGCCGAGGCTGACGAAGCCGCGGACCTTGCCGGCAATGATCGCTTCGCAGGCTTCGACCGTCGCCAGCCCCTTTTTGCGCGGCGGCTCGAAGGCGTATTGGCTCGCAAGCTTGTCGAGAGGCACGAGCTGCGGTTTCTCGGAGATGCCCACCGTGCGCTGGCCTTGCACGTTGGAATGGCCGCGCACCGGGCAGATGCCGGCGCCCGGCTTGCCGAAATTGCCGCGCAGCAGCAGCAAATTGACCAGCATCTGCACGGTCTCGACGCCGTGACGGTGCTGGGTGATCCCCATGCCGTAGACGCCGATCGCCGCCTTTGAGCGCGCATAGATCCCGGCCGCCGCCTCGATGGCGCTGCGGGTCAAGCCAGACCGCTCCTCGACCTCCGGCCAGCCGAAGCCGGCGATCGAGCGCTTGAACTCCTCGAAGCCCTGCGTGTGCTCGTGGAGAAAATCATGGTCGAGCACGCCGCCCTGCACCTCGTCGGCCGCGATGAGCGCCTTGCACATGCCCACCATCGCCGCGAGATCGCCGCCCGACTTGACCTGATGATACTGCTCGCTGATCTCGGTCGCGCCCGGCGTCAGCATATCGACCGGCGATTGCGGATTGGCGAACTCGACGAGGCCGCGCTCGCGCAGCGGGTTGAAGGTGACGATCGGCACGCCGCGCCGCCGCGCGTCCTGGAGATCGTGCAGCATGCGCGGACTCGAAGTCCCGACATTCTGGCCGAAGAAGAAGATGCCGTCGGTCTTTGCGAAATCCTCGAGCGTCACCGTGCCCACCGAGACGCCGATGCTTTCCGGCAAAGCGACCGAGGTGCTCTCATGGCACATATTGGAGCTGTCCGGCAGGTTGTTCGTGCCATAGAGCCGCGCCGTCAGCGCATACATGTAAGCCGTCTCGAGCGAGGCCCGGCCGGAGGTGTAGAAGACTACCGAATCGGGCTCGAGCGCCTTGAGCTCGGTGGCGATCTCGCGGAATGCCACGTCCCAGCTCACCGGAAGATAGCGGTCGCTCGCGGCGTCCCAGCGCAGCGGATGGGTGAGGCGGCCCAGCTCCTCGAGATCGTGATCGGCCCAGCGCTCGAGCTCGGCAAGCCTATGCGCGGCGAAAAATTCCGGCGGCGCGCGTCGCGTGGTGATTTCCCAGCTGGTCGCCTTGGCGCCTTCCTCGCAAAACTCGAAGGTGCGCGGCTTGCCCGGCTTGGCCCAGGCGCAGCTCACGCAGGCGAAGCCGCCCGGCTTGTTCTGCCGCATGAGCTCGAGGCTCGCGCTCGCCAGGTTGCGCTCGCGCGTGAGGCTGCGCGCGAGCGACTTGACCGATCCCCAGCCACCCGCCGGGGCGGAATAATCCTTGATGCGCGGCTGATGGGTGAATTCGACGACGTCGGTCTCGCCGACACGCTCTTTCTCCTGAACCGCCATGCGCCGCTCCCGCTGCGAAGAACCTGTCCAGTTCTTCAACGCTGCCGGGTTCGGTCTCTCTCAAGGGGAGAGCGGCAAAGGCAGGGTCAGCCTGGGATAGCCCCGCCGAGCGCCTTCCCGGCGCGTGCCACCACGCGATCGACGACGGCCTGGGCTTCGCCGAGATAGGCGGCAGGATCGGTGAGACGCTCGAGCGCGGCGCGATCGAGATGCGCCGAAACTTCGCCATCCTCGGCCAGCACCTCGACCAGCGGGCGCTTCCGCTCGATGGCGCGGTCGCAGGCGAGCTGCACCGCGTGATGCGCGGCGTCACGGCCGGTCTTCTCGGCCAGCGCCATCATCACCGCCTCGGCCATGATCAGCCCCTCATGGAGATCGAGGTTGCGGCGCATCTTCGCGGCATCGATGGTGAGCCCTTCGGCAACCGCGGCGGCATGCTCGAGTGCCCCCCCGCTCAACACGAAGATCTGCGGCTCGGCGAGCCACTCGCTCTGCCACGGTCCGGTCGCGCGTTCCTGGTCCTGCGCCATGGCGTTCAGCATCATCGGCGCCAGCGCGGCGACCCCGCGCTGAGCGGCGAGGATATACTCGCAGGCGATCGGGTTGCGCTTCTGCGGCATGGTGCTAGAGCCGCCGCGTCCGCTCTGATGCGGCTCGAAGGCCTCGCCCAGCTCGCTCTGCATCAGCAGCATGACGTCGGTGGCAAGCTTGGCGAGGCTGCCGCAGACGAGGCCGAGAAAAGCGGCCGCCTCGGCAACGCGCGCCCGGTCGACATGCCAGGGTGCCTCCGGCACGGCGAGCCCCAGCTCCGCCGCGAGCCCTTCCGTCACCTGCCGGCCGCGCGTGCCCAGCGAAGCGAGCGTGCCGACGGCGCCGCCGAACTGAACGGTGAGCACGCGCCGGCGCAGCTCGGCAAGTCGGCCCAGATGGTCGATCAGCGGTGCGAGCCAGACCGCGCATTTGTAGCCGAAGGTGACCGGCAGCGCGTGCTGGAGGTGGGTGCGCCCGGCCATCACCGTGTTGCGATGTTGCTGCGCCTGGCGGGCAAGTGCGGCGATGATGCGGCGCAAGCCCGCCTCGATGAGATCGAGGCCATCGCGCATCTGCAGCACCAGGGCGCTGTCCATGATGTCTTGGGTGGTGGCGCCCCAATGCACGTGGCGCGCGGCATCGCCTCCGGCGGCGCGCCCCAGCGCCTTCACCAGCGCCACGACGGGATAGCCCACATTGCGGGTGCTGGCGCCGATCTCGGCGAGCGAGATGCGCTCGACGCGCGCCGCGGCGGTGATCGCGTCCGCCGAACTCTGGGGAATGATGCCGAGCCGCGCTTCGACGCGCGCCAGCGCCGCCTCGACATCGAGCATCTTCTGCACGAATCCCCGCTCGGAGAAGACGGCGCGCAGCGCATCGCTGCCGAAGAGGCCGCCGAAGACGATGGAATCCGCAGGATTGACGCTCATCCGATTTCAAACATCGAAGAACTGAGTCTCGCCCTCGCCCTGCAGCACCACGTCGAAGCGATAGGCGATGGACGCACCGTTCACCGGCCGGGCGATGAGCGTCCGCCGCGCCGCGTCGTCCTCGATGGCGCTCAGCACGGGGTCGGCCTCGTTCGCCGGGGCGAGATCGGCAAAATAGATGCGGGTCGCGAGATGCTTCAGCAGTCCGCGCGCGAAGACCGTCATGGCGATATGCGGCGCCTGCAGCGCGTTGCCGCGTCCCGGCACGGCGCCGGGCTTTATCGTCACGAAGCGATAACGGCCTTCCTTGTCGGTGAAGACGCGGCCGAAGCCAACGAAATTCGCATCGCTCGCCTTCGCCTGCGTGTCCTCGGGATGCGCATATTTGCCGGCAGCATTGGCCTGCCATATCTCGAGGAGCGCATCCGGCACCGGCGCGCCATCGCCGTCGCGCACCTGCCCCTCGATGACGATGGTCTCGCCCTTCGCCATGCCGCCGCGGGTGAGGTCGGCGAGCTCCGGCCGCGCCAGCCCGACATGAAAGAAGGGCCCGACGGTCTGCGAGGCGGTCGGCACGAGCTTCATCTCATGGCTCCATCGGCGTGGCGGCGCGGCCGCGCAGCACGATGTCGAAGCGATAGCCCAGCGCATACTCGGCCTGGCTCAGCCCGGGGTCATAGGCCGAGATCAGGCGGTCTCGCGCGGTCTCGTCGGCGGTGCTGTTGAAGATCGGATCGAGCGGCAGCAGCGGGTCGCCCGGAAAATACATCTGCGTCACCAGCCGCGTGACGCAGGCGGGACCGAAGACCGAGAAATGCAGATGCTGCGGCCGCCAGGCATTGTAGGTGTTGCGCCAGGGATAGGCGCCGGGCTTCACCGTCAGGAAGCGATAGCGCCCCTCGGCATCGGTGATGACATGGCCTTTGCCGGTAAAGTTGGGATCGAGCGGCGCGTCGTGCCGGTCGCCGTCATGCAGGTAGCGCCCGGCGGCATTGGCCTGCCACAGCTCAAGCAGCGTGCCGGGCGCCGGCTTGCCATCCTCGTCAAGGACGCGGCCGGCGACGATGATGCGCTCGCCGATCGGCTCACCGCGCCCGTCCCGCGTGAGATCGGCAATCTCCGGACCCGTCCAGCCGCCGGCGAAGACCGGACCGGTCGTCTCGGTGAGCGTGTGCTCGAGGCGGATGAGCGGGCGCGCCGGCGCGCGCTTCACCGTGCTGGCATAGTCGGGATAGAGATAGGGCGGATGGTTGCCGGGCCGCTCGCGCCGGTAACCGGTGACGTCAGCCATTCGCCTTCTCCTTGTCCATCTCGTCGAACACGGCGCGCGCATGGGCGAAAGCCGTGTTGGCCGCGGGCACGCCGGCATAGACGGCCGTGTGCATCAGGATCTCTTTCACCTCGTCGCGGCTGACGCCGGTATTCGCCGTGGCGCGGAAATGCAGCTTCAGCTCCTCTTCCTGGCCGAGCGCCGTGAGCAGGGCGATGGTCAGCATGCTGCGCGTCTTACGGTCAAGGCCGGGCCGTGTCCAGATGTCGCCCCAGGCGTATTGAGTGATGAAGGTCTGCCAATCCTCGGTGAGCGCCGTGGCGCGCTGGCGCGAGCGCTCCACATGCTGGCGGCCCAGCACCGCGCTGCGCACGGCAAGCCCCCGCTCGAACAGCTCCGCGATCATTCCCATGGGCGTCTCCTCGTTGTTTTCGGCGTGGGCTCAGTTCACCTGGCGCTCGCGGCCTTGCCAGTAGGGCTTGCGCAGCTCGCGCTTCAGGATCTTGCCCGAGGGGTTACGCGGCAGCGTCTCGACGAAGTCGATCGAGCGCGGCACCTTGTAGCCGGCAAGCCGCTCGCGCGCATAGTCCATGAGCTCGGCGACCGAGGAGGCGGCACCCGGGTTGCGGACGATGATCGCCTTCACCGCCTCGCCCCACTGATCGTCCGGCACGCCGATCACCGCAACGTCGGCGACGGCCGGATGGCCGAACAGCGCGCTTTCGATCTCGGCGGGATAGATGTTCTCGCCGCCGGAGACGATCATGTCCTTGACGCGGTCGTAGATGTAGAGATAGCCGTCCTTGTCGAAATATCCGGCATCGCCAGTGTGGAACCAGCCGTCGCGGATCGAGCGCCGCGTCGCCTCCTCGAGATTCCAATAGCCCAGCATCACCTGCGGCGTGCGGCAGATCACTTCGCCGACCTCGCCGGGCGGCAGCGCCGCGCCGGCGGCATCGACCACCCTGATCTCGATGCCGTGCATCGGCTTGCCGCAGGACTTCATGCGTTCGATGGCGTGCTCGCCGTGGTCCTCGGGCGGCAGATAAGTGATGGCGCCGGTGGTCTCGGTGAGGCCGTAGACCTGCGCCAGGCCGCAACCGAATACCGTCACCGCATTGCGCAGCAGATCGAGCGGCGCCGGCGAGGCGCCATAGACGATCAGCTCGAGCGAGGAGAAGTCGGTATCGCGGCTTTGCGGCGTCTGCAGCAGGAACAGCATCATCGCCGGCACGAAAAGCGCCTTGGTGACGCGGTTCCCCTCGATGATGCGCAGGATCGAAAGCGGGTCGAAATCCCGGGTTAGCAGGTTCTCGATGCCGCGATAGAGCCCGACCAGCCCCCAGCCGCTGCCGCCTATATGGAAGAGCGGCATGCAGACCAGGTTGACGTCGCCCTCGTGCCAATTCCCCCATTGCTCCAGCGCGCCGGGCAGCAGGGTCAGCAGATTGTCGTGGCTGAGCTGCGCTCCCTTAGGGTGGCCGGTGGTGCCGCTGGTGTACATCTGGATGGCGCAGTCTCGCCCCAGGATGGGCAAGGCGGGATCACCGGCCTTCTGCCGGGCGAGCCAGCTTCGGTAATCCTCCCAGCGCGCATGCCCGCCATCGAGCGCGATGATCTCCCGCACAGTCTTGAGCTCGCCCGCTACCTTCTCGACCAGCGGGTAGAAATCGGCGCCGACGAACAGCAGGTCGGCCCTGGCGTCGTTGACGACATAGGCGGCTTCGGGCGGCGCCAACCGGAAATTGACCGGCACCAGCACGGCGTTGGCCTTGGTCGCGCCGAACCACAATTCGAAAAAGCCGGGGCCGTTCTTCGACAGGATGGCGACCCGCGCCTGGGGCGCGATGCCCGCCGCGATCAGCCCCTGCGCGGCCTGGCTCGCGCGCCGGTCGAGCGCGGCGTAGCTGATGGCCTCGCCCTCGAAGCGGAGCGCGACCTGGTCCGGCCGCTCGGCGGCGTGGCGGCGGGTCACGTCGGCCACCGTCGGAATCGCGAGATTCGGCATGGCGGTTGTCCTCCCTGGACGATTTTTTCCCATTCTAGACGGGCCCCGGCGCAAGCTCCACGGCATTGGGACCCCAGGGTGGTTGTCCGCAACTATCTTTTCTTTTGCCGAAGCACCCGCGATGCGCCCGCGGCGCGCGAATCTGGGACAGGGCCGGTGGGCGCTTGTTTCCCTTCGGGAGCAGCCCCTTGGCCATAGTGACCGACAGTCGCCAGCGGCTGCCGCCGGGACCGGCGGCAGCGCGCGTTCTCAAAGCAATATTGATCGTGGGGCTGCTGCTTCTGGCGGTGTGGCTCTTCGGCAATGTTCTGCTGCTGCTCTTCGCCGGCATCCTGCTCGCCGTTCTGCTGTCGGCGCCCGCGCGCTGGTTGAGCGAGCGCAGCGGGATCGGCGAAGGCTGGTGCCTCGCCGGGGTCATCGCCGCGGCGCTGGTGACCCTGGTCGTGCTCGGCTTCGCGCTGGCGCCGCAGGTGATCGCGCAGATCGGCGAAGTCTCGCGGGAGCTGCCGCGGGCGCTGCAGGGTACGGTCGATGCGCTCAAGGCAACCGCCATCGGCAAGCTCCTCGTCAGCCATCTGTCCGAGGCCGGCGGCCAGTCGCTGGGCGCGCTCACCGAGCCGATCCTCAAATCGGTCTCCTCGCTCGCGACCGCGCTGGGCAGCATCGTCTTCGTCGTGGTGGTCGGTATCTATTTCGCGGCGGCGCCAGGCCATTACCGGCGCGGCCTGCTGCGGCTGGTGCCCTCCGATCGCGCGGGCCGCGTGCAGGAGATTCTGCAAGCGACCGGCTCGACACTCAAATACTTCCTCTACGGCAGGCTGCTGTCGATGAGCGTCATCGCCATCTGCTCGATGCTGGGTCTCTGGGTGATCGGCGTGCCGGCCCCGGTGGCGCTCGGGCTGCTCGCGGGCGTGCTGAGCTTCGTGCCCTATGTGGGGTCCGCCGCCTCGGGCGTGCCGCCCTTCCTCCTCGCCTTCACGCAACAGCCGATCCTCGGCCTCTGGGTCATCATCCTCTATCTCGGCATTCACGTGCTCGACGGCTACATCCTGGTGCCGCTGGTGCAGCGGCGGATGGTGCATCTTCTCCCGGCAGTGACGCTCACCGCGCAGCTAATACTCGGGATTCTCTGGGGGCTGCTCGGCATAGCCGTCGCCACGCCCATGGCCGCGGCGCTGATGACGCTCATCGAGATGGGCTATGTCGAGGACGTGCTCCACAAGGAACCGCGCAGGATCGGCGCCGGTCGCCGCGCCGACGCGCGCCGCTGATCCCAAGGCGGCAAGTTGCGGCCGGTGCAGGCGGTCGGAGGCTCGGCTCAGGTGTCGTGCACCGCAACCTGATCCATCAGCCGATCGTCGCGCCGGGTGCGCGGCGGATTCGCCTGTAGCGCCGCTGCGAGAAAGGCCGCCTCTGCGCCGCGAAAGCGCAAGGTCAGATGGTCGGAGCCGAGCCTAGGCGTGGTACGCACCCGCACCACGATCTCGTAGTTTTCGGGCTCGACGCAATGCGGGCCGACATAGGTGACGCCGAGCACGTCGACTTCAAGGCTTTCCGCCATCGCTTCCTCCCTCCTGCAACGCGCATGCATGCAGCGCGTTCCGGACCTGCCGCGAGATCTCAGCGCATCCGCGACGGAAGCCTGATCGTCTCGCCATCGACGATGAAGGTGCCCTCACCACCTCGAGGATGAAGCGATTGTAGCGCGTTCCCTCGCGCGTGTCGGCCAGTTTGCGTTCGAGCTTGGCGAAGCTTCTATCCCACCCCGGACAGCGGCGCCATTGACCCAGATCAATGAACCGGCGCCGGCGCGGTGCTGTCCTTCGATTTTTCAAACCGGAGGAATGAGTCATGCCCGACGACGCGAAGCCGGCGAAGTCTCGCCGCGCCACGGCGCAAGCGCCGGAGATGAATTGGAAGCTCGCGGCGGCGCTGTTTGAAGGCAATCAGCGGCTCTTCAGCCGCTGGCTGGAGAGCGTCGCCGCGTTCTCGCAGGAAGTCGCGCGTTTCACGCAGAGCCGTCTGGAGCAGGATATGGCGGCCTGGCAAGCGCTCGCCGGCTGCCGCGGCGTCGATGAGGCGCTCGACTGCCAGCGGCGCTTCGCCGCCGATGCGGCCGATCAATATGCCGGGGAGATCGCCAAGCTGTCACAGATGCTGGTGAAGCTGGGCGGCGAAAGCCTGTCGCTCGCGCAGCGGCAGAGCGGCGGTCAGCCAAGCGCGTCATAGGCCCGGCGCACCGCC
>Ga0134125_10003660_pt1 | contig 17731 bp, 15 predicted proteins | sample KB31751_FD_96464 | JGI IMG/M metagenome (GOLD analysis project Ga0134125, IMG submission 96464) | Terrestrial soil microbial communities with excess Nitrogen fertilizer from Kellogg Biological Station, Michigan, USA - KB3-175-1 | ecosystem: Environmental > Terrestrial > Soil > Unclassified ...
CCACCAGGATCAGGCCGTGCTTCTTCGCGAACGCGGCCACCTTGGCCAGGTCGACCAGCTTCAGCATCGGGTTGGTCGGCGTCTCGGCCCAGATCATGCGGGTGTTCGGCTTCAGCGCGGCTTTCAGCGCGCCCGCGTCATTCAGGTCGATGAAGGTGAAATCCAGGCCAGCCGAGCGCCGGCGCACTTTCTCGAACAGGCGATAGGTGCCGCCGTACAAGTCGTCCATCGCGATGACGTGGCTGCCCGAATCCAGCAGATCCAGCACGGTCGCGGCGGCAGCCAGGCCGGAGGCGAACGCGAAACCGGCCAGGCCACCTTCGAGATCGGCCACGCAGCGCTCGTAGGCCATCCGCGTGGGGTTCTGCGTGCGCGAATACTCGTAGCCCTTGTGCTTGCCCGGGCTCTCCTGCACATAGGTCGAGGTGGCGTAGATCGGCGTCATGATCGCGCCGGTGCTCGGGTCGGGGTGCTGGCCGGCGTGGATGGCGCGGGTGCCGAGACCGCGGTTGGTGGCTTTGCTGGGTTTATTCATGGTGACTCGCGGTTCCGCAGGCTGAGACATAACTGGCAAAGCATCCATTCTACTCGTCATGCCCCGTCTTGCTGAACTGTGGCGGCCAGATCGTTCAGCCGGGCCCGCCACGGCGCAACCGCCTTCAAACCCCTCTGGCATGCCTCCGCCTGGCCGGGACATGCGCCAGCGTATTGCACATTGCGGGCGGACACGCGATCTTTATCCTTCCCCACCGCACGCCGCGAGCCCCTGCTCGCCGTCGACGGGTTGCCGACAGCCACGAGACGCTCTGATGACGAACAGCCCCACCGCTCCCTCGCCTTCCCGGTTGCTGGAGGGGGTCGTGGACGGCATCTCGAACCACACCGTGCATGGCTGGGCGTGGCTGGGCGACGGCGATTCGGGGCCGATCCGCGTCGAGATCCGATCCGGCCAGACCCTGCTGGGCAGCGGTGAGGCAGGCCTGTTCCGCGCCGATCTGGCCGCCGCCGGCAAGCGCGACGGCCATTGTGCATTCGCCATCGCGCTGGATCCTCCGCCGCCGCCCGATACCTTGCTGTCGGTGGTCGCCGTGGACGGCGAACGGGTGCAGCCCTTGCTGGGCAGCCCGCTGAGCAGCGGGCCGCCCGCCACCGAACTGCCGCAAGCGGCGGTCGACATCCTGCCGCTGCCGATCAGCACGGCGCAACTGGAAGGCTCGCTCGACCAATGCGGCCCGCGGCGCATCCGCGGCTGGGTGCGCTGGCGCGACGGCAGCGCCCACCCGATCGAGCTGTCCCTGCGCGCAGGCGAGCGCGAGCTGCTTCGCTTCCCGGCCAGCCAGTGGCGCGCCGACATCGCCGAGCTGTACCAAGGCGACGGCTGCTGCGGTTTCGACCAGGCCGCACCCGACTCACTATGCGACGGCCACCTGCACCGGCTGGAGCTGCGCCTGGCCGACGGGGGGCCGCGGCTGCTGAGTGGCCCGTTCAGCGTGCGCATCGCTGCCGGGCCTGCCTCGGCGTCCGCGGCGCGCCTGCCGGAACCGCTCCAGCGCGACCCTGTCGGCGCGCCGGTGACGCTGTCGGTGATCGTCAATTTCTACAACATGCGGCGCGAGGCGGAGCGCACGCTGACCTCGCTGCGCAGCGACTACCAGCGCGGTGCGGACGACCTGGACTACGAAGTGCTGTGCATCGACAACGGCTCACGGCCGCCTCTGGATGCGGATTGGGTCGCCTCGTTCGGCCCGCAGTTCCGCCTCGTTCGCCCGAGCCGGCTGCTCGCTTCGCCCTGCGTGGCGCTGAACGAGGCCGCGCTGCAGGCGCGCGGCAAGTACCTGGCGGTGATGATCGATGGCGCTCACCTGCTCACGCCCGGCGTATTCGAGCAGGCACGACTGGCGTGGCGAGAGGATCCGGCCGCCGTGGTCGCGCTGCGCCATTGGTTCATCGGCGGGGATCAGCGTTGGCTGGCGCTGGCCGGCTATACCCGCGAACGGGAGAACCACCTGTTCGAGCGCATCCGCTGGCCGACCAACGGCTACGACCTGTTCCGCATCGGCGCGCCGATCGGCGAGAATCCCGAGCCCTGGTTCGACGGACTCAGCGAAAGCAACTGCCTGATGCTGCCCACCGCGCTGTTCGATCGCATCGGCGGTTTCGACGAGGCGTTCGACCAGCCGGGCGGCGGTTTCGCCAATCTCGACCTGTGGCGGCGCGCCAGCGAGGCGGCGACCGGCCCGTTGGTGTCGCTGATCGGCGAGGCGAGCTTCCACCAGTTCCACGACGGCACCACCACCAACGTGGACGACGCCGAAAAGGACTTGCGCGTCCGCTCCTACGCCAACGCCTACCGCACGCTGCGAGGCAACGATTTCGCCGGGGTGCATCGCTCCCGCCTGGATTTTCGCGGCGGCATGCATTCGGAGTTTGCCACGGGCGTGCGCCAGCGCACGCTGCTGCCGATGCGTCTCGGCGTCACCGACCGGATCCGGCCTGGCCAGTTGGCGCTGCACTTCGACGACGGTGCGCAGAGCTACCTGCAATCGGTATACGCCGAATGCGGGTTGCAGCGCGGTGTCACCTGGCTGGGCCAGCCGACCGGCGTGGCGCCGGCCGACCTGGTGAGCCTGCAGCAGATCCTCCACCAGCTCAAGCCCGATGCCATCGCCATGGTGGGCGCCGAGACCGGCCTGGTCGCCTTCATCGACAGCACGCTGCTGGCCACGGAGAACCCGGCTGCACGCATCCTGCATGTGGATCCAGCGGCAGTTGCCATCGCAAGGCCATCCACTGCCCGAGTCACCACGCTGCATGGCTCACTTGACGATCCGCACACCCTCGCCACGGCGCGACACTGGGCCGGCAGCGCGGAAACCGTGCTGCTCCTGCACGCCGCAAACCCGGACGCCGCGTTCTCGCCGGCAACGCTGCAGGCTTGGGGTGCGCTCGTCTCGTACCGCTCCTGGCTGGTCTGCCTGGGTACCCTGTTCGGACAACCCTGGCTGGGTTATTCGGCCCATCAGTATCTGCAAGCCATTCGCGAATTCATCAGCGGCAATCCGTCGTTCGTGATCGACCGCAGCTGGAACCGGCAATTGATCAGTGCCTGTCCGTCGGGCTTCCTGCGCAAGGTCGGCGGTACGGTGACTGCCACCAACTACGACGCCGCACTGGATGATCCCGCACCTGCCCGGCATGCGCCCCTGGAGCACGCTCAATGAATCGCTTCTGGCAACGCTACATCCACCCGCTTATCGAAACCGTGCAACCGCGCCGCCTCATGGAGATCGGCGCGGATCGCGGCTGGAACACCAGCAACATCCTTGCCTACTGCCGCGCCACGGGCGCCCAGGCCGACATCATCGATCCGGCGCCGCAACCCGGCCTGCACGAGGTGCTGGCGCAGTTCGATCCGGCCGGGTACCGCTATCTGCCGTTGAAGAGCGTGGCGGCCATTCCGCAGCTGGAAACGCCGGATGTGGCGCTGATCGACGGCGACCACAACTGGGCAACCGTCTACACCGAGCTGAACCTGCTGCACGCACGCGCCGAGCAGACCGGCCTGCCGCCGCCAATCATCATTTCGCATGACGTGGCGTGGCCGTATGCCCGGCGCGACATGTACTACAACCCGGATGACTTGGAAGCCGCGCAGAAACACCCCTACGCCTACCGCGGCATGCTGCCGGGCGTACCGGAACTGGTCGAAGAAGGCATGAACGGCGTGCTGGCCAACGCCTTGCACGAAGGCGGCCCGCGCAACGGCGTGCTCACGGCGATCGAGGACTATATCGCCAGCGTCGAAACCGACTTCACCTTCCGCAAGCTGCCGTTCTTCAACGGCCTCGGCATCCTGGTGCCGGCGGCGCGGATGACCCCCGCGCTCCAGGCATTGATCGACGGATTCTTCAGTGCCGACAGCCTGCTGGAAGCCTGCATGGCACTGGAAGCCGACGGCATGCACCTGCGCGCCACCCTGACCCGGACCGAAACTTGCCTAAGCCGGCGCACCCAAGCACTGGAGCGGGCTCGCGACGCCATCGCGGTGCAGCAGCAACGGATTGCGGAGTTGGAAAAACTGGTTCGCGACGCCTCCGCCTCGATCCAGCGTGTTACTGCCGCAACTTGTTCAAAGCCATAGCGGTACCTGCTGGGCCGGATACGCCGATGGTGCGAAGAACCACGATTCAATGGCGTAGCGATCCTTCACGATACCGGCCGGTATACCCGTGCGATGCAGGAAGAAATGATCAAACAGCATCGCGTCGCCCGGTGCGAACACTGGACTGACCGTGGCCGTGCCTTCCGAGGCCAGTTCAACCATTCCCGGGCCGACCGACCAGTCGAAATTGGCACCGTGACTGCCGGTGGGCAGCACCTCGGACAGCCGCCGTGGCAACAACTCCAGACCGGAGGCATCCACGCCACAATGGGACAGGCTGAGCCAGACATTCACGCTGCGGATATCGCTGCCCATGAATGCGCCATCCTGGTGCCAGTCGGCCACGCGGATGGTGGACGGCACCCGTCGCAACGTCGACTTGCCTACCGACAGCAGCGGCCGTTCCCCGAAGTAGCCGGCGATGGCATCGATGACGCCGCCGGACTCGAACAGCTCGGTGAGTTCGGACAGCATGCGCGGCGAATCAGCCGTCCATACCCCGCCGGCACCCTCCACCCATAAACGTGCCGGAGCAAGCTCGCAGTCATCAGGCAACGGCAGGCGCGTGTACCACGGCGATACAAAGGCCTGCTGGCCACCGCGGTGCCACGCTCCGCAGGCGTCGAGTGTCTGCTGGATCCCGGCCGCCAGCTGCAGCGCCCTGGGTTCCTCCAGCAAGCCACGCACCAGCAAGGCACCGTGCAGGCGAATGCCGGCGGCAAGGGCAGCCGTGTCCAGTTCGGCCGCATCGATCTCCGGTATGCCGGAAACGGCGGCAAAAGGATCGATGGCAGGCAACGGCGAAAGATCCGCCACCGTCGACCGCGGCGGCTGCACAAGACATGCCTGGTAGCGGCACTGCGCCAGCAGGATTTCATAACGTTCGTCCGGATGTTCTCGTTGCGACGCACGCAGCCACGCGATCGCTTCGGCAAACTTCAGCCGCTGCATCAGCTGGCGTGCTCGTGCAAGCACATCGTCCGGCCGACCACAATCGTTCATCGGATGTCTCCGCTACCTTGGACCATACGGGTTCTGCGTACGCGCCGCTGCGCCCGTATCAACCCGCCGCAATCCGAGCCGACTCTCCATCGTTTGCCATCCCGGCCACCACCCGCGCCGTATCCATCGCCGGATGCCGCCATTCCCGTGGTGGAAAAGCCAGCGCGAACGGCTCGCCGAAGAGCGAAAGATTGGGGTTGTAGGCGGGATCCCATTCCAGCTGATTGCCCCACCGACGCTTCATGAATTCCACCTCGCCCATGAAACGCGTCCATTTTTCCGTCGTGTCTTCATGTCCGCGCGACGCGGATTCGTGGTGGTAAAGCTCGGCAAATGGCGTCCATATGTTGGTATAGCCAAGCTGCCCCAGTCGCAGGCAGAAATCGATGTCGTTGAAGGCGACCCGCAAATCGGTGTCCAGACCGCCCGCTTCGAGATAGACCTCACGCCGCACCATCAGGCAGGCGGCTGTGACCGCGCTCATGCCCTGCACCAGCCTGGCCCGCGCCATCTGGCCAGGAAAGCCGCGTGGCATGCCGCAATAGGGGTGCGCCGCCACGCCATGCACACCGGTCAACACCCCGGCGTGCTGGATGGTGTCGTCGGGGTAGTACAGCATGGCTCCCACGGCTCCCACGTGCGGGCGGAGCGCCTGGCTCGCCAATTCCTCCAGCCAATCCGGCGTAATCACTTCCACGTCGTTGTTGAGCAGGCAGATCAACTCGCCGCGGCAATCATTCACGGCATCGTTGTTGATGCTGGAATAGTTGAATGGCTGATCGTGCTTGCGCACCCGCACCTTCGAGTGGCCACTGAAGCCGGCTAAGTACGCCAGCGACTCCGGCTCGACGGACTGATTGTCCACGACGAGGAGGTCGTAGTTCGGATACGTGGTCCGCTCCAGGATGGATTCCACGCACCGGCGCAACAGATCCAGCCGATCCCGGGTCGGCACGATGATGCTGACGCGTGGCGGTGGCGTGGGCAGCGGGTAGCGGACACGGAATGCCCCCAGCATGCCGTCGATGTCGAGCACCTCGGCCGCCACGCCAGTCCGCTCGAGGTGCCCACGCAATGCCCTGCGGCCGGCGTCGTGAGCATAGTTCTTCTCGCCCACGCCCTGCGCGGTCGACCCGGCGATCGCACGCCAGTGATACAACACTGCCGGCACGTGGCCGATCTGCTCCGCGGTCAGCCGTTCGCTGCAGCGCAGGGTCAGATCCCAGTCCTGACTGCCTTCCAGCCCCTCGCGGAAGCCGCCCACCGCGTTCACCAACGCCCGCGCGTAGACGCCCAGGTGGCTGACGCAGTTCTGCCCCCGCAGCAGGTCCGGATTCCAGTCCGGCTTGAAATAGGGATCGTAACGCTGGCCGTCGGCATCGATCTTGTCCTCGTCCGTGTAGACGAACTGCCATTGCGGATGATGCCGCCACGCCTCGACGACCGTGGCCAGCGCCGCCGGATGCAATTCGTCGTCGTGGTCGAGCAAGGCGATCCAATCCCCCTGGGCAATGGCCAGCGCGCTGTTCGACGCCGCCGAAATATGGCCGTTGCTCTCGCGCCAGACGATGCGGATCCGTGAATCGCGCGCAGCATAATGCTCCAGCACCTCGCGCACCTGCGGCAGGGTGGACGCGTCATCGCATATGCACAACTCCCAGTGCGGATAGGTCTGCGCAAGCACACTATCCAGGCAACGCCGCAGCCATTTCTCGGGCGTGTTGAAAGTAGGCAACAGGATCGAGACCAGCGAACCGGAGGGCATCCCGGACGGCACGCGGGACTGGTCATACAACTTCAGCCAGCGCTCGTAGGTCGGCGCCTTGATGTCGCCGTGCGCAACATACTGTTCGTGCAGCCACGACGCGAAGGCGTGGCGACCGCCCGGCCCCCGCAACTTGCGCCACGCATCCAGCATCAGTTCGCGATGACCCGAACCCCGCGTCACGCGGCTCTTCGCCACCGCACGCAGCATGCGCCAAGCGGCCCCGATGCGGCCGACACGCCTGAGCCCGAAGCCTTCCACCCGGAACCTGCATGGAGCACTGGCAGGGTCGAAGCGCAGCCGCTGGACGTCGAACGGAAACAACACCACGCCAACATGACGCCGCACGCCGCGTCGCACGAAACCCAGGTAGATGGACCAGGTTTCGTGCATGCCGTAGCCGTAGTCCATGTAGAGCATGGGCTCCAGCCAATCGCCGCCGATGTCCTCCAGCTCGATCGAAAGGCGGTACCAGCCTGCCTTCAGGGGAAAGTCCTCGGCTATGCATGCAAACTTCGGATCGTTGCCGCTGGCCTGCCACCAGTTCGGCCGGCCCGCCACCGGCTCCAATTGGTCGAGTGGCCGCAGAGCCAGCGACACGCCACGCCACCGCTGACGCCAGCGGCCCAGAACGCCACGCAGGCCGCGCCACGGCAATGGATGCATGGAAGATAGGCTTGGCCGCTCACTGCCCACGCTTGATGAACCTCCTCAGCCGGGGCCATAAGCCGCGCCTTGCCAGCAGGTCGATACTCTGCTGAAGCTGCTGCAGGGCGAACGTCACTTCCTCCCGCTGTTGCGAGAATGCACGGGCCAGGCTCTGTACCTCGTCCCGCTGCTGCAAGACCGCCTGGGACAGGTTCTGCACCTCGCTTCGCTGCTGCGAGAACGCCTGTGACAGGTTCTGCACGTCCACGCGTGCCCGCGCATATCGACGCATGCCGACGGCTGCCTGCTGTTCCAGCAGGCGATGCAACACGGGATCGGAAACCACCAACTCGTAATCGACACGGATGGTGATTTGCAACCCGTCGCTGCCGGCCACTTCTGCAAGCGCACTGCCGATCTCGAACTCCACGTTCGGATCGCCATCAAAACTGACCAACCGCAGGGTATGCATGCTGGCAGCATCCACCCATTCGCCGTTGACATGACCCAATCGACCGGACAACTGCGGCAACTCCTTCACTTGCGAATCGGCTCCCTCCTGCAGCATGACCCGCTTCAAACCGTAGACCCCCGGGAAGTCTGCCGGATCGAGCCGCAGGTAGTCCGGACGAATGCCCGCCGGCAAGCGGAACTGCAGATCCACCGTACCGTCGGTGGCATCGACCGGCTGGGAGATCATGCGGCTTTCGTCGTAGGCCTCGTCCCGCCCCCGATAGAACAGGTGGCAGACCACCGGCTGTGGTTCGTTGATCGCCACCGTCGGCCGGTCATCGCCATCCACCAGGGTACCGGCCAGCGCTTCGAAAAAGCCGCGCATCGCTTCAGGTGAACTGCGGGCCTCCCGCAGGAAGGCCGAGAATGCCGTTGGCAACTGTGAACCCACGGCCACCACACCCAGACCGTGGCTGTGCCTGAAGTCGAAACAGGCGTACCGATTCGACAGCTCCCCGAAGAATTTGTCGACGCCGAAACCGCGCTCGCGCTCACCCGTGTCGTGCAACAGCACCACGGCACGATCGCTGACCTTCGGCAGCCAGCTTTCGAAGTCGTGGCGCACCGCCTCGTACGTGTGCAGTCCGTCGATGTGCAGCAGGTCGATGCTGCCGTTCTCGAACTGCTCCACGGCGCCGTCGAAGCTGGCGCGCATCAATCGGGAAAAATCGCCATACAGCGGGTCATGCCGGGAGCGAAGCGACTGGTAGACCTGCTCTCCGTAATGCAGGGCGTGCGCATCGCCTTCCCAGGCATCCACCGCCGTGCATCGGCAAGAAAATTCCAGCGCGCGTACCGCCTGGCAGAACGCCATGTAGGAGTTGCCCGAATGGGTACCGAGCTCCACCAGGCAACGTGGCCGCAGAAGGTCGACGGCAAGATAGGCGAACGGGATATGGCCGACCCAGCCGAAGGGTGGCACGATGCGTGGACGCATCAACACCAGCGGATGGTTTTCGAGGTGGAAATCACGGTTCATGTTCTGCCCGTTCCAGTCGTACATCGAGCATGGGTATACCGATCAATCCCGAAGCAAGAGTGCCGCCGGTTGCCGTGAATCGTAACGCTTCGTGCAGCCAGTGCTGGATCACGTGTTGCTCCTGGGTTCCTTCGGCCAGGCCGGCTGTGACGAAGTAATCGCCTGGAAGCAGGCGCGGCATGACGAAGCGAAAAGCGGCCCGGAACGTCTCGCCTGCGGTCACCGTGAAGTCGGCCTCCTGGCACAGCACGGTGTTGTCGCCAAACAGTAGCTGGCCAAGCCGATCCTTCACATAGAAGCCCACGATGACGTTGTCGATCGCACCTTCCGCCAGCAGATCGATTTCCAGTGTCACGCATTCACCGGCCACGACCATGACCACGGCATCGCCGCTTTCATTGCGAAACGTCACGTGCGTGATCTGGGCCTTGCATTCCCCGAACCCTTCGGCGTCCGGCCTGAATGGAAATATCCGGAGATCGTTGCGCAGCGTCGTACGATCCATCAGCTCCTGTCGCGAATCCACCTGAGCGGACAGCGTCCCGCGCACCTTGTGCAACCGCCTTGATCCGCGCGCATTCACCCCGCCCTGCCGTTCGATCAGGGAGGCCTCGAGATAAGCTTCCATGACGACACGCGCACCGCCGATGCGCTGGACACGACCGTGCTCCAGCCAGATCGCCCGATCGCACAGGCTGGTCACGGCCCCCCCGTCATGGCTGACGAAAAGCATCGTGCCGTGCTTGCGGAACTCACGCAGATAACGCATGCATTTCTGCATGAAGAACGCGTCGCCCACGGCCAGCGCCTCGTCGATGATGAGGATGTCCGCGTCCACGTGCGCCACCACCGCGAACGCCAGCCGCATCACCATGCCGGTGGAGTAATTGCGAACCGGCTGGTCGACGAAATCGCCGATCTCCGCATAGGCCAGGATGTCGTCGATGCGCGCCGCGATCTCCTCCCGGCTGAGGCCGAGGATGGCGGCATTGAGGTAGACGTTCTGGCGGCCGGTGAACTCCGGATTGAAGCCGCTGCCCAGCTCCAGCAGGGCCGCCACCCGGCCATGGATTGCCGCCCGGCCCTCGGTCGGCTTCAGGGTGCCTGCGATCAGTTGCAGCAAGGTGGACTTGCCGGCACCGTTGCGGCCCACGATGCCCAGCGTCTCGCCCCGATGCACCGCGAAATCCACCTCGCGCAGTGCCCAGAACTCACGGTAGAAACGCCGCTTTCCGCCGAGCAGGCCCTGCCACATCCGGTGCACCGGCTTGTCGTAGAGCTGATAGCACTTGCCCAGCGAGTGCGCCTCAATGGCGAGGTCGGCCGGTTCCAGCGTAGCGGATGGAGCCTCAGAGAACATCGGCGAACCCATCCCGCGTGCGCTGGAACCAGACGTAACCGAACAGCAGCACCGCCACGGCAACCAGGGTATAGATGCCCAGTGCAGGCCAGTCCGGCCCGTGCCCGAACAACACCAGTTCACGCGTCTGTTCGATCATCAGGGTGAGCGGGTTGAACGCCATCCACTCGCGGTATGGTTCGCGCAGCATCGACGCCGGATAGAACACCGGACTGAGGAACATCAGCAATGAAGTCAGCACGCCGGCAACCTGGCTGACGTCGCGCACGAACACACCCAACGAAGCGATCAGCCAACTCACCCCGCACAGCAGCAACACATAGGGCGCATACACCAGCGGCAGGTACAGCGCCGTGACATGGATGCCGTGCCGGGTGGCGAGCACGAACGCCAGCAGCACCAACATGGTGAGCAGGGCATTGAACAGCATCGAAGCCACCATGACGCAGGGCAGGATCGACAACGGAAACACCACGCGCTTGACCAGGTTGCTTTGCGACACGATCACCGACGGCCCGCGCCCGAGGCATTCGGCCATCATCGAGTGGACGATCATGCCGCAGAAGATCATCAGCGAAAAATCGGCGCCGGATGTCGCGTTCGGCCAACGCATGCCGAGAAACACCCGGAACGCCAGCGTATACACCGCCAGCATCAGCAGCGGATTGACGAACGACCAAAGCAAGCCGAGGAACGACCCGCTGTAGCGCCCTTCGACATCGCGCTTGGTGAGTTCCCAGAAAACGTGTCGCCTGCTCCAGATGCTTTGTGACAACGACATGCCTGCGGTGCCCATCCTGCTCCAAGCCCTTGCCTGATACCGCAAATCGCGGTCGCCTACCCGGTATTTCCCATCCAGCCGGTGCCTTCTGCCTCGATGCGCGCCGCCAATCAATGGCAAACTATCCATCCACCTCGCTCATGGCGGCGCGGCCCGACCGGGTCATAGTCATACTGCCATGCGCGGCCGAATGTTTCGTCATATGACACCAAAGCAGGCTCGATGAACAGCCCATCCGCTCACACTCCGTTAGTGCTCGTCACCGGCGGCGTCGGTTTCATCGGCGCCAATTTCGTATTGCAGGCGGTGGCCGACGGGCTGCGCGTGGTGAATCTGGACAAGCTGACCTATGCCGGCAACCCGGACACGCTGGCCTCGCTGCGGGGCAACGAGCGGCATGTGTTCGTACATGGCGATATTGGCGATCGCGCGCTGGTGGCCCGGCTGCTGGCCGAGCATCGGCCCGGAGCCATCGTCAATTTCGCCGCCGAATCGCACGTGGATCGCTCGATCGACGGCCCGGCCGAGTTCGTGCAGACCAACGTGGTCGGCACGCTGGGTCTGCTGGAATGCGCCCGCGATTACTGGCGCAGCCTTGAAGGCGCTGCCCGCGAGGCGTTCCGCTTCCTGCATGTGTCCACCGACGAGGTGTACGGCTCGCTCGGCACCGACGGCAAGTTCACCGAGACGACGCCGTACGCGCCGAACTCGCCGTATTCGGCGTCGAAGGCTGCCTCCGACCACCTGGTGCGGGCATTCCACCACACCTATAGCCTGCCGGTGCTGACCACCAACTGCTCGAACAACTACGGGCCGTACCAGTTCCCCGAGAAGCTCATCCCGCTGGTGATCCAGAAGGCGCTGGCCGGCGAGCCGCTGCCGGTCTACGGCGACGGCAGGAACATCCGCGACTGGCTGTTCGTGGGCGACCACTGCAGCGCGATCCGCCGCGTGCTGGAGGCCGGCCGGGTGGGCGAAACCTATAACGTGGGCGGCAATGCCGAGCGCGAGAATATCGCCGTGGTGAAGACCATCTGCGCCCTGCTCGACGCACGCCGGCCTCTGGCCGACGGTCGTCCGCGCGAGTCGCTGATTACTTTTGTGAAGGATCGTCCCGGCCACGACCGCCGCTACGCGATCGACTCCAGCAAGCTGCAGGCCGAACTGGGCTGGAAGCCGTCGCAAACATTCGAGAGCGGCATCGCGCAGACGGTGGACTGGTATCTCGACCACCAACCGTGGGTGCAGCGCGTACTCGACGGCAGCTACCGCATGGAGCGTCTCGGCTCATGAAAGCCGAGAACAGAAAGGATGGGCTCATGAGCAACACGCAGAAAGGCATCATCCTCGCCGGCGGTTCCGGCACCCGGCTGCACCCGATCACCCGCGCGGTCAGCAAGCAGCTGCTGCCGGTGTACGACAAGCCGATGATCTACTACCCCTTGGCCACGCTGATGCTGGCCGGCATCCGCGAAGTGCTGGTGATCAACACCCCGCACGAGCAGGCGATGTTCCAACGCCTGCTCGGCGACGGCTCGCAATGGGGCATCGACATCCGCTACGCGGTGCAGCCCTCGCCGGACGGGCTGGCGCAGGCGTTCACCATCGGCCGCGACTTCATCGACGGCAAGCGGAGCTGCCTGGTGCTGGGCGACAACATCTTCTACGGCCACGGTTTCACCGAGCGCCTCAAGCGCGCCGCCGCGCGTGAGCACGGCGCCACCGTGTTCGGCTACTGGGTGAGGGATCCGGAGCGCTACGGCGTGGCCGAGTTCGACGCCGCCGGCAAGGTGATCGGGCTGGAAGAAAAACCCACCCAGCCAAAGTCGAACTACGCGGTCACCGGCCTGTACTTCTATGACAGCCACGTATGCGACTACGCCGCCGCGCTGAGGCCCTCGCCGCGCGGCGAACTGGAGATCACCGACCTCAATCGCTGCTACCTCGATGACGGCTCGCTGCATCTGGAGCAGCTCGGCCGCGGCTTCGCCTGGCTCGACACCGGCACCCACGAGTCGCTGATGGAGGCAGGCAACTATATCGAGACGATCGAGAACCGGCAGGGGCTCAAGGTGTGCTGCCCAGAGGAAATCGCCTATCTCAACGGGTGGATCGATACCGATCAGCTGCTGGCACTGGCCGCGCCGCTGGCCAAGACCAGCTACGGCCAGTATCTGCAGCAGTTGACCCGGCAAGGCTCCGTGCGATGAAAGTGATCGAAACCGCGTTGCCCGGTGCGCTGATCCTCGAGCCGCAGGTGTTCGGCGATGCCCGCGGCTTCTTCTACGAGAGCTACAACAAGGCCAAGTGGATCGAGGCCGGCATCGACGCCGATTTCGTGCAATCCAACGTCTCGCGCTCGGCCCGCGGCGTGCTGCGCGGCCTGCACTACCAGTGGCCGAACCCGCAGGGCAAGCTGGTCAACGTGCTCGAAGGCGAGGTCTACGACGTGGCGGTGGATATCCGCCGCGGCTCGCCCACGTTCGGACAGTCGGTCGGCGTGATGCTCACCGCCGACAACCACCGCCACTTCTGGCTGCCGGAAGGTTTCGCCCACGGTTTCTGCGTGCTGTCCGAATTCGCCACCTTCACCTACCAGTGCACCGCGCTGTACGACCCGAAGGTCGATGCCGGCATCCGCTGGAACGACGCCGCGCTCGGCATCGACTGGCCGATCAGCGCACCGCTGCTGTCGGACAAGGACGGCAGGACGCCCCTGCTCGGGGACGTTCCACCCGAGCGGTTGCCGATCTACGTGCCGTGAGGATCCTGCTGCTCGGCGCCAACGGCCAGCTCGGCCGCACGTTTCTTGAGTACGGTGGCTTGGCCGCCCGCGGCGAACTGACCATCGCCACCCGGGACGGCGCACTGGCACACGGCGGCCATGGCGAGACCGCCGACCTGTCGATCCCCGAATTGCTGCCCGCCCTGCTCGACCGCGTGCGGCCCGACGTGATCGTCAACACCGCCGCGTACACCGCCGTCGACCGCGCCGAACAGGAAGAAGCACTGGCCACCCGCGTCAACGGCGAGGCCGTCGGCGTGCTCGGCCACTGGGCCGCGGCGCACGGCGCGCTGGTGATCCACTACTCCACCGACTACGTGTTCGACGGCAGTCAGTCGCAACCGTACGCCGTCGACGCACCAACCGGCCCGCTCGGCGCCTACGGCCGCAGCAAGCTGGCCGGCGAGCAGGCACTGCGCGACAGCGGCGCCGATCACCTGACCTTGCGCACGGCGTGGGTCTACGCTGCGCACGGCCACAACTTCCTGCGCACCATGCTGCGCCTGGGTGCCGAGCGCGACGAGCTGCGCGTGGTGACCGACCAGCACGGCGCGCCCACCGACACCGGCCTGATCGTGCAAGGCACTCTCGCCGCCCTGGATCGTTGGCTGCAGTCCGACGGCGCGCATCGTCGGGCACTGATCGGCACGCATCACCTGGTCGCCAGCGGCTCCACCACCTGGCACGGCTTCGCCGAGGCGATCTTCGCCGGCGCCGTCGGGCGCGGGCTGATCGCACGCGTGCCGCGAGTGGCGGCGATTACCACCGCCGACTACCCCACGCCGGCTGAACGCCCGGCCTGGTCGTTGCTGGACAACGCCGGTTTCCAGCAAGGCTTCGACTATGCTTTGCCCGATTGGCAAAGCGGCTTGCATGACGTGCTGGATGCGCTTTCGCGCCAGCGCGCCTGACACCGCCGGTAGGAGCGCACCCTGTGCGCGAATGCTCTTCGTCACGTGGCGGAAAAGCATCGCGCACAGGGTGCGCTCCTACGGGCAAGCCCTGAGCCGCAGGCAAACGCGCTCCATCAGGAAGATCCACCATGCTCATCCCCTTGATCCTCAGCGGCGGCAGCGGCACGCGGCTGTGGCCGGTCTCGCGCAAGAACCTGCCCAAGCAGTTCCTGGAATTGGCCGGCAAGGGCACGCTGTTCCAGTAGACCATCGCGCACACCTTGCAGTTGCCGCACGTCGCCGCACCGATCGTGGTGGCCAGCGAGGATCACCGTTTCAGCGCATCCAAGTCAAACCCGGCGCCTCGCTGAGCCTGCAGAAGACCGCCACCGCGCCGAGCACTGGATCGTGGTCTCCGGCGCCGCCGAGGTCACCTGCGACGACAAGGTATTCCTGCTCGGCGAAAACCAGAGCACCTACATCCCGCTGGGCAGCAAGCACCGCCTGCGCAATCCCGGCAAGGTGCCGCTGGAGCTGATCGAGGTGCAGTCCGGCAGCTACCTGGGCGAAGACGACATCGTGCGTTTCGACGATGTCTACGGGCGTGTCTGAGTGATGCTGGGCATCTGCGGCTCGTTAAAACGCCGCGGATAACCTAACCGGGCGAGAAACCGCGGCCAGGGCAAAAGGCCACCCCGCCTGGCGCCTGCCGGGCATTCGGCAACGGCTCGTGCATTGCTCCGGCCCTGGCTTCCATGTCGCCTGCCTGTGCGAAAAGGAGCCGCTCTCTCTAAATCCTCTCTCGAGGCGCAGCCTGCCATCCCATCTCGCCGCAGCACGGGTGCCCCGACCAGAGCCGCGCACCACCGCTGCGCCATGGCAAAGGCCGGATATAGGCGACGCTGTCAATTTACTACTAATGGAGCTATGTTTTAGTAACAAAGTGACAGGTGCACTCATGAAGCTCCCCGTTGCGCCGCCAGCGTACGGCGATTTGTTCGACAAATCCGATATCCGCAAGATCCTGTCTCGCAGGCCTGGGCCAGAGGTCAAGGGGAGCTATGAACATTGGGATCAGCTGCGCCACCTGACGCCGCCAGAAGGCCTGACATCCGAGGAATGGTGGTTGGGGATCAAGATGGCACGGCGCGCGCTGCGGCAGGAGATGTCCCTGAAAGACAAGACGGGCACGCCGTTCACGGTTGTCCTTAGCGACAGTATTCAAAGGAAGTTGTTCTTGATCGGCCGAGATGCCGCCGGCGCTCTTCGCGGCCAGGACTCCGTCCAGCCGGAGGTCACTCGGGAGCACTACCTTCTCCGGTCTCTCATGGAAGAGGCCATGACGTCGTCACAATTGGAGGGTGCTGCAACAACGACCCAGGTTGCAAAAGACATGCTTCGTAGTGGACGGCAGCCGCGCGACTATGGCGAACGCATGATCTACAACAACTACATCGCCATGCGCGAACTGAAGAGGTGGCGTCAACAGCCACTGACCCCTGCGGCCATTTTCGAAGTTCACCGTAAGCTGACCGACGGAACGCTCGAGGATCAAGGGTGCGCAGGGAGGTTTCGGCTACCGTCAGAAGACATCGTCATCGAGGACGAGACCGGGCGCGTACTTCATGTGCCGCCACACGCCAAAGAGTTGGAGCAACGCTTGCAGTCTCTGTGCGACTTCGCCAATCAGTCAGACGATGGCGAGCACTTTGTGCATCCGGTCATACGGGCGATCCTGATTCACTTTCAAATAGGCTACGACCATCCTTTCGTGGGCGGGAACGGCAGAACAGCCCGGACCCTGTTTTACTGGTCCCTGCTCAGGTCAGGCTTCTGGATGGCTGAATATTTGTCGATCTCAAGTATCTTGAAGCGAGCCCCCGCCCAATACATGCGATCCTACCTTTATACCGAGACGGACGAAGGGGATACGACCTATTTCGTGGAGCACCAACTGGATGCTCTTCTCGAAGCGATCGACGGCGTACACCGATACATCACGCGAAAACAGGGAGAGCAAGCAGCAGCGGCCGCGCTGCTGAGGCCTGGCAGTTCGTTGGCACACCAAATCAATCACAGGCAAAGGGCGCTCCTTTTGAACGCCCTCAAAAATCCAGGGAAGACATTCACGATCGAAATGCATCGAAGGAGTCACGGCACGTCTTATCAAACTGCAAGAGCCGATTTGCTCTCTCTTGCCGAGGGAGGGTTCCTGCATCAATTTCGCGAAGGAAAGGCGTTCGCGTTTACCCCTGCGCCGGACCTCGAAAAACGACTGCATGCGTAGCAGAGCGATGCTCGTGCGTGATGTCGTCAGCCCGGTCGCTCGCGCAACAAGTCCCCCGCCTCGGCCGTATGAAAATGTCGCTTGAATGCCACCTCGCCCGCGGCCGGCTCCTCCAGCTCGCGCGCATGCCGATGCCCCGCATACACCGCATGCGCGATCAGGCCGGGCGCTTCGACGTCGCCGATGCAGCGCAGTGAACGGACGCCGGTGTCGGCCCACTCGGCTTCGCGCAGCAGCAGATCCTGGTACAGCGCATCGTGCGGTAGCCGCGAAGTCACGGTGACCACGGCGTCGCAGGGCAGCTCGCGCTGCCGGTGATCCCAGACGTTTTCCAGACGCAGCATGCTGCCGTGGAAGGCGTTGATGTCGTGCGAGACCAGCGGTTCGATGCCGAGTTCGGCCATGCGCTTGCGGATATGCCGGTAGTCCAGCGTGTGCTGGCTCCACGGCGCGATGCTGTCGACCGGCGTCACGTAGCCCACCTAGCAGCCGTGCTGGCGCAACAGTCCGGCGGCGAAGCTGGCGTAGTAGAAGCCGTCGTCGTCGAACACCGCCA
>Ga0134125_10003661_pt1 | contig 17729 bp, 14 predicted proteins | sample KB31751_FD_96464 | JGI IMG/M metagenome (GOLD analysis project Ga0134125, IMG submission 96464) | Terrestrial soil microbial communities with excess Nitrogen fertilizer from Kellogg Biological Station, Michigan, USA - KB3-175-1 | ecosystem: Environmental > Terrestrial > Soil > Unclassified ...
ATAGCCGGGCTGGGTGCCGAAGGCGTTCGCGTGCGCCGACGCGCCACCATCGGCGTCGAAACGCGCAGCCTCGGGCACGGACGGCATCAGTGACAGGACCAGGATGACAAGCCCGCCGATACCGGGGACGAGGACGAGCAGGTAGAGCAGGCCGCTGAAGTTCGCGTCATGCAGCCGGCGGACGGTCAAGGCGATGATCGGGACGATGACCGCCAGGCCGTAGAGACCCAGGATGAACAGGGGCACGGCAAATCCGGCGCCGGTGAGCTCGCCAGTCGTCGTGTCGATGCTGCCCACCATCATGCCCATGGCGACTCCATAGAGCACGGCGACGATGATGAAGTTGAAGAGCTGCACCCACCAGTACTCGCTGCGGCTCGCGCGGCCGCTGAAGGTGGCGTACTTCGTGAAGAAGCGCTTGATGGCCTGGCCGAAGCCGGCGCCGTACAGGGGCTGGTCCAGGGGGACCCCGCCATTCCCCGGGACGGCCACCGGGGCGGACGGATAGGGGCCGGGGTAGTCGTTGCTCACAAGTTCCTCCATCAAAGTGAATGTGGTGATCGCCTCCAGTCTTCCAGACTCCGTCGCCCGGCGCGATGGGGAGAACTCCCCGTGCCGCCCCATGTCAACCGGCAGTCAGGCCCACGCGACCACCAGCCGGGCGGCCTGGGCCGGAACGGCCAGGTCGACGCCCGTCAGGGTGGTGAACCGGCGCATCCGGTTCATCAGGGTGTTGCGGTGGCAGAACAGGGCCTCCGCGGAGGCCGCGACGCTGCCGGTGGCGAGGTAGCTGCGCGCGGTTTCCAGCAGGCGTTCCCGTTCGACCTGCCCGCAGGTGGCCAGCGCCGCGTCGACATCCGCGGCCAGCCGGATGCCCTCGGTGCCCAGCCGGGAACCGGCCAGGCGCGCCCACGCGGTGTCCAGGCGCAAGGCCGAGTCATCCCGGCCCGTGGCCAGGTGGGCCAGTTCCAGGGCCAGCTCCCCGGCGTCGTGCAGTCCGGACAACCCGTGGACCTCCTCGACCAGCCCGCAGCGCAGGGCGGCGATGCGCTCGCCGGCATCGTGCAGGGCGGATCCGGGGCGTCCGTCGGCGGGCCAGAAGGCCAGCAACGCGTCGGCGAAGGGGTGGGTGAAGACCTCGGCCCCGCGGCGGCCGGCGAGCGCGATGCACACCCGCAGGGCCGCCGAGTCCTCCCCGGCGGCGACCGCGACGGAGAGCCGGGCATCGTGCTCGAGGCCGAGCGCTGCGGCGGCCCGTTCGAGGACGGGCGGCGGGGCGGCGGTCTCGCCGAAGAGCGAGGCGACCAGGCCCTGCCGGACGGAGGAGGCCTCGGTGGCCATGCGTTGGCGTTCGGCGATGTAGGCGCCCTGGGTCTGGCTGGCGTAGGCGTCGACGACCTGCCAGACGCTGTTGGCCCGGGCGACCAGCAGCGGGGCGTCGGCGGGGGTGGACAGGGTGGTCAGCGCATCCCAGAGGACGGAGAAGTCGAGCCGGATGGCCGTCATCAGGGCGTCGACGGGGATGTCGGCCCGGGCGCGGGAGACCCCGACGTCGGTGGCGATGCCCAGCTTGATGTCCCGCAGTTCGTCCGGGTCGGCGGGGGCACCCGAGGGATGGGTGGAGCGCAGGCTGCGGATCAGCGCCTGGAAGGACTGCTCGCCGGTGCGCCGCAGCTCGGCCGACGGCAGCGGGGCGTCCTCGTAGTGGGGCAGTCGCAGCACGCGGGAGAGGAAATCGTCCGTCAGCCGTCCGACCGCCAGCCCATCGAGGAGCCGGTTCCAGCGCGCGGAGTCAGCGTCCGCCGTCGTGCTGTTGCTTTCCACCGGGTGTGCCACGGATTCTGGGTCCATCGAGCCAGTTTATGTGCTTTTGCACATCCTGGGTCGGTAAACCCGTTCCGATGGGGGTTTCAGTGACGGTGCTCACACTGGGAGACTGGTGAGGATCCCGGGCACGGCACCGACGCCGTCCTGCCCCGAGCACCAGTGTGGAGGCACACATGACCCAGCCAACGAACCTCGAAGCGGGCGCGACCCACCAGGTCACCGACCGCGAGGCCACCAAGGTCGCCATCGGCGCCCTCGTCGGGACCGCCATGGAGTGGTACGACTTCTTCCTCTTCTCGGCCGCCGCGGCGCTGATCTTCAACGTCCACTACTTCACCAGCGAGAACGCCACGGCCGCGGCCATGGCCTCCTTCGCCACCTTCGGCGTCGGGCTGGTCGCCCGGCCGCTGGGCGGCATGTTCTTCGGCGCCATGGGGGACAAGATCGGTCGGCGCAAGACGCTGATGGTCACGATCGTGGGCATCGGCCTGATCACCGGGCTGATCGGCCTGCTGCCCGACTACGCGGCCATCGGCATCGCCGCCCCGATCCTGCTGGTGCTGCTGCGCATCTTCCAAGGGCTCTTCGTCGGCGGCGAATGGTCCGGGGCCATGACGATCGTGGTGGAGAACGCCCCGCTGGAGCGCCGGGCCCGCTACGCCGCACTGCCGCAGATCGGCTCGCCGATCGGCACGATCCTCTCCTCCGGCGGCTTCTTCCTGGCCACGCTGTACTTCTCGCAGGACTCCTTCACCTCCTTCGGCTGGCGCATCCCGTTCCTGGCCGCCTTCCCGATGCTGCTGCTGGCCCTGTACATCCGCTCGCGGCTCGACGAGTCGCCGGTCTTCGCCGAGCTCATGGAGGCCAACGCCACCGAGAAGGCCCCGATCCGCACCGTGCTGCGCCAGAGCTGGAAGCACATCATCGTCGGGATGGCTGCGGCGCTGCTCGGCGTCGGCGGCTTCTACCTGGTCACCGCGTTCGTGGTCTACTACGGAACGAAGATCCTCGGCTACAGCGCCTCGCTGATGCTGCTGGGAACGATCCTCGCCGCCGTCGTCGAGATCCCCGTGCTGATCGCCGGCGGGCGGCTGGCCGAGCGGTTCGGCGGCAGCAAGGTCATCATCTACGGCGGCCTGCTCTCCGCCGTCGTCGCCGTCCCCGCGTTCCTCATGGTGGCCAGCGGGAACGACGTGCTGATCCTGGTCGGCATGGTCCTGGCGGTCGCCGCGCTGTCCTTCCCCTACGCCGCCTCCGGCACCGTGCTGACCGGGCTGTTCCCGGCCACCACCCGGTACACCGGCGTCGGCTTCTCGCAGAACGTGGCCGGCATGCTCTCCGGGTTCGTCCCGCTGCTGGCCACCGCCGTCACCGCCGCCGCCGACGAGCACTGGCGGCCCGCCGCGACGATCCTGATCGTCCTGTCGCTGTTCACCGCCTTCGCCGGCTACCTCGCGCCGCGCATGAGCGTGCCCCTGCCCGGCTTCAAGCACTAGAAGGGACCCCGCATGAGCACCTCCGCCGGCCACCTGGTCGTCCGTCAACTCGAAGCCCACGGCGTGCAGCGCGTGTATTCGCTGCCCGGCGAGAGCTTCCTGGACGTGCTGGACGGGCTGCACGACTCGCCGATCACCACCGTCGTCGCCCGGCACGAGGGCGGCGCCGGGTTCATGGCGCTGGCCGAGGCCCGGCTGACCGGGGTGCCGGGCATCGCGATGGTCACCCGCGGGCCCGGCGCGGCGAACGCGATGATCTCCGTGCACACCGCCTGGCAGGACGCCACGCCGTTGGTGCTGTTCGTCGGGCTCATCCCGGTGGCCGACCGCGGCCGTGATTCCTTCCAGGAGTTCAGCCTCGACGGCTGGTTCGGCACGACGGCCAAACGCGTGATCGTGCTCGACGACGAACACCGGGCCGCCGAGGTGGTGGCCGAGGCGATGCACGCCGCCTCGTCCGGGCGGCCGGGGCCGGTGGTGGTCGGGTTGCCGGAGGACGTGCTGGTGCGGATGACCGGGTCCGGGCCCGTGCCCCCACGCCCCGTCCCGGCCCCCGAACCCGGACCGGCCGCCGTGGAGGAACTGTCCCGGCGGCTCGCCGCCGCCGAACGGCCGCTGCTGGTGGCCGGCGGCGACGGGTGGGGCGAACCGGTGGGGACCGGCTCCGCCGGTGCCGCCCTGGCCGCCTGGGCCGAGGCCGCCCATGTCCCGGTCGCCGCCGATTGGCGCGGCTACGACGCCATCCCGCACACCTCGCCCGCCTGGGCAGGCTACCTGGGCTACTACCGCTCCGACGCGCTCGCCAACCGGATGGCCGAGGCCGACCTGCTGGTCTTCGTCGGTTGCGGCCGCTCCGACGTCCCCTCCGACGGCTACACCCGCGGGCTGGATGCGGACACCGTCGTCGTCCTGCCCGATCCGAATGCCGCCACCCACGCCGGCCGGATCGACCAGCAGCTGGTGGCCACCCCCGCCTCCTTCACCGCGGCCCTGCCGGACGCCGGGACGGCCCGGGGGACCCGCGGTCCCGGATGGATGGACACGCTGGCGCTCGAACAACGCCGCTTCGCCACGCCAGCCGCCGAACACCCCGCCATGGGCGTGGACCTCTCGGTGGCCTTCGGGCTGCTTCAGGAGAAGCTGCCGGTGGACCGCATCGTCACCTATGGGGCGGGGAACGCGACCCTCTGGGGCCACCGGTACCTGTCCCACGCCGGTCCGGGCACGCTGGTCGGGCCGCGCAACGGGGCGATGGGGGTGTCCGTGCCGGCCGCCGTGGCCGCGTCGCTGGTGCACCCGGACCGCGTGGCCGTCGCGGTCTGCGGCGACGGTGACTTCCTGATGAACGGCCAGGAGCTGGCCGTCGCCATCGCCCACGGCGCGGCCCCCCTGGTCGTCGTGGTGGACAACGGGGTCTTCGCCACCATCGTCCAGCACCAGGAACGGCACTACCCCGGCCGCCCCTCGGGCACCGCGATGGCCAACCCCGGGTTCGCCGCGCTCATCGGGACCTACGGCGGGCACGGCGAGGACGTGCACGACACCGCCGACGTTGCCGCGGCCATCGACCGCGCACTGGAGGCCGTCACCGTCCGCCGCGTGCCGGCCCTGCTGCACCTGCGCATCGACCCGGCGACCATGCCGCCCTCGACCGCCGCCGCCTCCGCCGCTACCGGCCCGGGGGCCACCGCATGAACCTGGACCTGATCCTGCGCGGCGCCGACATCATCACCCTGGAGGACGCCCGGCCCCGGGCCCACAGCATCGGCATCCTGCACGGGCGCATCGCCGGCTTCGACGAGGAGCTCGAGGGGTGCGCGGCGACCTCCGAGATCAACCTGGCTGGCGCCGTCGTCGTGCCCGGGTTCATCGACGCCCACTGCCACACCACGTGGTGGGGGCTCGGACTGGAATCGGTGGACCTGCAGCATGCCCGCGGCCTCGACGAGCTCTACGCCCTGCTGGAGACCGAAGCCGCCCGCCTCGACGCCCTCGGGGACACCGGTGCCTGGCTGCACGGCACCGGGTTCAACCACGAACACCACGGCGGCGCCTTCCCCGACCTCGCCCGCCTGGACGCGATCACCGGGGACCGGCCGCTGTACCTGCGCCACGTCTCGGGACACCAGGCGATCACGAACACCGCCACGCTGGCCCTGGCCGGGGCGCTGGAGCCCGGGTTCGAGGACCCGGTGGGCGGCGCCGTCGTCCGCGACGCCGCGGGCCGGCCGACCGGCGTCGTCGAGGAGGCCGCCCAGGGACTCGTGCAGTCGCTGCTGCTGCCGTACTCCCGCGAGGCGATCGTCGACGCGCTCGACGCCGCGACCGCCCGCTATGCCGCCGAGGGCATCACCAGCTTCACCGAGGCCGGCATCGCCGCCGGGTGGATCGGCCACAGCCCCCTGGAGGTCGACGCCTACCAGCACGCCCGCCGCACCGGCCGCCTGCACGCCCGCGCGCAGCTGATGCCCACCCTCGACGCCCTGCACGAGGTCACCGGCCACGCCGAGGACCTGCACGGGGCCACCGGCCGCGGCCTGGACCTGGGCCTCGGCGCCGGGTTCGGCGACGGCTGGGTCTCGCTCGGCCCGGTCAAGGTGTTCATGGACGGCTCGCTGCTCGGCGCCACCGCCGCCGTCACCGAGGACTTCTGCGGCCACCCGCACAACCACGGCTACCTGCTCGACGACGCCGCGACCTACCGCGAGAAGGTCGCCGCCGCCTACCGCGCCGGCTGGCCCATCGCCCTGCACGCCATCGGCGACGCGGCGATCGACCTCGCCCTGGAGATCGTCATCGCCTGCCAGGACGCGTACGGACCCAACCCGCTGCCCAACCGGATCGAGCACTTCGGCATCGCCCGGCCCGACCAGGTCGCCCTCGCCGCCCGGCACGGCATCGCCGTGACCCCGCAGGCCGCGTTCATCGGCCCACTCGGCGACCAGATGGCCGAACTCGTCGGCCCCGACCGCGAGGGCTGGCTGTACCGCGGGCGCACCATCGTCGATGCCGGCGGGATGCTCGCCGGCTCCTCCGACCTGCCCGTCTCCGACAACAACGTCCGCCGCGGTCTGCAGGCCTGGGTCGACCGCCGCACCGAGTCCGGGCACGTCCTCGGCGGAGTGCACGACGACGGAACCCCCCGGGAGGGCCTCTCGCCCGAGGAGGCGCTGCGCGCCTACACCTGCTGGGCCGCCGCCGCCACCGGCACCATCGCCGAGAAGGGCACCCTGCGCGCGGGCAAGCTCGCCGACCTGGTCGTTCTCTCCGGCTCCCCGCTGGAGGTCCCCGACATCGCCGCCCTCGACGTCCTGGCCACCCTCGCCGGTGGCCGCTTCACCCACTCCACCCTCGAAGGCATCGCCGCCGATCCCGCCACCCCGAATGGAGCCCCCGCATGAGCACCGCCACCACCACGTCCAGCACGTCCGCCGACCGCAGCGAAGCCGCCCGGGCGTTCCTAGCGGACTTCCGCTCGATGAGCACGTTCGGCGCGACCGCCGGCGGGGGAGTGGACCGCCAGGCCGGCACCGCCGCCGACGGGCAGACGCGCAATTGGTTCCGCGGGCTCGTCGAAGGGCACGGCTTCGAGGTCCGCTACGACGCAGTCGGCAACCAGTTCGCCCTGCTCGAATTCGTCCCCGGTGCCCCGTACGTGGCCATGGGATCGCACCTGGATTCGCAGCCGCTCGGGGGGCGCTTCGACGGTGCCTACGGCGTGCTCACCGCGGCGCACGCGGCCATCCGGCTGAAGGAGACCGCCGACGGGGCCCAGTTCAACATCGCCGTCATCAACTGGTTCAACGAGGAGGGCTGCCGGTTCAAGCCCTCGATGATGGGCAGCTCCGTGTTCACCGGCAAGCTCCCGGCCGAGCAGGTGCTGGAGACCACGGACCCGCACGGCACCACGGTGCGCGAGGCACTGGAGTCCATCGGCACCATCGGGGACTTCAGCCTCGACGTCGCCGCCTACCTGGAGATCCACATCGAGCAGGGCCGCTCACTCGAGGACAATGGATTGACCATCGGCCTCGTCGAATCCACCTGGGGGGCCAACAAGTACGAGTTCGTCGTCCACGGCGAACAGGCCCACACCGGGGCCACCGTCATCGCCGACCGGCACGACGCGCTGTTCGGCGCCTCCCTGCTGGTCGCCGCCGCCCGGGACATCGCCGACGAGTTCTCCACCGACGAGCACGCCGTCATCACCTCCTGCGGCGAATTCACCGTCTTCCCGAATTCGCCGGTGGTCGTCGCCAGCCGGGTGAACCTGCTGGTGGACCTGCGCAGCACCGACCCCGACATCCTGGCTGCCGCGGATGCCGAGCTCCACCGCCGGGTCGCCGCCATCGAGGAGCGGGCACGCGTCGGGATCGAGCGCGGCGCCGAGCATGTCTGGGCGTCCAAGGCCTACGACGCCTCGGGCATGGCACTGGCCGCCGCCTCCGCCGAGAAGCTGGGTTTGCCCTATGGCACGGTCCGCACCCTGGCTGGCCACGATTCGACGAACATGAAGGACATCGTCCCCACGATCATGCTCTTCGTCCCCAGCGTCGAGGGCATCTCCCACAACGAGAAGGAACTGACCAGCGACGAGGACATGCTCGCCGGCGTCGACCTGTTCACTGAAGTGCTCGGCCGCGTGGTGAGCGGCGGTTTCGTCGACGTAACGGCATCCGGGGCGGCCTAGGCGGGACGCGCATGCCACGCCGGTGGAACAGCATGAGCCATACCGTCAAGACCGCTGCGGCCAGCGCCATGGCGACCAGGGCCCCGAGTGCCGCTTGTCCTCCCCAGGTGCCGATCACCGAAGAGCTCCACAGCGGGGCAGCGGCCTGGGCAAGCAGCGAAGGCAGCGCAATGCGTCCCATGGTCCGCGCATACCGGTCCTGGTCGACCAGGGCCAGCGGAACGGTGCCGTTGGCGATGGAGTTCAGGCCGATGCCCGCCCCGTAGACGATCATGGCGACCAGCAGGGAGCCGATGTCGATCGCCAGGAGGGAGAGTGCGGCCGTGATGGCCGTGACGGCGGTGAGCATGGTCCACAGCGGATGATGCCGCCGGGCAAGGGTGAATTCAACGAGCCGGGCGCCGACCTGCGACGGCCCAATGGCGGCCGCCAGGCCCACGGCGGCTGCCCCGGAGGCTCCCAGTCCTGCCAGCAGCGTGAAGACATGCACCGACATGACGGTTGATACGGAGGTGCCCAGCGTCGTGATGAGGGCAATGAGGACGACGGGTAGCCAGGGCGTGCGGGTCGCCGGCGCGGCCACCGAGGCGGGCCGATGCCGCTCCGCTGCGTCTTCCGGCCTCGCCGCGCGGCGTGGAGCGAGGAACCCGTAGAGGGGGAAGGTCACGAGCACATGGGCCAGGGCATAGACCGCGCACGTCCACCGCCAGCCGAATTCGTTGCAGAGCAGGGTGGTCAGCGGCCAGCAGACGGTGCTGGCGAAGCCCCCGAAAAGGGTCAGGGCTGTGAGGGACGAGCGGGCCCCGGCTCCGTAGGCGTGCCCCAGCACCGCGAAGGCCCCGCTGTAGAGGCCGCCGCTCATGCCGGCTCCGAGGATGACCCAGGCACCCGCGTAGAGCCAGGGGCTGGATGCCAGGGCCAGGGCGGTCAGCCCGGTGGCCAGCAGCAGCGCACTTGCTGCCAGGACCCGTCTGCCGTGGTTCCGCGAGACCAGTGAGCCGACGGCGGGGGAGCCCAGCGCCGCGATGAGCAGTGCAACGGACACGCCCCCGACCACCACTGCCCGCGGCCAGCCGGTATCGGCGACGATGGGGGAAGCGAGCGGGGCGAGCAGGTAGAAGGTCGAACCCCAGGAAAATATCTGGCCCACGCCAAGCCCGGCGATGACGACACTTCGACGCGTACCTCCCCGGGCGGATGCCGGCGAACCCGGCTCCCGATGGCCTTCCCGTCCGGTGGACAAGGGGTTGGCGGGAGGTTCCACCTAGAGGGCGAGGATGCTTTGCGACGCGGTTTCCAACGCGCCGGGCACCAGCGAGTAATAGGACCACGTGCCTCGCTTCTCGCGGCGGAGGAGCCCGGCATCGACCAGGATCTTCAGGTGGTGGGAGACTGTGGGTTGGCCCAGGTCCAGGGGCTCGGTCAGATCGCACACGCACGCTTCGCCGCCTTCGCCGGCCTTGACGATGGAGAGCAACCGCAGGCGGTTCGGGTCGGACAAGGCCTTCAAGGTCCGTGCGACCGTCGGGGCGTCTGCGGCGGCCAGGGCCGGGGCTCCCCCCGGTCCGCAGCACGGTTCAGCGTTGCTCGTCGCGGGTTCCAGCACGGCTTCCATGGTGCCATTGTGCCATGGATTGACATTTGTCGATATAGGCATGGATACTCTCTGCATCGACGACCGTCAATCTCATGTTCGAACAGGCAGGAGCCGCGTGAACCCCGAATCGAGCACCGGGACCACCGTGGCGGAAGCCGCCGTTGCCGGCAGGCTCTCCGCGCTGGACCGCTTCCTTCCCCTCTGGATCATCGCCGCGATGGCCGTGGGCCTGATGCTCGGCAAGCTGATCCCCGGGCTGGATGCAGCATTGGACGCGGTGAAGATCGGCTCCATCTCCTTGCCGATCGCCATCGGCCTGCTGGTCATGATGTACCCGGTCCTGGCCAAGGTCCGTTACAGCGACACCGGCCGGGTCATTGCCGACCGCAGGCTCCTGATCACCTCTCTGGTCATGAACTGGTTGTTGGCCCCGGCGTTCATGTTCGCGCTGGCTTGGATCTTCGTCCCGGACCTGCCGGAGTACCGGACCGGATTGATCATCGTCGGGCTCGCCCGCTGCATTGCCATGGTCATGATCTGGAACGACCTCGCGTGCGGTGACCGGGAAGCCGCCGCAGTGCTGGTGTTCTTCAACTCCGTCTTCCAGGTCATCGCCTTCGGCATCCTGGGTTGGTTCTACCTCCAGGTCCTGCCCGGTTGGTTGGGGCTGCCCACCACGGCGGCTGACTTCTCTTTCTGGGCCATCACCGCCTCCGTGCTGGTCTTCCTGGGGATCCCGTTGCTCGCCGGATTCCTCACCCGCACGCTCGGGGAGAAGGCCAAGGGCCAGGAATGGTACGAGGGACGGTTCCTGCCCAAGCTGGGACCCTGGGCGCTCTACGGGCTGCTGTTCACCATCGTCCTGCTGTTCGCGCTGCAGGGAAACACGATCACCTCCCGCCCCCTCGATGTGGCGCGGATCGCCGTGCCGCTGCTGGTGTACTTCGTCGTCGTCTTCGGTGCAGGCATGGTCGTCGGACGAGCCCTGGGCCTGGGGTACGCGAAGACCACTACGCTGGCCTTCACCGCCTCCGGGAACAACTTCGAGCTCGCCATCGCCGTGGCGATCGGCACCTTCGGCGTGACCTCGGGACAGGCGCTGGCCGGTGTCGTCGGCCCCCTGATCGAGGTCCCCGTCCTCGTGGGCCTGGTCTATGTGGCCCTGTGGACCAGTCAACGCCATTTCACGTCCTGACCACATCCACCCCACCAATCCACCGCCGACCGCGAGGAGTACGAAACCGTGAACAACACCGAGACGCCTCCGAGGCCGTCTGTCCTGTTTGTGTGCGTCCACAATGCCGGCCGCTCCCAGATGGCCGCTGCTTACCTCGCCTCGCTGTCCGGCGGGGCCATAGAGGTCCGCTCCGCCGGATCCATGCCGGCAGACGTGGTCAATGCGGCAGCCGTGGCCGTCATGGCCGAAGACGGCATCGACATGTCCTCCGAAGCACCCAAGGTCCTCACCGTCGACGCCGTCCGCCGGTCCGACGTCGTCATCACCATGGGTTGCGGGGACACCTGTCCGGTCTTCCCCGGCAAGCGCTACGAGGACTGGGAGCTCGCCGACCCGGCGGGCCAGGGGATCGACGCGGTCCGCCCCATTCGGGACGACATCAAGGCCCGCGTCCAGGTCCTCGTTGCCGACCTGCTGCCCAGCCGGGACTGAGAACCGAGCCGGGATGGATAACAAGAGGAGCATCATGACCGACAAGTACGATGACCTGCCGATCGCCATCATCGGGGCCGGCCCCGTGGGGCTGGCCGCAGCGGCCAACCTCGTCGAACGCGGACTCACCCCACTGGTCTTCGAGGCAGGGAGACGGGTCGGTGCTGCCATCCGGCAGTGGGGGCACATCCGCTTGTTCTCCCCCTGGCGGCATAACATCGACCCCGCTTCCCGACGCCTGCTCGAGCCCCAGGGGTGGACCGGACCGCGACTGTCCTCCCTGCCGTACGGTGCGGACCTCGTCGAGCAGTACCTCGCACCCCTGGCCGCCCTCCCGGCCATCGCCAGCGCCTTGCGCCTTTCCACGACCGTGACAGCCGTCAGCCGGGCTGGCATGGACAAGACGCACTCCCGTGGCCGCGACGGACGCCCGTTCCTCGTCCGCACGAGAGCCGCGGACGGCACCACAACGGACCACCGCGTCCGCGCGGTCATCGACACGTCCGGGACCTGGACCCAGCCCAACCCGGTCGGCCAGGCGGGCCTTCCGGCTCCCGGCGAAGCCGAGGCCATTGCCCGGGGATTGATCACCCGGCCGCTGCCTGACGTCATCGGCGCAGACCGGGAACGGTTCGCCGGAAGGCACGTGCTGGTCATCGGTGCCGGGCACTCGGCCGCGAACACCCTGATCTCCCTGGGCCAGCTGGCCAAGAACGCACCCGGAACCCGCATCAGCTGGGCCGTGCGCGCCGCTGACGCCACGAGCCTGTACGGCGGGGGCGATCTCGATGGGTTGCCCGCCCGTGGCCGGCTCGGGACGACGTTGCGTACGCTCGTCGACGACGGACACGTCGCGCTACACACCTCGTTCACCACGACTTCCTTCTCGACCGGGCAGGGGCTCAAGGTCACGGGGGCCACGCCCGACGGGGAGGTGACCTTGGGTGTGGATCTGCTGATCCCGGCCACCGGATTCCGCCCGGATTTGGCCTTCTTGCGCGAAATCCGCCTGGACCTTGACCCCGCCGTCGAGGCGCCCCGGGCATTGGCCCCGTTGATCGACCCGGAATTGCACTCCTGCGGAACCGTCCCGGCCCACGGCGCTAGGCTGTTGGCCCACCCGGAGAAGGGCTTCTACATCGCCGGCGCGAAGTCCTATGGCCGCGCCCCGACCTTCCTGCTCGCCACAGGATACGAACAGGTCCGCTCCATCGTCGCTTCCCTGGCCGGGGATTCGGCCGCCGCCGACCAAGTCCACCTCGAACTTCCCGAAACCGGGGTCTGCTCCACCGACCTCGGCGGCAGCTGTGATCTCCCGGCAGGCAGCACCGCCCAGGACGAGGCGGTGGCATCTTGCCGCGCTACATCGGAACCCGTCGTCAGCGGCATCCCCACCGGGCTCGCACACGGCCGTTCCGTGAAGTAGGCCCGACCCTATGCCAGCACGGTGGAACCCGCCGCCAGTCCCCTCCCGCCCGAGGCCGAGTGCAACGTGTCCGACGGCCCTGTAGCCGCCGCGGACGCGGGCACGCCGGTGGGCGATGGCATCCGCCAGCGCCTGGCCCCGGTGATCGCCCGGGGCGCGTAGCCCTCCATCGTGATCGGCCACGGACGCTGGGGGCCTCCGGCTGGCTAACGGCTCAGGGGCCGTTCCTCCTCCGAGGGGAGGTTCCCCGTGCTGGCCAGGTGCTCCGCGACGCGGAAGAGCTTGGTGTTGCTGACGGAGCTGGCGTGGGCCAGCAGCAGGAACGCCTGCGCGGCCGTGACCTTGTAGCGCTCCATGAGGATGCCCTTGGCCTGCCCGATCAGGTCACGCGACTCGGCGGCGTCGCGCAACTGGTCCGCCTTCTGGCTCCCGGCGAAGACCACGGCGGCATGGGCGGCCATCAGGAGGCCGATCCGCTCGGAGTTCTCGTCGATGTTGTGCGCCCTTCGGCTGTAGAGGTTCAGCGCCCCGAGGTTGTCGCCCTCCACGAAAAGCTGGAAGGCCAGCATGCTCCCGACGCCGAGCACGGCGGTGCGGGCCCGGACCGGGGCCAGCGGCGGTCAGCGGCGGTCAGCGGCCAGATCGGAGACCCGGACGGTCCTGATCGCCAGGGAAACCACCGAAGGGATGGTGTGTCGTCATGGATCACTCCTTGCAGCCCCGCCCGGAGCCACAGGCTCAGAGGCCCGCCCTTTCGCAGAAATCTCATGCTCTGGTCTTGTAATATGGGACTGAAACCATAATATGGGTTAGGCACTGTGGTTCCAGTCACGCCGAGTGGCACTAACCCGAAGGACTCCCTCCCATGTCAGACACCGCCATCCTGATCAACACCGCCGTGGCCGTCATCGCCACGGTCGTGCTGATCGTGCGCTTCAAGGTCAACCCCGTGATCTCCCTGGTGATCGGCTCCGCCTACCTCGGCCTCGCCGTCGGCCTGGGGGTGAAGAAGACCGTCGAGACCATCACCACCGGCTTCGGCGACATCATGGTCGAGGTCGGCCTGCTCATCGCCTTCGGCGTCCTCATGGGCTCGATCCTCAACGAGACCGGGGCCATCCGACGCCTGGTCGAACGCCTGCTGAAGACCTTCGGCCCGGGCCGCCTGCCCTACACCATGGGCCTGGCCTGCGCGACGGTGCTGCAGTCGATCTTCCTGGACGTCCTGCTGGTCATCTCGGCCCCGCTGGCCCGCCGCCTCGCCCCGAAGATCGGCCGGCTCGGCACGGCGCGCATGGCCACCGCGATGGCGATCTCGCTCGAGTGCGGCATCGTGTTCATGGTCCCCGGCGTCGGCGCCCTGGCCCTGGCCGGCCTGCTGAACGTCCCGCTGGGCAAGATGCTGCTCTTCGGGCTGCTCATCGTCGTCCCCACCGTCGTCATCGCGATCGCCATCATGACCTTCCTCTTCCGCCGCGGACTGTGGAAGGAGGAATCGGACGAGAACCACGAACTTTTCGCGGACGAGGAGGAGGAACAGCACGACGGCGGTGCCCCCACGGGCCCCGGTGCCCCCTTCCGCAACAACGGCTCCGGCGGAACTCCCGCCTCCGGTACCCCTGCGGCCGGTACCCCCGCCGCCGGCACCGGAGGGTCCGCCGTGGCCGTCGCCGAGCAGACCCGGCAGGAGCCCGCACTGACCCTGCTCTTCGCCCCGCTGCTGCTCTCACTCGTCCTCATCGCCGCCGGCGCCATCCTGGAGGTCTCCAAGATCGAGATCGCCCCCATCCAATTCGTCGGCGAACCCGTCATCGCCCTGCTCATCGGCCTGGTCGGCACCTGCATCGTCGGCCGCTACACAGTGGGGCAGAAACGGGTCGAAGCCGGCATCTCCGCGGGATTCCGGGAATCCGGCCAGATCCTGCTGCTCACTGGCGTCGGCGGATCCCTCGCCGCAGCCGTCACCGCCGCCGGGGTCGGGGACATCCTCGGCGGGTTCTTCACCGCCAGCCATGTCGCCCCGCTGCTCGTCGTCTGGGTCATCGCCGCGGTGCTGCACATCGCCGTCGGTTCCGTCACGCTCTCGGCCATCACCGCGGCGGGCCTGCTGGCCCCCATCGCCCCCGCCCTCGGGCTGGACCCCGTGCTGGTCGCCCTGGCCGCCGGCGCCGGATCGCTGTTCATGGTCCACGTGACCTCCAATACCTTCTGGCTGCTGCAGGCCCTGCTCGGCCAGACCACCCGCGGCGCCCTGAAATCCGTGTCACTGGGGGTCTCCGTGGCCTCGGTCGTGGCCCTGGGCCTGGTCACGCTCCTGAGCCTGTTCATCTGACCGGGCACGCCCGAACCGCCGAAACCTCCGTAGCAAAGGAAGAACGAATGAGCGAGAACAGCCCGGCCCCGCTGGCCGGAGTCCGCGTCCTGGAACTGGGCAACTACATCGCCGCCCCGACCGCCGGCCGTCTACTGGCGGATTTCGGGGCAGAGGTCATCAAGGTCGAACGCCCCGGAACCGGTGACGAGCTGCGGAACTGGCGCCTGGCCAAGGGCACGACCTCGATGCTCTACCGCACGATCAACCGCAACAAGAAGTCGGTCGTGCTGGATCTGCGCTCCGACGCCGGCCGGGCCGCCGTGCTGGAGCTGGTGCGCACCTCGGACATCCTGCTGGAGAACTTCCGTCCCGGCACGCTGGAGAAGTGGGGGCTCGGCCCGGAGGTCCTCAACGAGGCGAATCCCGACCTGGTCATCACGCGGATTTCGGCCTTTGGCCAGACCGGCCCCCTGTCCGAGCGCCCCGGCTTCGCCGCCGTTGCCGAGGCCTACAGCGGCTTCCGCAACCTCGTCGGCGACCCGGACCGTGCCCCGGTGCGCGTCGGGGTCTCCATCGGCGACTCCATCGCCGGACTGTACGCCGCCTTCGGGTCCGTGATGAGCTTGTTCCAGCGCGAGACCCGACGTGGTGCGGGTCAGGCCGGCGCCGCACTGGGGGAGCGGATCATCGACGTCGCCCTGAACGAGGCGATGTTCTCGATGATGGAATCCCTGGTCCCGGACTACGAGGCCTACGGGCAGAAGCGCGAACGCACCGGCGGGCGGATGGAGGGCATCGCCCCCTCCAACGCCTACGTCTGCGCGGACGGGGCCAGCATCGTGGTCGCCGGCAATGGCGACTCGATCTTCCAGCGCTACATGGAGACCATCGGACGCCCCGATCTCGGCGCCGACCCGGGCCTGGGGTCCAACGCCGGGCGCTGGGCCCGGCGCGAGGAGCTGGACGCGGCCATCGGCGCGTGGACCGCACGCCTCGACGCCGCCACCGCGCTGGAGCTGCTCGATGCCGCGGGCGTCCCGGCCGGGCCGATCTACACCGCGGCGGACATCGTCGCCGACGAACAGTACGCGGCACGGAACATGGTCCAGAAGTTCGACGTCTCCACGGGCGAGGAGCTGCTGCACGAGGTCGGCTTCCCCGGCATCGTCCCGGTCATCGGGGCGGCCTCCCTGCCGGTGCGGCACTTGGGTCCGGACCTGGGAGAACATAATGACGAGGTGCTCGGCGGACTGCTGGGCCTGGACGCGGATGCCCGGGCGGCTGCCGCCGGGGCAACGGAGGTGCGCAGCGCATGAACCCGACCAATGGAACCACGAGCCGAACCAGGAGCGGAACCGCCCAGGAAACGACGGCGGTGCGCAGCGCCTCCCTACGCGATGTCACCTTGCGGGACGGACTGCAGTTGACGGGCAAGAACCTCTCGACGGCGGACAAGGTCGCCACGGTCCGGCGGCTGCTGGAACTTGGGGTCCCGGAAATCGAGCTGGGGTCCATGGCCCGGGCCGATCTGGTCCCGACCATGGCCAACACCCTCGAGGTCGTCGCAGAACTGACGGCCGAGGAGTTGAAGCATTGCTGGATCTGGGTGGCCACACCGGGCCACGTCGCCAAGGCCGCGGCAGCCGGCGTGCGGAACTTCCAGTACTGCCTCTCGGCCTCCGATGCCCACAACCAGGCCAACATCGGGCGCAGCACCGACGCCAGCCTCGAGGCCTTGCCGCAGGCGGTCGACTACGCTCGGGGCGTGGACGGGCGCATCCAGCTCTGCATCGCCACCTCGTTTACCTGCCCCTTCGAGGGCCAGGTCCCGGTCGAGAGGGTGCTCGCCCTCGCCAACGACCCCCGCGCCGGGGGAACCTGCGACATCGTCATCTGCGACACCCTCGGCCAGGCCCACCCCGGGCAGGTCACCGAACTCGTCTCCCGGGTGCGCAAAGAGACCCCGGAGCGGCGCATCGTCTTCCACGGGCACGACACCTGGGGCATGGGCGTCGCCAACACCCTGGCCGCTGTCGACGCCGGGGCCGACTTGGTGGACGGGGCGCTCGGCGGCCTGGGCGGCTGCCCCTTCGCCCCCGGGGCCAGCGGCAACACGGCCAGCGAGGACATCCTCTTCGCCACCCGACCGTCCTGGCTCACGCCTGACTCGTTTGCCGGCATCGTCGAGCTCGGCGAGCAGGTCCTCGGGGAACTGGGCGAATCCAGCCGGTCCAAGGCCGCCCAAGGCGCCCGGTCCAGGGCCGAGGCCTTCGAGTGGGTCATCCGCGCCTGAGAAGCGACCCGGTTCAGAGGAACCGGCACATGCCATCCTGGCCGGTGCCGAGGTCCTTGAAGCCGCGGGATTCGTAGAGCCTGCGACCGGGTGGATCGGCCGTCAGGCTGACGTAGGCGCCCTCCGGGGCGCGGGAGCGGATGTCCTCGAGCAGGCTGTCGAGGATGGCACCGCCGATGCCGCAGCGTTGGTGCTCTGGCAGGACCGCCATGTCCGCGATGACGAAATACCAGCCGCCATCGCCCACGATGCGCCCCATGCCCACGGGATCGCCCGCAGGTCCTATGACATGCCGGAATGACCACGACCCCGCGATGGCGGCCTCGCCCTGTTCGGGGGTCCTCCGTGAGAGGCCACTGCCGGGACGGAGACGGACGTACTCCTCGACGGACGGAGCACCATGGATCAACTGGTAGG
>Ga0134125_10003662_pt1 | contig 17724 bp, 22 predicted proteins | sample KB31751_FD_96464 | JGI IMG/M metagenome (GOLD analysis project Ga0134125, IMG submission 96464) | Terrestrial soil microbial communities with excess Nitrogen fertilizer from Kellogg Biological Station, Michigan, USA - KB3-175-1 | ecosystem: Environmental > Terrestrial > Soil > Unclassified ...
ACAGTACTGATGTTATCAAAACAGCAAACAGTACTGATGTTATCAAAACAGCAAACAGTACTGATGTTATCAAAACAGCAAACAGTACTGATGTTATCAAAACAGCAAACAGTACTGATGTTACCAACTCTACAAATCTAACAAACAGCACTGATGTTACCAACTCTACAAATCTAACAAACAGCACTGATGTTACCAACTCTACAAATCTAACAAACAGCACTGATGTTATCAAAACAGCAAACAGTACTGGTGTTATAAAAACAGCAAACAGTACTGGTACCAACTCTACAAAAACTAGTATTGTCTTATCTGATCAACTAGGAGTTGTAGACAGGGTAGGAATTGTTCATTCTTCAAGTCATAGAATTGATCTGTCTAAACATGTATCTGTCACTACAAATCTGAGAAATTTGACAATATCAGCCTGGGTAAAACCTGATTTTAGCCAAGGGTCTTCTGTCTTTACAATAGTAAGCCAAGAAAATGCATTCAAATTGGCTATTAGCAACAACATGCCTCCATCAAAGACATCTCTTTTTTCTATCTTTGATGGAATCAAGTGGACAACTGTCCAGTCAAATAGTACCATTCCAGAACAGTGGACTTATCTTGCTGCTACCTTCAACGGTACATCAATCACACTCTATGTAAATGACAAATTAGAAGGAACAATGCAAATTTCAGGAATACCTACAATTACAAAAAGTGGCTATCTTGAAACGAAATCTGTACAAAATATTACCTCTGATGCAGATACAGTGATTGGGTCATATCATGATTCAATTCGTTCAAGTACAAGTAATGTATTCTCGGGACAACTGTCTAATGTGCATCTCTATGACTCACTTTTGACACCTGTACAGATCAATCAAATATACACAACTACCAGACCTGCAAACAATAGTTAGGCTCTATCTTGTCTGTGATATCTCATCTAAGATGGTATTCACAAACCTCTTTTCAGTTTTATTTCTTGATCTTGCAAATGAAGCAATCTCAAATTGAACATCCTTGTCTGTATATGCAAGTTTGAGAACATTATACAGTTTGAGTGCCTCAGAATCTTCTTTTTGATCAATAATCTTCTCTAACAGTTCTTTTGCTTTTTTTATTTTAGCATCTCGTGGCAAAGATGATATGCCGTGCTGGAAAATCTTCTCCAGTATGACCCTGTAATCTTGTCCCAAAATTACAATCAACCTAGATTTGGGCATCTCCGTCATGTCATCAAGTATTTTTCCTATTGAATCATCGAATTTTAAATAATATTTCTGCATAAATTGTGAAAATTGATCAAGTATTGTTTTATCAAACTTGTATGCAATACCGAGATTTTTCTCTGATTCTAGTATCATTTCTACCGTGGCAAAGACTGTTCCAAGAGGGTCTCGTGTTGCTTGCTTGCCATGCTTGAACGGATATTTTAGAAACATTTTTTCTAATCTGTTTATGACATGCATTGCGACAAGACCCCTCTTGTTGCCATCATCGAATATTTTGATTATCTTCAATGCTGTAATGGAAAATAAAGAATAGTTTTTTGCACTAGAGTTGGCTGCAAGAGAGCGCTCAAAATCCAAAATAAACTCTTCAAGTATCAGAGGAATCTGGTCTTGTGGTTCTATGTTTCTAAAGCTAATCTGTGGCTGTTCCATACTTGAAACATCTGATGAAAAGAGTGGGGCAGCTTGTTTTAATGCACTCAAAACGGATCTTAGATGTAATCGGTTTCCCCTGCTATACTTGCTTTTTAGCAGACTTGATATTGACTGGATTAATGATTTGTACACTATCACATGATATCATCTAAGATGTAATAATCTGATCTCTGCTAGATGATGTGCAATTCTAATTTTGCATTCAAGAGAGATTGAGTTATCTAACTTTTTTTACCCTTGATTTATTCTGGATGAAACCTTGGAAAAATAATATGTTATTTTCAAAACATGACCATGCGACTTGTCTAGATGTAAAAGATTCCAAAGTCAATCCAAGACACTGACAAATCTGTATCTAAAACTGACACAAATGTAAGTACGGCTTAATAATTTGAGGGAGATAAATAGCGTGTAATGGATGGTATGGTAAAATCAAAACCAGTACAGTTACTGTTTATCGTTTTGATCCTGGTTGTCACAGTTACCATATTCCCACATGTCTTTGCACAATATCAGTATGGACAAGGCCAGGCCAGAATCATATTCTCGTCATCAAACTCTACTCATGCTACGATCTTGTCCTCATCGCCAAACTCCATCATTTCATCCAGTGGATATTCAAACTCCACTCACATTACCATACAATCCTCATCGCCAAAGCCATCTCTTTCATTTAATGTCTATTCCAACTCTACTCAAACTATAACCACACACCAGTCTGCAAATGCAGTTCCAGAGTTTGGCTCCATTGCCCCAATAATTCTTGTAATATCTGTAATTGTCATTATCATGTTAAATGTAAAAACTAGATTCTTCAACATTAATCATTCTGGTGGAACATAAATCCATGTCCCTTTTCATACATAATGATACCATTTCTACCTTAAATCTCAGGTTGGCATTCTGATTGTTATGAGTTTACGAATAATAACATCACTTAGGAGAAATGGCTCAGAAATTGTTGGGATTGGAATAAATGAATTTGGTAAGAACACGTATCTTGATTTAAAAGATGTATACGAAAACCAGGCTAGAATTTTTGATGAAATCAAGCATGGTAAACGAGACAAATCAGAAAAACCGATTTATGTTCTATGGCTTGATGAGGAATTTGGATATCATCTCATACACGTGGATAACAGGGATGGAAAATACAACCTACACTCAAGAACAGGAAACATCGATAAATTATTGACCGAACTTCCTGATTACAAAGATTAGGATATGTATGCTAGAAGCCAAACCAAGGAATCAAAAATATTCTTAGCAAAAAAGTTTTTAATGTATTTGTTGGCAGACAAAAATGTTGATTGTCGGATATAAGAATAATGTTTTAACATTAAATATTGGTTCGCGCATATTTACATATGGTATACGGATGGTCAGTATATGGTAGAGCGTTCTAAAGTCATAGACATTATCAAAAAGAAAAAACTAGAGCCAGACTTTGAACCAAGCATGAAGACCTTGACACGCATATTCAAAACCATGGCAGATAATGGCCCTGAGGCAAAGACAAGCCTATCACTTGATACAAATCTAAACTACGCCAGGCTTGCAAAACACATTGTCTGGCTGGAAAAGAAGGGACTGGTAGAATCCACAATTGACAAATCAAAGATCAATGTCGGATTAACTGCAAAAGGCAGGGTCTTTGCATCAACTATATCAAGTGAGGAGTGACGGATTGGTCAGTAAAACTTACACAAATGTAAGCGCGGCTTTTAGGTAAATGCATGCAATTTTAATAGACTATATTTGACAGACATGAAAAACTCTGAAAATGATCTTGAAGATGAACAGATACGGTTGCTCAAAAAAGCATTAGCTGAGATAAAGCAGCCGAATCCTTCAGTATGTGATACGCCAAATGACACAAATTATAGCCAATCGACCAAAAGGAAACAACAAGAAGAATCAAATCTAAGATAAATTTTCATGTCAACAAATTTTTTTCTGATATCAAACTGGATATTGTTAATGTCATATCTATGCATAACGCTGATTTTTTTACAAAAAATTGTATAATGAATGAATCATGATGCATACTAGTAAATGGCTATGACTAATGGCCTAAAACATATTTATCCAATTATTCCAACTCAAAATCGTGCCATTTACATTTAAAAGATTAGAAATTCCAGAAGTGATACTAGTTGACGCCAAAGCATTTCCTGACAAGCGAGGTTTTTTTATGGAAAGCTTCAAACATTCAGTGTTTAATGAAAATGGAATAAACACTAGATTTATCCAGGATAATTGTTCGCATTCAATCAAGGGAGTCATACGAGGATTACATTATCAAAAGAATCCTAAAGCACAGGCAAAACTTGTGATGGCAGTAAGAGGAGAGATATTTGACGTGGCAGTTGATATGAGAAAGGGTTCCCCCACATATGGAAAATGGGTTGGAGAGATACTCTCTGAGCAAAATCACAGGCTATTATATGTCCCAGAAGGTTTTGCACATGGATTCTATGTGACAAGCAACGAGGCAGATGTTCTTTACAAAGTAAACCAAGACTATTCTCCAGAAAATGAAAGAGGAATTATCTGGAATGATCCCACTGTTGGTGTTAGATGGCCTGGTAACAATCCAATTGTAATAGAAAAAGATCTAGAGCTTCCTACTTTGGATAAGGCAGACAATAATTTTGTGTATACTTGACTGCATTAGAGTTAAATAATAATTGCAGATCCGAGGATTTATGCAAGTTCTAGTAACAGGTGGAGGAGGATACATTGGCTCTATACTTGTTCCAAGATTATTACAAGAAGGATACAAAGTCAAGGTTCTTGACAGGTTCTTTTTTGGCAAAGAGACACTTGCATCAGTTTCAAAAAATCCCAATCTAACATTAATTCAAGATGATACAAGATGGTTTGATAAAAAAATTCTAAAAAATGTTGATGTTGTCATGGACCTGGCAGCTCTGTCCAATGATCCAAGTGGAGATTTGGATCCAAAAAAGACACTTGACATCAATTACAAGGGAAGAGCAAGAGTTGCAAAGCTAAGCAAAGAAACAGGAGTAAAAAGATACATCCTGGCATCAAGCTGCAGCATATACGGTTTCAGAGACGGATTGCTAGATGAAAAATCTCCAATCAATCCACTTACAACATATGCAAAGGCAAATAGACTGGCAGAGATTGCAGCAAAAAAACTAGCTAGTGGCAAGTTTACCGTTACTCTACTACGATTTGCAACAGTCTTTGGATATTCCCCAAGGATGAGGTTTGACTTGGCAGTAAATGGAATGGTGCTTGGCTTTTTCAAGAACAAACAGATCCCAATAATGCGAGACGGAACACAATGGAGACCATTTATCCACGTAAAAGATGTGGCAGAAGCATACGTCAAGGTAATACAGAGCCCAAAGGACAAGATAAACAGAGAACTATTCAATGTAGGCTCTGATTGTCAAAACTACCAAATTCTTCCATTGGCAAAAGAGGTAGCAGATTCCATCCACATTCCATTCAAAAAGAATTGGTATGGGGATCCTGATACAAGATCATACAAGATTAGTTTCAAAAAAATAAAAGATACCATCGGATACACTACAAAATATACCGTATCAGACGGAGCAAAAGAGATCTATTCCAATCTACAAAAAGGAATACTGACTGATTCCCTTAAGACAAAGACAGTAGAGTGGTACAAACATTTGCTGGAATCCAAGAAACTATCTGATTCAGTTGTGATACAAAACAAGGTATTGTAAGTATCAAGATTTTTAGAGACCGACTTCCTGTACCAATCAAATGAAAGGAATCATTTTACACGGCGGACATGGTACAAGGCTGAGGCCACTTACCCATGCAGGACCCAAACAGCTCTTACCAATTGCAAACAAGCCCATGTCCCAGTATGCACTTGAAGATCTAAAAGAGGCAGGCATAACGGATATCGGTGTAATCATTGGAGATGTTTATCCAGAAAAAGTAAAAGAATTCTACGGAGACGGATCTAAATTTGGAGTACAAATAACATACATTCCACAAGACAAGCCCAAAGGAATATCTCATGCAATAAAACTTTGCCAGGATTTTGTAGGAAACGACAGGTTTGTCGTATATCTTGGTGACAATATTCTACGAAAAGGACTGGTTGATTATACAAAAAAGTTCCAATCCTCAAAAGCTGATGCCATGATTTTGTTGTGCAAGGTAGATGACCCATCACGATTTGGAATTGCAGAGCTTGACGGTGACAAGATAAAAAAAATAATGGAAAAGCCAAAAAACCCACCATCTGACCTGGCAGTAATTGGTGTCTATTTCCTCACCCCAAAAATATTTGGTATTATAGACAAGCTCAAGCCGTCATGGCGTGGAGAGCTGGAAATAACTGAAGCATTACAGCTCTTGATGGAGGATGGCAATATCATACAGTATGATACAGTTACAGGCTGGTGGAAAGATACCGGCACACCTGAAGATATTCTACATGCAAACCAACTCGTACTTGATTCCATAGGAACTCCGCAACAGTTTGTCATAAATAACAACGCCGAGGTCCAGGGAAATATTATACTAGGAAAAAATAGTACAATATCTAGAGACTCTTTTGTCACAGGTCCTGCAATAATTGGTGAGAACTGTCACATTGGTCCTGCAGCAAGAATAGGACCATACGTATCCATTGGAGACAATTGCACCCTAAAACAATGCGATATTGAAAATTCCATAATCATGGCAGACTGTAAAATAGACGCCAAGATTACAATATCAGACAGCATAATTGCACATGCAGCACAGATATCACATCACCACCTAAAGAAACACCAGTTTCTATTAGGCGAGAGATCCCAGGTAAGGCTGTAACTTGGAAACCATGCAGGCAGCAGCAATCTGGTTGACAGGAATTCCAGCCTCTGGCAAGACTACCATATCCATTCTGCTCAGGGACTATCTCCAGAAAAAAAACATGCCTGTAATCATTCTAGACGGTGACGAAATCAGAAAGACAGTATCAAAGGACCTTGGATTTTCACCACAAGACAGAAAGGAGCACAACAGGAGAGTGATTGAGATTGCAAAGTTACTAGTAAAAAACAACTTTACAGTAATCATCCCACTGATATCTCCATACAAAGAAACAAGAGACTTGGCAAGAAAGGAACTGCCAAATTTCATAGAGGTATACGTCAAGGCATCACTTGATACATGCATCAAACGAGACCCAAAGGGATTGTACCAAAAAGCAAAGAACGGAGAGATACAAAACCTGACCGGATTACAAGCTCCATATGAGGAACCTATAAACCCAGAAATCATAGTGGATACAGAAAAAAATTCGCCAGAACAGTGTCTTGGTATGATTACTTTAAAACTGCAACATCTTGGATATCTGAAATAAAATCACCAGGTCAAACTGATATGATCTTGGCACATTACGCATAACTAATTTTTGTTTTTGAAGTGTCTTGATCAATGATATACTTGTAAGCTAGGATGAATTGATCTTTATTCTATCCTTGCAACTATCTATAAAGGCCAAAAAACGATGAAAACAAGAAAACCTTCTTCGCAAACCAAAAATAATTATTTCTCTTTTATGTCTCTTTAACAGAGATAATATTTCATTTGCATCCCTTGTTTGTAATACCATACATAATGCATCATATTCTTCGGGTTTTTTCTTCCATTCCGCTGGAATTTCATCTATCACTTTTCTGAAGAATCCCTTGTCCAGATTCTTTAATTTCTCAACATAAATTCTGAATGGATTATCGCTGATGAAAAAATTCCATTTCCATGGAATATTATCTAGGTCTAGAGTGGGTTGAAATTTTTTTATGCTGTTTACATCCCAGTCTCTGCCGCCAAAACACTGGTCATGATCAATTAACACATACTCGAAAATTTGTTTCTCTTCTGATACAACATGCAGTAACCCATTTTGATAGGGTCTCTCCAGATATTCTACGAATAGGTCAAAAACAATCATTCCTGGGACTTCGTGTATGTTTTTGATTTTTGAAGTATCCAGTTTTCCATGAATCTCATGATTTAGCATGTGTGAATTTTCAATAAACTTTATTCCAAAATATCTACCGGGAGAAATAAGAGAGTAATCCAATTCCTTTCTGGTATCATTAATTATACATACATGATCTTCAGTGATGGAAACAATGGCAGATTCAGGTATCGTCAGGCTCATAGATTCTGCAATTTTATGACAAAGAAATTCATTTGATAGTGATTTGGTGGTACCGTTAAAAAATTTCAAGACATAGTTTTGACCATCATTGCATTTTACCAGCCATGCTCCAGTAGTGGATAGATTCATTGGTCTGATGAGATTAGTAACTACTAAATCCATGATGTTTGCATGTCCATTATACCAAAACGATTTTTACTAAAAGTCCGTTTACTAAAATACGTTAGTATTCTGTAGATTCAAGATAGCAAATTCTAGAAAATAATTTAGGATTTGTACAAAATTAAGGAAATGGATTTGGATTTTACCAAGTCATAAATACTTGATACATATTTCACATTCGTTGCAAGCAGCACCAAAGGTAGGAGTATACGTGATAACCAACAGGGAACACTTCAAGTTCTCTGACTGCAAAGATGCCATAAAACGCGAGATGGGTGATTTTCCATTTTTTGTCACAAGTGATGGCAAGACAAGGGGAGAAGGTCGGCAGATATGCATTGATGACGCACGCAAACGAGGCTTTGACTGGATATGTTTTGTTGACGATGATTTTGTACTAAATGATGGTTGGTGGGCTGACGTATCACGGTATATCGATGATCCAAAGGTCGGCATGATATGGGGCATAAACTGGGATCATGATGATACAAGGAAAAACTGGATAAACTATCTCAATTCTGTCAACGTGCCAATTCTTAGCATACCCGTACTAGTCAAGCGCAAACTGGACAAGGCATATGATATCTGGTATCAAAAAACATATCCTCCAAGAAAGGCTTCAAGCCTTGACTATCCGGGATACCTAAAACATGAATTTGAACAGCGTGGAGGTACACATGATACACTAATCCGACTAGATGCCATCCCAGAGTGGATCAAAATACCAAATGCACTTCATGTATACGAAGACAAGTTTCTAAAGCAGATAGTTGAGATTGCAGGATACCAGTGTGTAGCTACCCAGACAGGCGGGATACATTACAACATGGTAAGATGGGATGGCAAGTCTATAGTTGACCAGTTGGATTATGACAAAATGTTTTATCACGAAGTAACCAAACGCAGAACAAGGATATTATCACTGTTTTATTCTCCACTGCCGTTTTATTATAGATACAAGGTTACCAGAAGCCTAAAGGCATCTCTTCGTTACTGGTGGTACCATTTTGTTCTCTATAACCTCAAATGCCTCTTACTGCCGCAAATCTACAATCTCGACCCAGAACCAATCAACATGATGCTCATGATGTTTGAGGGAAAAACATGCTATGACATTGGCGCCAACATGGGTTACACTTCACTTATTCTGAGCAAAAATTTTGAGAATATTTTTGCCTTTGAGCCTTCTTTGATATTTAAAAAATTAAAAAAGAATGTATCTGGAAACAAAAAAATTCACGTTTACAACATTGCAATAAGTGACCATGATGGAAAACTAGTCATGGCAAAAAGGGAGATTCCTTGGAAGTCAGGCCAATTGGTGGCAGATAACGTAACAACAGATGATACCTGGGGTAAATTAATTGAAAAGGTAACGGTGGATTGTAAAAAAATAGATGGTATGAACATGACAAAGCCTGATTTTATAAAAATCGACGTTGAGGGATTTGAGCTTGATGTGATAAATGGCGCATTAGAGACCATCAGGAGACACAAGCCAGGTATTTTCATTGAGGTGCACTCAGATGTAATCGGATCAGAAATCAAGAATATTCTGAGCCCACTATACCAAATTCATCATGTGAACCATCCGTATTACAAAGAAAATACCCAAATTAAAAAAGACCATTATTTTCTTTTTTGCATTCCAAAATGATTAGTCTTACTTGTACACATTACGCCTATGGCCAATCTCAACTATCATTACTACCAACTTGTCTTTTTGAATGCTCATCAGGACCCTATAGTCACCAACCCTCATCTTGTAAATCTCAAGGCCCACTAGTCTTGTGACATGAAGAAATGGATCGGATGCAATCTCTCGCAGTTTCTTATCTATCCTTCTTGCAGTCTGCTTGTCAATCTTTGAGAGTTGTTTTTTTGCAGTCTCTGTTACTCGGATGCTATAGGTCAAGTTCTTTTTCTACCTGCTCAAGAGAGTAGGTCTTGCCCTTTTCCATGTCATCAAGGGATTTCCTAAGGTTTTTTATCGTTTGAGGATCAAGGTCATCGTCCTGGGCTGCCCTCATCAACCTCTCAATCACGTCATTGTATGTCTCCTTTGAGTAAATCTTGAAATTCTCAAGTTTTGTTCGTGTCTTGTCTTTTATCTTGATAGTAGTATCCATTAGTATACTAAAGTATACTCGAATATATAACAATTTGCAGATATGAGCCTTGCCGATTAATCCAGTTTCTACGACAAAAAACACCAGACATCTGTTTTTTCATTTAAGGCTTGCGCGGGATTCCATACTGAACCTTAATACCAAAACTTGCACAAATATCACAAATGCAAAAGCTAATTGCTCTATTGCTAATTGTAGTACTTGCAGGCTCTGTAACCATTCCTAATGTATTCTCAGATGATGAAAAAAATGCAAACGATGACAATGAAAACGAGAACCACCAAAACCAAACAAACACTCAAGAAAACGAAAATGATGACAAGGACAACAAGACAAAAATCCACTTTGGATTCTCAAATGCAACAAGTATAACCATAACACTGCCAAACGGAACCAAGCTAACGTTTGGATTCTCAAACGGAACAAACCCAGGCCAGCAGATATCTGATTTCATACACAAGATACGCGATGCATTCAAGCAACAAGAGACCCAGGCAAAGCAGTTGATCAAGGACTGCCGAGAAAAGGCAAAAGCAGCATCAAGCCCTGCTGACAAAAAAGCCATTATGGACCAATGCAAGATAGATCTAAAGCAAATCAACCAACAGTTCAAGGGAGAGCACAAGCTATTCCAGCTTGACTTTAAACAATTCAGAGAGACAGTAATTGGAAACAACCAAGAAAACCATGAAAAACCAGAAAAAGACAATGGCACCAAGATCAAAAATACCGCCCTGGTAATGCCGCTACACCCACTGGAAAAACCACATGGGAAAAATACAACCCAGAATACCATACCGCCAAACCAGCACGGAATGGATGAAAAACAAAAGCACGCAAATCAAGATGGAAAGCAAAAACACGGCAAGGAAGACTAGACACAACACCTAATTTTGTGATACCTCTGACAGAAAATAATTGAAGTCAGACATTACAATAATCGGAGCAGGAATACTTGGAACGTCTCTTGGATATTTTCTCTCAGGTATCACATCTAGAAAGATATTGGTACTTGACCAGGCTCCTCAAGTAGGATTTCACACAAGTTCAAGAAATACAGGCAAGGTACATGCACCATTTCTCTACGACCCTGAAAAAAAGAAGATATTTGCAAAGTCAGCCAAAGTAGGCTTTGAGATGTGGGAAGACTATACCAAACAAAAAAATCTGCCATTCAAAAAAGATGGAGTATTGGAAGTGGCACTTGATGAGCCAGGAATAAAAAGATTGGAAAAATACATGTCATGGGGAGAACAAAACGGATTACAAAAAGACGATATCGTTTTGCTTGATGGAGCAGACGTAAAAAAACAAGAACCAGAGGTAACATGTCAAAAGGCAATCTTTTGTAAAAAGGACGCATCAGTTGACTATGGCGTTTTAACAAATCACATCATGGAAGATGCAAAACAAAGCGGCGCAACATTTCTACTGGATACTAGAGCAGAATCAATCACAGACAGGAAAGATTTTCTTGAAATAAAAACAAACCGGGATGTCATCCAAACAGATCTTCTGATAAATGCAGCAGGTGGCATGTCAATTGATATTGCACACCAGATGAATGTAAGACCAGACCTTACAGACATTCATTTTCGTGGCGAGTACTGGCAGGCAGAACCCGAGTACCAAAATCTCACAAAGACTAGCGTATATTCAGTTCCAAAACATCCCGAGTATCCATTCCTTGACCCACACTGGATTGTCCGCTCTGATGGAAGATGCGAGGTGGGGCCAAATGCCGTTCCGGTATTTAGCCCATATGGGTATACCATATCTGAGAACATCAAAGCAATGCCATCAAAGGTACTAGAAATGCTCTCATCTGGAGCGTCAAAGATTTTGTTTGATTCCCAGTTTCTCTCACTTGCCTCTGGTGAAATTTTATCCTCAATATCAAAAACCGTAATGATAAACCGAGTAAAAGAATTTCTCCCAAGGGTAGACCCAAAAAAATTCCGAACCAGGGGAACTGCAGGAATTAGAGCATCCGTAATAGACAAGGACGGAAAATTTGTCCCAGATGCTGTAATGGTACCAGGTGAAAAATCACTTCACATATTGAACTACAACTCGCCTGGAGCAACAGGTGCACTGCCATTTGCCGTATACATCATATCCAAAATGAAAGACAAGGACTTGGTAAAGATAGAAAATGACAAGTGCGGCCCATGGAGTTTTGGCGCCATATCTGAGATGCTAGAATCATAAATGACAGACCCAATTTATTAATAAGAAAATTATTCCAAATACCATGAAAGTTCCTAGGAAAATAATGTCCGCAACACTCAGGTCAATCTATGATGCTTGGCAAGAGATAGAAAATGGCAAGGGCGGAAAATCAGATATATCAAAATTCTTTGCGGAATTTGCTAAATGGTAATTACTCAAACAGTGTGGTCTAACAAATTCAAAAAAGAAGTTACAAAGATCAAGCCCAATTTATAAGAAAATATTTGGCTATAATCTGACTGCCATGTTCCAACTTTTCTTTGCCTTTAAGCTTGCATAAATCCAGACAATTGAGCCGTCGTTATCATCAATCATTATCTTATTTGATCTTTCTAGATACTTCAAGATAACATTGAGAACTGGAGGTCTCATGGTAACGTCTAGCTCTTTTACCAATTGTGTTTTGGAATCAAACTCTTTGTGTTTTTCAAACAACTGTTCAACTTTTAGGATGTTCTTCAAGGTGGGATTGATGCCATCAAATACTCTACTCTTGTATATATTTGAGCTTGGACAGATTGCCTTTCAAAAATCTGAACAGGTAGAATATCAGAACCTTATTGGAGATACTTGAATCATAAATACGGCCAACAATCAAGTCTTGATCACACTTGAAAGCAATCCTAATGATATTTGCACTTGTTCTGGTATCTACACCAGGAATCGTATTTGCCCAAAGTCCACAGATCACGCTACTTACAGACAAACAGTCCTATGTCACTGGTGATACGATAACAATATCGGGAAAAGTATCATCACTTGGTGCATCAAACAGCGCAGTCTTGCAAGTCTTCAACACGTTTAACGTACTGGTACAGATTGGAACAATCAACCTTGCACCGGATGGAACATTTTCTAAGACAATAAAGGCAGAGGGAGGATCCTGGGCAAATGACGGCTCGTACCAAATCAAGGTTCTTTACGTATCAACACCAATACTTGCAACCGTAACTGCAAATGTCAACTTTAAGGCAGTAACCCAATCAACACCTACCTCATCTCCTGGTATACAATCTACGTCTCAGTCCACTTCTCCAACCGTACAACCTACGGTACTACCAAGTACACAAAATCCACAAACTCCAGACCAGACCTCAATTCAAGAACAGATCCAGCAACGAATCGCACTTGCAAACAAGCTAAAGCAACAGATTGAACAAACTACCACAATACAAATTCCATCCTGGGTAAAAGATACCGCACAAAAATGGCATGATGGGGCAGTAGATAATGCAGCATTTGGAAAAGACATCCAGTATTTGATATCAAGTGGACTGGTCAAGGTAAGCGGACAGATTACACCCAATGATACATTTGAACAAATTCCGTCATGGCAGAAAAAAGTGGCAGACTGGTGGTCGCAGGGACTCGTATCAGACTATGACTATGTAAATTCAATCCAGTATCTTCTTGACAAAAAAATAATCAAATGATTTTTTAAAAAAACAAAGCCAAGTTTATTTAGTCTCGGATAGATTTCTAGTCTAGTGAAATTACTGCTTGGTGTTATCATGGTATCTGTCCTGATGGTATCATTTTCAAATTCGTATGCACAGACTCCGCAAAATAACATTGCAATCCATGTCCAGATCAAAGTGGAAAACTCTGACGGCGCACTGGTATCATATCTTGAGACAGACAAGGTCATCATAATGGACTATGCAAACCTAAACTCGCTCCTAGATACTAACGCACCAATCTTGCACAAAAAAATGGTAACATTGGGTGATCAAAAATATGAACTAATCAAGGCAACTGATGTACTTGTACATTCATCTCCGACAATTGTGTCTGAGAATTTCATCTCTGCAAATAGCGGCAACTCTCAAGAAATCTTGGCCCTTGCAGACCATGACGGCTATCCAGTTGTTAAGGGCGACAAGGTTACTACTTACTGGACGATACTTCGACCTGCTTCCTAATTCTGTTTGATAATAACACTCCTACTGATATGGCAAAAAATACCGTGAGCGAGACAAATCTGTATGGCTGGTTTGTCTGGTTTGTTATTGCAACCAAGAACGGGGATGTAAGCAATACCCCCAGTATCATTATCAACATCGAATCAGCATGCAAGATTCCCCTGCGTGATGCAAAGAATAGCATCACCGTAACAGGCAGTAAAAAGATCAGGATTACATAGTCAAATCTTAGCTGCATAACCATTGATGCAAATCCCTGCCAAAATTCCACATCGTTAAATCCTGTATCTCCACTTGGCAGAATCTTTCTAAAGACTGCAAATGCAGCTGCAAGTATTGTTATAACAACACCGTATGATGCAAGCGAGTAAATCTTTGATCTTTTAGGGATATTGGATCTTGCAATAAAATACAGGCTCATTGGAAGAAATGCAACAGTTAGCGCCTTTGAAAATATTGAAACAAAAAACGACACAGGTGATGGATGCCAAAACTTTTGGACCAAGTACAGAGAAAACAGATACAGGATTATCCACGAGTTGTCATAGCTTGCAGTAGTACTGTATGAAACAAATATGTCGCTTTGCAGTACTAATACCATTGATACGATTCCAGCAAATTTCTTTTGCGTGATGTTTGCAGTGAAAAAATATGTCAATAACAGTAACGCAATGCTTGTGATAAACGGAATTACCCTAATGTTTCCAAAGATGTGTGTTGACGCTGATAAAAGCAGGTACTTTACATGCGGCTCAAAGCTGTGAGTAAAGTCTGAGATACTCCATGTTGCAAGTCTCTTTTTCACCGAAGAATAATCTTCCCAAGTCTCCTCCTTTGCAAGTGTTCCTGCAGTTACTGCACAAAAGATTGCAAGTATTATGATTATACTTATGGCAGCCTGCTTTTTTGAAATCTCAAAGCTTGCAATTTTTTTTATCAGGCCTCTTGTTTTTCCCTTGTAGTATGCAATTCCAATTCCCAAGACCAAGAGATTTATCCCAATCAAAGGAGCTGCAAGAAATCCTGGAGTAAAGGGGTCAATTACCTCAGTTCCCAAGACATCAGAGTGAAATGGACTTGATATTCGCACTAGAAGAGCAGGAAAGACTAGCGAAGTTATGCTTATCAATACAACAATCAGTGTTGGAATAAAAACTGCCCATGGAAGGATCTTATTTGTTTGATTGATTCTTGGCACTTCCGCATCTTCCGAGCCTGTCTTGGAACCTGCCATGTTTTGCATAAAATCAAGTACCTTAAAACTTGAACGGAATCTCTGACTTGCAGAACCGATTGTACATCTGTAATCCTAATTGAGAGATTACATCATACAATTTTTTTTTCCGCAAAAATCAGATTGACTTTAATGAAAGTGAATCGAGGTACCCATGATGAATTATGTTATAACAGGCGGTGCAGGATTTATCGGCAGCCATCTGGCAAAGGCTCTTTTAGAAAAGGGCGACTCTGTGAAAATATTAGACAATCTCTCTACCGGAACCAAGTCAAATCTTGATGATATTCTGGATAAAGTATCATTTCATGATATCAATGTACTAGATTACCAAAGCTTGGAAAAAGTTCTTCAGGGGAGCCAAGGAATATTTCATCTTGCGGCGCTTACATCTGTACCCGAATCATACCTAAAACAAAAAGACTATCATGATGTTAACGTCAAGGGAACAGAGAACGTATTCCAGATTGCAAAAAAATTCCACATCAAGACAGTATTTGCATCAAGCTCAAGCGTATATGGCAATACCAAAAACATTCCTACCCCAGAATCTGAAAAAAGGGATCCAATAAACCCGTATGGAATGACAAAACTACAAGCCGAGGATCTTGCGGTGCGTTATTCAGAACACTGCGATATTGTTGGATTGCGTTACTACAACGTTTACGGACAAGACATGATAACTGGAACAGGGGTAATCACGCAATTTTACCAAAACATACAAAGACAAAAACCACCTGTAATTGACGGCGACGGAGGTCAGTTACGTGACTTTGTGCATATACAAGATGTGGTACGGGGAACCATATCTGCAATGGAAAAAAACATAGGCTCGACTTTTATCAATATAGGTTCTGGTACCGTAACATCGATTCTTCAGCTTGCAAATCTATTCATAAAATATTCAAGGGTAGACATCAAGCCAGTCTCTGTAAATGAGAAAGAGGGAAATGTAAGGGCAAGCCAAGCTGACATCTCACTTGCAAAAAGACTGCTTGACTGGAAACCGCAAACTACATTAGAAGACTGGATAGAGAGCTTATTCAAATCATGAAACTTGTCGGCATCCCAGCATATAACGAAGAAAAGACAATCGGGGATATGGTAAAAAGATCATTGCAATATTCTGACAAGGTTATTGTTGTCGATGATGGTTCAAGTGATGATACAGCAAGTGTGGCAAAGCAAAACGGTGCTACAGTAATCTCGCACCAAAAAAACCAAGGATATGGCGCTGCCGTAATAACATTATTTGACAGGGCAAGACAGGAAAATGCAGATATACTTACTATCATTGACGGGGACGGGCAGCATGACCCAGGACAGATTCCTCTTCTGGTAAATACATTACAGGAAAATAATGTGGATGTAGTAATCGGATCTAGATTTTTAGATGATACATCCGGTACACCGGGATACCGAAAAAGAGGAATCAAGATTATAACATCTGCTGCAAACTTTGGTGCAGACTTTAAGGTAAGTGATGCCCAGTCTGGTTTCCGTGCATATTCAAAAAGAGCAATTGATTCCATTCATCCAACGGAAACAGGAATGTCAGTATCGACAGAAATTTTAATGAAAATATCAAACAAGGGACTCTCAGTTGCCGAAGTCCCAATCACCGTATCTTACAACGGAGAAACTTCCACCGAGCATCCAGTTCCACATGGAATCACAGTGCTGATGAATACACTAAAGTTTGTTTCAGTAAAACATCCAATTCCATTTTATGGATTTCCAGGTGTCGCACTTGTAATAATTGGCTCTATGCTTGGGTACCAGTTTCTTGATGCATATCTGAACAAGCAGACAATATTTCTGGGCTCGCTTATGGCATCAATCATACTGTTTCTGGTTGGTACAATTCTCTGTGTTACTGCAGTGATACTGTTTTCAATGGCTACACTAATTCGTGAAAAAAACTGAAAGATCTGGTACGATCAGAAAAAAAAGACCAAATTTGTAAGTTCTTTACAGTCAAGTACCACATTTTTCATAATTTCACCTCATGATATGCAAATTACCCAATTCAACACAAAAAAATGAACAATTCGTCCATTATGCTTATATATTAATTTCAGACCAAAAATTACAATAACTATGTACAACGAAACAATACGAAAAATAACTAGTCTAACACTATTAACAATACTTGTTGCTAGCAGTGCCGTAGTAGGTTTGCCAAACGCACTCCCACACGCACAAGCAGCAACAA
>Ga0134125_10003664_pt1 | contig 17716 bp, 16 predicted proteins | sample KB31751_FD_96464 | JGI IMG/M metagenome (GOLD analysis project Ga0134125, IMG submission 96464) | Terrestrial soil microbial communities with excess Nitrogen fertilizer from Kellogg Biological Station, Michigan, USA - KB3-175-1 | ecosystem: Environmental > Terrestrial > Soil > Unclassified ...
ACCATGCGAATACCCACCGGAAGGCTTTCCAGCAATCGAGCATCGGAGCCACCGTGGAAGGAAAGGCCAAGGTCATCGCGTTCGCCAACCAGAAGGGCGGCGTGGCCAAGACGACAACGACGCTGAACCTCGCGGCCGCGTTCGCCGAGGAGGGGCACCGGGTGCTCTGCGTGGACATGGACCCGCAGGGGAACCTCACGATGTCGCAGGGGATCGACCCCGACACGCTCGAGAAATCGATGTACGACGTGCTCGTGCACAAGGTCTCGATCCGCGAGGTGATCCGCCGCCGCGAGATCGACGTCGCGTGCGCCTCGATCGACCTGGCGGGAGCCGAGATCGCGATGTCGACGATGATCGGCCGCGAGCGCTCGCTGCAGAAGGCGTTCGAACCGATCCTCGACGACTACGACTTCATCTGCATCGACACCCCGCCGAGCCTCGGCCTGCTGACGATCAACGCTCTGACCGCGGCCGACAAGGTGATCGTCCCCGTGCAGTGCGAGTATCTGTCGATGCGCGGTCTGATCCAGCTTCAGAACACGCTCGCGATGATCCGTGAGAACCTGAACCCAGGCGTCGACATCGAGGGGATCCTGCCCACGCTCGTCGACTCGCGCACGATCCACGCGAAGGAGGCGATCGAGATCCTCGAAGAAAACTTCGGCGACCGCGTCTTCGCCTCGCGCATCCGCAAGACCGTCCGTTTCGCCGAGGCGCCCGTGAAGGGCATGTCGGTGCTCAAGTACGAGCCCGACGGAGTCGCGGCCCAGTCCTACCGCCAACTCGCCCAGGAGGTGCTCACGAATGCCCAACCCTAGGCGTGCCAGCATGCGCGAAGGACCGCTCGCGGCCCTCTTCCGCAAGACCGAAGAAGGCGAGGGCCAGGAGGGCGTCGAGCCGCAGGCCGAGCACCTCGCCGCACCCCGCGCCGAGCGCGCTCCGGCGCCGCCGCGCGAGGAACCGGCGCCGCCGGCGCACCCGCGCGAGACCGGGCTTCCCCACCCGGCGCTGAGCGCGCCCCCCGCCGCGCCGGTGGAGGAGCCGCGCGTCCCCTCCCCGCAGGAGCGACTGCGCCACGCCTTCTCCTCGGAGATTCCCGAGAACGTGATGGACCGTCAGGCGCTGCGTTCGGCCGCGCCCGAATACGCCCGCGAGCCCGCCTTCGCTCCCTCGACGGCGGCGCCCGGCCAGCCGATCATCCGCGTCGTCGGCGTCGGCGGCGCCGGAGTCAACGCCGTCAACCGCATGGTCGAGGCGGAGGTCGAGGGGATCGAGTTCCTGGCCGTCAACACCGACGTGCAGTCGCTGCAGCAGTCGACCGCCGACCTCACGCTGCACATCGGCGGCGAGCTCACGCGCGGGCTCGGCGCGGGCTCGGACCCCACCGTCGGCCGCCAGGCGGCGATGGAGGACTACGACCGCATGAAGGCCCTCCTGAAGGGGTCGGACATGATCTTCATCGCAGCCGGCTCGGGCGGCGGGACGGGCACCGGCGCGGCTCCGGTCGTGGCTCGTATCGCCCGCGAAGTCGGGGCTCTGACCGTCGGCATCGTGACCAAGCCGTTCGGGTTCGAGGGCACGCGACGCAGCGAACAGGGCGAGCGCGGCGTCGACGCGCTCGCGCAGGAGGTCGACACGCTGATCGTCGTTCCCAACGACCGGCTGCTCTCGGTGCTCGACAAGCAGACCTCGATGGTCGACGCCTTCCGCGTCGCCGACGACGTGCTCCGCCAGGGCGTGCAGGGCGTATCGGACCTCGTCACGCTCCCCGGCCTGATCAACCTCGACTTCGCCGACGTGCGCACGATCATGTCTGAGGCCGGCAGCGCCCTGCTCGGAATCGGCATGGGCGTCGGTGAGAACCGCGCGACCGAGGCGGCGATGCAGGCCGTCTCCTCGCCTCTGCTCGAAACCTCGATGGAGGGCGCGCGCTCGATCCTGCTCTCGATCACCGGTGGGGCGAACCTCTCCCTCTGGGAGGTCAACGAGGCCGCGAAGTCCGTCTCCGAGGCCGCCCACCCGGACGCCAACATCATCTTCGGCGCGATGGTCGACGAGAAGCTCGAAGACCAGGTCTGGGTCACCGTCGTCGCCACCGGCTACGGCGACCAGGGCCGGCGCAAGAGCGCCGAGCGCTTCCGCGAGCCCGCCGTCGGCGAGGTCCGCGCGCAGCGGGGCGCGCCCGCGGCGCCGCCGCGCAGCCGCGGGTCGCTGGATGAACTTGAAGTTCCCGAGTTCATCCCCAACCTCTGATCCGGGGCGCGCATACCCTGCGCGACGCGACGTCCTCGGTCGCTCGCCTGTTGTACTGCTGAGCCATGAGCAGGCGGGCTGAGCACGGGGTTGTCGCGGCGGGGCACCCGCTGACGGCGGAGGCGGGCGCGCGCGTCCTGCGCGAGGGCGGCAACGCGGTCGACGCCGCGATCGCGGCGATGCTGACCTCGTTCGTCGCCGAGTCCCTGTTGACGGGGTTGGGGGCGGGCGGGTACATGCTCGTCGCGGGCCCCGGGCGCGACCCCGTCCTGCTCGACTTCTTCGTCGCCGCTCCGACCCGCCTCGGCGACGGCTCCGAGGCCGAGCTCTCGGCGGTCGCGGTCGACTTCGGCGACGCTGAGCAGGTCTTCTACGTGGGGCCTGCCTCGTGCGGCGTGTACGGCATCCCCGCGGGCGTCTGCGCGGCGGCCGAGCGATGGGGAACGATCCCGCTCGCCGAGCTCGTCGCGCCCGCCGCCCGGCTCGCCCGCGAGGGCGTCCCGCTCAACCACGCCCAGGCCTACGTGGCCCTGATCCTCGCCGACCTGCTCACCTCCACGCCCGAGTGCGCGGGGCTGTGGGCGCCGGGCGGGCGAATCCTCGGCGAGGGGGAGGTGGCGCGCAACCCCGACCTCGCCCAGGCGCTCGAGCTGCTCGGCCGCGAGGGGGCGGAGCCCTTCTACCGGGGTGAGGTGGCTGCCACCGTCGCGCGCTGGCTCGGCGAACGGGGCGGGTCGCTTTCGTCCTCCGACCTCGCCGCCTACGAGGCGCTCGCGCGCGAGCCGGTCAGGATCGGCTACCGCGACCGTGAGATCCTCACCAACCCGCCCCCTTCGGCGGGCGGGATCCTGCTCGCCTACGCGCTCGGGCTGCTCGACCGGCAGGCCGCGCCGCCGTCGCTGCGCGGGATCGTGGCGGCGATGGAAGCCGCGCAGTCCGAGCGCAACGCCGCCTTTCTGGACGGCCTCTCGGGCGAGGGCTTTCAGGAGTCGTTCCTCTCCAGCCGCCTCGGCTCGACCACGCACATCTCGGTGATCGACCCTTCGGGGCTCGCGTGCAGCACGACCTGCACGAACGGGGAGGGATCGGCCGTCGTCGTCCCCGGCACCGGCATCCACCTCAACAACGTGATGGGCGAGCAGGACCTGAACCCCCACGGCTTCCACCTCCACCCCGCGGGGCGCCGGATGCCGAGCATGATGGCTCCCTCGGTCGTGCTGCGCGACGGCGAGGTCGAGCTGGTCGTCGGCAGCGCCGGCTCCAACCGGATCCGCTCGGCGCTGCTGCAGACGATCATCGGCGTCGTCGACCACGGGCTGGGGGCTGGGGAGGCGGTGCGGGCGCCGCGGGTCCACTTCGAGGACGGCACCGTCTTCGCCGAGCCCGGCATCGACCTCGCGCCCTTCGAGGGGACGTCGCGGACCGTCGCCTTCGCCGCCCCCAACCTGTTCTTCGGCGGCGTGCAGGCAGCGCTGCGGCGCGGCGGCGAGCTGAGCGGCGCGGGCGACCCCCGCCGGGGCGGCGTCGCGGTGAGCGCGTGAGGGGGCGCAGGCGCGCGCTCGCTGCTGCCGCGGCGATCGCGCCGGCGAGCGCGGCGCTCGCGCTGTCGGGCTGCGGGGGGATCAAGGCGCCCGACCTGTTCGTCCTCACCCGCAGCGGAGCCGGGCCCCACGCGAAGTTGACGCTGCTCGTCAACGAAGAAGGGGGCGTTCACTGCAACGGGAAGCTGGCCGGCAAGCTGAGCGACGATCAGATCGTCAAGGCCCGGGCGATCACCGAAGACCTCGAAAAGCCCGCCTCCGAACACCTCAGCCTCGCCGCCCGGCCGGGCTCGGTGCTCAGCTACCGCCTGCGTGACGCGAGCGGGACCGTCAGCTTCGCCGACAACTCGGTCGGCCAGCCGAAGGTCCTGCACGAACTGCAGCTGTTCGTGCTGCAGGCCGCCCAACGGGTCTGCCGCCTGCCCGAATAGGTCGCCGACCCGCGTCGACGGCGTTCAGCCGAAGCGGACCTTGCCGTTGGACTGGGCGCGGACTTGGGCGCGCTCGAGCAGCTCGAGTCGCTCGAGCGCCGTGCCGAGCAGCTTGGCGAGCCGCCGCAGCCGGTCGTTCTCCGAGCGCAGCTCGAGCAGCTCCTGCTTCTCCTCGGACTCGAACTCGACGGTCCCGGCCATCCGGTAGGAGTCCATCGAGGCGAGCTCCTCGGGCGTCAGCTCGCGGTCGGTCGCCTGCATGACGAGCTCGGCGTAGAGCTCGCGGGCGGCCGTAGCGGCCTCCTCGTCGGGCTCCTGCGGCTCGTCCTCGGGGAACAGGACGACACCCGCGGGGTAGGCGAGCTCGTCCTGGCGCTCGAGCAGCACGAACGGGCGCGTCCCCCGCGCGAGGATGTTCAGCCGCCCGTCGTCCATCCGCTCGACCACGCGTTCGATGCCGCACGCACAGCCGGTCTGCTTGAGCTCCTCGTCGGAGAGCCAGACGATCCCGAACTCGAGTCCGTCCTCGAGGCAGTGCTCGATCATCCGCCGGTAGCGGTCCTCGAAGATGTGTAGCGGGACGCTCTCGGTGGGCAGTGCGACGATGCCGAGCGGGAACAGCGGGAAGTCTCGAACGGGATCCGGCATCTGTCCTGAGTCTAAGCCGCTCCCCGCGCCGCGAGGAGAGGCGGACGGCCGCGGCTCAGGCGGCGCCGCGCTTGCGCGCGGTGATCATCAGGTTGTAGAAGACGGCCGCCGGGAGCCGGCGCTCGAGCAGCCGGCGGTCGAGCTCCTGCAGGACGAGGTAGCCGCGGTAGGCGTACTGCCGCCACATCCACGGGACCTGTTCGGGGTCGGCGGTCGCCTCGAGCGTGCGGTTGGTCCAGCCGAACCAGTTCGCGAGCAGCTCCTCGCCGCTGACCTCGACCTCGCGCAGGCCGGCGCCGCGGGCGGCCGCGCCCAGTTCGCTCGGCGCGAAGGCGTGCACGTCGACGACGCGCTCGAGCGCCTCGTCGGGGTTCTCGTCCTCTCCTCGCGGGGCGGGCGCGGCGCCCATCGCGCGGCGCCAGGCCGGCGCGATCGCCGTGGCGACGCGCTTGGGCACGCGGGCGAGCCGGTCGCCGTAACGGGACGGCTCGCCCGCGAAGACGATCGTCCCGCCGGGCGCGAGCACGCGCTCGAACTCGCGGAAGGCCCGGGGGAGGTCCGGGATGTGATGCAGCACGGCGTGGCCGAGCACGAGGTCGAAGCTCTCGTCCTCGAACGGGAGACGCTCGGCGTCGGCGACCCTCGTGTTCACGGTGAGGCCGAGCCGCTCGGCGTTGTTGCTCAGCGTCCGCAGCATCCCGGGCGAGATGTCCGTGCAGGTGGCCTCGCCGATCAGCCCGGCGCTCATCAGGTTCAGCGAGAAATAGCCGGTGCCGGAGCCGATCTCGAGCGATCGGGGCCAGCGCGAGGGCTCGCGGCCGAGCGCCTTGCGGATCTTCGCGAGCACTTGCGCGCGCCCGATCTCGCCGAAGTCGATGCCCCACTTGGCGTCGTAGTGACCGGCCGCCACGTCGTGGTAGCGGGTGTTCGCATCGCGTATCTGCTCGGCGCTGAGGGAGGGCGGCACGGGTGGGCACCATATACTCGCGCGCCTCGGCCCGCCGCTCCCAGGCGGCCTGATTCCGTCGCATTCCGTATCTCTTGAGCACAAGCGAACCGACCCTCTACAAGCAGCGCGATCAGCCCGAGGGCGTCCCGCCGCTCGCCCTCACCGGCGAGCGGACGCTGCCCGACGTCCCCGAGGAGAACTACTGGTACCGACGCCATCTCGTCGTCTACGAGTGGATCGCCGAGCGCGTCCGGGGCGGACGGGTGATCGACATGGCGAGCGGCGAGGGCTACGGCTCCGACGTGCTCGCCCGCACCGCCGCGTCGGTGATCGGCGTCGAGGCGAACCCGGAGGCGTTCGAGCACGCCCGTCTCCGCTACCCGAAGGTGCGGTTCGAGCGTGCGCTCGTCGAAGAGTTCACGGCGCCCGCCGACGCGGTCGTGTTCCTGCAGACGATCGAGCACCTGCAGCAGCCCGGCGAGACGCTCGACCACTTCGCCTCGCTGCTCGACGGCGACGGCACGGTCTTCCTCTCGACGCCCAACGTGCTCACGCTCGCCCCGAAGGGGGCGGAGCGCTCGGACAACCCGTGGCACGTCCACGAGTACCGCCCCGAGGAGTTCCTCCGGCTGTGCCGCGAGCACTTCTCGCGCGTCGAGATGTACGGCCTCTTCCACGCCCGCAAGCTGCGCGCCCACGAGCTCGCGATCCGGGCGGGGTGGGATCGCGTGCACGCGGCGCTCGGCATCACGCGACGCTTCTACGACTGGTTCACACCGGCGATCGCGGTCTCGGACTTCGCGCTGCGACCCGAAGGCGAGGCGGACATGAGCCGCGCGCTCGACCTGGTCGCGGTGTGCCGCCCGTGAGCGGGCGTGACGGCGGCGCGCTCGCGCTCCTCCTGCACACCCACATGCCCTACGTCGAGGGCTTCGGCACGTGGCCGTTCGGCGAGGAGTGGCTGTGGGAGGCGCTGGCGGGCAGCTACCTGCCGCTGCTGGAGCTGCTCGACGAGGGCGCTCCGGTCACTCTCTCCCTGACGCCGGTCCTGTGCGACCAGCTCGAGGTGCCGGGCCTGGACGCCCGTTTCCACCGCTTCGTCGAGGAGGTCCGTCGGGAGACCCACGCCGAGGACGCCGCGGGGCTGCGTGCCGGCGGCTACGAGCAGCTGGCGGCCGAGGTCGACCGCTCGTTCGGCGACTACGCGCGAGCGAGCGAGAGTCTGCGGGGTCGCGGCGGGGACATCCTCGGAGCGCTCGCCCCGCACGCCGCGTGGACCTCGGCGGCGACCCACGCGATCCTCCCGCTGCTCGCCACCGAGGCGGGGGTCCGAGAGCAGGTCCGCTCGGGGATACGCTCGCACCTGCGCCGCTTCGGCCCGGGCTGGCGGGGCGGCTTCTGGCTGCCCGAGTGCGCCTACGAGGACGCGCTCGGGCCGGTCCTGCTCGAGGCCGGCGCGCGCGTCGTCTGCGTCGAGCTCACGAACCGCCTCGGGCTCGGCGCGGGCGAGCACCTGCGCCCGATCGGGGCGGACTCCGGGCTGACACTCGTCCCGATCGACCGGGCGACGATGTCGCTCGTGTGGAGCGACGACGGCTATCCGGCCGCGGGCGCCTACCGCGACTACCACCACCACACCGTTCACCACCACAACCCGTGGCGCAACGACGGAGAGCCCTACGACCGGCGGGCGGCGCTCGCGCTCGCCGCCGAGCACGCCGCGGACTTCGTGCGCCGCACCCGCGAGCGCCTGGCCGCGCACGGCGGCGGGCTGGCGCTGTGCGCGCTCGACACCGAGCTGCTCGGGCACTGGTGGTACGAGGGCGTCGACTGGCTGCGCTGCGTCGTCGGCGAGTGCGAGGCCCAGGGACTCGACCTGATGCGACTGGACGATGCGCTCGAGCGCTTCGAGCCGGGGCCGCAGCCGGACGGCCTGGACTGGCCGCCGTGCAGCTGGGGGGCGGGGGGCGACCTGTCCACGTGGTCGGGGCCGACCGTCGCCGAGCACGCCTTCGCGGCCCGCGCCGCCGAGCTCGACGTGCTCGTCTCGGGCCACGCCGCCGGGCCGGCAGCGCTGCGCGAGCTGATGGCGCTGCAGGCGAGCGACTGGCCCTTCATGGTCAGCCGCGGACTGGCGGTCCCCTACGCGCGTGAGCGGATGGAGCGCCACGGCGTGGCCCTGCGCGACGCGCTCGCGGCGGGTTGCGCCGCTTCGCAGGAGGGCCTTCGCAACCTCGCCGTGGACGCAGACCCCGGCGCCTTCCTCGAGCCGCTCTGAGCGCTCACCCCCAGCGCATCTGCGTGGGCGCGTCGCGCATCCGCATCACCCGCGCCGGGACCCCCCCGAGGACGGCGTTCTCCGGGAAGGAGCGGGTCACGACGGCGCTCGTGCCGATGATCGAGTTGTCGCCGACGCTGACGCCGCGGAGCAGGCAGGCGCCGTAGCCGATCCACACGTTGTGGCCGACGGTCACGTCGCGCTTGTAGATGCCCTGCAGGCGAATCGGCCGCTCGACCTCCGTGACCCCGTGGTCGAAGTCGATCAGCATCACGCGGTCGGCGATGATGCACTCGCGCCCGATCGAGACTCGCTGAAAGGCCGAGACGGTGCACTCCTGGCCGATCACGGTCTTCGCGCCGATCGAGACCTCGCCCTCGTGGACGCGGATCTTGCAGCCGTGCCCGATCCACGCCCAGCGGCCGATCCGCAGCGTCGCGCCCCGGCCGATCTCGAGCTTCACGCCGGGGCAGATGAAGCACAGCCCGTCGGTCTGCAGGCGCTTGCCGTGCCGGAGCTTCAGCCGCGCGAGGCGCAGCAGCAGGGCGGCGTAGCCGGGCCGGAGCATGCCGTTTGCGCGCATGAAGCGCAGCAACGCGAGCGGGCCTCCGCGCAGAGGGGCGGGCGGGCGGCGCACGCCCGAGGCGCCGAGCTGCTCGGGCGTCGGCTTCGTGGTGTCGGTAAGTACTCCCATCGCGGCGGATCGTAGCTCCGCGCGGCGTGTTCGGGCAGGACCGGAGGGACCCCTGCGATGATGCGCGCTCGATGACCGAGCAGACCCTCGCAGCCCGCCTGCTGGCCGGCGACCGTCGCGCGCTGGCGCGCGCCATCAGCCTCGTCGAGGACGACCGTCCCGAGGGCTGGGAGCTCGTGCGCGAGATCTACCCGGAGACGGGCCGCGCCGAGGTCGTCGGCTTCACCGGCCCGCCCGGGGTAGGCAAGTCGACGCTGATCGGCGCGCTCACGAAGGCGCGCCGCGAAGCGGGCAGAACGGTCGGGGTGCTCTCGATCGACCCCTCCTCGCCGTTCACCCACGGGGCGCTGCTCGGCGACCGCATCCGCCTCACCGAGCACTTCCTCGACCAGGGCGTCTTCATCCGCTCGATGGCTAACCGGGGGGCCCTCGGGGGCCTCTCCGAGGCGGCGCTGCAGGCCGCGCTGCTGCTCGACGCTGCGGGTCGCCAGGACGTGTTCGTCGAGACCGTCGGCGTCGGTCAGGCGGAGATCGACATCATCGACCACGCCGACACGATCGTGCTCGTCCTGATGCCCGGCTCGGGCGACTCGATCCAGGCCCTGAAGGCGGGCGTGATGGAGATCCCGGACGTGATCGTGATCAACAAGGCCGACCACCCCCTGACCGACACGATGGTCCGCGAGATCCGCGGGGTGCTCTCGCTCGCCAACCTCGACCGCTCGCCCGAGGAGGCGAAGGCGAGCTGGCGGGTGCCGATCGTGCGGACCGAGGCCAACCGCGGACGCGGCATCGATGAGCTCGTGACGCGGCTCGACGAGCACCGCGCCCACATCGTCGCGGCCGGCACGCTCGCGGAGCGCCGCAGGCGCAACCTGCGCAACGAGGTGCTCGCGATCGCCACCGCGCGCATGCGACGGCGCCTGGAGGAGGGACTCAACGGGGATCCGGCCTTCGCGGAGCTGCTCGAGCAGGTCGTCGAGCGGCGCCTGGACCCCGCCAGCGCGGCGGGCACGCTGCTCGAGCGGGAGGCCGAGCGGGCGGCCTCAGCCGACGCGCGTTGACTGCCCGCCACCTCAGGCGCCGAGCGCGCGGGCGATCACCATCTGCTGCACCTCGTCGGTGCCCTCGCCGATCGTGAGGATCTTCGCGTCGCGGTAGAAGCGGCACACGGGGTACTCCTCGATGAACCCGTACCCGCCGTGTATCTGCACGGCCTCCTCGGCGCAGCGCACCGCCAGGCGGCCCGTCTTGAGCTTCGCCTGGGCGGCGGTGAGGGTGAAGTTGCGTCCGGCGTCCTTCTCGCGGGCGGCCTTGTAGACGAGCAGGCGGGCCGCCTCGATCTCGGTCGCCATGTCGGCGAGCTTGGCCTGGATCCCCTGGAACTTCGAGATCGGCTGGCCGAAGGCCTTGCGCTCTTTCGCGTATTTGAGCGCTTCGTCGAGCGCGCCCTGGGCGAGCCCGACGCCCATCGCCGCGACGCCGATCCGACCGATGTCGAGGATGTGCAGGAACTGCTTGAAGCCGGCGCCTCTAGGTCCGAGCAGGTTGGCCTCCGGGACCCTGCAGTCGGTGAAGGTCAGGGGCCGCGTGTCGGAGGCGTTCCAGCCCATCTTCCGGTAGGGCTCGCCCTGCTCGTAGCCGGGCGTCCCGTTCGCGACGATCAGGTTCGAGATCTCCTTGCGGCCGTCGCTCTCACCGGTCACGGCCGTGATGCAGACGACGCCGGAGATCTCGGTGCCCGCGTTGGTGATGAACTGCTTGGCGCCGTCGATCGCCCATTCGCCGTCCTCGAGGCGCGCGCGGGTGCGCGTGTTGCCCGCGTCCGAGCCGGCCTCGGGCTCGGTCAGGCCGAACGCGCCGAGCCGCTCGCCCGAGCAGAGCCTCGGCAGCCACTCGCGCTTCTGCTCCTCGGAGCCGAACAGGTAGATCGGCTGCGTCCCGAGCGACGTGTGCGCGCAGAGGGTGATCGCGACCGAGGAGTCGACGCGGGTCAGCTCCTCGACGGCGAGCGCGTAGGCGAGCGTGTCGCCGCCGCCGCCGCCGTACTCCTCGGGGAACGGGATCCCCATCAGGTTCAGCGCGCCGAGCTTCGAGACGATCTCGTACGGGAAGGCCTTGGTCCGGTCGAGCTCCTCGGCGACCGGTTTGACCTCGCCCTCGGCGAATTCGCGGACGGTGCGGCGGATCAGCTCGTGGTCGGGTGAGAGGTCGAAGTCCATGACGTCCGGCATTCTCACACGTCGGCGTGATCTAGCATTGCCGCCCCTTGGTGGGCCCGCGCCTGATCCTCGATTTCCTCACCCGGGGGCAGAGCCACCGCTACGGACCCGACCGCTCCCAGCGCGCGGACCTCTACCTGCCGCACGGCGCGGGCCCGCACCCGGTGATCGTCACGATCCACGGCGGCTCCTGGCATGTGCGCTACGGCAAGGTCGTGATGCGCGGACTGGCCGCCGATCTGGTTCGTCGCGGCTGGGCGGTGTGGAACATCGAGTACCGGCGGCTGGGCGGGGGCGGCGGCTGGCCCGCCACGTTCCTCGACGTCGCGGCGGCGATCGACCACCTGCGCGAGCTGCGCGACGTGCCGCTCGACCTCGACTCGGTGAGCTTCCTCGGCCACTCGGCCGGCGGGCACCTGGCGCTGTGGGCCGCCTCGCGCGGGCGGCTGCCGGCCGGGGCGCCGGGCGTCGACCCGGCGATCGTTCCCCGGCGCGTGATCGGGCAGGCGCCGGTCTGCGACCTCGCGGGTGCCTACGCGTTGTGGGGCGGGGGAGCCGCGCGGCTGCTGATGGGCGGCTCGCCCGAGGAGCGACCCGACCGCTACGCGGCCGGCGACCCGATGCGGCTCGTGCCGCCGGGGATGCCGGTGCTGATCGTTCACGGCAGCCACGATCGGACCGTCTCGGTGAAGCTCAGCCGCGGGTACGCAGAGCACGCCCGTGCGGCCGGAGCGGACGTCGAGCTGGTCGAGATCGAGGGCGAGGCGGGCGGCCATCGGGCCCACGTCGACCCGCGCGGGCAGGCCTGGACCGCAGTCACCCGCTGGCTGGGGCTGCCCGTCGGCGCATAAGGGGTCCCGGAGGGCGCGGCCATTCCGAGGAGCGGGATCTAAAGGCCCCCGTGTAAAGTGGCGATGAGATGGCCGTGAGTCAGGTGCGGATCCACTGCTGGAGCTGTGCGCGCAACGTCGAGGTCGACGAGGGCGACCCCCAGGCCGGGCTGGCAGCGGCCGGCTGGGCGCTCTCGCACGGCGAGACCTACTGCCCGGAATGCGCGCAGGCGCGCGGCCTCGCGCCGCTGGAGCCGCCGCTCGGGCCCGACGGCGAGCCGCTGCCGGCCGCGACCGAGCCGGGCGGCTACCCGTCGTCGGCGCCGCTCGAGCCGTTTCCCGTCAGCCCCTACGCGAGCGGCGAGTCGCGCTTCGCGCGCTCGCTGCGGATGCTCTCGGCGAGCTGGACGGTGCTGCGCGAGAACCCCGGCCTGATGGCGTTCCCCGCGATCTCGGTCGTGCTCAGCCTGATCGTCGGGATCGTCTGCTTCGGGACCTGGACGCCTCACACCGGCGCCGGGACGGGCGGCAACGCGCGCGACGCGCTGCTGCTCCCCTCGCTGATCGCGGCCTACCCGCTGACCTTCATCTCGGTCTACTTCTCCGTCGCTCTCGCCGAGGTGCTCGCCGGGCGCCTCGACGGAAAGGGCACGACCACCGCGGAAGGCCTCTCCGCCGCGAACAGCCGCATCGGCCTGATCGCGGCGTGGTCGCTGCTGGTCTGCACGGTCGGCCTGATCCTGCGCCTGCTCGAGGAGCGCCTCCCGCTCGCCGGGAGGATCGCGGCGAGCCTGTTCGGGCTGGCGTGGTCGCTCGTGACTGCCTTCGCGGTCCCGGTGCTCGCCTATGAGGGGCTGGGGCCGCTGGAGACGGTGAAGCGCTCGGGCGTGATCTTCAAGCGGCGCTGGGGCGCGCAGATCGGCGGCTCGATCGGGATCGGCTTCGCGTCGGTCGTCGTGGCCGTGCCGCTGGCGCTCCTCTTCGTCATCGGGCTCTCCACCCCCGGCGGGGGTGGCGCCGCGCTGGCCCTGGCGGCGGGCGCGGGGCTGTTCGCGCTCGGCGCGGCGGTCGCGGCGATGGAGCAGATCTACCGGGTGTTCGTCTACCGCAGCGCCGTCGGCCTCGACACCTCCGCCGGACCCTTCTCGCAGGAGGACCTGCGCTCGCCGCTGTCGCGGCGCGGCCGCGGCTAGCCAGCGAGCGTCGCGAGCTCCTCGTAGAGCGCCCGCGCGGCTGCCTCGCCCCAGGCGAGGCTCTGCAGGGAGAACGACTCGTTGGGGCCGTGTATCTGGTCCTCGGGGAGCGCGAAGCCGCTCACGATCACGGGGTACCCGCGCGCGGCCATCTCCGCCACGATCGGGATGCTCCCGCCGGTGCGGACGAAGGCGGGGGCCGTCCCGCAGGCTCGCTCGAGAGCCCGAGCGGCGAGCCGCACGGCCTCTCCGCCGGGCTCGAAGAGGATCGGCGCGGCGGTCGATTCCGCCTCGATCTCGAGCTCCGTGCCGGCCGGGGCGGCGTCGCGCAACAGCGCTTCGAGCGTCGCCCGCATCGTCGCGGGGTCCTGACCGGGGGCGAGGCGCAGCGAGACCGTCGCCTCGGCGGCGGCGGGCACGACCGTGCGCGGCTCGCCGCCGGCGATCATGTCGACCTCCAGGGAGGGCTCGGCGCCGTTGCGGCGGTAGTAGTCGGCCGCCGAATCCGGCGTCAGCGGTCGCGCGCCCGCCTCGGCGAAGAGGCTCGCCGCGTCGGGCAGGCCCTGCCAGGAGTCGAGCTCGGCCTGGGCGGGGGGCAGCGTCCCCTCGCGCAGCTCGGCGCGAACCGTGCCGTCGGGGCCGGGGAGCACCGGCGCGAGGATCGCGTGAAGAGCGTGCAGGGCGTTCAGGACGCTGCCTCCGTAGACGCCCGAGTGGAGGTTGCGCGCGGCGGTTCGGACGCGCAGGTGCAGCATCACGATCCCGCGCAGCCCGACCGTGATCGCGGGCGTGCGGGCGTCGGCCATCGCGCTGTCGAAGACGATCGCGGCGTCCGCGCCGCGCCGGTCCTCATGTAGCCAGCGCGTGACGCTCTCGCTGCCGCGCTCCTCCTCGCCCTCGATCAGGACGCGTACGTTGACCGGCAGCTGCCCGTCGCGGGCGAGCTCGCAGGCGACGTGGAGCATCGGCAGGAAGTTGCCCTTGTCGTCGGATGAGCCCCGCCCGTAGATGCGCCCGTCGCGGACGGTGGGCGCGAAGGGGGGCGTCTCCCATAGCTCGACCGGGCCGGGCCCCTGCACGTCGTAGTGGCCGTAGATCAGCAGCGTCGGGGCGTTCTCGCGGGCGGCGCGCAGCTCGCCCGTCACGAGCGGGTTGCCCTCGCCGATACGGACCAGCTCGGCGATCCCGCCGGCCGCGGCGACCCGCTCGACTGCCCAGGCGGCGGCGCGCTCGAGCTCGGCGGCGTGGTCGGGGTCGGTCGAGATCGAGGGGATCTCCATCCACTCGAAGAGATCGGCGAGCAGGCGCTCTGAGGGGTCGCCGCTGAGCATCGGCGCGGACGATATCGCCCGCCGCGCACCCGGCCGGCGACCGGCGGTCCACTAGCATTCCCGGTCCACCTACGCACGAACTGACGACAGGAGAGAACCGCTCCCATGGCTAAGACAGTGATCCTCGGCGCCGCCCGCACCCCGATCGGCAAGATGGGCGGGGGCCTCTCGACGCTCGAAGCGACCGAGCTCGGCGCCGTCGCGATCGAGGCCGCGCTGGAGCGCGCGAAGGTAGAGCCCGGGCAGGTCGAGCACGTCGTGATGGGGCAGGTGCTGCAGGCCGGCCAGGGGCAGATCCCCTCCCGCCAGGCGCAGATCAAAGCCGGGATCCCCAAGGAGGTCTCCTCGGAGACGATCAACAAGGTCTGCGCCTCGGGGCTGCGCGCGTCGGTGATCCTCGACCAGGCGATCCGCGCGGGCGACGTGCAGGTCGGCGTGGGCGGCGGCATGGAGTCGATGTCGAAGGCTCCCTACCTGCTCCCGCAGGCCCGCTTCGGCTACCGGATGGGCGACGCGAAGATGCTCGACGCGATGGTCCACGACGGGCTCACGAACCCGTTCTCCGGCAAGCAGATGTTCGTTGAGGCGACCGAGGTCGGCGAGGAGCTCGAGATGACGCGGGCGGACCTCGACCGCTGGGCGCTGCGCTCGCACGAACTGGCCCTGAAGGCGATCGACGAGGGCCGCATGGCCGAGGAGACCGTGTCCGTGACCGTCAAGGGCAAGAAGGGCGACACGGTCGTCGAGGTCGACGAGGGCCCGCGCCGCGAATCCTCGCTCGAGGCCCTGGCGAAGCTGCCCGGCCTGGTCGGCAAGGAGGGCTCCCACACGGCCGGCAACTCCCCGGGGGTCAACGACGGCGGCGGCGCGCTGGTGCTCTCCTCCGACGAGTGGGCGCAGGCCAACGGCAAGGAGGCGCTGGCGGAGATCGTCGCGCACGCCCAGAGCGCGAACGACTTCGCCTACCTCGCGACGACACCCGCGAGCGCCGCCAAGAAGGCGCTCGAGAAAGCGGGGCTTCAGCCGGGGGACATCGACGTCTGGGAGATCAACGAGGCGTTCGCGTCGGTGACGCTGAACTCGATTCGGATGCTCGGCATCGACGAGGACCGGGTCAACGTCAACGGCGGCGCGGTCGCCCTCGGACACCCGATCGGCGCCTCCGGCGCGCGGATCCTCGGCAGCATCGTCCACGAGCTGCGCCGCCGCGGCGGCGGCTACGGCTGCGCCGCGATCTGCTCCGGCGGGGGGCAGGGCGACGCGGTCATCCTGAAGGTCTGAGGCGGGTCGTGGAGGCGGGGCGAAACGGCGCGGCGCCGCGCGGCGCCGCCTTCTTCGACCTCGACAAGACGCTGATGGCGGGCTCCTCGGGGATCTTCTTCGCCCGGGCGGCCTACGAGACGGGGATGATCAGCCGCTCGCGGCTGGTCAGGGACGTCTATGAAAACGTCCGCTTCCGGCTGCTCGGCTCGACCGACGACCGCGCCGACGACGTGCGGCGACGGGTGGGGGAGATGATCAAGGGCGTCCGCGTCCGCGACCTCGAGCGTCTCTCCCCGCGGGTCCTGAGCGGGGTGCTGCCGCGGCTCTACCCGCAGATGCTCGAGCGCGCCTACGCCCACCAGGACGCCGGCGAGCCGGTCTACATCCTCACCGCGGCCTCGCAGGAGATGGCCGACCTGCTGGCCCGCGTGCTCGCCTTCGACGGCGGGCTCGGGTCGCGCTCGGAGATCGTCGACGGCCACTACACGGGCCGGCCCGCGGGCCCCTTCAACTACCGCGAGGGCAAGGTCATCTCGATGCGGGAGCTCGCCGAGCGAGAGGGGATTGACCTCGGCGCCTCCCACGCCTACTCGGACTCCGAGTCCGATCTGCCGATGCTGCGCGCGGTCGGTCGTGCGGTCGTCGTCAACCCCGACGCGGAGCTGCGGCGGATCGCCCTGGAGGAGGGCTGGGAGATCATCGCGCTGGACCGCCTCGGCCGCCGTCTGAAGATGCTGGCCGCGCTCGGCGCCGGCACGGCGCTCGCGACCGCGGGTCGCGCCCTCGTCGAACGCGCGGGCGCGCCAAGGACCGGTGCGCGCCTGCTGCCGGCGCCGCGCCGGGCGCCCGCCTCGACGCGCTTTCGCGCGCGGCGCCGGGCACCGGCGGCGGGCTCCGCGCGCCGCCGCGGCTGAGCCGCCGCAACCCGCCACGCGCAGACCGCCAGTCGCCGCAGGGCTGCGAGGGCATAGAATGCGCCGCCGAGGAGCCGGTCCGCATTGCCTGCGCCGGCCCTCCCGGCGCGCCGCGCGCGCCCGGCAGTCCCACCGACCTGACCCGAGAGCCCATGCCTTCAGCCGACTCCTCCACCCAGAGCAAGATCCGCGTGGTCGTCGCCAAGCCCGGCCTGGACGGGCACGACCGCGGCGCGAAGATCATCGCCCGCGCGCTGCGCGACGCGGGCATGGAGGTCATCTACACCGGCCTCCACCAGACTCCGGAGCAGATCGTCGAGACGGTAATTCAGGAGGACGCCGACGCGGTCGGCCTCTCGATCCTCTCGGGCGCGCACATGACGCTCGTGCCCCGCGTCGTCGAGCTGCTGCGCGAGCAGGGCGTCGACGACGTGCTCGTGACGGTCGGCGGCACGATCCCGGCGGAGGACATCCCAGAGCTGAAGAGCCTCGGCGTCTCCGAGGTGTTCACACCCGGCGCGCCGACGCAGGCGATCGTCGATTTCATCCGCGGCGCCGCTGGCCGGCGCGCATCGAGCACCTGATTGACTCGTCAGTCAACCGCTCGACCAAGTACCATTCGCTGGCAACAGACCCCAAGGAGAAGCCCTGAGTATGAAGATATGCGTCCTGGTGAAGGAGGTCCCGGACGCCGCCGTCGAGAAGCGGATCGACCCCTCGACGGGGCGCATGGACCGCAGCGGGGAGAAGAACCTCAACCCGTATGACACGCACGCCATCGAGGCTGCGATGCAGATCAAAGAGGGCGGGAGCGTTCCCGTCGAGGAGATCGTCGCCGTGACGATGGGCCCGGACAGCGCGGTCCGCGCGCTGCACAAGGCCGTCTCGCTGGGCGCCGACCGCTCCGTCCACCTCTCCGACGAGGCCGTCGCGGGCTCGGACGTGGCCGCGACCGGCTACGCGCTGGCGAAGACGCTTCAGCGGGAGAACCCGGACCTGGTGCTGCTCGGCCAGCAGTCGGACGACGGCGAGTGCTACACGATCGGCGCGGTCGTCGCCGAGCACCTGTCGATGCCGTCGCTGACGCAGGTGATCAAGATGGACGTCGAGGGCGAGGCCCTGCGCTGCGAGCGCCAGGCCGAGTACGGCTACGACACCGTCCAGGT
>Ga0134125_10003668_pt1 | contig 17705 bp, 21 predicted proteins | sample KB31751_FD_96464 | JGI IMG/M metagenome (GOLD analysis project Ga0134125, IMG submission 96464) | Terrestrial soil microbial communities with excess Nitrogen fertilizer from Kellogg Biological Station, Michigan, USA - KB3-175-1 | ecosystem: Environmental > Terrestrial > Soil > Unclassified ...
CGGAGCGTATCTTCGAAGCTGAATTGTACCGCCTACAGGCGTCGGCCGTATTGGGACGAAATGGCGGGGTCGCCACGCCGGAGGTCTCAGATCTGCTGACGCACGCCATCGCGGTCGCGCGCGCTCAGGATGCCCGCGCGCTCGAACTCAGAGCGGCATGCGACCTCGCTGAATTGCGCGTCGGTCAGGGCCGTTCCGACGAGGCCTACGCCGTCCTGGCGCCGCTCTGCGGCTCCTTCACCGAGGGTGAGGACACGTCCGACCTGCGTCGTGCACGTTCCGTGCTGGATTCCTTGGGCAAAGGGACGTGCGGCCGTTTCGACGCCGGATCGTAACCTTTCAGGACGTTGCTGGTCTCCTGGTAACCAGCTTCAATTCCACGCTGGAGATTGCTGCGCGTCCACGCGAAGTCGACCGCATTCGACACCTGTATTTCGACAATCTGCCCTTTCCACCCTCGGTAATGAGCGTGATAGCGGAACAGCTTCACATCGTCCTCGCCGACGGTGGCCGCGAACAACATGCACAGGTTGCCGAGCGCATCAGCGATGTTGCGCGGCGGGCGCACCTGACGAGCGTCGACGATCCGGCTGATCCAGACCTCGTCGACCTCGTGGTCCTCGATCAGGTCCTTGAAATTCACGGTGTCGACCAACGCACCTTCGCAGTAAGTGTCGCCGTCGATGTCGACGGTCTCCTCGACATAAGGCAGCGCCGAACAAGCACACAAGCTCGCCGGCGTGATCTTCTTGTATTCGACCCCGGACTTCGGCTTGAAGTCCGGCCGGTTTGAAAAGAGGTCGAGGCTCTGTTTGCTGATATTCCATGCGTTGTGAAAAATGAACGGCTTGTCTTTGTCGTACAGCCGCTCGAACTTGAGTTCCTTCATAAACGTGCTTTCCGGCCAGTGAATTCGTGACAGGCCGGAAATGTTGCTGCAGTACATCAGTGACGACAGGAATCGCGAATAGGGATGCACGGCGAGGACGTCGTTGAGCATCCACCGATTGAAATCACCTTCGTTCCATTTGGCTGGAGTGCGCATGAAATCGAAGGTGCTGGACATCGCCCGCGCGATCTCCTTTGGCATGACGATATTGCGATAGCTTTCAGGGGTCAGCAGAAACTCGAGCATAGCTCGGTAGTTCGCGCCCATGTCCGCACCGAACACGGTATTCACGGGAAAGCGCGAATAGGATTCGTCGTCCCGAAACACGCCGTCATGGAAGAATTTGTAGGTCTGCTCGACCTCCTTGCCGGGGTCGCACTGATTATAGACGAGGCCGACCCAGGCGCCGATGCACGAAAGCGCCCACACATCGAACTTGATCCCGGCCTCGGCGAGCCGCTTGAGGACACCGATATGCAGCCCGGCCGCAGGTCCGCCGCCGGCGAGCGTGATCGCGCGTTTCATCGACTTTCCCCCCAAACTTGTCGGCCCGAAGAACGAAACCGAACCTCGCGCCTCGCGTGGATTAGTCGCCCGACCACAACAATAGCGAGTATCCGCTGCCAATTCCAGAACATGCAAACCCGCGGGGGGACGCGCTATAGTTGATTGGTCCGCCCCTGCTCATAGTATGGATGCCATGCAGGTCACGAAGCCCATCCAGCTCCAGCCGGTCCTGCTCGACAAGAGGACCTTGCTCGACCGGCATCCGGTGTTCAGGGATCTGGACCGGCGCCTGATCGAGCGGATCGTGGAGCACGCGGTGGTCCGGAAAGTGAAGGGCGGCACGGTGCTCTTCCGCAAGGGCGACGAAGGCTCGCGTCTCTATGCGGTGCTGTCCGGCATGGTCCGGATCAGCACCGGCTCCAGCGCCGGCAAGGATGCGGTGTTCACGCACATTCTGCCCGGCGAAATCTTCGGAGAAATTGCGGTGCTCGACGGAAGCACGCGCTCGGCCGATGCGGCCACGGTCGACTCTTGCGAGCTGATGGCCATCGAGAGGCGCGACTTCATCCCCCTGCTCCACGAATTTCCGGCGCTCGGAATCCGCTTGATCGAGCTGCTGTGTGCGCGGCTGCGCCACACCAGCGAACAGGTCGAGGACATCGTCTTCCTCGACCTCGCGAACAGGCTGGCGAAAGTGCTGCTCTATCTGCACGACCGGGCCCCCTCCGGGACATCACAAAAGCCCATCCGCATCACGCAACGCGAACTGAGCCAAATGGTCGGCGCGACGCGCGAAAGCACGAACAAGCAGTTGCGCAAGTGGGAGCGCTCGAAAGTCCTCAAGATGGACCGCGGCACACTCACCTTGCTTGCCCCCGGCGCGCTCATCCGCCTCGTTTCTGAAGACGCAGCGCAATAGTCGCCGCGGCACCACCTCTTCGTACCACTGATAATTCTCCGGCAGTGTGACCTGCTTCACTGACGTGCGCCCCACCGCGTGCGATCGATCGGGTGCGGATGGCTTCCGGGCCACGTCACCATCCTCGGAAAGCCTCCAGACAGAACGACTAACCGCGTCAAATGGAGAAAGCCCATGCCGACAATTGTGAACCCCGTCAGGAAGCTCGGCCCAGCCAAGCCGCGATGGGAGGTCATCAGCGTGATCGCGTTTGCCTTCACCGGACTTCTGGTCACCGCGGTGATGGCCGTCGCGGTATCTCTGCCCGCGATTGATATTCCGTTCTGACGCTCGATCGCGCCGCCGCACCAATCCGCACATCGGGCGGTTCGGCGGAATCGTCGATCGGCGCCGTAACCCGTGAATCGATGGAGCGAACAATGAACAAGCTCATGTACGTCGCGATCATTCCCATCATTGCGCTCGCGGTCGCAATGCTCGCGCGCACTCTGCCACCGGCAACCGCATCGCTCGCAAACCAAACCGGATCGTCAATGGACGTCTCCGGTCTTCATCGGCAGGTCGATATGAAGCGACTGCCCGACGGCGAGGTCGCCGAAGAATACCTGCATTAGAGCGGCAAATGCGGCAGTTAGGGTGCGCCCGCGAACCTCAGGGTAAGAGGTGCAATTGCTCGCCTGCGAACTGATCGTGATGAAGGCATCACCTTTTCCGGCTCCTCCCCACTTGCCGGCACGGCCGTACTCCAGGAAAAGCCGTGCCGGATTTTTACAAGGGGCCATCGTCCGCTCGCAAGCTGACGCAAGGCGGCCCGCGGGTCTTGCCAGTTCACGAGCCAGCGGCCGACGTGCGAGTGCATTTCACACGCCCGGCAGGCAAGGCCTGCATAAGCCGCCTACGCCGGAATAATTGGCTGCGCGTCAGTGGGTCTAAAACGGAAATAGGACGTGCGACGTCCGGTCCAGTTGCCGTCTCAATGCTGATGTCCGGCACCGGCCCAAGGCATGAGAATCCGCTCCGCGAGCGCGACCGCTAAGAACAACAACATCCCGAGCACGCTCAGCCATACGAGCGCGGCCCAAGCCAGCGGGCCGTCCAATTGCGAATTGGCCGACAATAACAGATTACCGAGCCCGTTGGTCGAACCGACGAACTCACCGATCACCGCGCCGATCACCGCCAGGGTTACAGCCACCTTCGCGCCCGAGAAGATAAACGGCAGCGCCGCGGGAAACTGAACCTTCCAGAACGTCTGCCAGCGCGAGGCGCGCAGCGATCGCGCCAGCTCCATCAGTCCGGACGGCGTCGCATGCAAGCCGGTCGCGGTGTCGACCACGATCGGGAAGAATGCGACCAAGAACGCGATGGCGAGCTTCGACTGCATGCCGAGCCCGAACCAGACCAGGATGATCGGTGCGACAGCGACCTTCGGCACCGACTGCGTCGCGATCAGGATCGGATAGAGCGACAAGTTGAGGATTCGCGAATTCGCGACGCAGACCGCCAGCGGGATGCCGATGATGACCGCCAATGCGAACCCGTAAACGCTCTCAAGGGTCGTCGGCAGCGTTTCTCGGAGCAGCAGGTCATAGCGCTGCCAGGACGCACGCAGGATATCCATCGGACTCGGCAGCACGATCGTGCTGACATGCGCCAGATCGACGTAGCCCTGCCACGCAATCACAATCGCCACGAAGCCGGCAAGCGGGTAGATGAGACGGCGCACCGAACTCATCATCGCGTGATCCCCAACGCGCGCCCGGCGCGATGCTCGAGCTCGGTGAAAGCGGCCGAATAGCGAATTTCCGCGGTGCGTGGATAGGGCAGCGGCACGTCTATGTAGTCGGCGATCACTGCCGGACGCTTGGAGAACACCACCACCACGTCGGAGAGATAGACGGCTTCGGCAATGCTGTGAGTGACGAACATGATCGTGGCGTTAGTCTTTGCCCGAATGTCGAGCAACAGATCCTGCATCTCCATGCGGGTCAGTTCGTCGAGCGCGCCGAACGGCTCGTCCATCAGCAACAGCTTGGGCTCGTGGACAAGCGCCCGGCACAGCGCGACCCGCTGCTGCATCCCTCCAGACAGTTGGGAAGGATAAGCCTCTTCGAAGCCCTGGAGGCCGACCAGCGCGAGAAGGTCCACGGCACGTTGCCTGACGCGAGGGCCGGTATCGTTGCGCAGCTCCATTGGGAACAGCACGTTCTTCAGCACCGTCCGCCACGGCATCAAATTCGGCTGCTGGAAGGCCATGCCGAAATCGGCCTGCGGCTCGTTGACGTCCTCACCATTGATCTGGATGGTGCCGCTGCTGGCCGCTATCAGCCCGCCGGCGATCTTGAGAAAAGTGGTCTTGCCGCAACCGCTAGGGCCCAGCAGGCTGACCAGCGAGCCTGCCTTCAGGTCGAATGAGATGTTCTCGATCGCGACGAAATCGTTCTGATCGGGAAGCCGAAATTCCTGACGGACGTCCTTGAAGTGCCCGAACGCCTTGGGAGCGGCTTCCACCGAAGTCCGCTCCCGAGCCTCATTCACATGCTGCATTCGCGACCGTCTTCAAATCAGGGCTTGACGGGCGTGACCGGCAGGAAGCCGGTGGCGTAGAGGTCGGCCGCAGCCGGCGGATTGGCGCCGACGCCGACATATTTCACCATGAAATCGAGGCTCGATTTCATCTCGGCAGGGTCGAACCAGCCAAGGCCGTTTTTCTGCGTGGCGGGCGTAACGGCCAGGTCCTTGACGACGCCGATTTCGGCAACGCTTTTGCCGGGGTCGAGACTCGGCACGAACTTCGCCTGGTCCTCGGCGGCCTTCATTGGGTTCCTCAGCGCGAACTGCCAACCACGCAGGCTCGCGTGTACAAAGCGCTTAACGACGTCGGCGTTCTTGGCCAGATAATCTTCGGTGGCGACGACGCCGTTCGAGTACAGCGTAAGGCCGTGGTCGGCGAGCAGGAATGTTTTGAGCTCCGCGCCCTTTGCCTTGGCGGCGGCCTCGAGGCCGGGCTTCGACATGACGAAGAATTCGATTGACGGCACTTGGCCGGCCAGCAGCGTCGTCGCCCTCGCCGGGGGCGCGACGTTTGAGATCGTCAACTTTTTCGGATCGAGCCCGTGCTGGGTCATGAAGCCGGCGATCACTTTCGGAGTGAAACTGCCCGCGCCGCTGCCAAGCGTCAGGCCTTCCAGTTGCTTCGCCTCGGTGACGTTGGCCCCGGGGTTCAGACTGAAGATGGCGTATGGCGCCTTCTCGTAGTTGACAGCAACCATCTTCACTTTCGCACTGTTGGCGCGAGCCAGAACAAGGCTTGGCACGTCGGTGAAGCCAATCTGCGCGGTCCCGGCCTCGAGCGCCTGAATCGTCTGCGCGGTGCCTTGCGACGGAATGATCGAGACGTCGAGCCCCTCGTCCTTGTAATAGCCCTCGGCGATCGCCGCATACCACGGCGCGTGCCGACCGAGCGGGATGAAGTCGAGCGAGAAGGTGATCTTGGTCAGCGGCTTGTCCTGCGCCGAGCCCGGCTGGGGAACTGCCGCGGCGAGCATCAAAGCCGAGAGCGCGGTCAGTACCACTCTGTTCAGGCGTGCCATTGCTCTTCTCCCTCCGAATTTCAGCGCCACGGGGGCCCGCGGGCGCATCGCCCCACGCTGTCGACAGCCATCCTGCCACCCGCAATCTCGACAGGTCAACAGATTTTCGAAAATCTATTTGATTGCCGTTTATCTCTGTCGTATCTCCTTGGGCGCAAGGGGCTGTCAGGCAAGTGCCGGCAGCCGTCCCGGGAGGTGCAATGCCGTCTTCGCCCGCCAGATCCAGCGCCGCTCAGACGTTGAACGCGTCGGCCTTGTCTCAATTGCGCTCCGACATCATCACTTGCCGGCTGATGCCGAATGAAAGATTGCGCGTGGAAGCGCTACGCGAACGCTATGGCATGGGGACGAGCCCCATTCGCGAAGCCCTGATGCGACTCGAGGCCGAGGGCCTGGTCGAACTCGAGCAGAACAAGGGTTTTCGCGTCTCTGAAGTGTCGCAGGCCAATCTGCTCGATCTGATGAACAGCCGCGTCGAGATCGAGACGATCGCGCTGCGCTGGTCGCTTGAAAAAGGCGGCGTTGCATGGGAGGCGAATTTGCTGAGCGCCTTCCATCGCCTGTCACGGCAGAAGAAGGTCGACCCCACCAACCCCGACGCGATCAGCGAGGCCTGGAGCCGGGAACATTCCGATTTTCACGCGGCGCTGGTGTCAGCTTGCGCCTCGCCGACGCTGATGGCGATCCGGGCGCGCCTTTTCGAGCAAGCCGATCGTTATGTCGCGCTGTCGATCATGTCGAGCGGACCGCTACGCGACGACGTGACCGAGCACAAGCAATTGATGCGCGCCGCGCTCAACCGGGAGATCGACAAGGCGCTCGAGCTCAATCGCCTGCATATCACGCGTACGCGGGACAAGGTCGCCGCCTCGCTCGCTGCCAGTCATTCGGAGGCCGGTCTGCAATCGGCGGGCCGGAAACCCGCGAAATGACCGCTCAGAATCGCAACGCGGCACCAGCGGTGTCCGCCGACGACCTCAGCACATTCGTTACTCGCCTTTTCACCGCCGTCGGCCTGTCCGAGACCGCCGCCGCTGCCGTTGCGCGCGGCCTTGTCGAGGCCGACCTGGAGGGCCTGTCGTCGCATGGTGTCATGCTCGTCGATATGTATGTCGAGCGACTCCGCCAGGGCTCCGTCTCACACTCGGAAACCGCGACGATTGTCTCGGAGCGTCACGGTGCCGTCGTTCTCGACGCCGGCCACGCACTGGGCCATCTGACCGGCAGCCAGGCGATGACCATGGCGGTCGACAAGGCGCGCCAATTCGGTGTCGGCATGGTGTCGGTGCGTCACGGCTTTCATTTCGGCGCCGCCGGACGATATGCGCAGCAGGCGGCGCAGGCCGGATGCGTCGGCATTGCCATGTGCAACACACGGCCGTTGATGCCGGCACCTGGTGGCGCTGAACGCGTCGTCGGCAACAATCCGCTCGCGATCGCCCTGCCCGCAGCCGGCAACATTCCGGTCGTACTCGACATGGCCACCAGCGAAGCAGCGATGGGCAAGATCCGCATGGCCGAAAAAGCCGGCGGTACGATCCCGCCGACCTGGGCAGTGACCGCAGAAGGCGCCCCGACAACCAATCCTACGGAAGCGATCGCCGGGATGCTGCTGCCGTCCGGAGGGGCCAAAGGGTTCGGCTTGTCCTTCCTGATCGACCTGATGTGCGGCCTGCTCTCGCAAGGCGCCTTCGGCGCGCAGGTGCGCCCGCTCTATGGCGACTTCGCCACACCCTACGACTGCTCGCACCTATTCATCGCCGTCGACGTTGCGCACTTCTGCGATGCCGACTGGTTCCGCCAACAGACCGCCGCCGCCGCCGAGCGCATCCGTCACGGCAAGCGCGCGCCCGGCGTCGAGGCGCTCTTTACCCCCGGCGAGCCGGAATGGCGTCGGCGCGAGCGCGCCGACGGTCAACTACGGCTCGACTCCGCCGTCGTCGCCATGTTGACGCGGATTGCCAGCGAGCTCGGCGTCGGGGAGACTCCCTTCCAGAAGACGATGAAGGAAATCGGTCATGCCTAAAGTGCAAATCAAGAGTCCGAAGCTGCGCCAGCCGAATGGCGTGTTCTCCCACGCCACGGCCATCGAGGCGACCGGTCGCTTCGTGTTCATCTCGGGCATGACGGCGCGCCGGCCAGACGGCAGCATTGCCGGTATCGGCGACATCACCGAACAGACGCGGCAGGTCTGCGAAAACGTCAAGGCGGCTGTAGAAGCGGCCGGCGGCACGCTCGACGACGTGTGTCGGGTCGACGTCTATGTCCGCAACATGGAGAACTTCGACGCCATCCATAAAGTGCGGGCGCAGTATTTCAAGGAGCCGCTGCCCGCCTCGACCATGATCGAGATCAACAAGATGACCTCGCCCGACTACCTCATCGAGATCAGCGCTATCGCCGTGATCCCCTGACTCAGGAAGCGCCACGCCATGGACGATAAATACGGTCTGAAGGCTGCCGCCGATCGCGGCATTACTCTGCGCGATATCGGCGATCGTGTCCTGCTGGAGAACGAGTTCGTCCGCGTGTGGGAGGTGAAGCTCGAGCCCGGCGAGACGCTCGGCTTCCACATCCACTATCACCCCTACCTCGTCCTCTCATTGAGCGGCGGCGCCAACGAGATCGAGACGGTCTCCGGCAAGAAGATCGCCACCGACGAGCCGGCCGGATCCTACGTGTTCATCAACGAGATGCGCGAAGTGCACCGGCTGACCAATAAATCGAACGTGACCTATCTGTCGCGCCTGATCGAAATGAAGTCCGTCACATGGACCGCGGTTTGAGTGCAACTCACATCAGGCCCTTGCGCAATCCGAACATCCAATCGAGGCGAACATGACGCAACTGCCCGAAGGCGCGCCGAACCTGCAGGAAATTCTCATCCAGTCGGACAACATGCCGTGGCGCGAAAAATCGCTCAAAGGTATCTCCGAAAAGATGCTTTGGCGGAATGAGGAAACCGGCGCCTCGATCGCGCTCATCAAGTTCGACAAGGACGCCGGCATTCCGAAACCGCACTACCATTCGGCGAACCAGTTCATGATCTGCCTCAAGGGCAAATACGAATATACCTCGAGCGGCGTCGTGCTGACTCCCGGGTGTTTCTACTGCAATCCGAAAGGTAACGTGCACGGCCCTGCAATCGCCCGCGAAGAAACAATTGTCGTCGAAATCTATGACGGCCCCCACTATCCGCATAAGCCGGACTGGTATACGGACGAACGCGACGCACATTGACCGGAACGTGCCTGATTCGCCCGGTAACGAGGACTCAATAGGGAGTGAACATGCGGACCATCGCAGTTGAAGAGCACTTCGTCACGCCTGCTTTCGTCCAAGGGCCCGGCAAAGGCTTCCTCGATCGTTTCAAGAACAGCGGCCCGCGTGGTGTTCTGATCTCCGAGAGACTCTTCGAAATGGGCGACAAGCGCATCGCCGAAATGGATGCCGCCGGCATCGATATGCAACTGCTCTCGCTCAATTCGCCAGGCGTGGAGCAGGCTGAACCCGCCGAGGCCATCGCCGGCGCCCGCGATGCGAACGACTTCCTCGCCGAAGCGATCAAACGTCATCCGACCCGTTTCGCCGGCTTAGCCGCCTTGCCGATCCAAGACCCCGCGGAAGCCGCAAAAGAGTTTGAGCGCTGCGTCCGTCAACTCGGCTTTAAAGGCACGAACATCAACGGCCACACGCGCGGCCGCTATCTCGACGACCTTTTCTTCTCCCCGATCCTTGCATGCGCGGATACTCTCGGTGTGCCGATTTACCTGCACCCCACGGTGCCGCACAAGCCGGTTGCCGACGCGCTCTATGGCGGCTTCTCGCCGAGCGTCAGCGGCGTTCTCGCCAGTTCCGGCTGGGGCTGGCACATCGAGACTGCAGTGCATCTGCTGCGAATGATTCTCGGCGGCGTGTTCGACCGGCATCCGAAGCTGCAGGTCGTGATCGGCCACATGGGCGAAGGCATTCCCTTCATGCTGCCCCGGATGAACAGGAACCTGACGCCGCAACTGACAAAGCTCGCCCGTCCGTTCGGCGATTACTTGCGACAGAACGTGCACTACACCTTTGGCGGCTTCAATTTTGCGCCGACATTCCTCAATCTGTTGCTCGAAATTGGCGTCGACCGGATCATGTTCTCGGCGGACTACCCTTACGGTTCGATGGAAGAGGCAAAGAGCTTCCTGCAGCATCTCCCGGTGAGCGAGGCCGATAGAGAACGCATCGCGCATGGCAACGCGGAGCGGCTATTCGGGCTCTAGTGGCTCGGACTTTGGCCCGCAGATGCCGCGCTGCCTGGCAGCGTGCGCGAACTCGACGAAATCGCCGCACGCGCCAAACGCCGAGTGGACGTCGTATTAGTCGGCGACGCCTTAGTCGGGCGAGGCCCGCAAGGGCATCAGCCAGATCTCTGCGAGAACTGAATGAGTATTCATAATTTTCCTCGGAACGGCAGGCGGCCAACGACCGTTTGTGGGCTGGGTAAGCACACACGAGGATCACACATGAAGCGGTTTTTGATCGGACTAGCGATGGCCGGTCTCCTACTTTCGGCGCCTGCCTTTGCGCAGAACAATGACCAGGATACCAAGGACAAGCCGGCCGCAACCACGTCCGATACCAACGTGAAGGTCAACGGCGACGCCGGACGTCTGCAGAACGACCGTACGAAGCAGAACAACGTCAAAGCGAGCTCAGAGACCCGCGAGCATCGTGGCGACCGAAGCCGCATGTCCACCACGACGCGCGCAACGGTCGGCGTCCATGTCCGCGACCGCGAAGTCCGCGTTCGCCATCGCCGCTGCCGTACGGTTGTGATCAAGAAGCGCTATCACCACCGCGTTGTCGTCCGCCACATCAGGCGCTGCTTCTAATTTAAGCTGAATTTCTCAGGAGACAGAGAAGCCGCTCCGGTCAATCGGAGCGGCTTCGCTTTCGGACCGGGGAACGTCAGTGTTCGGTCTCGGTCATTCGGTCGAGGACATCCCGGACTTTCGCCAAGACTTCCGCAGTCCGCCGCGCGTAGTAGCCGCTGATGATGGACTTTATTTGCAAGACCTCCGGGTTCACGGGGTCGTGCCCCGCCTTCCGCAGCAAGTCGTCAAGCTCAGCCGTAGTTTCGTTCTCATCGAATAGCTGCATTCACTTCTCCTCCTGCTCGGCCGACCGCTCGTAATCTCGGGCTCCGTTTGTCGATTGGTACGGTAGCGACCCTCTGCAGCCGGCTCCACGCCTTCGCTCGCCGCGGTAGACGCTCCTTACTTCAGCCAAGCGAGACCTCTCATCCCAAATCTAGTTGCTCGCGACGGTACTGCCCGCCTCGTCGTTCGAAACCGTGTCTTTCTTGCCCGTCAAAAATTCAACATCCCGCGCAAATATGAATTTCAGGAATTTCATTACGGCCTTGATGCGGCTAAGATGCCCATGCTCGGTCCGTGCCGAGGCCCAGACATCCCGGCGGATCGACACCTCGTCGCCGAGGATGCGCTCCAGCCCATCCACTCCTGAGGCCACGAACGTGGGAAGAAGCACAATGCCCATGCCTTGGATCGCCGCATTACATTGGGCGAACACGCTATTGCTGTGAAAGGTGAACCGGGGCGCCACGATCACCTCATCGAGCCACCGGACAGCATCGATCGCGAGCAGATCGTCGATGTACCCGACGAAAACGTGCTTGGCCAAATCGACGCGCCGGCGTGGTCTGCCGTAGCGCCGAATATAATCTTTCGAACAATAGAGAAATAGCGAGAAGCTGCCGACCAGCGTGCTGCGCAAGCCGCGCGTGGCCGGGTTGAAAAAGCTGAGAAAGACGTCGGCTTCTTTGCGATTAACGTCGACGACCTGCGGATTACTGAACAGCTCGATCTTTATACTTGGGTCGAAATGGGCCAATGTCGGCACGCAGCGGGCAATGTAGCCACTGGCAAGCCCTTCCATCGTCGCTATGCGGACGGTCTTCGACGCGCCTTCGGCGATCATCTCGTCGAGCGAACTCGCGTGCCGGTCCATCTGCTCGATGTGCTGAAGCAACCCATGGGCCTCCGGGCGAACGAGCACGCCCTTCCGGTTGCGGTCCAGCAGTTTCACCGCGAGCAGCGCTTCAAGGCGTCCGATGCGCCGGCAGACCGTAGAGTGGTCAAGCTTGAGTTGCCGCGCTGCAGCATGCACACTGCCTTGGCGCGCGACCTCGAGGAATACCCGAAGGTCGTCCCACTTGGCGGCTGCGCCCGCTCCACGAAGCGGCCTGTTGGCGCTGATATTCATATCCGAGACGCTACCTCGAAAGCGGCACTAGGTGGTGCAAAATTTCTCAATGATGTTGGGGAATTTGCATGGTTACCTAGCGACGCCAGAGGGGTTCGGCGTCGATGCGAAGGATCAAGACAGACGTCGCGATTATCGGCGGCGGAGCGGCGGGCTGCTATGCCGCCCTCTGTTTGCACAAGCAGGGCGTCGCCCCGCTCATCATATGCAAGGGCCTGGTCGGCAAAAGCGGCGCGTCGCTGTTCGCTGGAAATCTGGTGATCTCGGGCAAGCTGCTTGGCAACACCGACGAGCAAGCGCGCAATACAGCTGAATTCCTCATCAAATATCACAACCAGTTTCTGATCGACCAGCGCTGGGCACGCCGCTGCGGCGAGTGGATCGAGAGCGTCTATTATCCGGAGCTCGAGGAAGCAGGCCTGTATTTTCGGCGGGACGACTCCGGGAACGTGGTCACCAGCCCAGGCAAGATCCGCAGCGTCGCGGCGAACATGCAGGGCAATTCCGGCGTCCCGTTCATGGACTTGCGCCGCAAGCAGATCATTCGCGCCGGCATCCCGAGGCTGGAAGAAACCGTGGTAACTGCGCTGCTGCGCGATGCCGGCGGCGCAGTGTGCGGCGCCTTCTGCCTCGATGTGTTAAGCGGCGAATATCTCGTCGTCGAAGCTAAGGCCGTCATCATGGCCACCGGGTACTCGGACCGGCTCCACAAACGTTCGACAGGCACCCGCGAGATGTCCGCCGACGGCATCGCGATGGCGTGGCGCGCCGGGGCCGCGCTGGTCAACATGGAGATGCAGTGGTGGCACACCAATGACATCGCCCATCCGCCCTCGTGGCAACGCATGCAGGTCTATCCGAACCCGATGCTCGGATCGGAGAAGTCGGCGCGTATGGTCAATTCGGCGGGCGAGGAGTTCTTCAATCAGCAGCAGGATGATCCGCTGGCCTTCGGCCCCTACACCGTCCAATTGAAGGCCCTCGCTAAACAGGTGCACGCCGGCAAGGCGCGCTACGATGGCGGATACTTTGCCGGCTTCGACAACTGTGACGCCGAGGAGGTCGATCGGTACACGACCTACGGCAAGATCTATCGTCAACTGGGCCTCGAATTTCCCAAGACGTTGGTTGAAACCGCAGTCACTTCACATTACCGGCAGGGCGGCATTGACGTCGACACCGCAACGATGCGCTCGACCGTGCCGGGCCTTTACGTCGCCGGCGGCGCCGGAGGACACAGCAACGGCCTGATCGCACTCGCGACATTCGACGGCAAGGTCGTCGCTGACGGCATCGTCGCGGACTTCGCCGGCCTGATCAGCAAGCCTCCGGGCGAGATCGAGATCGAGATCGAGCGTCGGCGCCTTGACGGACTGCGCGCCACCTCCGGGACCGGTCCTGCGCCGGTCATCGTCAAGGAGACGCTCCGCGACATCATGTGGGACAAGGTCGGCGTCGAGAAGGACAAAGGCGGTCTCGATGCCGCGCTCGAAGAGCTCAGTCATATTCGCAGTCATCTCCTGCCGGACATGCGCTTATCCAACGGCGGACTGAGGGCCAACTACGAGTGGCTCGATGCGATCGACGTCGTCAACATGGTCGACGTTTGCGAGTTGATTGTTCAATCCTCCCTCGAGCGCAAGGAAAGCCGTGGCCCCTTCTTCCGCACGGACTTCCCCGACACGGACAATCGCGAATGGCTGGTCGCGAATGTCCTGAGCAAATCCGGCAACGGGATCAAGTTTCAGCGCCGTCCCTATGAACTGCCTTATTTAGAACCAGGGTTCGAACGCAAGGCCAATATGGAGGTCGCCTGGTAATGGCGGTCACCGCGACCATTCTTTCGCCCGCAAGCCGACAAGGGCAGATCGAGCGCGCAGACACGCTAGTACAGCGCAATGCGCTATTGACGCCAGGCGACACTATAACGGTCAGGATCAAGCGCTCCGCGGGAGCGGGCGCGGAAGGCCGCGAGCAAGAATTCGCGGTGCCCTATCAGAAATGGATGCGCGTACTCGACGCGCTCAACTGGATTGCGGAAAACGACGCTACCGACCTCGCCTACCGCTGGTTCTGCGGATCGAAGATGTGCGGAACCTGTGCGGTGCGCATGAACGGCCGAGAAGTTCTTGCCTGTTGGGAGGCGGTTGAGCCGCAGATGACGATCGAACCACTGCGCAATCTGCCGGTGGTGCGGGACCTCGTGGTCGATCGTAGTCCATACGAGAACAAGGTTGCGAGCCTTGAACCGTGGTTGCGGCGCCCTGGTGACTATGCCGGTTTTCCGGAGCCGCTCTCGCACAAGCAGATGAAGAATGCCTCCAAGGCGCTCGATTGTATCAGTTGCATGTGCTGCTACTCGGCCTGTCCGGTGATCCGCCTCGGCGGCCTGACCGACTTTGCCGGCCCCGCGCCGCTCGTGCAGCTTGGACAGACCGCGCTCGATCCCCGCAATGACCCGCAGAGGATTGCAGCGTCACTGGAGCGAACCGGCATCTTTAACTGCGTGTCCTGCTACAAATGCGAGGAGGTATGTCCGGCTGGCATCCCCATCGTCAGCCAGATCATCGAGCCGCTCAAGGCGAAGGCCGCGGCTCTCGTCCCAGCGATGGCACATCACGCATTCGCCGTGCGCGCAATCGTCGCCGCCCGCGGCCGAGTTGACCCAGGCGCGCTCGTCCTGCGCGTGCAAGGCTGGCGCGCGCTGTTGCGCCTCCGACGCATTGTTCGCCTGCTGGTCCGGGGCAAGATCTCGCCGCTCCGGACTGTCCTCGCCATCAAAACCGCAGCCGCCGCCCCCGCGCGGCGCATTCTCGGCCGGGGGCCGTCATGAAATTCGCCTATTATCCGGGTTGCTCGGCACGCAGCACCTGCGCCGAACTCAATGTCGCGACCCATCGCGTTGCGCAGAAGCTAGGCCTCAACCTGCTGCAACTCGAATCCGCCACTTGCACCGGCGCACGCGAATTACGTGCAATCGACCCGGCTGCCTTCTATGCGCTCAATGTCCGCATTCTCGCGCTGGCAGAGCGCGAGGCTCTGCCATTGATGACGATCTGCAACACCTGCACGCTCAACGTCCTCGACGCGCACGCCGCTTTCGTGACCGACGCCGATCTCGCCAAGAGCGTCAACGCCCGGCTCGCGGAAGAGGGCCTGCATTACAGCGGACGCACCAAGATCAGCCACTTTCTGTGGGTGCTGCACGAAGACATTGGTCAGGATCGATTGCGCAAGCTGGTGACCAATCCGCTCACGGGCCTGACGGTCGCGGCGTTCTATGGGTGTCACATTACAAGGCCACCGGGTCGGTACGGCTTTGTCGACTCCCGCAATAACATTGCCCTCGAGACCCTCGCCGAAATCCTCGGTTGCAGGCCCATCGACTACACCGGCCGAACTGAGTGCTGCGGCTTCCACACGGCGGCCTCGGATGAACGCGTGGCGATCAAGCTCACCGGGCAACACATTCTCGCGGCGAAGGCAGGCGGCGCGCAGGCAATGGTGACGCCCTGCCCGCTCTGCCACACGGTGCTAGACGGATTTCAACGTGAGATTGAAGACGACCTCGAGCAGAAACTCGATATGCCGGTACTGCATTTGCCCCAACTCGTCGGCTTGGCTCTCGGCCTCACGCCCGAAGAGCTCAACATCGACAGGCACATGATCCCGACGGACGTAGTGGGGGCTTATGCCGCGGGAATGGCGTGAAGGATCGCTCGATGCTTGCTTGCATGAAATCGCAACGCATCGGAGAATTGAACAGGCAGACTTCACATCCTGCCGCACGTGGGCTTCATGACTGATACGTTGCTGCTTTTGGCACTGAACGGATTGATCTGGGGCCTGATCATTGCCCTGATCGCGCTCGGCCTTTCCGTCATCTTCGGCCTGCTCGATGTAATCAATATCGCCCATGGCGACTTCTTCATGGTCGGAACGGTCGTCGCGTGGTTCACGTTGGAAATGACCGGCAATTTCTGGCTCGGCTTTTTCACCGCGCCGCTGATAGGCTTTTTGCTCGGGGCCGTTATTCAACGTTTCGTCATCCAGCAAGTACGGGGCGCGGCCGCGTTGTCGATCGTGGCAACGTTCGGCCTTTCCCTTATCCTGCAGGAGAGCGCGCGCATTATCTTCGGCCCGACCCCGCGCCGGATACTGCCTCCGATTACATCGACCATTCCGATATTCGGCATCGAATACGACGTTTACCGGATTTTCGCGGCGCTGGTTTCGATAGCGGCGCTCATCGGCTTTTTCGTCTTTCTTCAACACACGAAAATCGGCACGTGGATGCGAGCTGTGCGTCACGATCGCGACACCGCGATCGCGATGGGCATTCCCGCGCAAAGAGTCTACATCCTCACCTTCGGCATCGGCTTTGCGCTTGCCGCGTTCGGTGGCGCGGTTGCCGCGCCGATCGCCACGGTCGATTTTCGCGGCGGCGTCGACATCCTCCCGTTCTGCTTCATGGCGGTGATCATTGGTGGGCTTGGAAACCTCCCCGGCACCGCCGCCGCGGCGGTCTTGCTGTCGTTCTTCGAAGGCGTGATCCAGAGCGTCGCCGACCCGACGGTCGCGCGCATTGCCTCGCTTGTCCTGATGAGCGCCGTGCTGCTGCTGAGGCCGCAGGGCCTGTTCAAGGGATTCGTGCGATGAGCAGACGGATCGCCATTGAACGCGTGATCTTCGGCATATTTGCAGCGTTCATGCTCTCAGTGCCGTGGTCGGTGCCGGCCGTGGTGAGCCCATTCTGGGTCAGCATCATCACCGAGATCCTGATCTGGTCGCTGTTCGCGGCGAGTGTGAACCTTCTGCTCGGTTATGTCGGGCTTCTCTCGTTCGGCCAGGCGCTCTATTTCGGCTTCGGCATGTATGGCGTCAGCATCGGCATCGACCTACTGCACCTCGGGTTTTGGCCGGTCTTCGCCCTCGGCATCGTTGCGGCAATGGCCATGGCCTTGGTCTCAGGCATCTTCGCGGTTCGGCTGACCTGGCATTACTTCGCGATCATTACGGTCGTATTCTCGCTGATCTTCTATTTCCTTGCCGTTCGGCTCAAGCCGCTCACCGGCGGTGATGATGGCATCAATTTCAGCATGCCGCCGACGTTCTCGTTTGGCGGTCACGTCTGGAGCTTCACCGACTCAACCTTCCAGTATTTCTTCATCCTCGTCACCGTCTCGCTCTGCTTCTATTTGATGCATACGGTGATCCGCAGTCCGCTAGGCAAGGCCTTCCTCGCCATCCGGGACAACGACGTCCGCGCGTCCCTGATCGGCATCAACGTCTACGTCGTGCGCCTGGTCGCATTCGTGATGGCGGGCTTCCTTGCCGGTGTTGCCGGAGCACTCTTTGCTTTCTTTGGCCGCTACGCGTCCGCGACATACATGTTCTACCAGGTGTCCGGCGAAGGCGTTGTCTGGGCGATCGTCGGCGGCGCCGGGACGCTACTGGGTCCCGTAATCGGCACGACATTGTTCATCATCATCCGCGAAGTCGTATCCACACACTGGGAGCACCATTC
>Ga0134125_10003669_pt1 | contig 17702 bp, 4 predicted proteins | sample KB31751_FD_96464 | JGI IMG/M metagenome (GOLD analysis project Ga0134125, IMG submission 96464) | Terrestrial soil microbial communities with excess Nitrogen fertilizer from Kellogg Biological Station, Michigan, USA - KB3-175-1 | ecosystem: Environmental > Terrestrial > Soil > Unclassified ...
ATCCGCTTCTATGAGAAGCACGGCTACGCCCGCTCCGGCAAAGTCGGCGACTATCACGGCATGCCACTCTACGAATTTGCGAAATCATTCGAGGGTTCGGAATAGAGAATCCTGTATCGCTTCCGCTAGAATTGGCGCACTCATGAATCTCTACGTCGTTGTTCTCGGCATCATCGTTGTCACGCTCCTGGGCGTCTCGCTGGCCCGTCTGGGTAAGGTCAAGACCAAGGCGGATTACCTCGTTGCCGGTCGCTCGCTGCCAGCGTTCGTGCTGGTCTTCACGCTGCTGTCGAGCTGGATCGGCTCGGGTTCGCTGCTGGGCGGCGCCGAAAACGCCTACAAACACGGCTTTGCCGCGCTGTGGCAGGGCGGTGGCGGATGGGCCGGCCTCGCGCTGATCTACTTCATCGCGCCGCGCGCCCGCAAGTTTGCGCAGTACACCATTCCCGACCTGCTGGAGGCGCGTTATAACCAGGCGGCGCGTGTGCTCGGCGTTATCGCCATTTTGTTCGCGTATACCGCCATCACCAGCTACCAGTTCATCGGCGGTGGCGATATCCTGCACCTCATCTTTCCGCAGGTCACCGCAGTACAGGGACAATACATTCTTGCCGCCTTCGTCATTGTCTTTACGGCAATCGCGGGCATGGGCTCGGTCGCTTACATGGACGTCGTCATCGGCCTGCTGGCTACCGTCACCATGATCGCGGCACTGCCGGTGCTCATCCACCTCGCCGGTGGTTGGGACAATGTCCACGCGATCCTTCCCGCAAGCCACTTCAAGGTCTTTGGCGACATTCACCCGTTCCAGAGTTATTACACCGGCCCGGTCCTCGCGGATGGATCGCGAGAGAAAGTGCAGTCGGCCCTCGCAATCTTCCTTCCCACGTGCCTGCTGATGCTCGGCAACCAGTCGATGTATCAGAAGTTTTTCTCCGCCAAAAGCGAAAAGGACGCTACTCGCGCCACCATCGGCTGGGTCATCGGCACCGTGATCCTCGAAACAGTGATCGTGGCGCTCGCTCTGGTCGGATCGGCGCTGTATCCCAACGGCGAAGTGCATGACCGACCCCGGGAAGTCCTCGCGTATACCGCCGTCCACGCCTTTGGAGGCTCGAAGGTCCTTAGCATCCTTGGTGCGCTGCTGGTCGGCGCGATCTTCGCGAAGGTCGTCTCGACGGCCAATAACTACCTCTTCTCGCCGGCGACGAACCTGGTCAACGATGTCTTCGTTCGCTACATCAAGCGGGACGCAGGCAATAAATCGGTCCTGCTGGTCTCACGGTTGATGGTTGTGGCTCTCGGGCTGTGGGCGCTGTGGCAATCGCTGGGGACCAAGTCTGTTCTGGCAATGTCAGTATACGCCTACACCATCTATGCGGCAGCGATTACGCCGGTCGTGCTGGCCGCCTTTTTCTGGCGCCGAGCGACCGCCCCAGCCGCTGTCGCCAGCATCGCGGCGGGGGCCATCATCACCATCGGGTGGGATAAAGCCTTTGCACCCCACCTGCCGCAGATCATTGGCGACCAGGACGCAATTCTTCCGGCAATGCTGGCCTCGCTGCTGTGCCTGTTTGTCGTCAGTATGGTCACCCCGCCGCCAAGCGCAGAGAAGCTCGCGCCGTTCACGTCATAACGGTGGCACACGCCGCATCGTGATGTGGACGAACCGCCCTCGGCTCCGTAGTGGGAGATCGCTCTCCGAGCGGCTGGCTTCCGCGTAGCCGGGGACGTCGACCAAAAGGCTGTGAATGTACCCACACGGAGCGTGAACGCCGTGAGCGGCCATCTGGCCGCCACAGTGGATGATGCGGAGCAGCGGGCTGGTCCGTCCACTCACGGCTGGAAACTGGGCGCGTCCATAGCTGTCGGCCGTTGAGAACGAGGACGATGTTGTGCCGGAAATGGCGTAGTCCTGCCGCAGTTGTTCGACCTGCGCCGATGCCAGCCCCTTGCCGGAAGCATCCTCGACCAACACCTCGTATCGTGGCATCAGCACGACGTTGCGGGGCATACAAAGCCAATAGCCCAGCACAAAACCGCACAGCCCGGCAAGATAGTGTTTCCAACCCATGTCTGAACTGTACCGCGTCCGTAGCGATGTTCTTAGGAATCGGCTGGGCGGAAACAGAGACGCCGCTTGTGCCTTTAGGGGCTACAAACGGCGTCTCCTGTTTGATCAGACTTTCAAATTACCGCGAGGCTATGAAAGCCCGCGCTTACTTCAACGGCGCACGGAAGCTATAGGAAATGCCGCCCGAAGGGGACGGATCGCTGCGCAGGCCCACATTGTTCAACTGAAACAGGACATTGCCGTAGAGGATGAGTCTCGTCTTCCGGAACGGCTTCCATTTCATACCGGCACTAAGGTTCGCGGTCGTGTAGGTAACCGTGGACTGGGTGAGGGTGGTCAGCGTGGTGGTATTGCTCGTCGACGTGCCGCAAACCGGGGTGCCAATCTGCAACGACGACGATGGAATCGTCTGGCAGCCCGTGGCGATATACGGCGAGTTTACAAACTCATTCGCCAGAAGATCGGTCGAAGCCGTAAGACGGCTGAACAACGCCACGTCGAAGCCGCCGCCGTACTGCGCTCCACCAGGCAGGCTCAGCTTTGGTCCGGTTCCCGAGGGGTTCAGCAGCACCGACTTCGTATTCCACTGATAGGCAAGCTTCGCATGCGGCGAGATGCGGGCTTTGTACGAGATAAGCCCGTACAGGTTGACTCCGTATGCGCCGGAACCGAGGTAGTTCAGTGCGTCGCCTGTCTCAAAGCGCAGGGCGCCGCCAACGGCCACGGAACCGCGGCCTGATTCGCCACCGCTCCATACCTGTTGCTTGACGTTCACGGTCACGTCGCCCACGCCCTCAGCGGTACCTGCGACAAAATTCGAAGGCGCGGTGAAACTGGGTCCAAGCGTGTTGTCGGAGGTGATGAAGTGGGTCGTCTGGTTGATGCTGGCCGCGCCGATGGAGACCCGAGCGAATGGAACGATGACGCTCAGGTCGGTCTTTCTTCCAATTCCATAGGTCGCCAGCAGCACATACTGATTGAACTTAAGACTGACGTGCTCAGTCTGGGATACGTACTGGATTGGGTACTGACCCGTGCTTGTCTGGGTATAGGTGAACGGGATGTTCCCGATGGCAATGCCGTCCAGGTGGTTGAAGTTGAACTGTTGAAAGTTGAAGCCGAGGACGAACCGGCCCAATCCCACACTGTCAGGACGATCGAGAAGAATGGGGCCAAGGTTGTCGTATGCCACGGGGTTGCCGCTGGCGTCAGTGAGAATCACAGCGCCGGGAGCGGATGTGGCCAAAGGCAGCTGGCTGAGTTGGGCGCCAATCGGTCCGTTGAAGATAGACGCTTTCTGCACCGCGTCGGAGGTGTTGCCACCCGTTTGAGTGGCGCTTGTTACGAACGGCACCAGACAGATCAGTTTGTTCGAATTGACGCAATCCACTTGTGCCTTCGCCGCGACACAGGCGAAGCACGCCATGGAGATATAGATCATTTTCCGGGCGACGTTCATCATTTTCTCCTTCATTCTGCGGTTCCTGGTTAGCTGGGTGCCGGGACTTGCATCGCCCATCTGCTTGAATTCACCACTACTGCTTGTTCAAAAACGGGGCCGGCTTCCTATGCTGCATCAAGAACTTTCTACGTGCAACGGGGCCGGCGATACCTCGCCGGCCCTCGCTGACTAATTGTTGCCGATGACCAACGGAACCTCAGCAACGGTTACACCAGCGGAATTCACGATTCCGATCAGATAGGAACCGGTGACAGCCTGTGGAGGCGTTACGTGAGTAAAGCCACCGCCACCGCAGCCCGTGGTCTGGATGATGGCGATTCCCATCAGCAGCACTCCCAGGCCGCGCAGCAGCGACTTACGCTGCCTCTTGAATGCCGGCAGCAAACCGAACAGAAGCAGGAACGGAGCGCCCAGAGTAGCGGCAATCACTCCGTTGTTTCCAGTCTCCAGTTTGGCAGTGCCCGGTTGACCCGCTGTGATAACGAAGCTGTAGGTCGTAACACCCGCCGTAGTCGTCGATGTGATTGACGAGCACGCTATCCCGATTTGGGCGAACGTGCTGTTCGCTCCGGTCACATAGGTTCCATTGGCAGCGCTGGTCTTTACCAGACCCGTGTTGCACTGGAGTGTCGATGCCGCAGCCGCAAGGCTCGGGGGCAGGGTAAATGTTGCAGTGGTTGTGCCAACGGCAGCCGTAAATACAGCCGTCGGTTGGGCCACCACTGTCACCGGAACCTGAGCAGCCTGCGACAACGTGGGTGTCTTGGTGTCGGTTATTGTTATCTGCGCCGTGTAGTCGCCAACCGCCGCGGCTGTCGTAGCGGTAAAGATTACACCGGTCCCGTCTGTCGTCGGAGCGCATGTGAGGCCGTTGACAACCGGCACCAGAATGCAGGCTGTGGTGGCCGTGGTGTCGGTCGGAGTAGAAGGCGCCCAGGCGACCGTATAGGTGATCGCCTCAGGTCCACGGAAGGCGTCCGCTACGGTCGTGTTGGCGATGACGGTGCTGCCCTGCGACAGGGTGACGTGGGGAGGTGTTACCACCACTCCAGGTGTGCCGGCCTTAACCACAATCGTCGGGACAAAATTCAGGACCGTCTGGGTGATGTTTGCCGAGGCCGAACCGTAGTTTGCATCGCCGTTGTAGGTCACCGTGACGGCGAACGCACCGACAACGCTGGACGGGAATGTCACCTTGCAGGTGGCCACGTCTGTCGTTCCATTGACACCCTGGCTATAGGATCCCGAGTCGCACGGAAGCGATGTAGCTCCTTGAATGACCGAGAAGGCAAAGTTGTTGGCGCCGGGGTTGGATGGGACCGTACCGTTTGGAGGAGCGATCGCCGTTGCCGTAAAGATGACGGTCTGCGTCGCAGTGCTGGTGTTGGAAGCCGACGAAGAGGTCAACCCGACGATTGGGGCGCCTGCGGCGATCGTCACCGGGAAGCTCGCCGTGCTTGTGCTGAAGTTGGTGTCGCCAACGTAGGTCACGTTGATGTTGTGCACTCCCGAAGTCGACTCGGGGAACTGGCAGGACGCTTGTCCCGTCGTGCCCTGAATGACCGCGGTGCAAGTGGCGGAAGGAGTTGCAGCATCGGTGAACACCACATTGCCGGTGGGCAAGGTCAACCCTGTATCGCTGATTCCATTCGCAAGCACCAGCTGCACGCTATACGTACCGGATTGACCGACCGCAGGCGATGACGGCGTCGCCAGAGTTGCGCCGCTGATGAGAGCCAGGCTCGTGCCCTCCTTGTTGACCGTTTCCGCATGCGGAGCCGAAGCCGAGGTGATGAAGTTGGTATCACCTGAGTAGGTGGCCGTTACAGCGTACGACCCAGCCACGGTCAATGCAGCGCTGCACGTCGCCGTCGTCACACCGGCAGTCGTCGAGACCTGCGGTGAGCAAATCGGCACCGTATTGCCATTGAGAACGTAGGTGAACGCTACGCTGCCGGTTGGGACGGTCGATCCTGCGCCCGCTGGCGTAAGCGTAGCCGGCGTCACGGTGGCCGTAAACGTCAGCACCTGGTCGACAACGCTGGCACCGTTCGGCGAGTTCACAGTGACCGAGGTCGAGTTCTGAGTGACAACCTCAGGGAAGAGCGAAGAGGAGATGTTCTGGAAGTTACCGTTGGTGGAAGTAAACGCCGCGGTGATGTTATGCGTTCCGGCAACCAGCATGGTTTCAACGCAGTTGGGGATAGCACCCGCGACGATGGTCAGGTTGGTGCAGGTTGCAATCGGGCTTGAGCCGAGCAGCGAGTCATAGTACGACACCGTACCTTGCGGCTGTGCTCCACCCGAAGGCAATCCGACAAACGTTGCCGTAAAGGTTGCGTTCTGGTTGACGATAGGCGCCGGGGTTGTAGTCGCTACCTGGATGGTGGTCGCGGCTGCAGCGCCGACAGGCACCGTGATGATCTGCGAACTTGCGCTGAAGTTCGCGTCGCCGGAGTACGCCGCCGTAACCGAGTGATTGCCGGCCGAAGTGAACAGGTGCGTGCAAGCCGCTACCACGCCGTTCGTTATCTGGCTGACACAGGTTGTCGTTGGAGATCCCGGGAAAGCGTCGCTGAAGGTAACGGTGCCCGTCGGAATCGTGCCGAGCGGATTGGTTGCCGTTACGGTCGCGTTCAGCGCTGTGCTCTGGTTGACGGCAGGGTTGGCCGGGGTCGAGGTGACATTGCTCACCACAGTGGCACTCTGCTGGATCGTCACCGTGAAGCTTGTCGTGCTGGTGCTGAAGTTGGCATCGCCGTTGTACGTCACAACGATGGTGGGCGAGGAAGCGGTTGGCTCAGCAAACTGGCAGGAAGCTTGTCCTGTCGCCGCCTGAACAACACCGGAGCAAGTGGCGCCACTCACCGAATCGGTGAAGGTTACGTTGCCCGTCGGCACTGTCAGACCCGAATCAGTGATGCCGCCGGCAAGCAACACCTGAATGCTGTAGGTCGCCTGTTGGTTGACCGCCGGTGACGCTGGTGAAGACAGGTTTGCTCCTACCAGGGCCAGGCTTGTCCCTTCCTTGTTGACTACCTGCGAGTGCGCCGCGGATGCAGACGTCTTGAAGTTCGTATCGCCGGAGTAAGTCGCTGTCACCGGATACGTTCCGGCAGCGGTGAGCGCGGCAGTACACGTTGCCGATGTCACACCACCTGCCGTCGAGACCGGTGCAGTGCAAATCGTTGTCGTGACGCCGCTCAAAACGTAGGTGAAGGCAACCGAGCCGCCCGGAGTGGTATTTCCGGGGCCTGCCGGGCTAAGCGTGCCCGGTGTAATGGTCGCCGCAAAGGTGAGAACCTGATCGGTGACGCTGGCCGCGCTCGGAGAAGTGAGGGTGACAGAGGTCGTGTTCTGAGCGACGATCTCCGGGAAGAGCGAAGAAGAGATGTTTTGGAAGTTGCTGTCCGAAGTGGTGAAGACAGCCGTGATGTTATGCGTACCGGCGACCAGCATGGTCTCGGTGCAGTTGGGGATGACGCCAGCCGCAACCGTCAGGTTGGTGCAGGTGGAAATAGCCGAGGGACCTGCGAGGCTGTCGAAGTAAGACACCGTACCCTGCGGCTGTGCTCCACCGGAAGGCACACCGGCAAAGCTCGCTGTAAAGGTTGCGGTCTGGTCTACGATTGGCGCTGTCGTCGTCGTCGCAACGTTGATGCTCACGGTACCCGCGGCGCCGACCGTCACGCTGATGCTCGATGAGCTCGCACCGAAGTTGGTGTCACCCGAGTACGCCGCCGTCAGCGTATGGTTGCCGGCCGTCGTGAACAGGTGGGTGCAGGCTGCAACAACGCCACCCGTAATCTGGCTGACGCAGGTTGTTGTCGGCTGTCCAGCGAAGATGTCGCTGAAGGTGACCGTTCCCGTCGGTATGGTGCCCGAAGAGTTTGTCGCCGTGACCGTCGCATTCAACGCCGTGCTCTGGTTGACCGCCGGAGAACCCGGAGTCACAGTAACGTTCGACACGGAAGTTCCGCTCAAACCGATCGATTGCTGGAAGCTCTGCGTGCTGGTGCTGAAGTTGGCGTCGCCGCTATAAACCGCCGTGACCGTGTGCGTTCCAGCCGTCGGGTCCGAGAAGGAGCACGATGCCAGCCCGGTGGGCTGTACTACGGCCGTGCAGGTAGAGGAGGTCGTCGTATCGGTAAAGACCACGTTGCCCGTCGGTACCGATGCTCCGGCAGCCGAGGTGTTGGCCGGTGCCGCCGCTGAAATCTGGACAGTGTAGAGAGCCGACTGATTCACCGCCGGAGATGCTGGCGAAGAAAGAACCCCTCCACTCAGAGCCACGACTGTGCTTGCCTTATTCACCGGCTCCGACTGCGCCGCCGAAGCAGCCGTCTGGAAGTTGGCGTCGCCCGAGTAGGTGGCCGTCAGCGAATAGACTCCAGCCGCTGTGAGCGCTGCACTGCAGGTTGCCGAGGTGACACCGCCCGTCGTCGAAACTGAGGGAGTGCAGATTGTCGTCGTCGTTCCGTTCAGAAGGTAGGTGAAGGTAAGAGTGCCCGTCGGGACTGTCGTTCCCGGTCCCGTCGGTGTCAGCGTACCGGGCGTAACCGTCGCCGCAAAGGTAAGGGGCTGATCGGTTACGGCGGGGTTAGTCGGAGAAGTCAGAGTGACCGTCGTCGTGTTCTGAGCAACCGTCTGCGGGAAGAGCGGAGAGGTAATGTTCGGGAAGTTGCTGTCGCCCGTTGTGAACACCGCCTTGATGTTGTGGGTGCCGGCGGCAAGCATGGTCTCTGTGCAGTTGGGGATCGTGCCTCCCGCCGTGACGGCGAGATTGGAGCAGCTGGAGATTGCGCTTGCGCCAAGCACGGAGTCAAAGTACGAAACCGTACCTGTCGGCTGCGTCCCGGTCACAGTAGGTGTGAAGGCCGCAGTGAAGGTCGCACTCTGATCGACAGTCAGCGTTGGTGTCGTCGTACCGACCTGGATGCTCGTTGTACCCGAAGCGTTCACCTGCTGCGTGATGCTGGTGGACGTGCTGCTGGAGAAGTTGGGATCGGTGGAGGTGAAGGTTGCGGTAATCACGTGGTTGCCCGCAGTGGTAAAGGTGTGCGAGCAGGTCACAGGAGAAGGAGCACCGGCAGTGATCGTCGTGGAGCAGAATGGGCTGCCTGCCACATCGAGCGTATCGCTGAAGGACACCGTACCCGATTGAGGAGTAGCCGTTCCCGGGAACCCGGAACCTGTATTCGTCACAGCGAAGGTCGCGGAGAGCGTTACGCTCTGGTTGACCGTCGACGGATTCACCGGCGAAGAGACCGTCGTGGTCGTAGCCGCTGCACTGACTGTCTGCGCGACACTCGGCGCGTTGCCGGCGGCGAAGTTAGAGTCTCCGCTGTAGGTTGCGATGATGGGAGTGGAAGCAAAGGCGCTGCTGAAGGACGTCACGCAGGAAGCTGTTCCGGTCCCATTGCTGTTGGCACTGACAACCGCTGGGCTGCAAACGTTCACTCCACCCTTGGTGAAGGTGACACTGCCAGTGGGGGGAATACCGGTAGCCGAAGCTCCGTTCGGTGTGATGGTCGCGGTGAAAGTCACCGCCTGATTGACGACAGCCGTCGTCGGCAGGCTCGATGTGACCGTGTTGACCGTCACGGCCTTGGTAACGCTCTGGGTAAAGTTCGGTGCGGTCGATGTCAGGAAGTTTACGTCGCCCGTGTAGGTAGCCGCGATGACGTCGGACGGCGCCACCAGAGAAGTGGTGGTGCAGGTCGCGGTATGGCTGCTCGAACTCAGTGTTGCCGCGCTGCAACCCGGGATCACCGTTCCGTCATTCGTGAAGCTCACGGTTCCGGTTGGCGTCGTGGTGAACGGCTGCGAAGCGGTCAGCGTCGCCGTGAAGGTGACACTGGCATCAACCGCCGAGGGCGAGCCGGATGAAGTGACCGCCAACGTCGTGGACGCCTGCGAGACCGTCTGCGTCACGTTGTTCGAAGTCGCCGTCACATAGTTGGGATCGCTCGTAATGCTCGATCCGATGGTGTTCGTGCCAGCCAGAAGCGCGCTCGTGACGCAGGTCGCAGTCAGGCTGGAACCGGATACCAGCGCAACAGCGCTGCAACCGGCAATCGGAGTAGTCGTTCCACTCAAGGTAGTGGTGAAGCTCACCGTGCCGGCCGGAACGATACCGGTGTTCGGCGTTACTGTGGCCGTGAAGGTCACCGGCCCGTCCACTGACGAAGAAGCTCCCGAGGTCGTCAGGACCAAAACCGGCGTTCCGGTATTTACGGTCTCGGTGACAGCGGTTGCGCTCGCGGTGTTGAAGTTAGCGTCGCTGGCAATGCTGGCGCCAACTGAGTTCGAGCCCGCATTCAATGCGGTCGTGGTGCAGGTCGCCGTGCCTCCCGACAGCGAGACGGCGCTGCATCCGGAAATTGTTGTCGTGTTGCCATTCAGAGTCGTAGTGAAGGCTACTTTGCCGGTTGGAGTGATGCCACTATTCGGCGTGACGGTTGCGGTGAAGGTTACCGAGCCGTTCAAAGCAGAGGTGCCCGTACCCGAAGCCGAAAGGGTCACGGACGGGGTTCCCTTGCTCACTGTCTCCGTGATCGCGGTCGCGGTGCCGGTATTGAAGTTGGTGTCGCTCGCAAGCGTTGCCCCAATGGAGTTCGTGCCTGCGTTCAGCGATGTAGTTACGCAGGTCGCAACCCCACTCACGATCGAAACCGTACCGCATCCGGAAATCGTGGTCGTGTTGCCGCTCAGTGTCGTTGTAAAGTTCACCGTGCCGCTCGGAACGATGCCGCTGTTCGGCGTTACCGTGGCCGTCAGAGTTACTGAGCCATTTACCGTCGGCGTGGCGTTTGTTGTATTCAGAGCAACCGTCGGCGTCACCTTGGTCACGGTCTGGGCTACAGTTGCCGACTTCGCGGTGAAGTTGGTGTCACCTGCGAGGTTTGCGGTGATCGTATAAGACCCCGCCGTCAGCGCGCTGGTCTGGCAAGTCGCGACACCCGCGGACGGGGTCAGGTTGGTGCAACCGGAAATCGCAACCGGCGATCCAGCACCCAGAGTCGAAGTGAAGCTCACCTTACCGGATGGCGTAATGCCAGTGGTCGGGCCCACGTTCGCCGTAAATGTGAGTTGAGTATTCACCGGAACCGAACCGTTCGAGGTGCCAACAGTCAGGGTCGGGGTCGCTTGCGTAACCGTCTGGGCTACAGTTGCCGACTTCGCCGTGAAGTTTGAGTCGGCCGAGAGGTTCGCGGTGATCGTATAAGACCCCGCCGTCAGCGCGCTGGTCTGGCAAGTTGCGACGCCCGCGGTCACAGCCACGTTGGAGCAAATTGCAACCGGCGAGCCGGCGCCCAGAGTCGAAGTAAAGTTCACCGTGCCGGATGGCTTAATGCCGCTGGTCGGGCCTACATTCGCCGTAAATGTGAGTTGAGTGTTGACCGCAACCGAACCATTCGAGGTACCAACGGTTAAGGTCGGGGTGGCTTGCGTAACCGCCTGGGCCACAGTTGCCGACTTCGCCGTGAAGTTCGTATCGCCCGCAAGGTTCGCGGTGATCGTATAAGAGCCAGCCGCCAGAGCGCTGGTCTGGCAGGTCGCGACGCCCGCGGTCACAGTCACGTTCGAGCAAATCGCAACCGGCGATCCGGCACCCAGAGTCGAAGTAAAGTTCACCGTACCCGACGGAACGACACCTGAAGTCGGCGTCACATTCGCGGTAAAAGTGATCTGGGTGTTCACCGGAACCGAACCGTTCGAGGTGCCGAGCGTCAGGCCCGGAGTCGCTGCGGTGATGGTGAGTGTCCCGTTCCCTGTAGCCGCGTTGTTGCTGGTGTCAGCGGCCAGAGTGGCAACAATCGGATAGGTCCCCACAACCAGGCTGGCCGCGCTCGTGTCGTAGGCCGCAGTGCAGGTCGTCGTCGTCCCATTGGTCGGCTCGCAGTCCAACCCGCCAACCCCGGTGCTGCTGCCATTGACGGTGAAAGCAAATGCACCACCCGGACGTACACCGTTGAACGTGATCACCGCCGTCAGCGTGCTGATCGAATCCACCGCCGCGGAGGGAGAGGTGACCGCGATGGTCGGCGAAGCAACACCACCGGCCAAATTGACTACCTGCGTCGCCGCCGCAACGTTCAGGTTGTTGTCGGTGGAAGTCAGGGTGCCAGTAACCGGCCCCAGAGAGGCCGGGTCGAAGCTGATCGAGTCCGTGCAAGTCGCGCCCGCGGCCACTGTTGCCGTTGTGCAGGTCGACGTTCCGTTGAGCACAAAACCGGTAGAAGCAACCTGGCCGGTGAATACCAGCGAATCGGTTCCGTTGTTCCCGATCGTCAATACCATCGGGCTGTCGGAGCTGGTGGTGTTGGCTGCGGTCGAGGTGAATGTGATCGTGGGCGGCGTCTGGACGTTGATCTCATCGACAGAACCGGCAGAACCAGCGAAATCTGCGACGTAAACATTGCCGCTGCCATCGACCGCGACACCCTCCGGCCCAACGAATCCTGTTCCCAAAGTCAAAGGCGTAGGATTCGCAGGAATCACCCCACTCACGGCTACAAGCTCATACACAGCCTTGTTGACATTGTCGCCTGCATAAAGGTCGCCACTGCCGTCGATCGCAAGGCTCGCGACACTGGGGAGGGTGGCTACCGCTACGGGCGCACCGGTGCCTCCTACGAGCTCCTCTACCTGCGCCGAGCCAGCGGTGTAAAAGACATTGCCGGCTCCGTCAACCGTAACAGCAGTCACAGACACAGCCGGGTCCAGCGTACTGATCGTCGGACTGGCCGGAATCACACCATTTACAGCCGCGACCTTCTTCAGCGCGGTATGCCCGGAATCGGCAACGTAGATATTGCCACTGCCGTCCACGGCGATGCCTAGCGGGTTGCTGAAGCCTGTGGCCACTGTGACGGGTGTTGGGCTGGCGGGAATCACACCACCGACTGCAACGATCTCCTTCACCGTCCCGCTGCCGCTATCCAATACAAAGAGGTTGCCGCTACCGTCGATGGCGACGCCACGAGGAAAATTAAAGCCCGTAGCCACAGTGCTCACTACTGGGTTGGCCGGAATAACGCCACCTACTGCTGCAATCTGCTTTACGGAGTTGAGCGAAGCATCCGCAAAATACAGATTGCCGTTACCGTCGATGGCAACGCTGTTGGGGAAAGAATTCGTACCGCCGATCAGTTGGGTCGGCAGTGTCGATGCAGTGGGAGGATAGCTGACCTGGGGACCCGTTCCCTTGCCTGTCAGATAGATATTGCCGAGCAGGTTGCCGGAGGAGTCCGACAGGGAGATTCCGCCGTAGCGCACCCAGGGATGAGACGGTGAGAAGGTGTACTGCACCGTGCAGGTGTCGTTGACGTTATAGTTCGTTCCCGTCGAACACGGCGTCGCTGCGCCGTTGGGGTTCACTACCTGGAAGTCGAGGCCGGTCGCACCCTGCGTCACAACCGCGATCTTCGACAGCGTACCCGCGACCGTGATGGTCACCGTCGCCGTCTGGGTTGCGCTCGTTGATCCTACGGCCGTGGTCGGCGCTTGTGCCTGCATCGGGGCTGCGGAAAGTGCAAACCCGAACGAAGCAAGCAGGAGGGTGGAAACAACACTTCCCGAAGAGCGAAACCACGAACGAAAATTCATAAAGTTCTCCAAAACGGCACAGACAATTGCAGCCAAAGTTTCACAATGCGCCCAGGTATCGTTCTAAGGCTGGAGCGGCGGAAGGCATCGAAATGCTTGCGTGTCGTAAGTCAGGCAAGCATACCAAAAGCGAGGTGTCCACCCGGAAAAATAACCAAACCCGAGCGAGAGGAACCTTGAATTGCACGACCGCGAGAGAGCCGGCCACGTCGAACACGGTGGTAAAGTGATGATTTGATTGCCGTCGGTGAGGAGCCTAACATGCAGAGGATGGCATGTCAAAACATAATTACATAAACCTGAGCGAGCTTCCGCACACGGCAAAACCACATTTCCCGGCTGGAATCGTCGAAGACAAAACAGACTGAACGGGGTGGCGCGGGTCGAAAGCGGGGTGGAGTGCGACCTGCGTGAGCGCCATCGCGGCACCCGCGAAATGCCCCGCAAGTGGCAGTTGCTATCCGCTCGGAATGTGCCGAACAGCGCATCCGTTCGTGATAATGTTTGTTGTTATACTTGTCGAGCTATATCCGCCCGATTCTGCGAGTTTTCGCCCTTCGTCGAGACGGCGGCCATGCTGCGCGGCACTCTAACCTCAATAGATGAAAGCCAGGCCTAGACGATGGAAACCACCACCCCGGGAACGATCGGCAAGTACCACATCCTTAAGGTTCTCGGGCGCGGCGGCATGGGCGAGGTACTGCTGGCGGAAGACGACCTCGGCCGCCGGGTAGCTATTAAGCGTCCCTTCGCTTCCGCTGCCAAGGAAGGGCTGGCAAGGTTCATGCTCGAGGCCAAGGCCGCGACGCTGACCCATCCGGCCATCCCCGTTGTTTACGAAATGGGTACCCAGGAAGACGGGCTCCCGTTCATCGCGATGGAGTTTGTCGAAGGCGAGCCGCTCGACAAGATGATCGCGTCGGGCAGGCAGATCGACCTGATCCTGAAACTGACCATCATCGAGCAGGTGTGCGCCGGTCTCGGCTATGCTCACGGCAAAGGCATCATCCATCGCGACATCAAGCCCGCGAACATCATCGTCACCCCAACCGGCGCAGCAAAGATCATCGATTTCGGCATCGCGAAAAACATCCAGGTCGAGCAGACCACGGACCTCACGCAGGCCAGCCAGATCATCGGTTCGCTTCACTACATCGCTCCAGAACGCTTCAAGGCTGAGGCCGTTGACGGCCGTGCCGACGTCTTCTCGGTCGGCGTCATGCTTTATCTGCTGCTGACCGGCAACCTGCCGTTTGGCGGCGGCGAAATGACGGCCTCTTACAAGATCGTCAATGAAGCGCACACCTCACTCGGCGCTCACATTCGCGATTACCCACCGGCGCTCGATGAAATCATGGACAAGGCTCTGGCCAAGCGGCCGGACGATCGCTTCTCCACTGCCGAAGATTTTGCCGACGCGCTGCGCGAAGTGGTCGATGACCTGAAGCGTTCCAAAGTTGTCGCTCTGTTCGATGACGCGGAACGTCTCACCATGGAGACACGGTACGATCCCGCTCTCGAATTGCTCGACGAAGCAATCAAGCTGGAGCCGGCGAACACCCAGGTCCGCAAGCTGCGCAAGATGGTACGCGAGCATCAGGAGCGCAGCCGCCGCGCAGACCGCCTTAGAGAGTATGTCGTCAAGGCCGAGGAAGCCCTCGCAGCAGAGAACTACACCGAGGCCCTCTCGCAACTGAAAGAGGCTTCGCGCGTAGATTCCAGTTCGACCGATCTCAGGGACCGTATCGCGTTCGTCGAAGACAAGAAGCGCCGCTACGATAACGCCGCAGCAGCACTGGCTGCAGCCGAGACCGCCAAAAATCGCGGAGACATCACGGCAGCCCTGCGCATCGCAGAGCAAGCCATCGCAGAAGACCCCGAGAACACCAAGCTGCTTGCGGTGCGTGGGGCGATCTCCAAGCAGTTGGAGCGTGAAGCGCTGCAAAAGAAAGTCGTCGGTGTTCTCGACGCTGCACGCAAAGAGCTCGCAGCGCAGAACTATCCTGCGATGGAAGCGCTGCTGGCTGAAGCCGAAACACTCGACTCGTCGCATCCGCAGATCGAGCAGATGCGCGGCGAGTTGACGCGCATGCGCGAAGCGGAAGAGCGCCGTCAACTGCTCGAAGAAATTCAGCGCCGCGTCAACGACTTCCTGCGCACCGACAACTACGACCAGGCTGCCGAGCTGCTGAACCGCGCCATCGAGAAGCTGCCCGCCGAAACCACGCTTCATCGTTTGAAGATGGAAGTCGACGCAGCCGCGCGCAAATACGACTCCAAGCAGATGGTCGATTCGGCCATTGCCACCGCCAAGCAGACATTCGCTACCGATCCGCAAAAAGCACTCGCTGGCCTGAAGGAAGCGATGGAGCAGATGCCGGGCGAAGAACGCCTCATCGCCTACGAGCGCTCTCTTCGTCAGCAGGCAGACGTGCTGCGTACGCAGCAAATTCTCAGCGATGCTCTGCGCAACGCGCGAGAGCTACTCGCTGCAAGGCAGCCCGACAAGGCCGTCACCGCTCTTGAATCGTATGAGCTTGAACACGGCCACCAGTCGGACATCAGCGAGTTGTTGAAGTTCGCCAAACAGGAAGCGGCGGAGCAGCAGGCGCGTGCCCTCATCGAGCGCACAGCAATCGAGGCGCGCAATCTTCGCGCTGAGCGCCCGGACGAAGCCATCCGCAAGCTGGAAGCGGCGCTCAACGACCCTTTGGTCAAGGCCTCCGGCGACAGCACCCTTAGCCACCTTCTCGACGACATCCGCCAGCAACAGGCCGAAGTGTTACGCAAACTCGACGTCGTTCAAAAGCGCGCCGTCATGCTGCGCGACCGCGGCGAGATCAGCGAAGCCATTCAGGTCCTCAAAGAGTTCCTTGCTTCCGGTACTCGCAGCGCGCCCGTGCAGGAACTTCTCAGCTCGCTGGAAGCCGAGGCAGAGCGCAAGCAGGTCACCCAGCGCGCCATCGCCGCCGCCGCGCAGTCTTCTCAACAAGGCAAGTTCCCTGCCGCACTCGATGCGTTGCAGGCTGTAGTTCGCGCGTATGGCGAGTCAGACGAACTCAACCAGGCAAGTGAAGCCATCAAGGCAGCTCGTGCTGCCCATGCAAATGAAGTCGTCGGCCGTTCCATCGAAACTTCGCGCGCGGCCCTGCTCAGCAACGACGTACCCGGCGCCATGGCTGCCCTGCGTACAGCCAATGAGATGGTGGAGTTCGCCGAACCCTCCAAACAAGCCGACTGGAAGCGCATCGGTCAGGCCGCGAAGAAGGCCGAGAGCGAGCCGCTGGCCGCCGGAGCTACCATCGCCGATCCGCTGGCCGATCTCGAAGCCGCGCCCAGCGCCAAGCGTTCTCCGATGCTGCTCATCGTGGGCGTCGTCGGGGTCATCGCGCTCGTCATCGCCGGGATCATGGTGTTCCGCAAACCGGCGCCTGTTGCCGGTCCGGCTGGCCCCACCGACGCACATATCAGCATCGCCAAAGCGCCGCCGGGAGCATTGCTCGCAATCGACGGCGGCAAGAAAACGCCGACCGATGCAACCGGATCTTTGACCGTCACCGTGCAGCCTGGAAAGCATGTGCTTGAAGTCACGCTGGATGGCTATGACCCGTATACCGAGAACGTTCAGGTCGCCGCCGGCGAAAGCTTCCACGACAATATCTCCTTGTCCAAGGCGGTAGCGGCCAACAAGGCCGGCACGCTCGTCATGCAGGGAAATCTCGCCGGCTTCAAGATCATGGTCGATGGCAAGCCGCGTGGTGAAATCCTGAAGAAGGAAGGCGCGCTGACCCTCGAAGAGGGTTCGCATACCATCCGCTACTCCAACGAGGACGGCACAGACAGCCAGGAGCACACCATTCAAATCGCCGCCGGCAAGAGCACGCCGGATAGCTTTACGTTGAAGGCGCCAGCGCCGGTGGCCATCAAACCGCCCGTCAACACGCCCGCTGCCGCCGCTGTAGGCAACCTCGTCGTCGAGACCACGCCGAACGCACAGGTGGCCATCGACGGTCAGGGCCGCGGTTCGGCGGATGGCTCAGGTAAGCTCACCGTCAATTCACTCTCAGCAGGCAATCACAACGTCGAGATCAGCCTCGATAAATATCAGCCCGTCTCGGGCCGCCCGGTACAGATTGCCAGCGGACAAACAGCACACTTCGTGCAGCCACTCACTCTGGCGCCCGTGGCGCCGTCGACGGGTTCGCTTTCCATCTCAACCAATGCTCAGGCGTCGGTCCTTGTCGACGGCCAGCGCAGGGGGAATGCGGATGGCTCAGGCCAGTTCAACCTCGATGGCCTTTCGCCCGGCCAGCACCAGTTGGAAATCACCCTTGATCACTTCCAGACTGTCCAGTTGCCGATCACCATCCGCGCCGGTTCACCGACCATCATCCCGGCACGTCTGCAGCCTGAAGCAGTTGCTGTCGCTCCAGCCAGACCAACACCCACGCCAGCCGCAGCTCCGGCGGCAGCTGACAACAGTGCCGATATCCAGGGCATTCAGGAAGCTCTTCGCAGCTTCGAGGCTGCCTACAACAGCAGGAACATGGCCCG
>Ga0134125_10003671_pt1 | contig 17698 bp, 9 predicted proteins | sample KB31751_FD_96464 | JGI IMG/M metagenome (GOLD analysis project Ga0134125, IMG submission 96464) | Terrestrial soil microbial communities with excess Nitrogen fertilizer from Kellogg Biological Station, Michigan, USA - KB3-175-1 | ecosystem: Environmental > Terrestrial > Soil > Unclassified ...
CCATCATTCCGCGCGTCGCGTTACTCATTCGGTGTGATGCTTCTGGACTTCCTCTACCGCCGCCCCCGTGATCGCACGAGGCACAAGCGCGGGGGGAAGAAAAGAAGCAGGACATACTAGAACCGGCGGGTCACGGTGAGTCCGATGGTCCGCGGCTGCACCGTGAGGAGCGCATAGGGATCCTGCGTGGAATTGATGGCCGACACCTGGGCGCGCTCATTGCCCGCGTTGTGCACGAATGCCGTGAAGGTCCAATCGCGGTAAACGGCCCCGGCGCGCAGATTCCACAGTGTATAGGACGGCAGCGATAGGTCGAACGGATTGGATGCGAAATAAGCATTCACGCCGCCTCGATATTCGAGCTCGGTCCCGAAGCTCGCGAGCCAGTCGCCTGCCAGCGGGTGCGTATAGTCGAGCTGCAGACTGAACTGGAAGTTCGGCACATTCGGAATCTTATCGCCCGTGACACCGAGGGTTGGATTGAGCGCTTTCTGGTCCGCGCTCGCGCCCTGGGTGAGCGCCGCGTGCTGAGACGATCCGGTGAGCGTGCCCGTGAGGTACTGGATCGGACGGGCGCGCAGCTCGAATTCCGCGCCTTTGACTTCCGCCGTGCCCGCATTGCCCTGGTAGACGAAGGCAGCGTCCGCGGTCGTCAGCTGCACCTGGATGTTGTTCCAATGGATGAGATAGCCATCGAGCTGGTAGTCGACGAGGCCATCTGCCAGCCGCCCCTTGATTCCAAGCTCGTAGTTGGTGAGGGTGTCCGGCGCGAAGGCCGCAGGGATGGGCTCGAAGGGCTCACTCTTGGCGTTGAGACCACCGCTGCGAAAGCCCGTCGCCACGGTGGCATAGGCGAGTGCCGCCTCGCTGAACCGGTAGCTGAGATTGGCCTTCCAGGTGGCTTTGTTGAAGCTCTGATGCGGGTCGGGCAGCGGCACCTCGTTCGGCGTGTCCGGGGGAAAGCCGCCGAAAGGATGGGTCTGAACCTGGAAGCCCTCGAGGCTCTCGGTGAAGTAGCGCACGCCCGCCACCGCCGTCAGCCGGTCGGTCACCTTCCAGGTTGCCTCACCGAAGCCGGCCCACTGGATGTCGCCGCGGTGATCCGTGCGGCCGAAGAAGGTATCGCCGACTCCCGGGAAATTGAGCGCGTCGGCGCTGTTGGCCGAGCTGAACGGGCCGGTGACGAAGCCCTGCGAGTTGGTGGTGATGACATCGACGGCGAGATCCTGGGTACTCTGCTGGCGGAAGGCTCCCACCACGAAGTTCACCGGCGCTTTGAGCGCCGTCGCGAAGCGTACCTCGCTGGAGTTGGAGTCGCGCTGGCGCGGCTCGAGCGTCTCGGCCGGTACCGGCACGTCGAAGGAGACGAGAATGGGCGTCGAGTCGAAGGTGAAGTCGGTACCGCGATTGAACTGGTGGCTCGTCGCCGTGAGCTCGCCGAAATCGGTATGCCACTTGAGGGTCGCGCCGAAGACCTTGATGTGATCGCTCCAGGGGCTGCGCGTCACATCAGTGTTGCACAGATCACAGCCCTGCGCCGGCTCGATCGGGTCGCCGGCGAAGGCGGCGACTCCCGGCGGCGTCCAGCGGGAGGAGCCCTCCGAGGTCTCCCTCTGCGCCGTGTAGTCGAGGTCGACCGTCAGATCCTCCGTCGGCTGGTAACGCAGGATGGCCCTGCCCCCGAGCACATCGTCATTATTGACGCCCTTGACGAATCCCACTCCCGGAACGGGCACCGTCGCACCGTCCACGACGGCGGTCACCCCGCTGCCGACGCGAGTCTGGTCGACATACCCGCTGTCGTATAGCCGCCAGCCCACCACGCGCAGCGACAGCACGTTGTTGACGATGGGGAGGTTGAGCGCTCCGTTGGCGTTGTAGTTGTTACCGCCGTGCTGGGTGCCGGAGTCCTCGAGCGAGAGATAGCCGCCGACTTTATCCATGCGCGGCTCCTTCGGAATGTAGCGAATCGTGCCGCTCATGGAGCTCGCCCCGTACAGGGTTCCCTGTGGACCGCGCAGCACCTCGACGCGATCCATGTCATAGAGCCGGATGTCCGGTTGAAAGCCGCCGCCGTCATCGCCATTGCCCTGGGTGATCACTGCCTCGCCGTAGTACACGCCCACCGTGGAATCGCCCGTGGAGTTGATCCCACGGATGACGTACTTCTTGTCGCCCGGCCCCAGGTCCTGGATCGCAAGTCCGGGAATCTCCCCGGCGATGCTCATGATGCCGGAGGCGTCCTGGCGCGCGAGCGCATCGCCCGAAATGGCCTGGATGGACGCCGGTACGGCGATCGCATCGGCTGCGTTGAGCTTGTTGGCGGTGACCACGACCTCGGTGAGCTGGCCGGTGTCCGTACTGGTACTCGCATCCGCTGCATCGGCGACGGCAGGCGCCGCGCCCGCCGCGGTGAGTCCGAGAAGAGAGCAGGCCAGAATCTTCAGATCAATGCTGACTGCGGTCGCCACGGTTCAGACCCCTTCAGGTTTACTTGTTGATCCGCCGGCCGCGCGAGCGGCCGGCTAGTCGTAATAGGCGATGCTGGGGTTGTCGCCGGGGCAGATCACCCCGACGACGAACATGCCGTCCGCGGAAGTTGCTTGCACGGAGTGCAACTGCTTGCGCGGCAGGAAGATCGCCTCCCCTGCCTTCACGGACGCCTTGCGATCCTCGGTCCACACGTACCCCTCACCCGCGAGCACGATGATCGACTCCTCGTAGAGATGCCGGTGGGGCGCCGCCTTCGATGGCGGGATGTGCCCGATGAACTGCGTGATGAGGCTCGAGCCGATCCGCTTGTCCACCAGAATCTGGAAGTAGCGCGGCCCCATTGCCGTGCGCTGCGCCGGATCGACCGAGACCACCCGGTCCGGGTACGCGGCATCGAAGTGGCGCGGCATCGCCTCGGGCCATTCGAGCAGGCCCTGCGGATGCGCGAGCGCAAACACCTGCAGCGTCTCGCCGCCTGCCGGAATGAGTTGCAGCGCCTCGCCGGAGCGTACGTAGACACCATCGTTGACCTTGATCTCGAACTCCCGCCCGCAGATGCTGACGCGCCCGCGGCCAGCCACCACGAAAAGGATCAGCTCGCGATCGCCCATCGACAGGACCGGCGATGCGCCCGCCTGTACCTCGAGGAAGAGCTGATTCTGGTAGCGGGCACCCAACTCAGGCGTCACCAGGTCGCAGTAGCGCAGGTGCCCGCGCTCGACCTTCGGACTCAACGCCGGAGACACGATGTAGCAACCGCCGTTCAACCAGCGTCGCGGCCCATCGGCCTGCGCGACCACGGGGACGGACCGGTTCGCCGGGCTGTCCGGATCATCGAGCGGCGAGCCTCCCGGCAGATTGGTGTGTGCACCATCGCAAAAGGGCGCGCCGGCCGTGCGCTTGCAGCCGCAGAGCAGCACTTCTTCCGTATGCTCGGCAACCCACTTGCGGGGCACGATGCCCGTGCCCTTGTGCGACCCATCGCAAAACGGTTGGTTGGCCGAGCGGCCGCAGGCGCACCAGAAATAGGTGCGGCCGCCCTCGAGGGTGACGAGATACGGCTTCGGTCGTGCGACGATCGGGTCGGCCATGTAGTGGAGGATAATCTGTCGGAGCAGCTTCAGGTTGTACAGCAGCGGTTTAGGCCGCCGGGCCTACCGCAATCGCCGGGAGCTACGGCTGCCGTCGCGGCTTCGGGGGATCGGCATCCGTAGGAGACTCCCGCAGCACGCCGTCGGCTCCCCGCTGCAAGGGGCGGATATGCCTCGGCAGCGGCGCGCCGGACTCCTCATCCATCGTGGTGCCGTGCGGCCAATCGGGCGGAGTGATCGCGATGTAGCGGGCGAAGCCGCCCGTGCCGCCTTCGAATTTTGCGAATCCGATGGCGATGAGAGCGCCGCACTCGGGGACCTGATCCAGGTTCGCGACACCCTCCGCTTGCGCGAAATCGTGCTCGAGGAGCCAAGTCTCGGCGATGAACTTCGGCGCCGTGTTGTCCGTATCCAGCGGCTCGTGGCCGTGCATCAGAATGTGCCGTTTCAAATGCAGGTATTGCAGCGCCGCCAGAGTCACGCCGGGAAACGGCTGGGTGGTGAAGCGCTTGGGATCGTGCCACTTCTTCGACCAGTCCGAGCGGATCATCACCACCGATCCGGCGGGGATGCGGCCGTGCTGCCGCTCCCATGCCTTCACGTCGGCGACCGTCGCCTGGTACCCCGGATCGGCGGCAACCTTGGGAGCGACGTTGACCACCACCAGCGGCCGCAGCGCCACGGTAGGCGGAATATCGCTGATGGTGGCGCCGTGATCGTTCAGATGCGCCGGTGGTCCGAACTGGGTCCCGATGTGGTCCATGGGCAGATCGTAGGCCGTGATGGCCACTCCCTGGCCGGCGTAACTGAATGGCTGCCCTTTGCGGATGAGGCCGGGGATGGAGACCCCCGCCCTCGCCGGCCCCACCTTGAAATCGACGAAGCCTTCGCCGATCGGGCCGCCGGGCGCCAGGGCATGGGTGAGGTCGATGTACCTGGCGCGCCGGAGCGTGCGCTCGAAAAAATCCCAGAGCGGATTGTCCCGACCCCGGGCGCCAGCCACCGGCGCCCCGAGACTTCCGGCCACCGCCAGCGCGGCCCCCATGAAGGCTCGTCGGGAAGAGTCGCGCTCGGCGGACATTCAGGCTCACTCAAACTCAGCGTTGCGGGACACTGACGTGCGGCGGCGGCGGGCTGCCGGGGCGCCAAAGGTGAATGTCGGCCGGCAGGCCTGCCGTGCGAAGCTGCGCCTCGAAGGCCGTGAGATCCTGTTTCTCGATGCGGTCCCTCTGCGCCCGGATTGTGGACCAGCGTGCCGTGAGATCTCGTGCTTCGGCTTCGGCTGCCGCAGTCACGGGCGGATCCTGATCGACCATGGCAATGAGGCTGAGTACCGGGGTGCTGAGCAGGCGGCTGGGAAAGGACACATAGTCCTCAACATCGTTCGGCAGCTTCGGCTGCGGCACCTGCTCCTCCCAGCGGTTGATCCGCGCGATGAGCTCGCGGCCCGAGCGCTCGACACCAGCCGAGCCTCCCGCCCCTGCTGCCCGGCGCAGCAGCGCTTGCGTCTGCTGCGTGATCGCGCGCATGTCGTTCGCCGAATGATGGATGTCATCGACCAGCGACCGCAGTTGCGCGAGCAGTTGCTGCTGCGCGGCCCATTGCAGGGCGGTCACCCGCTCATGGCGCGGATCGGCGGCTATTTCGAGCCTCTGAGCGAGGGTTTGGCCTTTATAACTCAGACGTACGGTGTAGGTGCCGGGAGCGACGCGGTACGGCACCTGACTCACGTAGCGGATGGTATCGGCCACCGGAGTGTAGGGCGCAACGCGCAAATCCCAGACATAGGCGTTCATGCCGCGCCTGGCGGGAACCGGCGGGGGCGGCGGCAGCCTCTGAACCCCTTTGACGAGACTGCGCGCCTCCTGCGCGACTGGCCGGCTCGTGAACCTCCGGAGCACGCGGCCCTCACCGTCCAGTATCTCGAGCACGACCGGCTCGGAGCCGCCGGCGGAGGCCGCGGGGAGCTCGAAGCGGATGAGCGCCCCGTCGGGCGGATTGCTGCCGACATCCGCCAGAAGGGCCGGCGGTCCGCCGCGCTGCTCGAGAAGATAGGCTTTACGGGGCTTGAAAAGGTACGCGCCGCCGCTCTGCACCTCGGCCGGCTTTGCGGCGAGCTGCTCGAGCGAGCTCAGGTCATCCAGGATCCAATACGCGCGGCCTTCGGTCGAGGCGATGAGATCGCCCCGGTGCACCTCGAGATCGGTGACCGGCACCCGCGGAAAATTGAGTTGGAAAGGTTGCCAGTGGCCGCCGTCATCGAATGAGATGAAAAGGCCGCTCTCCGTGCCGGCATAAAGGACTCCGGCCTGCACCGGATCTTCGCGCACGACCCGCACGGACCTGTGGACCGGCAGGCCCGCAGCGATGTCGCGCCAGGTCCGGCCGTAATCGTCCGTGCGGTAGAGCATCGGCGCGAAATCGCCGAATTTGTAACGCGACGCCGCAACATAGGCACGCGCAGGATCGTGCGGCGAGGGCTCGATGGATTGCACCTCCGCGGCATTCATCCCGCGCGGGGTGACATCCGTCCAGTGCGCGCCATCGTCGCGGGTCAGGTGCACCAGCCCGTCATCGGATCCCACCCAGAGGGTGCCCGCCGCCGACGGCGATTCGGCGATGTAGGTGAGGGTGCCGTAGGTCTCCCCGCCGGCCCCTTCGATGCTGATGGGGCCGCCGTCGACACCCTCCTTCGCGAGCTCATGGCGCGTCAGGTCGGGACTGATCGCCTGCCAGTGGGTGCCGCGGTCGGTGGATTTGAAGACGACCTGCGCGCCATAGTAGATGGCTTTCGGGTCATGGGAGGAGACGAGCAGCGGAGCGGTCCAGTTCGAGCGGTACTTCAGCTCGCTCGGCGGGCGGAAGGCGGAGAAGTAGTCATAGGGCGGGATTTCACGCGTCTCGCCGTCCCTGGAATCATACTCGGTGACATCTCCGAGAATGCCCGTCGCATACACCAGAGTAGGATCCCGGGCATCGGCGCCGATTTGCGCGCTTTCGCCGCCGCCGACCTCGTGCCAATCCTCCCGTCCAATGCCATTGTGCGAGGTGCTGCTCGCAATGCCGACGGTGCCCCAGTCCTGTTGGCCGCCGTAGATCCAGTATGGAAAGCGGTCATCGGCAAATACCCGGTAGAATTGCGCAGTGGGCTGGTTGAGGTCGCTCGACCAGCTCTGTCCGCCATCGAGCGTGACGACGCCGCCGCCGTCATTGCCCTCGACCATGACCTTGTCGTTGCGCGGATCGATCCAAAGGTCGTGGTTGTCGCCATGCGGTGTTGGAACCTCATGGAAGGTCCGGCCGCCATCGGTTGACCTGACCACCGAGTTCGACAGCACGTAGACGGTATCCGCCTGCTGCGGATCGGCGTAGATGCGGGTGTAGTACCAGCCCCGGTCGCGCATGCCGGCATCGCCGTTGCATCGTTGCCAGGTTTGGCCGGCATCATCGGAACGGAACACTCCGCCGTCGACGGCCTCGATCATCGCATAGACCCGATCAGGGTCCACTGGCGACACCGAAACACCGGTGTTGCCCATGAGGTCGGGTAAGCCCTGGCGCAGCCGCTGCCAGTGGCTGCCGCCATCGGTCGACTTCCAGAGGCCGCTGCCGGGGCCGCCGCTACGAATGTTCCATGGCAGGCGCTGATGATCCCAGAGGGCCGCATACAGGATCTGCGTGTTCTTCGGATCGATGCTGAGGCCGTGAGCGCCGGTCGTGGGATTGACGAACAGCACCCGGCTCCAGGTCCTGCCACCGTCGCGCGAGCGGTACACCCCGCGATCAGGGCTCGGTATCCAGGGATTTCCCTGTGCGGCGACATAGACGATGTCTGGATTGCCGGGGTCGACCGCGATGGCGGCGATGTGCAGGGTATCGGCGAGACCCAGGTGCGCCCACGTCTTGCCGGCATCGGTCGACTTGTAAACGCCATCACCCGGGGACGTCGTCTGCCCCCGAATCGATGCTTCGCCGGTACCCACGTAGATGACGTTGGGATTGGATGGCGCCACCGCGATTGCCCCTACCGCGCCGACATCGAGAAACCCGTCGGAGATGTTGTGCCACGTCGTACCGGCGTCTACGGTTTTCCAGAGGCCGCCACCGGAGCTGCCGAGGTAGAAGATTGTCGGCTGCCCCGCCACACCGCTCACTGCCGTGGTCCGCCCCGCCCTGAAGGGGCCGACGTTGCGCCATTTGAGCGCCTGGTAGAGCGCAGGATCGATCTGCCGCGCCGCACCTGCTCCGGTGGCGGCAGCGGCGCCCGCGGCTGATACGCCGGCAGCGAGCACCAGCGCTGCGCCAACCGCCCACAACGGCAGGCCGAACCGGCCCGCCGCAGAGATGCTCTTCATGGTCATCGATCGGTTCCTGCCAGTCAGAAGTTTGCCGTGACCCCGAGGAAAATGACTCTGCCGAGGGAATCATAGAGGACAGGGTAGGTGTTTGCATCACCGAAGAACTGCGGGTTGGCGAAACTGTTCGCCCCGGTAGTGGAAGTCAGCGGCGGATCACTGCCGGTCAGGTTGTTGACCCCGAGGCGGAACGTCACGTCCTCAGCCCGAAGCTGGTAGGACAATGTGAGATCCAGATACTGGCGGCTGCCGAGCACGGCGTCCACGAGATCGGGAGCTCCTTGGGCGAGGATGGTGCCGGTCTGGTTCTTATCGAGCGACACCGAGCCGATGTAGCGCCATCGGGCCGAGACGCCGAGCCCTCCGAGCGGACCACCCGCGGGCGCGAGCCACGAGGCGCGCAGGGTATGGCGCCAGTGTGGACGCGGAAAGCCGCAGGTGAACCCGTAGAGGCCCGCGCAGTCGTAGGCCGGAACCCCGGGCGCAGCCTGCTCCTCGAGCGAATGGACGTATGTCCCGGCGAAGCTGAGGGCCAACCGGCCCGCGTCCCCAAGCCCGAAATCGCCCAAATTCCGCTGATAGTCGAAGCTCACATCGACGCCACGCTCCCTGACGAAGCCGACGTTGACGTTCGTACCCGCCACGTACGCGTCCGGAGATCCGAAGAGGTTACCCGCGGCGCTGCGATGAATGGCATCGCAGAAAAGACCCTGAGTGGTGCACTCGGTGAGCACGGTGCTGAAGCCGACGGTGCCGATCTCTTGCGAGATGGTGATGTCGTAGTAATCGATCGTGGCAGCGAATCCCTGCAGGAAGCGGGGTGTCAGCACGAGGCCGAGTTGGCGGGTGATCGCCCGCTCGGCCTGCAGGTCACGATTGCCGCCCCCGAGGCCGTTGCATAAGCCGGCCGGACACTGCTGGATCGTGCCGTACTGCGCCGACGTCACTCCGGTGCGCGCGCATTGCGCAAGCGTTGCGCCGCCCGAGACGACTCCGGTTGCAGGGTCCACCGGCCCGGAGCAGGGATCGCTCCCGGTGGCGCCGCCGACCGAGGACGGGAAGAAGAGCTCGTTGATGTCCGGCGCCCGCACCGCGCGGTTCCAGCTCCAACGCAGGGTGACATCCCTGATCGGCGCAAAGCGAACACCGAGCTTGTAGGCGTGCGTCAGCAGGCTGCTGGAGCGGCCCTCGATCTGATAATCCGACAGCCGATAGGCGCTATCGAGCTGCAGGAGGCGCGCGAACGGCCGGTCCTCGATCACCGGCAACTGCAGCTCGCCAAAGTAATCACGCACGTTGAAGCGGCCGGATACCGGCGGGGTCGGGCTTCCGAGCGCACCGCTCTGGTACTCCTCGTCGGGAAGGAAATTCAACGCCTCCTGGCGGTACTCGAGGCCCGCCGCGACCCCGACGCCGTTGTTGGCGAGCGGACTCACGAGGTGGTATGGAGTCAGGTCGCCGCTCACACTCGCCGAGCCCACTTTCTCCACGGTGGTGCCCTGCTCCTGCGCAGTGATGCCGAGGTACTTGAGCTGCGGCGCCGTCAAGCCGCCGACCTGGAAGATGTTCGCCGGCACGCAGCCGCCAGCGGGATTTTCACAGACGATGCTGCCGCCCGAGCCCGTGGTGGCGAGGAGCGCCTGCTGCAGGTTCGTTTCCGACAATACGCCCGAGAAATTCTCATCCAGCCTCGCCTCGCCGCGCTGGATCGAGATGTCGTAGGAGAGATCGTCGATGAGCGCTCCCTTTGCGCCGACGACGACCCTGTAGTCGGTATGGCGGATGTCGTCCTCGCGATTGCCCGCCTCGGCGGTGCGCTTGAAGAACACCACGCTGGCCTTACCCGCCGGGCTCAGGCCCGCATCCGTACACAGCCACGCCTGCTCCTGGCTGGAGAGCAGCGGGTTGTCGCAGTTGATGTTGAAGGTGTCGATGATCGCATCGGGAGCCGCCTGGGTCGTGCTCTCGTCCTGCATGAACATCGCGCTGCCGTAGATATCGAGGTGCGGGTTGAGCACGCGGTGTGCGAACCCGCCGAGGTTGTAGCGATCGTCGGGCAGGCGCAGGTAGTTCAGCGGATTGAAGTTATATTGCTCGCCGTTATCCGGGAGTATGGCAGCCGTACCGCCCGGATCGACCAGCCCCCCTGAGGACAGGCCGGCCGCGGAGCGATCATTGCTGATGAAGCGGCCGTTGGGGATGGCCGAGGAGCCCGCCGAGCAGCGGCCGAAGGCGACGATGCTCGCCGGACCGTAGACGGCCTGGCACTGCGCTGCGCTCGTGGCAGGCTGGCCATTGGGCAGCGTGGCGAGGGCGTGCACGCCGAAGTCACGCTGTCCGTCCGTCACTGCGTTGAAATGACTGTAGCCCGCGTAGAGGGTGACGTTGCCCGCGCCATCGCCGAAATTACTGCCCCAGACCAGCGTGGTGTCATAGCTCGCGCCATCGCCGGTACCGGTGATGTCGCCCTGTGCATCGACCTGCAATCCGTTGAAATCCTTCTTCATGATGAAGTTGACGACGCCGGCAACAGCATCCGAGCCGTACACCGAGGAGGCCCCGCCCGTCAGGACTTCGACGCGCTCGACCAGCGCCTGCGGGATGAAGTTGAGATCGGCCTCCGGGCCGCCGAGGGGACTGCCCGGCATCACGCGCTTGCCATCAATGAGCGTCAGCGTGCGCGCAGGGCCGAGGCCGCGCAAATCGACGTTGGCAACACCGCGGGCGCCGCCTGGATTCGAGGTTTGCGTCAGCGAGAAATTTCCCTGAACCGAAGGCAGCGTGTCGAGCAACGTATCGATGGTCTGCGTGCCCTCGGCCTTCAGCTCGCCGCTGTTGACGACCTGCAGAGCGGCGGAACCCGTCAATGTCGGCTGCTTGATGCGCGAGCCGGTGACCACGACCTGCTGCAGCGATTGCATCGAAACGCTGGCCGCCGTCGCCGCCGGAGCCTCAGCGGACGCATCGCGCCTCGAGGCGTCCTGCGCCACCTCAGTGGTCGCATTCGAAGAAGCGGAGTCGGTCGTGCCTGCCGCCATGGCCGTCGCGGTGGCCAGCCATATCGTTGGGAACGCTGCGAGCGTGGATCTTGCCAGCAGCTCGAATGCACTCGCTCTCATGGCCTACCCCCGGCTGTCTGATCTTGCTCCGGGGTAATGTCGCCATCGCATCCATGCTTGTACAGTGGCGCTTTAGGCTGGATGGCCTAATGCCGGCTCGGGCGCACCCCTTGGGATCACGCTCACGGCGGTGTTGCAGGTCACGCCTGCAACCGCGCGATGCGGCACGAGGCGCTCGATCGTGCAGGAGGACTCCTCCGTGATGCGCTGCGGGTCAGTGCTGAGGTAGGGTCGCAGCACTTCGAGGATCGCCGCATAGCCATGGAGTATGGTCGCGGCGCTCACCTCTCTGTCCTGGTACTCGGTATAGTTGACCCAGTTCTCCGACAGGATCCAGGTCACCTCGACGATCGAGCGCAGCCGCCGCGCATCCTGCGGCAGGCGCATGAGGCCGCGGCCGGCCAACGCCTGCATGAACTTCTCGATGACACCGAAGCGGCGCTCGCGGTTCTCGCAGTAGCGGCGCCGCAGCAGCGGGTCCTGGCGCAGGAGATCGGCCAACTCGCGGTAGAAGAACCGGTACTTGACGATGAGCTGTAGCTGGCGCACGAACATGGCCGCCATGTGCTCGAGCGTCGGCTCGAGGTGGTCGCGATACCAGCCGGCGTCCATCTCGCCGATCGCGAGCTGAAAGATGGCGAAGATCACATCCCGCTTGTTGGGGAAGTGATACTGCAGATTGCCCTTGCTGATGCCGCAATGCTCGGCGATGCGGCTCGCGGAAACGGCCGCTGTGCCCTCCGCATTGAACAGCTCGAGAGCCGCCTGCAGGATGCGAAGTTGTGTGACCTTGGTCGCCATGTGCGCCGCACAACTGGTTGACACCTAAAGTAATGTCACTCTACCACGCCTGAAGCCCCCGGAGCCAGAGGCTCGCCGGCCCTGCGCGTCACGGCGTCAGGGCGTGCGCCGACAGCCCGGCCAGCTCCTTTGCGAGCGTCAAACCCTCTTCGTCGGCCAGCGCGGCCGCCTGCAGCCGGGCCATGACCGCGGGCCCGTCGGCACGGGCGGTGAGCGCATCGAGGCGGGCCAGCAAGGCCGAGAAATTCTTCCAGCCGCGCTCATGGGTCTCACCGTAGCCCTTGATGAGCCGCTGTGCGCGCGCCAGCTCGACCGCCAGGTCATAGTGCAGCGGACAAAGCCGCTCGATGCGGCCGAGCCAGTCCTCGATCCGGGCGTTCTCCTCGGTGTACCGCAGCGTGCCCCGCCGCCAGCGCCTGAGGCCGCCCAGTGCGTGCAGGAAGAGAAAGCCCGTCAACGTGTTGGTGCGTATTCGCTTGCCTCCGGTGCTGCGGCCGAGCCATCCCGAGACGCGCGGCGAGGCGAGCACCCAGGCGCCCAAAGCGGCGGGCAGCGTCCCGGCGATCTCCGCCACGCGGGGCTTCATGAACTCGGTGATGCCGAGGAGTTGATGGGGGGCCGCGCGGACCTCGGCGCGCACCCGCGCGAAACGGGCAGCGCGGGTCTTGAGGTCGGCGACACGGATCGTATCCTCGAAGGTCATCCAGAGGGCAAGGCCTCTGGCGACGGCCGCCGTGAGCGCCCAGTCGCCGCCGTCCTCTTCATCTGAGCGCGCCTGCCGTTGCGGACGCGAGCGCCCATCGAGCGCGCTGATGCGCTCGAGCCGGCTCAGGTATAGCGCGGCATAGTCCGGATCCTGGTAGTCAATCGTGCGGCGGGCGCCTTCGAGCGCCAGCGCCTGCACCGGCTTCGCCAGCCGCCGCACCCGGTCGAGCAACGGCTGCAAACCCGGCGAGCGCGCTCGTTCAGGGATGTCGGCGGAAGAACCGGTCGAGGCGGATGTCGAGTGCGCCGTACCGGCGGCAGCATCCTCGTGCCCGGCGCGCCCGCAGGCATCGGCGAAGGCCGCGAGGTTGGTGGCGACGGCGATACCGCTCTCGCGGATCGCTGCTTCGAACGCCTGCCGGGTGAAGGGCAGCACCCCGCTGCCGCAGATGGCACCGAGGAGCACAGAGCTGATGATGCTGTGATGCCGCTCGGCGAGCTCTTCCATGTCGAAGAGGATGAGCCTTTTTGCCTGCCTGCGCGCCAACTCGATGAGTCCTGCGGCATCCGCCGCGCCCTGCCCCATCGCGCTCTTCTCCGCGATCGAGTAGGAGCGATGGGAAGAGGCAATGAGGGTCGTTCGCTCTTGGTGAACGAGGCCGCGTTGGATCGCGCGGCCAGCCTCCACCAGCTCCGAGGCGATGACACAATCGACATCGCCGGGCACTGGCATGAGCGCCATGACCGGCTCGCGTCCGGCGCGCTCGACCTCAGCTTGCGGGAAGAATTCCAGGTAGTAGATCGTCGCCCCGGTGCGCTGCGCAACGCCCGGTACCGAGGTCGATTGCACCAGATACCCCTCGGCCTCGGCGATCCGGATGAGCCATTCGGTGAGTACACCGCCGCCCTGGCCGCCGAGTGCCGCGACACAGAGCTTGATCGGCCGCGGCGTCACAGCGCGAATCGAAGCCGCTTGCGGTCACTGCGCCGCTGCAACCTGCCGATCACCGCGGCGCGCGCGCGCGCCAACACCCGGTCCCACCACGAGGGGTTGTAGAGAAGCTCGGCCCGATAGAAGGAGGGGCAGAGCACCGCCGCATGGGCGACCTCGCCACAAACACCGCAACCGACGCAGCTGTTGTCCACATGGGCGACCGGGTCGGTGCGCAGAGGGTCCGGATTCGGCTTCACCGTGAGGGACGGACAGCCGGAGAGACGGATGCAGGAGTGATCGCCGGTGCAGGTGTCGGCGTCGACTCCAAACCGCTCGCGGACCACGCGCTTGCCTTCATCGATCGCCTTCTTCATCAGCGGACGGACCCGCCGCTGGCGGTTGAGCTGACACTCCCCCTCGGCAACGATCACCTTGGGGCCGCGGAACTGCGTCGTCAGTGCCTCCCGCAGAACCTTCAAGGTTTGCGGTATGTCGTACGTCCGCGTATGCCGCACCCATTTCACGCCGACGCCGCGCACCGCATCGACGATCGAGTTGTTCCCCTGCCGGTGCTCGTTCGGCCAACGTGAGGATGGAATGTCCTGTCCGCCGGTTGCCGCGGAATAATTGTTGTCGATGATCACGGTCAGGCCGTCGTGCCGGTTGAACACGGCGTTGCCGACACCGCTGGTGAGCCCGTTGTGCCAGAAGCCTCCATCGCCCATGACCGCAACGGGACGGCGCCCCCCTCCGGTGTGGAATGCAGAGGCGCCGGCGGCCCCGAGCCCATACCCCATGATGCTGTTGCCCATGTTGAAAGGCGGCAGCGTTGCGAAAGAGTGGCAGCCGATATCGGCGCTGATGTGCAGCGGCCCGGTCTCGCGCTGCAGGAGCTTCATGGCGGCGAAGAACGGGCGCTCCGGACAGCCGGTGCACAGGCCCGAGGGGCGCGGCGGGACCAGTTTTGCCAGTTGTCCCACCGGCACGAGCGGCGCCTCTCTGGCGGGGGCGCCGCTCGAGCCCCGCCGAAGCCCGGGCGCCCACTGCTCAATGAACTCGCCGATGCCCTTGCGCAGGACATCGACCGTGTATTCCCCGTGCATGGGCAGCAGGCCCTTGCCGAGGAGTGTGGTCGCTAGCGCGTGCTTGCGCAGCATCTGGCTCGCCGCCTGCTCGATGAACTCCGGCTGGCCTTCCTCCACCACGAGCACCGCACGCTTGCCGGCGCAGAAGCGGGCCCACTCCTCGGACACGAGCGGGTAAGTCACGTTGAGCACGTAGAGAGGAATCCGGCTCGTCCCGAAGCTGTCGGCGCAGTCGAGCAGCTCCAGGGCCCGCAGCACGTTGTTGTAGAGGCCGCCCTGCAGCACGATCCCGATGTCGCTCGCTTCCCCTTCACGGAGCTCGTTCAGTTGTCGCTCGGCAACGAAACGCACGGCAGCCGGGAAGCGCTGCTCGATCTTCTCCCGCTCCTGCGCGTAGGTGGAGGGTGGGAGGATGATCCGGCCATAGTCCCTGGAAGGCGACTCGAGCGCGTCGGCCGCTGAGAAGGGCGGCCGTTTGTTGTCTTTCGCCGTGAAGCGTCCGTACACGTGGCAGGCGCGGATGCGCAGCATCAGCATCACGGGTGTGTGGCTCGCCTCCGACAGCTCGAACCCCTGCTCCACCGCCCGCACGATCTCCGGCAGCTGCGGCCGCGGATCGAGCAGCCAGATCTGCGACTTCATCGCAAAAGCGTGAGTACGCTCCTGCATGATGCTGGCGCCCTCTCCGTAGTCCTCACCCACGATGATGAGCGCCCCGCCCCGCACGCCTGCGGAGGCGAGATTGGCGAGCGCATCGGAGGCGACGTTGGTGCCCACCGTGGACTTCCACGTGACCGCACCGCGCAGCGGATAATTGATGGAGGCCGCAAGCATGGCGGCGGCCGTGGCCTCCGAGGCACTGGCCTCGAAGTGCACGCCGAGCTCGGTGAGGATGTCCTCGGCGTCGGCGAGCACGTCCATCAGGTGGGAGATCGGCGCCCCCTGGTAGCCGCCGACATAGCCCACGCCCGACTGCAGGAGCGCCTTGGTTACGGCGAGAATGCCCTCGCCGCGGAACTCCGCGCCTGCGCCGAGCCGCAGCGACTGAACCTCTTTGGTAAACGAGCGCTCGGCCATGGGTCTTTAGATATTAAGCCTGCTCACGCCGGAACGAGCGCCAGCACGCGCAGTGGGCTCCCCGAGCCGTTCACGATCTTCAGCGGCGGGGCGATCACCACGGCACCGGTGGGCGGCAGCTGATCTAGATTCATCAGGCTGGCGAGGCCGAATCGATTGGACCCGTGCATGAGCGTATGGCAGGGGAACATCGGCTCGAAAGTAGCTGCTTGACCGGCGTCAGTGCCTACCGTCTCCACCCCGACGCCAAGAATATCGCGCTCGCGCGCGAGGAACGGGACGCACTGCGGATGGAAGCCCGGGGTATGCGGCCCGTCCTTGCCGATATTGAGAAATTCGCTGGCGGTGCGGCGCTTCGACCAGTCGGTGCGGACCAGCACCCACGCGTGCGCGGGAATGCGCCCGTGCTGCCGCTCCCAGTCCTCGACGACCTGCTGGGTGAGCAGGAAATCCGCATTGCCGGCCACCTGCCGGGAGACGTCGATCACGCAAGCGGGGCCGATGAAGCGGTCGACCGGTATATTGTGGGTGGCGTTGTTCGGGTAGTCCTTGCCGGTCACCCAGTGCACCGGGGCATCGAAGTGCGTGCCGGTATGCTCCCCGCAGGCGATATTGTTCCAGTACCACGCCGGGCCGCGCTCGTCGTAGCGGGAGATCTCCTCGAGTGAGAAGGGCTTCGAAGGCGCGAACTGCGGCGGCAACTGGATCGTGGCCGTCGCAGCCTCGAGGGGCACGGTGAGGTCCACGACGCGGATGCCGCCCCCGACGATGCCGCTGATCAGGCGGGCGAGGGTCTCCGACTGCGAGGCGCTGGCCGAGGTGGTCATGGTCTGAATCCCCCAGGAATAGCGAGCGTGATACTTGACATCTCAAGTATCTCGAAATATAACACAGCCTCGATGCAAGCGATACAGGCCAAGGGCCCGCCGTGAAGCGAATCGTCTGCCTGGGGGGCGGCCCCGCGGGCCTCTACACCGCCATCCTCATGCGCAAGGCGCTTCCCGGTGCCTGCATCGAAGTCCATGAGCGTAACCGCCCGGACGACACGTTCGGCTGGGGCGTCGTCTTCTCCGACCAGACGATGGAGAATTTCCGCGCCGCCGATGCGCGCTCGCATGCCGCAATCGTCGGCAACTTTCATCACTGGGACGACATCGACATCCACTTTGCCGGCCGGCGGTTCGTGAGCGGCGGCCACGGATTCTGCGGGATCGGCCGCAAGCGCCTGCTGTGGATCCTGCAGGAGCGCGCAGCGGAGCTCGGGGTCCGGCAGTACTTCGAGCGGGAGGTCGACTCGGAAGCCGGGCTCGAGGACGCAGACCTCATCGTCGCTGCCGATGGTGCCAACAGCAAGACCCGCCAGCGTCACGAAGCCATGTTCGAGCCGGAGCTCGACCGGCGCAAATGCCGTTACATCTGGCTCGGGACCACGCAGACCTTCAAGGCATTCACCTTCGCGTTCGAGCGCACCGCTCACGGATGGTTCCAGGTGCATGCCTACCAGTTCAGCCGCGACCTCTCCACCGTCATCGTCGAGACGCGTGAGGAGACCTGGCAGGCACACGGGCTCGATCGTCTCGACACCGCAGGATCCATCGCCTTTTGCGAGCAGCTCTTCGGCCGCTATCTCGACGGTCATGCCCTCAGGAGCAATGCCAACCATCTGCGCGGCTCCGCCTGGCTCAATTTCAATCGCGTCCATTGCAGGCGCTGGCACGACGGCAGGGTCGTGCTGATCGGCGATGCCGCCCATACCGCGCACTTCTCGATCGGCTCGGGCACCAAGCTCGCAATGGAGGACGCCATTGCCCTTACCCGCCACGTCGCCGGCGCCACCCAACTCGACCCGGCACTCGGGGCATACCATGCGGAGCGCAGCCTCGAGGTGCTGAAGCTGCAGAGCGCGGCGCGCAATCGCATGGAATGGTTCGAGAACGTCGAGCGCTACACGCAGCTGCCGCCGGAGCAGTTCGCCTACAGCCTGCTCACCGGCAGCCAGCGCATCGGCCACGAGAACCTGAAGTTGCGCGATGCAAAG
>Ga0134125_10003674_pt1 | contig 17686 bp, 14 predicted proteins | sample KB31751_FD_96464 | JGI IMG/M metagenome (GOLD analysis project Ga0134125, IMG submission 96464) | Terrestrial soil microbial communities with excess Nitrogen fertilizer from Kellogg Biological Station, Michigan, USA - KB3-175-1 | ecosystem: Environmental > Terrestrial > Soil > Unclassified ...
CTGATAATCGTATATTTTGCCTTATAATCTGTCTGGACTATCCCTCGATTTCATAACGTCAGTATGTCCTTCATCGTATGCAGCAAATAAATTAAATCAGGTTACGATTCAGATTTACGCCGCACCGGCGGTGCGACACACTCTGAAAGAAACTATCGTTCCGGGACATGGCGCCGGGCCGGGCAAAATAAAAGGAATTTTAAGTTTAAAGATAAAATGTTTTTCTACCTTCGGCACGTTGTGCGATAATCGCACGGTACCATCACGCCGGAGGTTGCATTTGTTACTTAATCGCATCCGTTGGCAAATAATCAAACCAGGAAAGATGTCTATCCCGTTAGAGGATCGTAAGAGTTTTGAATGGAAAAAATCCGCAATTTTTACAGATAAATCCAACTTATGGTTAATTGCTATAATTATTCTGGCGATCTTTCTACGCTTCCTGGCTTTGGATAGGCAGAGTCTCTGGCTGGATGAGTTACACACCATGAACGAGGCTTCTCCCAGGTTGTCTTTGAAAGAGCTGTTTTCCTATCTGGTCTGTTGTGATGAGCACCCGCCGTTATATTTCTTTGCCGAAAAATTTCTCTTTATTGTTTTTGGCTATACGTCGATGGTCGCCAGATCCTTATCAGCGATTTTGGGTATTGGCAGCGTCTGGCTTATGTATTTAGCGGGGAAAGAACTCAATGGCAAAAGACTTGGATTGATTGCTGCTGCCTTCACATGCGTTAATTATTATAACATACAATATTCACAGGAAGCCAGAGATTATATCATGGCTTTTTTCTTTGCGGCGCTTTCCTTTCTATTCTTTTTCCGTCTGATAAAAAAGGCAGGTCGTAAAAATATCTGGTTTTATGCTTTGAGTGCCTTAGCAGTCATGTATTCACATTATTACGGACTCTTTCTTGTGGCCGGCCAATTTCTCACCGCGGGCATTTTATGGATTCTGGAAAAAGGGGATCGAAAACAATTGTTCAGGAATTTCCTTATCTGTGCAATCATTATTGTAATCGGATATCTCCCCTGGCTGTCCATTCTGAAGGATATGGCGCAGATAAAATCTTTCTGGATTGGCGCTATCGATACGAATTTTGCGGAAAATTTTTTCTATGGTTATTTTGGAAATTCCGGCCTGCTAAAACCCCTTCTGATATTTGCGCTGATCTATTTTTGCATAAATGTCATGAAGGTGGGACTTCCTGTTTCCGAAAGAATAAAGTCGTCGCCACTCCAGTTGAGTTTTATAACCTTTTTTCTTACCATATTGATCACTTATATGATTCCATATCTGCGATCATTACTGGTGGTACCCATGTTGTTTGACCGTTATACCATTGTAGTTCTGCCTGCATTTATACTGGCCATAGCCTTTGGATTTGATCTGATCGCATCAAACGGGATCAGGTCCATACTGATTACAGTCTTCCTGTTGCTTTCATTAACGGATATTTTCGTCGTCAAAAAATTTTATACAACCATCCGGAAAACGCAGTTCAGGGAATTGACCGAATATATAGTAAGAGACAAAAGATATCAATTCCCGATAGTGAATGAAAGAACATCATGGCAGCATCAATATTATCTTGATCATTATCATTATAAAGGGCGGGTTTTAGTTGGTAAAAAAGAAGCTATTGTTGATTCCATTCTTTCCAAATCCAGCCCCGCATACGATTTGCAGGGTTTCTGGATTATAGGTGCTCATGGCAATGAAGCCAAACTGGCGGATGCCAGCAGGGCGGCGCTGGACACTGCTTATGACCTTTTGGAAGACACAGCTTTTTATGATGCATGGGCACAGCTATATATTTCCAAGCACTCCGTGTCCGACCAGCTTAGGGTAATCGGAATGGATAAATTTCCAAATAACGTAGCGACCCTGGATAACCAGCGCTATATAGTGGTTTGGGGAAGCGCGGTAACATCGGTTCCGATTCCCATAAAAGCCGGCCATTATAATATGGAAATAGTGTCAAAGGGATCTTCTTCGCGAAATATTTTTCCGCATCTGAAGCTGTATGTCAATGATCAGCTGATCGGCGAATATTTCGTTACAGGGAACCTTGGGAAAAAGGACTTTGATTTCGAAATGAAAGATCAGACGAATGCCCTGATAAAGATTGAAATGGACAATGACTTTGCCGACGCAACAGGAGACAGGAATGCATTCATCCGCAGAATCATCATCTCAAAAAAATAAGAATTGACCATCCACACATGATCCTAAAAGCCAGTGCAAATGATAAGCCTTGTTATTCCCGTTTATAATGAAGAAATTTTGATTTTTGACCTTTTTGAAAGAGTAAAAAAGGCAATGGAATCCATCGGGGAGGACTTCGAAGTGCTGGTAGTAGATGATGGGAGCATCGACAGCACGGCGGAAAAGCTGGCGGTCTGCCACAGCCGGGATAGGCGATTCAAAATATTGATTTTATCCCGGAATTTTGGTCACCAGGCTGCTTATACGGCGGGATTAAGCTACGCAAAAGGCGATTATGTTGCCATGATGGATGGCGATTTGCAGGATCCTCCTGAATTAATAAAGGAAATGTACCTCAAGGCTTCCGCTGAAGGAATAGATATTGTTTACGGAAGAAGAAAGGAACGTAAGGAAAAATTGTTCAAGCGGTTATTTATCAGATTATTCCATTTCATTTTCAGCAGGCTTTCCAAACTCGAAAATTTAAAGCAGGTCGGTAACTTTTCACTGATGTCAAAAAGAGCATTAGATGCTTTTTTATCGTTGCAGGAAAAAAACAGGTATTTACCCGGCCTCAGGTCTTTCGTAGGTTTTAAACAGGACTATGTGGATTATTCAAGGCCCGACCGGCAAAAGGGAGAAGCAAAAATGAGCATATATAAACTTGTGACCCTGGCACTGGATGCGATCTTTTCTTTTTCCAGCATACCGGTTAAAATTTGCCTCTACTCGGGACTTATCGGGGTCATTCTGATTTGTCTTGCGCTGATCTACATTCTTATTGGCAAAATAACCGGACTTGCACCGCTGGGCTGGTCTTCCATAATTTTAAGCGTCTACTTCATCGGATCAGTGCAATTGGTTTCAATCGGTATTTTGGGGGAATATGTTTTCAGAATATACAGGGAAACACAAAACCGGCCTATCTTTCTCGTGAATAAATTTATTGAATAATTTAAGGATAACAGCATGAGCGAAATTCCCTATATAGGAAATGAGTTGGATCTGTTCGAGCAGGCCACCGTCTGGAAGAACTATTATGGTCATTTCTTAAAACCATTTTTAAAGGGAAAAGTTTTGGAAGTGGGCGCCGGCATCGGCGGCACAACCAGCATACTATGTGACGGCAACCAGGAAAAATGGCTTTGTCTGGAACCGGATCCGGGTTTGTACGCCAGGCTGGAAAGTAAAATAGAAACCGGGCAACTGCCCTCCTGCTGCTATTCCGTTAAAGGCACAATGGAAGATCTGCCGGCATCGGAGAAATTTAATGCCATCCTGTATATTGATGTAATCGAACATATAGAAAAGGATGCGGAGGAACTGGCAAGGGCAAAAACCCTGCTCGCCGATCGGGGATTCCTGATCGTATTGGTTCCAGCGCATCAGTTTTTATATAATGAATTTGATAAGGCCATCGGACATTACAGGCGGTACAATAAGAAAATGCTGATCGCCGCTGCTCCGGAAGGGATTCAGCTCCGGAAAATCCGGTACCTCGATTCATTCGGACTGTTTGCCTCACTGATGAATAAATATTTTCTAAAACAGGATTATCCGACGGCAAAGCAAATCAATTTCTGGAACCGGTATATTGTACCGGTATCAAAACCCATCGATTTCATCTTACATTATAATGCAGGGAAAACGGTAGTCGGCATTTGGCAAAATAGCAGAATGTAAAAGCAGAAAAAATAATCAGTCGTAGCGAATCAAAAAAATGGTCAATCTGGAACCAGGTGTAAGCTCGACAATTCAAGCTACTCCGTAAAATTCCTGAAAACCGGTTTACAGAAAGGAAAATATGAGATAGGCCTTTTAATCAAAGATTCGGGACACAAAAAAGAGAGCATAGTTTTTACGGGTAAGGAGATAGTTGTTCAGTAATTGCCGGCAAAGTCCTGAAAAGCACCGATAAGAATGAAAACTGGATGCTGATTTCACCCGCATTCACAAATACCTTACCGGCTCCATCCTTGCAATTTCTTCATTAAAAACGCGTATTTAAGGTGGCTTAACCCGATATTTCTTTCTATTTTGTTGCATGGTTCCCCCGAAACCCTTTTTGTTCTTGGGTCTCATTTTGTTCTGCTGTAAACGTCCCGAAGCTCAGGTCACCTGCGTTCCGGTTTATGTAAATGAATACAGTTCCAGTGGACAACTTGAACCGTATACCCTGAAGCCGCTTCCTGACGGGACTTTTCTCATCGCCGGAAGGGGAACTGCAAATGGAACAGGCCCGTACGATGGAATGGTCATGCAGGTCTCTTCGACCGGAACCATACTGTGGTCATATCTGATCGGCGGTAGCGGGGATGATGCTTTCACCGGCATCGCTCCCCTGTCTGACGGATCCTTTGTCTTATCCGGATCTACTGCATCGTACGGTCATCCTGAATCCAAAGGATGGCTTGTACATATCAGCGCAACCGGGACGATGATCTGGAGCCGGCAGATTGGATCCCTGCATACCGGAACCGACCGCATTAAAGCCATACAGCAATACAGCGATAACGATATCATCGCGACATTCAATGAAGACGACAGCAGTTCCTCTTCCAACCCCGTTGTATTCAAGATGGGCCTGGACGGAACACTCCGGTGGTCGACGAAATTTGACAACGGAGATGACGATAGCTACACGTCCATAGCTCTTTCCGGTAATACGGTCTATGCTTCGGGCTACTACTCGGCCGGATCAAAAAAAAAGGCGGTGATCACGCAGATCGACGCTTCCAGCGGATCGCAGATCCTTTCGCGTACCATCTACCGCGATGACCCGGTTGATCAGGAAATCGCCGGATTGGAAATTTACAATAATATCATTTCATACGGTCTCTGGCTGCATGGCCTCGCATATCCGCAGTTCGATTTCAACAACATGGTGCTGGTGCAAACGGATCTTTCGAATGTTCGCCGCATGGTAGTTTATGCGAGTAACGGCGGAGATGCTTCGGTCATGATGCCGTTCCGCACGAGGGACGGTGGTTTTTATGTGCTTCGCAGTGATCCCACAGCTTATAGCGGTCCTTCCATTTGCAAAGTGAACAGCTATGGGTCCACCAGTTGGGGACATCTGCTCAATAATTATGCTGCGCAGGCGAATATGGCCACAGCGGTTACTGCTGACAACGGTTGCATTTCCGCGCTTTTTTTTAAAAATTTTTCTACCAACAACATCAACCAGATGAGACTGGTTCGCATGACGAGTGCAGGCGAAAACGGCGACTGTCAGCTTCCGTCCATCGGCCTGTTTACTGATACGCTCGCATATAATGAACTGCCTTTTACCTGGCAAACGATTGCAGCAGAAAACACAGACAATACCGTTCGTGTTCCGGATGAAGCGGTGAATAGTCCCGCAATGACTAATGTTTGCTTTACTAATCTTTGTATCGACAAAACGCCGCTTCCGCCAGGCTGCAATAAAACCTACCGCATCGAATACAGTGGCCCGGAACTGCAGTTTTTTCGCGACGCCATAACCACTACAGACGGTGGACGGATTGCCGTTGGAGAAATAGCATCATCATCCGACGGCCTTGCAGTTAAAATGGACGTGAATGGACAACCCGTCTGGTCCAAGCGCTTCGAAAGTTTTTTCCGTGCCATGAAGTTCATGCGCATCCTGCGATCCCCGGATAACAATTACTGGATCTTCGCCAATGACTACTTAGATCTCAACCACCAGGGTTCCCGTTATATTGATTTGTTGAAAATAGACGGATCGGGGAATATCCTCTGGTCCCGTCAGCTGGACATGGGATGGAATGGCATGCTCTTAGCTGAAATTGCTGACGTGGCACCCACGCCGGACGGCGGATTCGTGCTCATGGTGAACGATGGCTGGGGAAGTGGCAGCATTTATTCTTACGCGATGCGCTATGATGCCAATCTGAATATCGTCTGGCAAAAAGAAATCACCCATCCGGCATCCACACCGGTTTATAAATCGGTTACCGTCTCCTCAGATGCGGTGTTCCTGGCTTACGAAAGTTATGAATACAGCAACCTTGATAAGTTTGGCATAGAAAAACTTGACCTGAAAACAGGAAATTTACAATGGTCCAACCGCTACAGCGCCGGAACTGGCAATGTGGAAATGATCAACCGAATTTTTTCCATCCACGATACCACATATACCTTCGTTAATAATTCTACCCCACTCGGGGCCTTTTCATCCATCACCAATTCCATTCTGGTTAAACTGGACCCACAGGGAAATCTTTTCGAATCCCTCTTTCTTAACGGGGAAAATATGATACCACCCACAACCTATTACGAACCCGATGTTTCGCCCCCTACCGTGGTAATGACTGCGGAAAATGATTTCGTGCTCTGCAGCCGGGCAGATATAAACGGTGTGAAAAAACTGAACCTGGCGCGTTTTGATAAATCGGGAAATGCCTTGTGGTCAAGGAATTTTGAGGCGATGAATAACCATACACCCCTGAATATTCACCAGCAGGGAAAAGGATTTCTGGTTGTCGGTTCAGTAGATGTTCTTCATCCGGGCCTCAATTATTGGAAAGATGGGTTTTTGTTGAAGGTGGACAGCAGCGGACAAATCATGAATAATGCCACCGGCGAATGCCAGCAGGTAAACAGAAGCTTCACGTCCGCACCGGGTCCCGTCAGTCTCACCTGGCTCACTCCCCGGCAATCTATTGATCTGACCGGTCCTGCCTTTAAGCCGTTCAATATTACTTCGGGGAATGTGGAAGCAGATCCCACGGCTTATTGTATTCAAAAACAGAATTGCGGTACGGTCGGGCTGAAACAAAAAGGAAATGGCTGTTCGATGAACGACACCCTGATATATTTTTTGCAGGACCCGTCCTCCTGCGACGCAATAGCAACCTGGCAATATGATACCACTTATTTTCATGCGCTCTATGCAGACGGCGACTCTATTCTTTTGCGGCCTGCCCGTGAGGGGGTTTCGACTGTGACCGCTACCATTGAAGGAAATTGTTTCCTCGAAACCAAGAATATGCAGACTTCCGTGCTGCATCCGGCATCTGCTTTGAATCTCGGACCTGATACGCTTTTGTGTTCTGGCAATTCTATGAAGCTCTCTGCCGGTCCCGGATTTGCCGGCTATCGCTGGAACGACAACAGTTCGGACTCAACACTAATGATCAGCACAGCGGGGAAATACTATGTCGACGTCGCAGATCATTGCGGCGCGAATGCATCCGATACGATCGTCGTGCGGCCGGCAGATTTTGCATTTCGGATTACAGGGGACAGTATATCGTGTAATCATGAAACGGCAGAAATACAGGCAAGTGAAGGATTTAAAAACTATCAATGGAGTCCCGCGGATCATTTAACGGCAAGCGGCAGTCAGGCGAAAGTTAATCCGGACGGTAGCACGCAGTATAAGGTAACCGCAGAAAAATTTCCCGGATGCATGGTAGCGGACTCTGTCCTGATCAAAGCGCTGACTTCCCCCGCGATCGCATTGAGAGCAGACACTTCGCTGTGTTCCGGCGACAGCCTGTTTATCCAGGCGCCAGCGGGATTCGTCCAATACGCTTGGAGTACCGGCGACAGTACCCAGTTCCTGTTCGCGAAAAATAAAGGGAACTATACTGTCCGGGCCCGGTACAGCAATGGTTGCGTGTCGACAGGTGCGTTTCAGATGCTGGAAATTTACGACCGTCCCTCCCCGGGACTGGACAAGAATCCGGTTCTATGCGCAGGATCATCCAGAGAGCTGATACCTGGCCATCCCTTTGAAAATTATCTATGGAATAATGGCAGCACGGGAATGAGTATTTCAGTCGATGCACTGGGAACCTACTGGCTGCAGGTAGAAGATCGGCATGGCTGTTTTGGCACAGACACCGTGGAGATTCGATCTGTCGGCCAGCTGCCATCTGCATTCCTGCCAGCAGATACGGTGATTTGTCAGTTCGGGGAACTGGACCTAACGGCCAATAAAACTTTCAGGCAATACACGTGGAACGATCAGTCCGGTTCCCCCGCTCTGCATATCAGCCAGCCCGGCATTTACTGGCTGAAGGTGCTTGATGAAAACAATTGCGAGGGTAACGACTCCATTGTGGTAACGCAAAAACAATGTCTCATCGGATTGTACACGCCTAATGCATTCACTCCGGACCATAGCGGACACAATGATGTATTTCGGCCTGTTATCATGGGAAATGTTTCCTATTTTGATTTCCAGGTATTCAATCGGTGGGGCCAAAAAGTATTTGAAACCCAAACGCCGGGTGCAGGCTGGGATGGCAATATCGGCGGTTTGCCCTCTGTTGCAGACACATATGTCTGGATCTGCCGTTACAGCCTTTCGGGCCAGGAAATGAGAACTGAAAGGGGAAGTGTAGTGCTGATCAGATGAATAATTAAATCTGACGAAATGCCGCGCTTACGCCCACCATAATATGCATAAGCAGTTTATTTATTTTCTCACAATACCGTCTTAAAAATTCATCTTTATCGATAGTGATATTTTCCAGTTGGGTAGCGCGATCTTTAGTTTTCCCCCGAACACCAATACCCGCCTGCACCGCAATACCAGGAGTCGCAGGCATTGGTCCACCGTAACTGACCATCATCGGTCCGGCAAAATATATTTTTCTCCTTTTTTTCAGGCGGATTTAAAATTTTGTTTATCTTTCTTATCGTTAGTTCCCGCCTACCCCGTCCAAACTTATTTTTCCGCCCGCATTATAGGATCTTATTCACTCTAACCAAAAATAAACAACATGAAAAACATGCTGATCCCTGCCGTCATGGCATTGCTCGCTGCCTGCAATTCACCTCAGCCGGAACAAACCGCGGAAGTTAAACCGGCAACAGATTCCGTGATGCCCGAAATCCATTCCCCCTATAACATAAGCTATTCATCCCGGTTTGCCATCGACGAACCCAAAAACGCAGAAACCATTCTGACACTCTGGAAGGATTATGAGGAGGGCAATCTGTCTGCCCACAAAGACATGTTTGCGGATAGTGTTGAAATGTATTTTGCAGATGGTTTCGTACTCCATGCCGGCCGTGACAGCGTTATTGCCGTGGCGCAGAAGCACAGAAGCACATTTGCCAAAGTGGTCGATCGCGTGGATGCGGTGACAGCCCTGAAAAGCACGGATAAAAATGAAAACTGGGTGCTGATTTGGGGAATGGAAACGAGCACAGGCAAAAACGGTAAAGTGGATTCAGTGAATCTGCAGGAGACCTGGAGGCTGAAGGACGGCAAGGTCAATCTGTTGTACCAATATAGCCAGGCAACAGCCCCGCGAAAAATGAAATAGCGAAACAGGGCGGCTGGCACGCAGCTGCCCTATTTTCTTACGCCCATAAATTTAACCCCGCATTTCTGCAAATATCTTACCCGGCTTCTTTCGCAATCGCTAATAAATGCATCCATGAGGCCCGGCTCCGCAAATTTCAGGTAAGATTCCTTTCCTGTCTTAGCTGCATCACACAGCAAATAGCTGTATGCGCTTTGACCGGCCATCGCCAATGTAATTGCCGCTTCCTTTTCACTATTGGCAAATAGCCCATTGGCAGAAATGCCATCAACTCCCAAAAAAGCTTTGGCAGCACGGTATTGTTTTATATGGTATGCAGCCGTTCTGCCATGTATGGCCTGTCTTTCGGCATCCACTTCCCCACCGATCATATTAATGGACACGGCGCAGTTTTGCAACGCATATAAAACAGGTATGGAATTGGTGATCACCCTGATCTTTTTATTTCGGATAAACGGGCACAGCCGGAAGACCGTACTGCCGCAGTCCATAAAAATAATATCCCCGCTGTTGATTTCCACTGCGGCCCTGCGGCAGATAAGATCTTTCGCATCGCTGTTTATGGCGGCCTTATTGATAAAATTATGAGGTAATTCCAGGGGATTGACCTTCATAGCTCCCCCATGTGTACGATATAGTAATCCGTCCTCCGCCAATTGGTTTAAATCCCGCCTGATGGTTATTTCAGAAATGTTCAGTTCCAAACCGAGTTGCCGGATCTCCACTTCTCCAGATGCTTCCAGCTGTTTCAGAATGTGTTGTTTTCTTTTTTGGGCATTCATAACAGAATTGATACTTTTGATCAAAAGTAATCAAAACAGATCATAAATGATCAACCACTATGGATAGTATACAAATACTGGGAACCGCAATACTTTCTGACAACTGGTATGTTCTGCGAAAAATAACCTATGAAATAAGAAGGCAGAATGGATCTACAGATATCCGTAGCAGAGAAGCTTATGACAGGGGCAATGGAGCAACCATTCTCCTGTATAATAAAGAAAGTAAAACCGTAATACTCACCCGGCAGTTTCGCATCCCCACTTTTATCAATGGTAATGAAAGCGGGATGCTGATAGAATGCTGCGCCGGCCTCCTGGATGTGGAAAATCCGGAAGAATGTATAAAACGGGAAACAGAGGAAGAAACCGGTTACCGGATTAAGTCCGTTCAAAAAGTATTTGATGCATATATGTCCCCGGGTTCAGTAACAGAGCGATTGTACTTCTTTAAAGGTGAGTATTCAAAAGAAATGAAAGTAAGTCCGGGCGGTGGCCTGCGAGAAGAAAACGAGGAGATAGAAGTGCTTGAAATCCCGTTTGCCCAGGCGATTCAAATGCTCAGGTCAGGAGAAATTATGGATGGTAAAACAATTATGTTATTACAATGGGCCCAACTCAATTTATTACTGGAATGAAAAGCAAAGCTGACGATTTTAATTACCACTAAAAAGGGAAGCGTAGCGCTGATCAGGCAAATAAATAAAATCTAATGAAATGCCGCGCTTATGCCGTCCATAATATGCATAAGTTGTCTATTTATTTTCTCACAATACCGCCTGGAAAATTCATCTTTATCGATAGTGACATTTTCCAGTTGGGTAGCGCGATCTATAGTTTCCCCCCGAACATGAACCACATGCGTTTGTCCTCCAACACCTTCCATCACTGGAATGTCCTGGGCTTTTGAGGAAGCCACAACAACTTCAAATAATTTAAACCTGCAACTGTCTCCTGTAAAATGAAGAACCACACTAAAGCGCACATCTGATTTCCGGGATATAACAGACTTATGCAATTCACCCTGGTATATTAATTCACCGGCATCCATATCCTCCGATTCGAAGTAATATTTTGCATCTTCATTTTTATCAAAAAACGATATTGCTTTGTAATATAAACTGTCTTTACTCACGGATCCGGTTAAGGCAATCGAATCCGAATAAATGACATAATCCCCAACCACGGGAAAAATACCATAGAATTTCCCATTTTCGATGTGGGACTGCAGGCTGTCCTGGGCACTGGCGTAACCGAAACCGATCAGAGAAGCAAGTAAAATAAGAATCTTCATTGATTTCATTTACACCCAGCCATAGCGGATGGCTTTGCCCACCAGTTCGCCGGTATTATTAAGATGTTTTTTGTGCAGCATATTTTTCCGGTGCGTATCCACAGTTTGTTTGCTGATTTTTAGAATGCGGCTGATTTCCTTACTTAATTTTCCCTCAATTAAAAGTGTTAACACCTGTCTTTCCCTTTTGGTCAGTTCTTCTTTGTTTTCAATAAAAATATTTTTCGATGCCGCATCCAGATAGGATGGTTCACCATCCATACCAATTATTGCCAGTACCGGCTTGCCTTCCTGCTTCAGATAGGTTATGTCTGTATGCATCATCAGTGTTCTTAAAAATTTCCCATTGGGATCATGTTCCAGTAAGATTCCCTGATTGAGCATCCGTAAATACGTACCGTCTTTCTGCCTTAAACGGACATCAAAACGCACTTTATATTTCATAAGTTTCTCCACCGGCAACTGCGAAAAGAAATCGATTATACCCGCTCCGAAGGCTAAATACCATGACCGGTCTTCCGGATGGATGATATTGTTCAGAAAGGCCATATTAAATTCGCCTGGATCACAGCCGAGTATTTCCTCCACTCCCTTACTCACAAAGTCGAAATCCTGCGTATGGTGATTGACGACAAAGTAGTAGGATTTCCCTAACAGAAAAAAATTTAAAAACTTATTATGCTTTCCCCGGTCAAAATGTAACCGGCCGGGTGTGGATTCATTAGTATAGTATCCGAATATCCTTTGGAATTCAGTATTGAAAAGCTGTTGTTTCATAACTATAGGAAAAGGTAAAAACAAGAAACAGCCCTACCCACAAATCGGTATTTTTTTAAACCAGAATCAGGTTTACATTTAGAAACTGATTACTGATGCTGCTTTTATTCTCCGCGACAATTGTATCCATCCTGTTTAAACGCCCGACCCGCCTAATCCTCCGCGAATATCCTGTCATTTCTGATCATCCCGGCGATGCAGCATCCCTATGTTTTCTTGCCGGGCTTTTTTTGCTATTAAATCTAACCATTTTTATTAACACCTTATCAAACCATTTATATGAAAAAAAACTTTACGACATTTTTTGGAATCATTTCTGTAGCTGCAGTCCTGGTCTTTGTATTATCCTGTAAAAAGGACGCCCCGCGGTTCTGCAACTGCGACCCCGACGATATTGTCGCCACCCAAACGGTATTTGCCACGGGCCTGAATAACCCGCGCGGCCTGAAATTCGGACCCGATGGCAGGTTGTATGTTGCTGAAGGAGGTGTTGGAGGAACCAATTCAACAATAGGTGTGTGCGAACAGGTGCCTGGCGCAGGTCCCTATACCGGCAGTGATACCGGCGCGAGGATCTCTGCAATAGATCGCTGGGGCGTCCGGACAACTGTAGCAGATAAAATTCCGTCCAGCGTTACCGCCGCCGCTGTGGGAAGCTTTGTTAGCGGCGTGGCAGATGTTGCCTTTATCGGAAATACGTTGTATGGCCTCCTGACGAGTGCAGGTTGCAGTCACGGAGTGCCCGACTATCCGAACGGCGTGTTCAGGGTGAATAAGAACAAAACCTGGACTTTGATAAACGATCTGAGCACATTCTATAAAAACACCCCTGCCAAAAATCCAAATCCCAATGATTTTGAGGCTGATGGAACTCCCTATAGTATGATCAGCCTGGACCACCGCCTGTTTTCTATCGAGCCGAATCACGGGGAGCTGGATGAGATGCTATTGAATGGTAAGATCCGGCGAATTATCGATATTTCAGCAGTGGAAGGTCATATCGTTCCCTCCGCCCTGACTTACCATAATGGCAATTTTTATATGGGCAATTTATCTACGTTCCCGGCTGTACCCGGAATTTCAGCAATCTATAAAATCACCCCCCAGGGTCAAATCAGTACTTATGCAACCGGCTTTAACATGGTGCTGGGCGTTCAGTTCGATCCTTTGGGTGGATTGTATGTTCTGGAAAGCACGACCGGCAATCCCTTTCCTACGCCGGGTACCGGGGATGTTGTCAGAATAGATCCGGACGGTTCCCGGATGATCATCGCCTCCAATCTGAACCTGCCAACTGCCATGACCTTCGGACCGGATGATAAACTGTATATCTCAGACTGGGGATTTGGCGGCGCTCCCGGCATGGGCCAGATCGTTCAGGTCGATTTAACCTGCGCTAAGTCCCACGGCTTTAAAAAGAATAGCGGGAAGTCGGATTAGCAATTCGCGGAACGGCTGAATTTAGTTTGTGAACTCTTGTGATATAAAAGACCCCGGGGCTGTTGCGACTGCCCGGGGTTTTCTTTGGGAGCATAATGACCACTCCCGTATTGCAGGTACGGGCAATAGCTGCATTTATTTTAATTTCAGTAAATTTATACCGGGACAAAAACCGTGCGCCATGGTATTAAATGTAAACGGTATAAAGCACGAAATAACGGTTGATCCGGATGTCGCATTGCTGAATGTATTACGTAATCACCTTGATCTGACCGGCAGCAAATATGGCTGTGGTGAAGGTGCCTGTGGCGCCTGCACCGTGCTGGTAAATGGTAAGCCTGTGCATTCCTGTATCACCCCGGTAAGCGCAGTCGGGGGCAAAGAAATTACAACCATTGAGGGCCTCGAAAAAAATGGAAAACTTCATGCGGTGCAGGAGGCATTTCTGACAATAGATACTTTTCAGTGTTCTTATTGTGCGCCCGGCATGATTATGTCTGCAGTAGCGCTGCTTAACAACAATCCAGCGCCTTCAGCAGATGCAATTGTAAAAGCAATGAACGGGAACATCTGCCGGTGCGGAACGTATCCTAATATAATAAAAGCCATTAAACTGGCTTCCAAATCATAAATGGCTGACGATGGACAATCCCGAAAATTTACCACATCCATTTCATCCAATGCAGGATGAATTGCCGCCTTCGTCAAATCATGCTTTTACAATCGACCGCCGTAAATTTCTTACATTAAGCGGCGGGGGGCTGATCGTCGCCCTTGTCTCAAACAACTTTCTCTCTTTTGCGGGCGAAACTTTGCCACAGGAATCTTCAACAGCTCCCGTGGGCGAGGTAGCCGCATGGATACATATTGATGAAGAGGGCCTGGTAAGCGTCTATACCGGCAAAGTCGAGTTTGGCCAGAACATACGGACGTCCCTGTCTCAGATAGTAGCAGAGGAATTGATGCTGCCCGTCTCATCGATCACAATGGTCATGGGAGATACGGACCTTGTGCCTTATGATGCAGGCACTTTTGGCAGTCGGACAACCCCGCAAATGGGTACGCAATTGCGAAAAGCCGCCGCTACGGCACGCGAGGCATTGATAGAAATGGCCGCAAAAAACTGGAACATTCCGATTACAGGTTTAACTGCCGAAAACGGTATGGTAGTGAACAGTGCGGCGAATAAAAAAACCGGGTATGGCGCATTAACGAAGGGCCGGCAAATATTGCGCTCCATATCAGACAATGTTCCGGTGATTGCGGCAAAGGAATGGAAGATTGCAGGAAAAACAGTTCCCAAGGTAAACGGGCGATCTTTTATTACCGGCAAACATCAGTACGTCTCAGACATGCAGTTACCCGGCATGCTGTATGGCAAAGTGCTGCGCGCGCCGTCGTACGATGCAAAACTGGTTGACGCAAACGATGCAAAAGCAAAGGCAATAACCGGTGTGGTTGTGGTCCGGGATGGAGATTTTATGGGCGTGGTTGCGCCGGATGTGCGTACGGCCGGAAAGGCTTTACTGGCTATTGATGCCAAATGGGAGGAAACTAACGGCCAGCCATCTAACGCCAATATTTTTGACTACCTGCTGAAAAATGCGAGCGGGGAAAGTGAGCGCAGAAGTTCAGGCGACACAAAGGGCAATGTGGAAGAAGGGTTAAACGCAGCGGAGTTCAAACATGCAAAAACCTATAACATAAATTATATAGCCCACACACCACTGGAGCCGAGGGCTGCGGTAGCTGAATGGATCGATGGAAAACTAACGGTTTGGACCGGAACACAGAGACCATTTGGTGTCCAGGAAGAGCTTGCAGACGTTTTTAAGCTAAACAAAGAAAAAGTACGGGTAATTGTACCCGATACCGGATCCGGATACGGAGGAAAGCATAGCGGCGAAGCAGCCATTGAAGCGGCACGCCTGGCAAAGACCGTTCAGAAGCCGGTAAAAATTGTCTGGACAAGAGAGGAAGAATTTACTTGGGCCTATTTCAGGCCTGCCGGCGTAATTGAAGTGTCCGCCGGCGTTAATAAAGACGGCGCTATTACGGCCTGGAAATTCAGCAACTACAATTCCGGCGGCGCCGGTTTGGATACGCAATACAAAACTGCAAATAAGCAAATAGCCTATATTGCTTCCAAAACGCCATTGAGGCAAGGCTCTTACAGGGCGCTTGCCTCCACAGCGAATGTGTTTGCCCGCGAATGCCACATGACCGACCTCGCGCGGATGGTTAAGATGGACCCGCTTGCGTTCCGGTTGAAGAATTTAGACGATGACCGGTTTATAGCGGTTCTTCAGACCGCCGCAAAGTCCTTCGGGTGGACTAACAGCAAAACATCCGGTCATGGCTTCGGTATCGCGGGTGGTTTTGAAAAAGGAGGTCATATAGCAACCTGCGCCGAAGTGGCGGTAAATGCTGATAAGGAAGTAAAGGTGATTCGAGTAACGCAGGCTTTTGAATGCGGGGCAATTGTTAATCCGCACCAACTGGAAAACCAGATAACAGGCGCCATCGTTCAGGGACTTGGCGGCGCTTTATTTGAGCGGATTGATTTTGCCGGCGGAAAAATTCTCAACCCAGGCCTGTCAGCCTACCGGGTTCCGCGCTTTAGCGATGTGCCTGAAATTGAAGTAGTATTGATAGACCGTAAAGATCTCCCTTCCGCCGGCGCAGGGGAAGCAGGAATCATCGGTATTGCACCTGCCATCCGGAATGCCATACTGGACGCCGCCGGGGTGGCACTTACTGATTTGCCATTGATTCCAAACGGAGTATTGCCTTAGCAATTTTATCCGGGATTCCGGCGCGTTTCAGAAGAATTGCTGAGAGATTGGAGAGGTTACTTTAATTTCTCATTGAAAAATTCAATCGTACGCTTCCAGGCAAGCTCTGCGGCAGGTTTATCATACCGGGGCGTCGTGTCATTGTGAAAGCCGTGATTTACGTTGGGATAGAGGTAAGCAGTATACTCTTTCTTTTCGTCCTTTAACGCCTGCTCGTAAGCCGGCCATCCTTCATTCACGCGCGTATCCAGGCCAGCATAATGCAGGAGGAGCGGCGCTTTGATTTTGGTAACATCTTCCCTTGCCGGCTGACCCCCGTAAAAAGGAACCGATGCAGACAAACCGGGAATGCGGACTGCCATCATATTGGCTATCCAGCCGCCAAAGCAAAAGCCGACAACGCCGACTTTTCCATTACAGTCTTTTGATTCTTTTAAGTATTCGTATGCCGCAATAAAATCTTCTAATATTTTATTTCTATCGAGCTTGCTCTGCATTTCCCGGCCCTGATCATCATTCCCGGGATAACCACCCAAAGGGGTTAGTGCATCAGGCGCCAGTGAAACGAAACCCGCCAGGGCAGCTCTTCTTGCCACATCTTCAATATAGGGATTCAGGCCCCTGTTTTCATGCGCTACCACGATGCCCCCCAGTTTCCCTTTTGCATCGATGGGCATGGACAGTAATGCCTTCATCTTTCCCCCGCCGTTTGGAGATTGATAATACACATAGTCTGATTTTAAACGGGGATCATCCGGCATCACCTGATTAGAGCCTGAATAGACGGGCATCAGAAATCCCGAAAGGGCCGCAACAGTAACCCCGCCCACAGCGTATGTGGAAAGCTTTTGCATGAACTCGCGCCTTTCAATGCGACTGTGGGCGTAGTCGTCGTATAGGTCAAACACTTCCTGTTTGATGTCTTCCTTTTTTAATTCTTTCATATTATTCGTTTTTAGTTATCAGATAACCTGCGTGAGCAGTTCAAGCTTGTTCAAAAATTCTTTATGATTACAAGGCTTATTCGGGCAGGGACATATTCCATATTGCAATGAAGAAATAAATCGAAAAGAACTTTTTCAGGTGGATTAGCAACTGGTACCCGA
>Ga0134125_10003675_pt1 | contig 17684 bp, 12 predicted proteins | sample KB31751_FD_96464 | JGI IMG/M metagenome (GOLD analysis project Ga0134125, IMG submission 96464) | Terrestrial soil microbial communities with excess Nitrogen fertilizer from Kellogg Biological Station, Michigan, USA - KB3-175-1 | ecosystem: Environmental > Terrestrial > Soil > Unclassified ...
GCGGTATGGGCGGCGGCGCGCATTTCGCGGCGATTGGCGCAGGTCCGCGCTTCGCAGGTTCGCGCTTCGGAGGGGTCGCCGGTGGCCCACGTTTTGTCGGCGGCCGTTTCGCAGGCGCACGCTTTGCCCATGCGGCCTTCACGCCGGGTTTCTCACGTTTTAACCGCTTCGGCTTCCATCACCGCTTCTTCCATAACCGCTTCCGCCGCTTTGCCTTCTTCGGCGGCGGGCCTTTCTTCTTCGCCGACTACGGCTACTACGGCGATTACGACGGCTGCTGGCGCCGCGCATGGACGGCTTATGGACCACAGTGGGTGAACGTCTGCGCGGACTACGGCTACTACTGACCGGGCCACATCCTCGTGAAGATCGCCACCGGCGGATTTTCCGGCCGGTTGAAACTGATAGGCTAGTGGCGATCCTCGGAGCAAGACCATGACGGGAGGCCATCGCCGTATCCTGGTCGTCGAGGACGACCCGGAAACCGCTGGTCAGCTGGTGGAACAGCTCGCGACCAGCGGCTATCAGGTGGACCTCGCCTCGACGGGCGGCGAGGCGCTGAGTCTCGGTGCGGTTTGCGATTATGCGGTGATCACGATCGATCGTATGCTGCCTGATATCGACGGCATCACCGTCATGCGGCAGCTGCGCGATGACGGCATCGCCGCGCCCTTCCTGATCATCAGCGCGCTCGGCGAAGTCGATGATCGCGTGCGCGGCCTGCGTGCGGGCGGCGACGATTACCTGGTCAAGCCGTTTTCGTTCCTCGAATTGCTGGCGCGACTCGAGGCGCTGGGCCGACGGAGCGACACCATCGCCAAGGAAACCATCCTGCGTGTCGGCGATCTCGCCATCGATCTGATCTCGCGCACCGCCAGCCGGCGCGGCAAGGAAATTCTGCTTCTGCCGAAGGAATTCCAGCTCCTGGAGTACCTGGTGCGCAACGAAGGCCGTGTCGTTTCGCGTGCCATGCTGCTGCAGCACGTCTGGGATCTTCATTTCGATCCGTCGACCAATATCATTGACGTCTATGTCGGACGCTTGCGCCGCAAGGTCGACGATCAGCAGGCCTATCCGCTGATCCATACGGTGCGCGGCGTCGGGTACTGCCTCCGTGCTCCTGGCTAAGACGCTAAGATCGTCGACTTTCAAGCTGGCTCTGATCGGGATCGCGACCTTTGGCGTGATCGCGTCGGCCATTTTCGCGTATGTCTATCTGTCGACCTCTTCCTACCTTCGCGCCCGGTCGGATCGCTCGATCATGGAGGAATTTGCGGGCCTGCGCGAAGCCTACGGCCGTTCGGGGCGCGACCGGCTGATTGACCTGATCCAGCGGCGGATCGCGGACGACCACTTTGCCGACCACGTTTATGTGCTCGTCGATCCTGCGCTCACCGTACTGGCCGGAAACTTGAGGGAATGGCCGAAGACGGCATCGAGCGGGTGGGCCGAATTTCGGGCCAGCCCGTCGTCGCAACATGCGGCCAATCAACTGCTGGTGCGCGCCAGGCTCGAGCCGCTCCCTGGCGGCGATCGTCTGTTGGTCGGCCGCGATATCGACGATCTCCACAACTTCGCCGCAGACATCAAGACGGCTGTGATCGCGGCCATCGTCCTGATGTTTGTGGTCGCGGTCGCCGCCAATGTCCTGGTGACGCACCGGACGGTGGGACGCATCGAGCAGATCAATGCCACCAGCCGTGCCATCATGGCGAGCGGCCTGGACAAGCGGATCCCGCTGCGAGGCAGCCACGACGAGTGGGACCGCGTCGCCGAAAACCTCAACCTGATGCTCGACCGCATCGAAGCGTTGATGGGAGAAGTCAAGCAGGTGAGCGACAATGTCGCGCATGATCTGCGCACGCCGTTGACCCGCATGCGTGGGCGGCTGGAGAAGGCCTATCAGGGTCCGCGAAGCGGCGATGCCGATCAGGCCCTGATCGGCGACACGATCGCAGATCTTGATTCCGTGCTGCGCATCTTCGCCTCGATCGTGCGGATTGCGCAGATCGAGACGCAGGCCAGGAAGGGGGCGTTCCGCATCGTGAATCTGACCGAGGTCGCAAGCGAGGTCGTCGAGCTCTATGATGCCGCAGCCGAACAATATGGCACGCAATTGATCCAGACCGGAGAGCGGGAAGTTCTGGTCACCGGCGATCGCGACCTCATCTTTGACGCCATCGCCAATCTCGTGGACAACGCGATCAAGCACGGCCGCGCCGGCGGTCAGGTCGTCGTATCCAGCGAAAGTGTCGACGGCCAGCCGGTGATCACGATCGCCGACGACGGGCCCGGGATTCCCGCTTGCGAATACGACCACGTGTTCAAGCGCTTCTATCGCCTCGAACGGAGCCGCTACACGCCGGGAAACGGTCTCGGGCTCAGCCTGGTCGCTGCGGTCGCACGCCTGCACGGGGCGCGGATCGAAATGCTCGACAATGCGCCGGGTCTCAAGGTCAGATTGTGGTTCTCGGCATCGGCCGGAGCGGCCGGTTGACCTGAGCGGAGTTCGCTTGCGAACTGATCGAACCAGGTTTGTCCTGTCCGGGCAGCGGACGTGAACGTGTTCCGCTTCCATCGCGGACCGGACGCACTATATGCTGGCCGATACTCCTATCCACGACAGGTTCACCGCACATGACTGCACCCGAGCGCACCCCTTCCATCTCCGTCGATCCCGTCAAACTCGACCGCCTCGCGGAGGTTGCGGTCAAGGTGGGTTTACAGTTGCGCGAAGGGCAGGATCTGCTGGTCACTGCGCCGGCGGTCGCGCTGCCGCTCGTGCGCAAGATCGCCGAACATGCCTACAGGGCCGGCGCCGGCATCGTCACGCCCATCCTCTCCGACGAGACGGTGACGCTGGCGCGCTATCGTTTCGCCCGTGATGCCGGCTTCGATCACGCCGCCGCCTGGCTCTATGAGGGCATGGGCAAAGCATTCTCGCAAAATACGGCGCGACTTGCGATCGTCGGCGACAATCCCATGCTGCTCTCGGGCGAGGATCCGGTGAAAGTGGCGCGCGCCAGCAAAGCCAATTCCATGGCCTATCAGCCGGCGCTGGAGAAGATCGTCAATTTCGACACCAATTGGAACATCATCGCCTATCCGAGCCCGTCCTGGGCCAAGCAGGTGTTTCCGGAAGTTCCGGAAAACGTTGCGGTCGAAAAGCTCGCGGAGGCGATCTTTGCCGCCTCCCGCGTCGACCGCGAAGACGCGCTCGCCGAATGGGACCGGCACAATGCCAATTTGCGCGAACGCACCGAATGGCTGAACGGCCAGCGCTTCAGCGCGCTGCATTACACCGGTCCCGGCACCGACCTCACGATAGGGCTGGCCGACGGCCATGAATGGGAAGGCGGCGCCTCGCTCGCCAAGAACGGCATCGTCTGTAACGCCAATATCCCGACCGAAGAGGTCTTCACCACGCCGCATTGCCGGCGTGTCTCCGGCCATGTGGTCTCTTCCAAGCCGCTGTCCTATCAGGGCACGTTGGTCGACAACATCGCCGTGAAGTTCGAGGAGGGGCGCATCGTCGAGGCCCGCGCGAGCCGCGGCGAGGAAGTCTTGACCAAGGTGCTCGATACCGATGAAGGCGCGCGCCGGCTCGGCGAGGTGGCGCTCGTGCCGCATTCCTCGCCCATCTCGAAGAGCGGGCTGTTGTTCTTCAACACCTTGTTTGACGAGAACGCCGCCTCGCACGTCGCGCTCGGCCAGTGCTATTCGAAATGCTTCGTGGGTGGCGACAAACTGACGCCGCAGCAGATCGCGGCCCAAGGCGGCAACAAGAGTCTCATCCACATCGACTGGATGATCGGCTCCGATCAGACCGATATTGATGGTCTCCACGCCGACGGACGCCGCGTCCCGGTGTTCCGCAAGGGCGAATGGGCGAAGTGACCGAAAGTCATTCCGGGGGCGATGCCGTCGGGTGCGCCCTCTTGGCCGGCCCGATGACAGGCTCCGCATCGAACCCGAAAATCTCCTCCCGGGACCGCGCGAGCGTATTGCGCCCGGTTATGCAGCGGATTGCGGCCGCATTTACCATGAACGGATAGTTCAGCTAAGCTGGTCCACAATGTCAGGCTTTTCGATCAATTGTAAGGATTTCCAAAAGGAACACTTAGAAGCACCCGGCTAGGTTGGGCCAAACGGGGGCTGCTCTTTCGCAAGCCCGCCGTGTCGTTGTCCAATTTGGGGGAAATCGATGTCACGTAGCATGATCGAGATCGGCAGGACCGACGTTGAATTGACGCCGCGGCCGATCACGCCGGCCTGGATCATCGAAGGCAAGCCGGAGGCGACGGGGTGCGAGCTATCTCGCAGCGCCGATGGGCTGGCCACCACGATCGTCTGGCATTGCACCGAAGGCAAGTTCAACTGGTACTACGATTTCGACGAGACGATCATGATCCTGGAAGGATCGATCGTGCTCGAGAGCGATACCATGAGTCCGACGCGCTATGGTCCGGGCGACATCGTTTTCTTCAGGGATGGCGCGCATGCCAGATGGCATGTCGAGGGTCATGTGAAGAAGCTCGCCTTCTGCCGCAAGACGCAGCCCTTGCTGCTGGGATTTGCGGGGCGGGCGATCAACAAGCTCAAGCGCATTTTCTTCCCCGTCGGTGGCGCGCGTCAGGCCGAGAGTCTGATGGGCGCGTGATAGCCGGCGCCGGCCGGTGGCCTCCGCGGTATACGCGGGGGCGGCCGGCGCCTTCGTTCGTCACCCCGCCTGCCGGATGAATTCCGCTTCGCGTTCGCGGACAAAGGTCTCGAAGCTCTTCGGTCTTTCGCCGCCGATCTTCTCGATGGTTTCAGTGACTGCAAAGCGCGGATCGCTCGGATCGATCGCTGCGGCACGCAGCGCGCGCCATAGGTTGGAAAGATGTTCCACCGCATGCGCGTTGATGCCGCGCGCCAGCGCTTCGCGACGCCACTCCTCGTCCGAGATTTCCTCGTACCGCACGTTCTGGCCGAGCACGCGGCCAAAAGTCGCGATGATCTCGCGCAGTGAGAGTGTCGCGCCGATCAGCGGGTAGGCCGTTCCGGCTGCCAGCTCCGGTGCGGCGAGCAGGCCAGCCGCGACGCGCCCGACATCTTCGCCTGCGACCAGCGGCAGCACAGTGTTCTCGCTGCCCCAAGGCAGCCGAACGGCGCCTTGTGCCGGCAGGCTTTGGCGGACCAGCGCCGCGACGTTTTCGTAGAATACGGTGGCGCGGATATGTGCCGCGCCGATGTCGGCCCATTCGAACACCCGCTCAGACAAGAAGTTCTGCCGCATGCGCGGGGTGGGCGCCTCGAGCGACGATTGCAACATCACGAGATTGACGAGCCGGCGAACACCGGCTTGCCGCGCGGCCAGGGCCGTCGCCGTGGTGGCATCGAGTAGCCCGTCCTGCACCGGATAGGCAAAGTAGATTGCGGCAGTGTCCTGCACGGCACGCATCACCGAACGGGCGTCGAGGAAGTCACCCTCGAAGATCTCGGCGCCAAGTGCGCGCAGGCGTTCCGAACGCTCGTCGATCCTGTGCACGAACGCGCGAACGGGAATTTCACGCTTGAGCAGCAATTCGGAGACGTGCCGGCCGGTCTTGCCTTGCCGGCCACCGGAAGCAGACGTCACCAGAACGGGGTTGACCATGACCATGTCTCCTCTTGCGTTTGATTGGCTTGGTACCATACAGTACCGGTTGCTTCAGTTTATGGTACTATTGAGTACCATAGTCAAGAGATAAGCCGGGCAAGGTCAGGTTCACGAGAAAGCGATCATGGCAAAGAAGTCAGCCGCGAAATCACCCGCGGAAAATGCCGACGAGGCGCCGCTTCGCCGCCGGATTCTCGAAGCGGCGTTCTCGGCCTTCGTGCAAAGCGGCTTTGCCGAGACGTCCACGCTCGAAATCGCCACGCGGGCGAGGGTGTCCAAGCGGGAACTCTATGCGTTGTTCCGCAGCAAGAGCGACATCCTCACGGCCTGCATCCGTGAGCGAGCCAAGCGCTTTCAGCTGCCATCGCATCTGCCGAAGCCTGGCGATGCCAAATCCCTCCCCGGCGCCCTCACCGCCTTTGGAAGCAAGCTGCTGCGCGAGATCAGCGATCCCACCGTGGTCGCGGTCTTCCGCCTTGCCATTGCCGAGGCGTTTCGCTCGCCCGAAGTGGCGCAGGCGCTGAACGCAGCCGGCATCGAAGCAAGCCGCGCGTCCTTGCGCGAGATGATGAGCCGCGCCTGCGCCACCGGAATCGTGAGCGGACAGCCGGCGGAGATGGCCGAACAATTTGCCGGGTTGTTGTGGCGCAACGAGATGGTCTCGCTTTTGCTTGGCGTTGTCGAGCGGCCGAGCGAGCGCGAAGCCGATCGACGCGCCGAGGCGGCCACGGCTGCGCTGCTCACGCTCTATCCAGGACCGGGCGGGCTCAAATGATTGGCCTACGCAAGGTGTCCGGCGGCAGCGCCTTGGCAGTCACCCTAGTTCAAGCCGATAAAAATCCGCAGCCGTTTTGGAGAACAGCGCGGTTTGTTCGGCTTCGGAATATTGCGCGGCGATGCGCTTGAAGGCGTTGAAGATCACCTGATAGCTGCACTGGCCTTTGTCGGGCGGGAAATTGCTTTCGAACATCGCGCGCGCCGGGGTGAATGCCTCGATGCAGGTTTCGATATAAGGCCGCCATGCGGCCGCAAGCTCTTGCGATGACGGCGGTTGGAGTCGCTCGTGAAAGTCATAGCCGAGCAGCCGCATCGCAAGCCCGCCGAGCTTGACCATCACGTTTTGACATTTGGCGATGTCCTGGATCGAGGCCTTCCAGACGGCAAAGATCTCCTCGCGCCGGCCTGCAAAGCGGCCGACGCCCACCGGGCCGCCGCAATGGTCGAGCACGATTTTGGTGTCCGGAAAAGCGCGGGCAAGATCTGCCAGTTCGCCGATCTGCGGGTGAAACAGCCAGGCGTCAAAGCTCAGGTTCAGCGGGGCGAGGCAGGCAAAACCCTTGCGGAACGTTGAATCGAGCAGCAGCCCCTTCGGCCGGCTGGCATACATGCCGGCGACATTGGGATCGGCGTCCCAGGCGGAGGAATGGCGGATGCCGCGGAAGCGGCCGCTAGCCGCAGCGATCTCAGCCTCGAGCACGGGCCTTGCCGCCTCGCCGAGCAGCAGGTTCGCGTGGCCGACGATACCTGCGCAGATCAAGGCCTTGCCATAAGCGCCGCTCGCGCTCATCGCCGCAACGCCATTGGCGAACTCGACCTCGCCGACCGGCCGAAAGCCGTCCGGCCCCGAAGCGCGGTACATGGAGCGGCAATCAACGTAGACGGTGGCAATGATGTTGTGGCCACTTGCGATGTCGGCCGCCATCTCCTCGATCAAGTAGCGCTGCCCGCCGCGATCCCAGAGATGATGATGCGGATCGACGATCGGCCGCCCCCGGTCGAGGATCTCCTCGCTGTGCAGCGCGAGCCACTCCCCGCGCGGATCCGCGTAGAGCCCGCTCTTCGTGACGGGCGCACTGCTCGCGATCATCGGCGTTCACTCCCTTATTTTTTTGCCACCGTTGTCCGGCGCGACCGCGGATCATAGCGCAGAGTAGCGACAGCACCAGCGGCTCCAAAGCTCACGTTGATCGAAGCCGGATACAGCCGCTGTGGGACGAACAAGAAGGCCGTGACGCGGCGTCGCTACCTGCGCCGTGCGCGCACGTCCGTCACAAGGCGCCAGTCGGCGCTGCCGGCCGGCTTGACCTCGCCGAGCCAATGGAACGAGTTCGGCGTAATCTTGGTAAAACTCCAGCGCGTGTGCATGCCGGTTTCCGTCGTGCCTTCCTGGACGATATCCAGCCCGGCTGCTCGTCCAATCTGCTGGCAGAAGACGTTGGTTGCCGGATTGATCCAATAGATGCGCCAGGCTGCAAGCGTCGGATCATAGACGCGGATCGTGGTGCCGTACCAGTTGCCCGCAATCGGAAAGGCAGGCGCGCCGTTGCGCTCGGAGAGCCGCGGAATCATCCAGACGTCCTGGATGGCGCGGCCCTGCAGCACCCATCCGAAATGAATTTCGCCACTTGCCTCATGGCTCGCGCCGTCGGCGCCGCGCGCCGTGATCTCGGCATCCCAGCTGCCGACAAAGCGACCGTAGGTTTGCAGCGCCTCGGCGCGCTCGGGGTCGGGGCCTTGCGCATGCAAAACCGCCGGAAAATCGAAATGGGAAGCGTGCATGTTGAATCTCCTTTTCGGTGAGGTCAGCACGACGGCAATCCGTGAACTTGGAGAAAATTGCGCTATGATCCGCCGATCACAGAGCATTTTCGTCGCCCTGATGGCGGTCGATCGGGAGTTGCGGCCATGGCGGTTCGCGCATCTTCGTCAAAGCGGCTCGAGCCGCTGCGTCATCTCGATGCGGGCGTGCTCAATGTCGCCTATTACGAGGCCGGGCCTGCGGACGGGCTGGTAGTCGTATTGCTGCACGGCTTTCCCTATGACATCCATTCCTATGTCGATGTCGCCCCGATCCTTGCGGAGCGCGGATGCCGCGTCATCGTTCCGTATGTGCGCGGCTACGGCCCCACTCGTTTTCTCGAGCCGTCGACGCCGCGTTCCGGCGAGCAGGCGGCAGTCGGCGCCGATCTGATCGCGCTGATCGATGCGCTGTCGATCAAGCGCGCAGTGTTCGCGGGTTACGATTGGGGCGGGCGCGCCGCCTGCATCGGTGCCGCGCTGTGGCCCGAGCGTTGCATCGGGTTAGTCTCGGTGAACGGCTATCTGATCCAGGACATCGCGAACGCCATGCAGCCGGCGGCGCCGGAGCGCGAACTCGCGTACTGGTATCAATATTATTTTCAGATCGAACGCGGCCGTGCCGGCCTTGCCGCCAACCGGCGGGAAATCGCAAAGATTCTCTGGCAGCAATGGTCGCCCAACTGGCGGTTCGACGCAGCAACCTTCGAGCGCACCGCCGCCGCATTCGATAATCCCGATTTTGTCGACATCGCGATCCACAGCTACCGTCATCGCTACGGCCTTGCGGCAGGCGATCCGCGCTATGCCGATATTCAGCGCCGGCTGGCGAAGCTGCCGCCAATCACGGTGCCGGCGATCACGCTTGATGGTGACGCCGACGGCGTTATACCGGCAACCGATGGCACCGCCCAGGCCGCAGGCTTTGCTGGATCGCGTCGGCATCGTCTCATCGCACGCGCCGGACATAATCTGCCGCAGGAAGAGCCCGAAGCCTTCGCGGCCGCGGTGCTGGAACTGATTGGCGGATAGGAGCGCTTTATTCCCGTTCCGGGCTGAGCTTCCGGGCTGCCGCGACGATGCCGAGGGTCACGAGGCCGCTCACTGCGGCTGCGGCGGGCATTGCCAGCGCCAGCGCCGATGTCGCGGCCCAGCCGATGGAGGAGAAGGCTTCGGCAAAGGTCGCAACCCTTGATGACGTCTGCCGGCGACGAAACTGGCTCCGTTTGGCCTGGACACGAAACCAGAGCTGGATTGCGGCTGCTGAGATGGCGGCGACGATCACGCCACAGGCGGTAACCAGCGCCTGCAACGGCGCGCCGAACGCAAACGCCGCGATCAGCGGCGCGAAAATCACGCCGATCGTCATCAGCACCACCTCGATCTTGGCGCGCAGGACGGCGGAGGGTGACAAAGGCGCGGTCGCCACCAGGTCAGCGGCGTCCTCGCCCGATATGGTCAGCCAGGCGAGGCCGCCGGCAAGCTGACCGGCCGCCATGACGATCACCGGCGTGATCAGCGCGATCGCCTCTGAACTGGTGGAAAAGCTGCGCCACAGCAAGAGCGCCGGCGGAAGCAGGTAGAGTAGCTGCATCAAGGTCTGCGAGATCAGCCAGGGATCGCGGCCGAGCAGCAAGAACTCCTTGCGCCGCAGCGCCTGTTGCCGCGATCCGCCGCGAAACGCGGCGTCTCGGCGGCCTTGGCGGCTTGAGATAACTTGCGCGGAGGCCCCGATCGCGGTTTCGGCGAAGCGGGGCGACAGGGTCGCCATCACGCCGCCGAGCAGAAGCAGGCTCGCCGATAACAGAAACAGCAGCGCCTCGGCGTCGCCGAGCGCCGCCCGTGCCGGCCACCAGATGATGCTCTGGCCATCCGGCGCGAACGCCGCCGCCGCGTCCGAGGTCAGAACGGCAAAGCGTGACAACGTGCCGTAGGAAACGATCGCCGCGATCTGCAGCGCGATCACGAACCCGGCGCCGATGAGGGCGGCGAGGATCTGCGCCATCAGCCGCGTCCTGGCCGGCCCGATCAGGCGGAACAGCAGGATAGTGATGGCGATCGCCAGTGCCGCCGCGGAAAGTCCGACGGCCGCGACGACGCCGAAGGCCGCAAGCCAACGGATGCCGCCGCAAAGGATCAAGATGTCGACAAAGGGCGTGGAGAAGAACAGCGCCATCGCCGTGACCATCAAAGCGATGGCCGCGACGCGGATCGAAAACAGGTTGGTCAGCCTTGCCGGCGAGGACATGATGAGATCGAGATCGGCGCGGGCATAAAATACCCGCGTCACCGACTCGATCGCCTGCGACATCATCAACCCCCAGGCCAGGAGGATGGTAGCGGTGATGACGATCAGCGACGTCTTATCGAGCGGCGCCTGCAAGGTGGCGAAGCGGCCAACCACGGCATAGGCCGGCAGATGCATGATGGCGGCAAAGCCGAGTAAGCCGATCATGGCCGCGCGCTTTCGCCGGCGCCGGCCGCCGGTCATCATGGCGAGCCATTCGCGCCAGGCGAGCCGGAACTCGTGCCGCGCAAACCAGGTGAGTGTCGTGGCCGAGCTCATGCCGCTTCGGCCTGCACGTCGACGAGCGTGATGAAGAGGTCCTCGAGACTGGTGTCGGCGTGGCCGTTCTGCGCGCGCAGCTCGGCGAGGGTACCCTCCGCGACCAGCCGGCCGGCGGCGATGACGCCGATGCGGTCAGCCATGCGTTCGGCCACTTCGAGGATGTGCGTGGTCATGATGACGGTGCAGCCGGCGCGGACGCGCTCGCCGAGCAGTCCCTTGACGTGGCGCGCCGAGACCGCATCGAGCCCGGTGAGCGGCTCGTCCAGGATGATCAGGCGAGGATCGTGAACGAGGGCGCCCGCGAGCGCCACCTTCTGGCGCATGCCTTTGGAGAATCCCTCACAACGCTCGTTCAGATGCGGCTCGAGCCCGAGCGAGATCAGGAGGTCGCGCGCAGAGGACGTCGAGGCCGCCGGATCGACTGCCCACAGGCCGGCGATGAATTCGAGATATTCGAGCGGCGTCAGCTTGTCATAGATCATCGGCTCATCGGAGACCCATGCCATGATCTGCTTGGCCGCGATCGGATCGTTGAGCGCGTCGACGCCGAAGATCGCGACAGACCCGGCATCGGGCCGCAGCAATCCCGCAACCATGCGCAAGGTCGTGGTTTTGCCCGCGCCGTTGGGGCCGACGAGGGCGTAGAATTCGCCGGCGCGAACGGTGAGGTCGAGCGCATCTACCGCAAGCCGGTCAAACCGCTTCGTTAATCCTTGCACCTGCAGGGCGGGGCAATCCGCTGTCATGATGTCGTCCAGGTTCGTTCGCTGCGTCGTTGCTCGAACATGGACCGGAACATGTTGCGGCACGGTGAATCGGGCATCGCAAATGCCGGTCGTTCGAGCGGATGTGAGGCCTGTGGCGATCTCTAGCCGATCGTGTCGCGATGCCAAGGCGCTGCCCTTCGGCCCGAAAAGCTCGAACCGGGGCCAAAACCTTTTTATCGGTTTGACGACACATTTAAGAAGCAGCGGTGAGGCGCAGCCGGACCCGCAAACTGCCTCTGCTGCCGCGATGAACTTCTGCTGGATTTGGTTAAAGCGTCAGGATTTTCGGAGATTTGTTATTTAAATCATGGTTTCGGCCCGGAAAACCGCACAATGCCGCGCATGAGCGTGTGAGCAAAAGAAATCAGAAGTATTGACGGAATATCAAGAGCGTCGAATTGAATGGGTTATTACATTAGATTTCTCCTTATGTCTGGTTCTTTTGCTCGAGAATGAGCAATGAATACTCACCCGCATACGAAAAACGACGCAAGGATCCGGGCTTTACGAGCCTATACGATTGCAATTCGTGCAATCTAAAGGTGGTTTCACAATCTAGTCACGAGTGATATGCAGGGTTTTAATTTTGATCGTTGTGTAAATATTAATCTGGGTAAATATTAACCGTACGCGGTGGCCCTTTGAATTACGCTGGCAAGTTTAACGCCACGATTTCCTCTGATCGCGCGGGCGCGGCATCCCCCTTCAACGTTCATGTCGGGTCCGTTCGCGGACATGTGCCGGCCGATGCCATTGTCGTTCCCGATGCACACTTCCTCTTCAACGCGGATTTCAAGCGATCCGGGCTCGACTTGGTCCTTTCCGGGGACAACCACGAGTTCGTTCTGCATGATTATTTCAAAGGCGAGAAGCGGGTCCCGCTGGCTTCGCCCGATGGCGCGCATCTCACCGGCGATCTCGTCACCGCGCTGACCGGCGCGGTCGATGTCAGCCAGGCCGGCGCGCCCGCCGCGAGCGGCCAGGTGATCGGTCACGTGACCAAGCTTGTCGGCAGCGCCACCGTGATCCGCAACGGCGTCTCCATCATCCTGAACATGGGCGAGAATGTCGAGAAAGGCGACGTCGTCCAGTGTGGCTCCGATTCCACCCTCGGCCTTTCCTTCATCGACGGCACCGTGTTCGGCCTGTCCGCGAACGCGAGGATGGTGCTCAACGAGATGGTTTACGACCCCAACGGGTCGAACAATTCGTCGCTGCTCAGCTTGGTTGCCGGCACCATCACTTTCGTCGCGGGCGAGACCGCCAAACACGGCGACATGAAGGTCGACACCCCTGTCGCGACCATGGGCATACGCGGCACCGCGGTGCTGGTCGAGATCGACTTCACGGTGCCCAACCAGAACACGACGCCCGACGCGCATTTCCAGGTTCTGGTCGAGCCGGACGGACACACAGGTTCTTACATTCTGTTCGACAAGACCACACTGCAGCCGATCGCGGCGGTCAATCAGGCCGGACAGCAGATCAATATCACCAACGGCGTGATCACCCAGAGCAGCGAGCCGCTGCCGCCCGATATACAGAAGCTGATCCAGGACGTCTTCACGCAGAAGTTCAGCTACAACGATACGCATACGAAGACAGCGCAGACGGATACGCTCAACCCGCTGCTCTTTGCCGGGTCGGCGATCACAGCGGCGAACGGGATAATCGCCATCCCGCAATTCGCACTCACCGGCACGTCTCAAACTTCAACTTCGTCCAATTCAAATCCGTTCTCTTTTTTGATCCATCTCGACATTCCGCCGACAGTCGTCGTCAACGGAGGCTCACTGACGGCGCGTACCGGCGCGCTGGTAGATACCGCGTCCGGGACGATCACCTTTGCTGACGTCAACGGCATCGATAGGCCGACGGCGACAGCCAGGTTCAGCTCGTTCACGGTGCTGGATCCCAATCACAACGACATCACGTCGACTTTGACGGCCCAGCAACTGGCGGCAATCCAGGCCGTGGCGGGACAGCTCAGCCTCTCGCCAAGCGCCGGCAACACCAACATCGGCACGGTCACCTGGACCTATAGCATCGCGGATAGTGCGTTCTCCTTCCTCCCGACACGCGACACGCTCACCCTGACGTACATGGTGGAGGTGGATACGAATTATCCGCCGTCCAACCTTACGGTGTTCACGCCGCTCACGATCACGATTACTATCTCCAATCGGGTGACCTGGATTCATCCGACTGGCGGATTCTGGAGCGTCGGATCGAATTGGGACGACGCTGGTCAGCTGCCTACGGCCAGCGACGATGTGATCATCCCCGCCCAACACATTCCGGGTGGCACGGGATTCTATCCCGTCACAATTGCCGCCCCCGCATTCGCGCACACTGTGACCCTCGATGCCGCGAATACGACTGGCGCGGAAATCATCAATGAAAGCTCTTTCACCGTCGGCGGTGCCGTAACCCTCTTCAACGATGCTGTCCTGAATAATCAGGGCGCGGCCAGTTTCGGTCGGCTGGAACTTTTCAACCAAAGCTCGGTGCTGAACTCCGGCGCCATCACGCTGCTGCAGGGCGGCGATTTCCAGGACCAGAGCACTGTCGTCAATGAAAGGGCGGCGATTATCGAGCTGGCCGGAGGCACTCTGAACGTCTCCGTTGACATCAACAATTCGGGCCTCGTGAAGGTCGACGGCGGAGCGGTACTCAATCTCGAGGGAGCCGGCGCCACGGGCGCCTTTCAGATCGGCGGCGTGTTGAACCTCGAAGGAGCGAGCTTCCTGCACAATGGTAGCCTGAGCAATGCCGGCCAGGTTAATGTCGGCGGCGCCGTCGCATTCAGCGACGAGTCGGTGATCAACAGCGGCCCTGGGACTATCAACGTCACGGACGAGCTGATACTGGAGAACGGCACCAGCGTCATCGGCGGCGCACTGCGCAATTCCGGGACCGTGTTTGTGGAAGCGTCAACCGGCGCCACGCTCGATGCTGTGAATGTCAGTAACGCCAATTCCGGAAGCATCTCGGTCGTAGGCGGCGCGGCGCTTGATCTCGTGAACACTGCCATCGTCGGCGGTACCTTGACCGGGCCCGGCAAGATCGCAACCGCGGTTGGCAACAGCGACTCGACGCTGAACGGCGTCACGATTGCCGCGGGTACGACGGTGGCGGCGGCCGTGGGGACACTGGACCTGTCCGGGATCATCACCAACCACGGCGCGATCGATGCCGCCCTGGGCGCTGCGATCGACATGGAGAACGTCACTCTCAATGGCGGCACGCTCGCCGGGCCGGGCACGATCGCGACCGTGAGTGGATTGAACACGCTCAGCGGCGTCACGATCGCCAGCGGCACGATCGTCAATGTGACCGACCACACGGTGCTGGACCTCGAGGGGACGATCGTTATTGCTGGAATGCTCGCGCTGAGTTCTTCGGGCGATGCGACCGCGCTGAAAATTTCCGGTAACGTTTCGCTCGATGGCGGCGGCCAGGTGACGCTGACCGACAACATCGACAACTTTATCGCCAGCGGCGGATCGGCAGCCACACTTAACAATTTCGATACGATCACCGGTGCCGGTACGATCGGGGACGCCAATCTGACGCTCGTCAACTACGGCACGATTGATGCCAACGGCTCACACACGCTGACCATTGACACAGGCATCAACACCATGACCCGAGCCGGGCTCGTGGGGAGCCTCCTCGTTACGAACAGTGCCGGTGGGGTCCTGGAAGCCCCGGCCGGCCACAACCTGCAGATCGATGACAACGTCCTGAACTTGGGGCTGATCGAAGCCGGCAGCCCCGGCAGCTCTTCGGGCGCAGCGATAACCATCACCGGCGGCATTACAGGAACGGGATCGATCGAGATATTCGACAACTCAAAGCTCGAGATCGGTGGCTCGGTTTCCTCTGGCCAGACCGTAACGTTCGGTGCCCCGGGAGGGGCGGTCGCTCTCGCGGCCACGCTTATTCTCGATGATTCACATCATTTCGGCGGAACGATCGCCGGTCTCATCGAAAATGATACCGAAGCCTTCGAAAATCACGTCGACCTCAAGGATCTGAAGTACATCGCAGGTGATATGAGCGCCGATTTTACCAACGGCAAGCTTACCGTGAGCAACGGAACGGATTCCGTTACGCTCAAGATTTCTGGCCTCTCTTCGGGTGACTTTGAATTCGCGCCCGATGCGACCGGCGGGACGCTGGTCGACGATCCGCCGGCCTCCGGCACAGTGGCGATCGATAGCAACACGACGCTGAGCATCTCGGGCGCGACCACCGCTACGGTGAATTTTGCGAACAATCACGGCAACACCGGCGAACTCGTGATCAACAAGGCCGCCGATTTCACCGGGACCATCACCGGATTCACCGGCGATGGAACGCCGTCAAATTCCGACTTGATCGACCTCAAGGACATCAATTTCGGCAGCTTGAACAAAGAGAACTACATCGAGAACGGCGCGGGCACAGGCGGAACGCTCACCTTGAGTGACGGGACGCGCACGGCCAGCATCAATTTTTCGGGCAACTACGCCTTCGAGAATTTCAAATTCGCCAGTGACGGCCACGGTGGAACGCTGGTCATCGATCCTCCGGTCCCGACGTCGCAATCGGACGTCGGCACAGAGTGGCATGATTCGCACGGCACGGGTCAGATATGGCACGGCATCGCGAGCCTGGTCGCGGAAGCCCATAATGCGGGCGCGGGCGAGATTTCCCCGATGGCTCTGCTGCACGCGCAACTTGTGGCCCAGCACAACGGCTTCCATTTCTTTTGATGCTGCGTCTCCGCGCCCCGCAGCGGGCAGCAGCACCCTCGATCGCGGCGCGCGTGACGGGATCTGGCGCGCAATCCGACGTGATCAATTCGCCCGTGCGTGATATTCAGGCACTATGAAACGGCTGAAGGTCCTGCGACGCTGGTTCGCTCGAAGGTTCGGCTACGCGCGGCTCATCTGCCTGGCGCTGTTGATCGGATTCGCCGTGTTGCGCGTTTTCGATCCGGCGCCCGTCAAGGAGCTTCGTATCCGCACCTTCGACACGTACCAGGTGATCGAGCCGCGGGTGAAGACCATCAGGCCTGTCACCATTGTCGAAATCGACGAGAAGAGCTTGGCAAAGCTCGGGCAATGGCCGTGGCCGCGAACCTATCTCGCGGACATGGTCACCAACCTGACCAATCTCGGTGCTGCGGCGATCGCCTTCGACGTGGTCTTCTCCGAGCCCGACCGGCTGAACCCTGACGCCGCTGCCCGCACGATGCGCTATCTGGACGAGGTGACGCGCGGCAAACTGCGCGCGCTGCCGAGCAACGATCAGGTCCTGGCCGACGCCATCCGCGGTTCGCGGGTGGTGCTCGGCGAAACCGGCCTCGCCAGCGTGTTGGCGCCTTTCGACAAGGATCTGCCGCTGACCGGCTTCGCGACGGTCGGCGGCGAGGCCGAACCGTTTCTGTTCGAATTTCCGGGCCTGCTCCGCAACGTTCCGATCATCGAGCGGTCCGCGGCCGGGCGCGGCCTGGTCACGATCGTGCCTGAGCGCGACGGCATCATCCGGCGGGTGCCGATGATTTTGCGCGCGCAGGGCGCCATGATGCCGTCGCTGAGCCTGGAGATATTGCGGGTCGTCACAGGCACGCCGGCGGTTCTCATCAAGGCCGATCGAGCCGGTCTCAAAAGCATCAAGCTGAGAGGCCTTGAGATCCCGACCGACAAGAACGGCCGGCTCTGGGTGCATTTTGCGCGGCAGGACCCGTCGATCTACGTCTCGGCGGCCGACGTTCTGGATGGAAGCGCGCCGCTCGACAAGATCAAAGGCAAGCTGGTGCTGATCGGCGCCTCGGCGACCCTGTTGAACGACATCAAGACCACACCGGTGTCGCCGACGATGCCGGGCGTCGAAATCCACGCCCAGGTCCTGGAGAGCGTGCTCATCCATGCCGGGGTTTCGCAGCCGAACTACGCGATCGCGGTTGAGCTCTTCGCCGCGCTCGTTCTTGGCCTGCTCGTGATTGGGTTTGCGCCGGGGGTCGGGCCGGTCACGCTGTTCCTGGTCGGCGCACTGTTCGCAACCGCCCTTGTCGGAACTTCCTGGTTTTTTTATCAGCAGTATCGCTTGCTGCTCGATTTCACCTATCCGCTGCTCTCGA